>Ga0070699_100000517_pt1 | contig 36574 bp, 31 predicted proteins | sample KBSK1503metaG_FD_65473 | JGI IMG/M metagenome (GOLD analysis project Ga0070699, IMG submission 65473) | Corn, switchgrass and miscanthus rhizosphere microbial communities from Kellogg Biological Station, Michigan, USA - KBS K1-50-3 metaG | ecosystem: Host-associated > Plants > Roots >... | reverse complement strand
AGAGTGTCGGAGAGGGTGTGCCGGGTTCCGAACCCGACCAGCGCCCGTAGATCGTGCTCGATCCGCCCGGCCGAGATCTCGCGAACGATCCGGTCGATCCGGGGATCCCGGGGCAACTGCTGCGCTGGAAGCTGGGCGCCGAGGAGCCAGCAAGCGGAAAGTGCGAGAGCAATGCGCATGAAAGGACCGGTTGCGGCTGGAAGACCGAAACGCCGGTGCCGACTAGATAATGGTAACGGTCAGGCTCACGGTGTTGGCGTAGGCCCCGGTGGCTTGATTGGCTGCAGGGGTCACCGAGCCTCCAAGGAAAAGCAGCAGGCGATTCCCGTAGAGCATCGTATACGGCTTCATGCTCTTCGGATTCTGGTTCTGGGAAACTGCCCCGGGTCCGGTCTCAATGAGCAGCGCATCGTTGTTCTGGAAATTGAGCGGCATCGAGGCGCCGGATGGACCGGTCAGCTGGGTCGGCAACGTGAAATCGAGTCTCAGCCTGGTGCCCAGGGCCGCCTGAATCTCGTACTGCCCGCTCCTGACCGGATCGCTGGGCGCGACGGTAGTCATCACTCCCGGAATTACCAGGCCGAACGACAGGTTCCGGATCCCGGTCGCGAGGAGTTGAGCCCTCGCCGGGGAGGGCCAGCTGAGCAGTGCGACCGCCAGCAGCGGGGCGATAGCCCAGGTCTTCAGGTACTTCACGGTCTATGCGTCAAGGTGATTTCCAGGCCGCTCACGGTTTCGCCTTCCCGCGAAGCACGCATGGTAAACCGCAGCGGCGTCGCCTTTACGCCGAGCCGGGTGGTGACCGACTCCGGAACGGTGATGTCGTACTCGCCGGGCTTCACACCCATCAGGTAGAAATCTCCGTCCGAAAAGGTGACCACGGCCTGGCGTGCGCCGGTTCGCCGGTTGGTGATGAATAAGGTAATGCCGGCCTGGCCGACCGGTCCGGTCGGAGCGTCCCGCAGGACCCGTCCTTCGATCACGCCGGCCGGCGCGATCGGCAGGTCGATCATCCGGAACTGATTGGGACCCAGCTCCACGCTGATCGCACTATAGCTCGGCGTCCAGAGCGGCGAGGCCAGGGTCATGGAGTCTACCACCACCAGCACCGGCTCGTACGGAAGCTGGTCCCACACCCGGTACTGACCCTGGGAATCCGACATGGAGGAAATGTTTCCGATCCGCACCCGGACACCGGGCAGCAACTCCTCGCCGATATCCTTGAGGCCGTTGCCGTTGCTGTCGAGGAAGACATGGCCGGCAACTCCGGCGCGTTGCAGCGACGGACCCGCCGAAAGGGCTACCTGCCGCCGCTCGGGATTGTACAGCACCGAACCCTGTACATAGTTCACCGCTTCGGTGCCGGTCGGGCCGCTCTGCACGGTGGAGTAGGCCCGGACGGTGTTCAGCGTTGTCGAGAAGACCAGGGTGAACATCGTTCCCATGCCCCGGCTCCACCCCAGCCCGGTTTCCACCCGGAGGCCGTTGCCGATCGGCCGGGCGAGATAGGCCGACGCGGATACGACATTGAGATTCCCCTGAGTTTCCAGGGTGGTGCGGGCGCTGACCTGACTCATGAACCGCCCCAGGTTGGCCCGGGGAAGGATGAACGTGTTCAGGCCCAAGAAGGTCTGGTTGCTGGTCGGGCCGGACGTAATGGCGTTGCGCTGGAAGCGGACGGACGGCAGCATCCGGATTTCCGCGACCTGGAAGGACAACGCGGCCCGGGCGCTGGTGTTGTTTCCGGTTTCGTTCCGGATCAGGTCCAGGCTGCCGTCGAAATACAGGGAGCTGAACCGCGAGATGGGGCGAAAGAAGGCCTCGGTGGTCCACTGTTCCCGCCGCCCGCCCGGCGTGAGGATCGGCGAGACCACGTTGTCGGCGAAGTGGTTGTACTCGGTGCTGATCCGGAGGTCGGTGGACGGCTCGTAGCTCAGCGCTTGCCGCACCACCGCGTTGGCGACCACTCCGAACTGGACCAGCCAGGAATTGGCGACCGCGCCGGCCACGGAGAAATACGGATGGAACAAGTCGGTGGCCTGGCGGCGCCAGAACTGATCCACACCGGCCTGGAGGGTCCAGCGCCGCGAGATGCCGTAGCGCAGGTCCAGGTTGGCGCTCGACTGGCAGGCGTCGGACCGGCACTGGCCTGCAGCCACACCATATTCGAACTGGTTCCGAGGGAGAACCTCGCCTACCACCCGATAGGTCTGGTTGAACTCGCGAATTTCGCCGAACGGCCCGTACGCCACGAAGTCCACCGGGTTCTCGCCGTACTGGATCGGCACATCGATGGAGAACCGGCCCAGCGCGTCGGCCGAATCGAACGCGACCAGCCGGCCGCCGCGGTACGCTTCGACCTGCCAACCAGGTCCCAGCCGTCCCGCGTAGGGCACGTCTCCCACCAGCGCCGGGCGCTGGAAGGGAGAGTTGGAAATAGAAAAACCCCGCAGGGTGCGGGGGCGTGGTCCGGTCGAGATTCCATCCCCCAGCCGCAGCTGGCTCACCCACTTGTTCTGGCGCCAGACGCCGTTCCAGGAGAAATCGGTGCGGGTTCGCCCTTCCCCTATGTTCGACTCGCTGGCTACGCCAAGGCCCAGAGAGCCGCCCAGCACGTCCATTCCGAGTGCCGCGGAATACGCGCCACCATTTATCACATTGTTCGTGGGGGAAAGCAGGGAATAGTCCAGGACCAGGCCGCCCAGGTGGTGCCGGTCCAGCGTCAGGGCCAGGTCGGGCCGGACACCATTCTCCGAGGCAGCCAGAGAGGAGCGGGCGGCCTCGCGCGCGATCCGGCGGCCGAGCGGCAGGTGCTCCGGATCGGCGACCGTCACGCTGAGATCGGACCAGTCAATCGTAAACCGGATATTGAGCAGGCTGCCAAGCAGGGCCGCACTGAAGAAGACCTCGCCATCCCGGGTCCGGGTCGCATTCGCGGGAATGCCGACCCGATGCCGGCCCAGGATCAGGGAGTCGGAGCCCGCGTCAATCCGAAGCTGAACATCGCCGGGCTGGAGGACCGCCTCGACCACACCGGGGACTGCGAACTTATACTGTATTTCCGAAAGGTCGAAGAAATCGCTCAGGGGGAGGAGTACGTCGTCGTCCTGGCGAATGGCATACACGGTCCGGCCGGCGAGGCGGCCCAGGTCCAGCTGAATCAGAACGGGCTCCGAGGCATCCTGGGCGTACCCGCGTCGAACCGTCCCGGTTGCAAGGACCAGGCAGGCAATCAGCAGGGAGGTCCGGGAGCCCGGGGCGCGCATGCTCAGTGGATTCTCCGGCCGCCGGTCATGGGAGGCGAACCTCGGCCGAGTCGCGGACCAGCACGGACTGCAACACGGTGGCCGAACTCAGGTCTTCGCGCTCGGTGGACAGGTCCAGCTGCAGGTGGTAGCGACCGGGGGCGGGCCGGACCAGCGCCATGCTGAAGCGCGGATCGATGTCGAAGTACACCGCGAGCGGCGATGAGAAAGTGCTGATGGTCCGGCCGGTCGAGTCAACCAGCGACCCGCGCAACGTCCCGATGAATGCCGCCGATCCGTGACGCTCGAGATGGGCCCGGATCTCAAGAGAATCACCCACCATGGCGGTCCGCACGTTGGAGATCGTCGCGGCGGTGGTGAGCTCACCCTTGCGGTAGAAGACCGGGAGAATGGTACGGACTTCGAGGGTCAGCCCGACCTGGATGCCGGTAGTGTCGGAGACGCCGCTTACCGGCACCACGCCACCCTTGGCGGTCACCACCAGCCGAGTCCAGTACTCTCCATCCTTGAGGCCCGCCGGAGGATGGCCCAGGAGCCGCACGGTCTGCCGCTCCTTGGGCCCCAGAGTCATGCGACGGGGGAACGCGTCGACCCAGCCGGTGGCCGAGGGCTGGCTGGAATCGGGATGCTCCGGGGTGTAGAGGAGGAACTCGCCGGCCGAGTCGGTCACCGGGTACCCGAACAGGGTTCCGATGGTGACTTCGACCGGATCGGTGCCAGGATTATAGATGGTCACCGAGCCGCTGCGGGTCCGATGGTCCATCACCAGGTAATGCGGCGCGACCAGGACTCCCTGGGCCGGAAGCAGGCGGGGGATCAGGGTCAAACCGAACAGAATCGCAATGCGTCGCATATCAGAGAACCGTGACAGTTTCAGGGTGACAGTATTGGTGTCGTTGCCGGTCAGTAGGTCACCGTCATCTGGATGGTGCCGCTGTACGCTCCGGCGGCTTGGTTGGTCGCGGGTGTCACCGTCGCGCCGACGAACACGAACAACTGGCCGGTTCCGCTGAATGTCGCCGCGGTGGTAGCCGCCGACGGGGTGAAGCTGGTGCCGGTCGTCGGGTTGTTCACGGTGTTGCGGTGGCCGGTCCAGGTGCCGATCGGCAGGTTGTTGGCGCCCGACGTCAGGTTGGTCGGAAGTACGAACGAGACCAGGACCGGAGCACTGGCCTGACCGGTGACATCGAAGCGGCCGGCGCCGGCGGCGCTGACAGCGATGGACGCGGCAACGCCGGGGAAGACATTCCCGAAGGCCAGGTTGACGGCTCCGGTCACGTTGATCGGCTGCATCACACTCGCCGTTGCCTGGATGCTGGCAGTCTGGGTCTGTGCCTGAGCCGACTGCGGCGCGAGCCAGCTCGCGATCAGAAGGCAGGGCAAGAGCTTGGGGTACATCCGCATCGAACTTCTCCGGTTCTTGTGAGCTATGGCGAAAAGGTCTCGCCGAGATGCCCTGACTTTGGCAAGCGGTGTGCCAGCCCGCCAATAGTTTCACTACTGTAAAATAATGAGTCAGCCATGGATGGCAGTCGAATTCAAGTCCTTATCCAGCTTCGGCCATTTGTCAGGTCCCAACTGTTACAGAACCGATCACTCAGGCATGGGAACGTCATCTTGAAATCTTGCCAAGTCATTCGTTTTTAAGGGGTTACGGGGCAGATTGGAGACGAGCAACTTCCCCGGGAGAACTGGCATCAGCACCCCGACAGTAGGATGACAGCGTCGAGTTCAGTACTCGATCCAACCCACTTGGGGCGGGAGTTCAGCGCGGAAGTGAGACGCCGGGTCGGGAGGGGACTCCGCGTGGAACAGGCAGCATGCAATCCGCGGTGTGACTGGCGGGGGCGAACAAGAGAAAGCGCCGGCGGAAATCCGCCGACGCTTCGCCCTCGAACTCCGGGTCGATGACCCGAAAAGGATCGCTTAGTACGTCACCGTCATCTGCACGGTGCCGTTGTAGGCGCCCGCTGCCTGGTTGGTCGCGGGGGATACCGTCGCGCCAACGAAGACGAACAGGGAGCCACCGGCGCTGAACGCCGAGTTGGTGGTGCCCGCCGACGGCGTGAAGTTGGTGCCGCCGATGGGGGAGTTGCTGGTGTTGTGATGGCCGCTCCAGGTACCGATCGAGAGGTTGTTGGCACCTGAGGTCAGGTTCGCGGGAAGCACGAAGCTGATGAGAACCGGGGCGCTGCCCTGGCCGCTCACGTCGAAGCGGCCCGCGCCGGCGTCGGTGACCGCAATGGTCTTGCTGACGCCGGGGAACACGTTACCGAATGCCAGGTTCACAGCGCCAACCACGTTGATCGGCTGCTGAACGTTGGCGGAGGCGGTGACGCCTCCAGTCTGGGACTGGGCGTTGGCGTTCACAGTGGCGAACATCGCCGCGGCGGCGAGACCCAGGACTACCTTCGAAAGCATGCGCATGTACCTACTCCGTGGATGAATGTGAGTGATAGCCTGGCGAACTCTTCGCCGTCGGATCGGGGGATGGGCAAGCGGTATGCCACGGGCGACCAGTTTCTTCATTACTGTATGATTATTGGTCTATCTAGGTATGGGCATGGTAGCCTATCTGCTTGCAGCCACTTGGGTCATCAAGCTCCCCTCGACTGTCAGTATTCTATACAGAATAGTGGGGTATCTTGCGGTCAATTGGAATGAGTGTAAGTTGATGAACCGCTTGTGCTTGGGCTGTTGCGCACCGGCGAGCACGGCTCCTGCTTTAGGTCCCCCCAGCGTGCGGCCGCCCCCGGTCGGCACCAGGGAAGGAAGTTCCAGTGAAACGGCTCGCTTCGACACTCGTTGCGCTTGTGCTCTTTTTGACACTGGGCAGCGCCAAGGCTTGGTCCCAACACAATGGCAGCATGCAAGTGACCGCCCAGGTCGTTGATACCCGAGTTGCAGCATCGGGTTTGGAGTCAGCCCAGAACCTGGCCGCGAGCTGGACCCTGGATCCTACCCGGACCGCCGGGATCGCAACCCGATACGCCCAGGTTTCCCTCGTCAGCCCTATTCTATCTGGCGAGGCGCGTCGGGAGTCCGGCCTCGAGATCCGAGTCGACTATTTGAGGAACTAGCCACACCCCGCAGCACTTCGCTTAACCCGTCGTCCTCCCATGACTTGGGCCCCCCACTGGCCCACCCCTTGCTGTTCAGTCTCCGCTTCACTTAGAGCAAAGCTCCTTGCATATCTCATTTGGATACAACTAGAAGCAGGAACTTGCACGCTGTCTGGAGATAGATAGGCGATGATTCCATTCCTCTCATTCCTCTTTCGCGTGGCCGCTCTCGCGCTCGCCCTGGTGCTCTGGTGGCGCCAACGCGATTGGAGAATGGGGATGTTGTTCGTCCTGCTGCTCTTCATGGCGCTGCCGGCCACCCTGCTGTTTGATGGCGGGCGAAGCGGCGACCCCGGAATTACTCCCGATCAGATCGCCCATCTCCTGGTGAGCGCCTCGGCGCTCATGCTGGTCTTCTTCCTTGACGGCTTCATCGCCGAGCAGCGGTCCATGTCATCCGCGCTGACGCTGGAAAAGGCGTCCCTGGAACAGCTCTTCGAAAGCGCGCCCGACGCCCTGGTCCTGGTCGACAACGACAGCCGCATTCTCCGGGTCAATTCCCATTTCACCAAGCTGTTCGGTTACACGGTGGAAGAGGCCCGGGGCGAATCGGTGGACGACCTGCTGGCTCCGGAGGCCCTGCAGGACGAAGCCGCCAAGGTGACCCAGCAGGCCGCCCGGGGCGCCCGAGTCAGCATGGAGACGCTGCGCCGCCGCCGGGATGGGTCCGTGGTGGACGTTTCCATATTGGGCACGCCGATCATAGTGAACGGGGAGCAGGTGGCGGTCTATGGCAGTTACCGCGATATCACCCAGCGCAAGCGGGTGGAGCAGGCCCTGCGGGAAAGCGAGGAGCGCTACGCCCTCGCGGCCCGCGGTTCCAACGACGGGCTCTGGGACTGGGACTTCCGCCGCAACCGGATCTATTTCTCTCCCCGGTGGAAAGTGATGCTCGGCCTCAATGAGAACGACGTGGCCGACAATCCGGAGGAGTGGTTCGCCCGGGTGCATCCCGAGGACCTCGACCGGGTCAAGGCCGAGATCGCGGCGCATCGGGAGGGCGGCGGCGCCCACCTGGAAACCGAGCACCGCATGCGGCTGGCCGACGGCGCTTACCGCTGGATGCTGGTCCGTGGCATCGTGCTCCGGGACGAGTCCGGCAAGGCGTATCGCATGGCCGGCTCCCAGACCGACATCAGCGACCGCAAACTCTACGAACGGCAGCTCCAGCACGACGCGCTGCACGACGCCCTGACCGGACTGCCCAACCGCACCCTGTTCATGGACCGGTTGGAGCACGCCCTCGCGCGGGCGCGCCGCCGCCCGGATGAGCTCTTCGCCGTGCTCTTTCTCGATCTCGACCGCTTCAAGGTGGTGAACGACAGCCTGGGCCACCTGCTGGGCGACCGTCTGCTGGTGGAGTTCGCCCGCCGGATGGAACGCTGCGTACGACCCGGCGACACCGTGTCCCGGCTGGGCGGGGATGAGTTCACTATCCTGCTGGAAGACCTGCGGTCCCGCGAGGAATCCATCCAGATCGCCGAGCGGATCCAGGCCGAGCTGGTTTTTCCCTTCAACCTGAGCGGCACCGACGTCTACACCTCCACCAGTATTGGTATCGCGCACGGAAGCGCCGACTATGGCCGGGCCGAGCAACTGCTGCGCGACGCGGACACCGCGATGTACCGGGCCAAGTCCGGCGGCAAGGCGCGGCACGAAGTCTTCCAGAAAGCGATGCACGCGGACGTGCTGACGCTGCTGCACCTGGAGACCGATCTCCGGCGGGCGGTCGAACGGGCCGAGTTCACGCTGGACTACCAGCCGATCCTGGACCTGGAGACCGAGCGGATGATCGGGTTCGAGGCCCTGATTCGCTGGCACCATCCGCAACGGGGCACCATCAGCCCCAGTGAATTCATTCTCACGGCGGAGGAGACCGGGCTCATCGTGCCGATCGGCTGGTGGGTGCTCAAGGAGGCCTGCCAGCAGACCCAGGCCTGGCACACCCGCTTCCCCGAGCACCGTGAGCTCAGCATCAGCGTCAACCTCTCGGCCCGGCTGTTCCGCCAGGCGGGGCTGCACGAGCGGGTGGTGGAGGTGGTGAACTCTGCGGGGCTGGATCCGACCAAGGTGAAGCTGGAGATCACGGAAAGCGCCCTGATGGATTACGCCGAAGCCAGCGTGCTGACGCTGCGGCAGCTCAAACAGGCGGGGATCCAGGTGCAGATCGACGACTTCGGCACCGGTTACTCCTCGCTCAACTATCTCCAGCGTTTCGAGATCGACGCTCTCAAGATCGATCGTTCTTTCGTGAGCCAGCTGGGAATCGCGGGCGAGAACTCGGAGATCGCCCGGACCATCATTACCCTGGCGCGAAACCTGGGGATGAAAGTGGTTGCCGAGGGCATCGAAACCGACCTCCAGCTGGCCCAGCTCCAGGCCCTGGGATGCGACGAAGGCCAGGGCTACCTGCTCTCCCATCCGCTCAAGCCGTTCGAAGTGGAGCAATTGCTGGAGGAGGGCGACCTGGTCGGTCCCCGGCTCAGGCGGCCGACGATCGCTGGACGCTAACCGAAGGACCAAGGACTAAGGATTAGAAGCCTTGGGCTGGTTGGTCCTCAGCACTTAGTCGTGCTCCTGTAACTGTTGCATTGAAGCCACTATAGAGCACTCCCGTTGTTTGACAGGGCAGCTACCCCCCGGTAGGTTCCAGCTTCAATCGCCATCTTTTCAGGTCCCGAACTCCTCGCGCGAGGTGGTTACGACCTTACGGTCCCGGGTTAACCGGCTTGGCATTGCTGCGCTTGTGCTCGGGCTCTCCACGCTGGTGACTACCTGCGGGGACCACGGTGTCACGGGGCCGGACATCGGGCTGGCCAGCGCGGGGTTCGATCTCACCGGACTGGCCCGGGCCGGGGGCAGCCTGCCGATTCCGGTGGATACCCTCCGGGTGACGCTCCGCCGCAGCAGCGACAACTCGATCGTCGTCGACACCTCGATCTACATCAATTCCTCCGCAGTCCGCACCAACCAGGACACCATCGCCATCACCCTCCGGATCGGGCTCAAGGAAACGCCCGAGTCGTTCCAGTTCCTGGTGCAGGCTCGGGGTGGGGGTATTGCCTATTACGAAGTGAGCGGCAACGTCAGTGTCGAGGCGAATGGAATCTCCCGCACGCCCGACATGGTTCCCACCTACGTGGGACCCGGCGCCGCGGCCGATTCCGTGACCGTGACGCTCGCGCCCAGCGCGATCGCGGGAGGCGACAGCGCGCTGGTGTGGTCCCGGGTCTGGGATGGCGATACCGTCGTGCCCGGTGTTCCGGTGGGATACCGCTCCAGCGATACGCTCAAGCTCAACCAGATTCGTTACGTGGGCGTGGATAGCGCCTGGGTGCATGCCCCGCTCGCGCTCACCGACTCGGTGGACATCATCGCGGTGACGCCGACCGGGCTTTCGCAGTCGCGGCGGCTGAGCTTCGCGCCACCGCCCACCCAGCTGGTCATTTCCTCCGGCGACGGCCAGAGCGTTCCAGCCGGTACACCGGCGGGGTCTCCGCTGGTCGTGGAACTGCGCGACGCGGCGGGCAATCCGTACCCGATTCCCCGGGAGATCGTCTTTGCCGTGGTGTCCGGATCCGGCACGGTAGCGCCGCTCCAGGACACGACCAATGCGGCGGGCCAGGCCCAGACCACGTTCACCGCGGGTGGCAGCTCAGGCCCGGTGCAGGTCAGCGCCACCGCGACCGGGATAACCGGAGCCGCGGTGACCTTCAACGCCACGGTTACCGGTGGCGGCGGGCCGGGCGCGCCGGACACGGTGGTCATCATCTCGGGGAACAACCAGACTGCCGCCAATGGCACCCAGTTGCCCGCTGCGCTGGTGGTCGAGATTCGCGACCAGGTCGGGATTCCGGTGCCCGGTGTCACGGTCGACTGGTCGCCGGTGCAGGGAAGCGCCGCGCCCACCACCGGAGTCACGGACGGGGCGGGCCGGGCCCAGACCAACTGGACCCTCGGCACCAACACGGCGAGTCAAAGCCTGACTGCGACGGTCGCCGGGCTCACCCCCCAGACCTTCCACGCGACCGCAACGTTCGCGTCGCCCACGATCCTGCTCTCCTTCACCGGGGTGCCCGGTGTCGGGATCGGTCTCTCCACCAACCTCAACGTCGGCCTCTCGGCTCCGGCCGGGGCGGGCGGGGTCACCGTGACCGTGACCAGCGACGCGCCGGGAACCGTGTCGGTCGGCGGCAGCGGCCAGGTCGCGATCCCACAGGGTCAGAGCTCGGGGGTCATCCCGATCAACGGCGTGAGCCTCGGCACGACGACGATCCGCGGGAACGCGACCGGCTTCACCGAGGGGACTCTGTCAGTGGACGTGCAGGATCGCTCGATCAGCCTGCCGACCACGCTCAACGTCCCGTACGGCCAGACCGCCTCGCTGCCGATTCAGCTGGCCAGCCCGGCGCCTCCGGGCGGCGTGACCTTCTCGGTGACCAGCAGCAACACCAACTTCGTCGGGCTTTCGGCCCCGACGGTGTTCATCGCGGCCGGCGCGCTGACCGCCAATGTCACGCTGCAGGGTATTCTGCCGGGGCCCTCGACCATCACGGTTTCCAACCCGTCCTATGTCGACGGCATCTCGACGGTCACGACGACGGCCTCGCTCAACATCGTGCAGGGCTCTGCTCTGCTGAACGCGAGCTTCGGGACCGGTATTACGATCAACTTCGAGAGCAACAATTCGGGCATCGCGGCGCCGGCTCCCGGAATAGCGGTGAATCTCACCGCGGCCAACTCCGCCTGTCTCGCGGTCACCTCACCGGTCACGATCTCGACCGGCCTGGTGAGCACGACGGCCACACTCACCTATGGTGGGTCCGCGACCCTGCCGTGCAGCACCCAGCTCCTGGCCACCGCCACCAACCTCCAGCCGGACAGCATCCCGGTGACGGTCAATCCGATACCTGCGCTCACCCTGAATGGACTGTCGGCGACCGGCTCGGGACTCATGACGAGTTCCACCGTGTTCCTGGGCGCCAGCAACCACGGCGGAGTGACGGTTACGGTGAAGTCGTCGAATCCGGCGGTTGCCCTGGTATCTCCCAATGCCACGACGCCAGGAACCGATTCAATCCAGGTGAACGTGCTGAACGGGTCGACCAGCCTGAACTACTACGCGCAGGCCGTCGAGGGCCAGGTGGGGAGCGCCACGATTACCGCTTCGGCGCCGGGCTTCAGCAACGGCACCGCCAGCTTCACCGTCGTCCAGCCGGCGGCCGAAGTGGTCGGGCTTCCCAGCTCCACGACGTCGCTGTCCAGCGATTCGCCGTTCTACCTCCAGGTCGGCGTGCCCAATGGACAGAACACCGGGCTGTCCTATGTGCAGAATGTGCGGCCCGGCATCGCGGGCGGCGGCCTCACCGCGACCTTCGTGAGTGACACGCCGGCGGTGGGCACGCTGGTCAACCTGAACGGCACCGCGGCGACCCGCACGGCCACCATCGTTCCCGGGCTCTACTATACGCCGACCACGGTGGCCAGTGGTGGCGTTGCCTTCCACCCGGTGAGTACCGGGGTGACTACGGTGACCGGCACGGTTTCCGGATTCATCCAGGTCACTACCGCGACCAGGGCGGTCACCGTGACCCAGCCGGGACTCACGGTGGGCGGCCTGAATATCACGGGTGGCGGACTCATGACCAGCGGCAGCGTGTTCCTGGGCGCCGGCAACCACGGCGGCGTCACGGTCACGGTCAAGAGCTCCAACCCGGCCGTCGCCCTGGTCTCGCCCAACAGCACGACGCCCGGCAGCGACTCGATCCAGGTCCAGGTGCTCAACACCAACACCTCGTTCAGCTATTTCGTTCAGGGAGTCGAGGGGCAGACCGGGTCGGCGACCGTCACCGCGTCGGCGCCGGGATTCAGCAACGGCAGCACCAGTATCTCGATCGTGACGCCGGGCATTGAGATCCAGGGCATTCCAACCGCCACCACCTCGCTTTCGGCGGACAATCCGTTCTACGCCCAGATCGGGGTGCCGAACGGCCAGAACACCGGTTTGTCCTACGTGCAGAACGTGCGACCGGGCGTCAGTGGGGGCGGCATCGTCGCCACTTTCGTGACCGACACGCCCAGCGTGGGTATCCTGGTGGACAGCACGGGAGCGGCGGCGACGCGTTCCGCGGTGATTCCTCCGGGCCTCTATTACTCGCCGACAACGGTCGCCTCGGGCGGGGTCGCGTTCCACCCGTTGACCACCGGAACGACCTTCACATCAGTGAGCTCGCCCGGTGTCCTCACCATGACCACCACCGGGGTGCGTCGCACCGACGTGACCCAGCCTGCGATCAACCTGAACGGCCTCCCGGTGACCGGTGCCGGTCTCATGGCCGGCACCAATCTCTTCCTGGGCGCGAGCAATCACGGCGGCGTGACCGTCACCGTGAAGAGCTCGAACCCGGGTCTGGTCACGATAGCTCCCAACGCCACGACTCCGGGCACCGACTCGATCCAGGTGTTCGTGAACAACGGAACCACTTCGCTCAGTTTCTTTGTGCAGGGTATCGAAGGCCAGGCCGGCAATACCACGGTGACGGCGCGCGCGGCCGGCTTCAGTCCGGATACGGCGGCCATCGTCATCGTCCAGCCCGGCGTCGAGATCCAGGGGCTGCCCACTTCCACCACGACGCTTTCGCCGGACAACCTGTTCTATGCCCAGGTCGGCGTGCCGAACGGGCAGAACACCGGGCTGTCTTACGTGCAGAATGTGCGGGCAGGGATTCCGGGCGATTCGCTCACCGTGACCATGGTCAACTCGGTTCCCGCGATCGCGACCCTGGTCAAACAGTCGGGAAGCGGAAGCACCCAGACCGTGAAGATCCCGAGCGGGCTCTACTATTCATCCACTACGCTCTCCGGAGGTGGGGTTCAGTTCCATCCGATCCTGGCGGGCTCGACCACGGTGACGTCCGATATCCCGGGCTTCCTCCGGATGACGAGCACCGGCAATCGCACCGTCGCGGTCACCCAGCCCGGGATCAGCGTCGGAGGTATCAATCCGACCGGTAGCGGCCTCATGACGGGGGCCAACGTCAGCCTGGGCGCCAGCAATCACGGTGGCGTGACCGTCACGATCAAGTCGTCGAACGCGGCGGTGGTGCGGGTCGCACCCAATGCGACCACGCCGGGCACCGACTCGATCCAGGTATTCGTGCCGAACAACAGCACGTCTGTAGGGTACTACGTGCAGGGGCTGGAAGGGCAAACCGGCACGGTGGCGATTACCGCCTCGGCGTCGGGCTTCACCAACGGCTCCAACAACGTCACCATCGTGACGCCGGGCATCGAGGTGCAAGGCCTGCCTGCAAGCACCACGACGCTCTCGTCCGATATTCCCTTCTACGCCCAGGTCGGGGTGCCCAACGGGCAGAATACCGGGCTGTCCTACGTGCAGAACCTGCGGGCGGGATTCACCGGCGGGAGCCTGCTGGTAACCTTCGTGAGTGATACGCCGGCGGTTGGAACGCTGGTCGACACTCTTGGATCCGGCGCCACCCGGACCGCGCGGGTCCCGGAAGGACTCTACTATACGCCGACCTCGCTGGCCGCCGGTGGAGTCACGTTCGCTCCGTTGAGCCTGGGGAGCACCTTTGTGCACGCTTCCGCGCCCGGCTTCACGCTGATGACGTCGACCGGCACCAGGCGAGTGGATGTGACCCAGCCGGCGATCTCGATCAGCAACTTCTCGGCGACCGGTTCCGCCCTGATGACGACCGGCTCGGTCTCCCTGAACGCGACCCAGCACGGTGGGGCCGTCATCAAGATCAAGAGCAGCAATCCCGCCGTGGCCCGGGTCTCGCCCAACAGCACCACGCCGGGAACCGACTCGATCATGGTGAACATCGCGGCGGGCGGGAGCAACATCGGCTTCTACGTCCAGGGTATCGAAGGTCAGACCGGCAATGCCACCATCTCGGCAAGCGAACCGCGTTTCATCGGGGACCAGTCCGGCATCAGCATTGTGCAGCCCATGGTGGAGATCCAGGCGTTGGTGAGCTCGATCCAGGCCGGTGCCCCGGACAACCCGTTCTATGCCCAGATCGGGGTTCCCAATGCGCAGCAAAGCGGGTTGTCCTATGTGCAGAACCTGCGTCCCGGATTGAACGGGGACAGCCTGGCGGTCGCGCTGCAGTCTTCTACGCCGGGCGCCGCCACGCTGGTGACCACTGCGGGGACCGGGGCCACGCGAACGGTGTACATCCAGCCCGGGTTGTACTATTCGCCGACCGCCATCGCGCAGGGCGGCGTGGGGCTGCGCCCGCTGGCGCAGGGAACCACGACGGTGAGCGTCACGGCGCCGGGCTTCCTGCAGGCGATCATCAATGGCGTGCGCCAGGTGACGATCACGCCATAGTCCCCATCGGATGTGACTTTATAATACAAAGTACTTGACAAGAACGCCTTCCGCCGGTTATCGTCCCCCCATGTCACCTTTGCCCCTCCGCCGCACCCCGGAGCCGCCGCCCGCCCTGCACGACCGGGCGATGGACAACCTGGCGTTCATCCGGGAGACCATGGAACGGGCCAGCGCCTTTACCGCGGTGCCGGGGTGGGGCGGGGTAGCGATCGGCGGAGCCGGCACGGCGGCCGCCATCATCGCTCACCAGCAGGCGAACTTCGGGCACTGGCTGGTAACCTGGTTTGCCGCGCTGGTGCTGGGCCTCGTGATCGCGCTCTGGTCCATCGGCCGCAAGGCTTCGCGGGCGAGTGTGCCGTTGCTGACCGGGCCGGGAAGGCGGTTCGCGCTCAACTTCGCGCCGCCGGTCATCGTGGGCGGCATTCTCACCGTGGTGCTCTACCGGGCGCAGCTGTGGGAGGCCATCCCAGGAACCTGGCTGCTGCTCTACGGCACCGGCATCGTGGCGGCCGGCGCCTTTTCCGTCCCGGTGGTTCCGGCCCAGGGTGTGGGCTTCATGATCCTGGGCAGTGTGGCGCTCTTCGCGCCCCTAGAATGGCGAGACTGGATCATGGGGCTGGGATTCGGCGGTCTGCACCTGCTCTTTGGCGTCATCATCGCGCGGAGGTACGGTGGCTAAGTCCAACGCGGTTCCCAGGGACGGTGGCCGGGGCAAGCCGGAGTCGCCTCGACTGGAAAGCGTGGCCGGCGGGGGAGCCCCGATGGGGCTGGACCGCATCATTCACGAACGCATCCGGCTGGCTATCGTGAGCGCGCTCGCGGTGAACCCGACCCTCAGTTTCAACGACCTCAAGAAGCTGCTGGGTACCTCGGACGGCAACTTGAGCGTGCACGCGAGAAAACTGGAAGAGGCAGGCTACCTGACCTGCACCAAGCAGTTCAAAGGCCGGATTCCGCGGACCGAATACAGCCTGACCGGCAGCGGCCGCAAGGCACTGCAACGCTATCTCGATCATATGGAAGCGCTGATCCAGGCCACCCGGACCAAGCCCCGGATGCGCTAGGGACGGGAGCCCGTCCCGCTCATGGGGCCGGTGAAACCGGCCCCCTTTTTCGGGAGTTCAACTTTGTGAATCAAAGTACTTCGCAGTTCACCGGCCAGCACCTGGCCATCATCATGGATGGTAACGGCCGCTGGGCCACCCGGCGGGGATGGCCCCGCAGTGCGGGACACCGGGCCGGGGCGGAGGCGGTGCGCCGGGTGATCAGCGCCGCAGCGGACCGGGGTATCGGGGTGCTCACCCTCTTCGCCTTTTCGGGCGACAACTGGCAGCGGCCCGCACGAGAAGTCGAAACCCTCATGAACCTGTTCCGCCGCTTCCTGCGGCGGGAAGCAGCGCAGTGCGCCCGGCACGGCATCCGGCTCAACGTGATCGGGCGGCGGGACCGGCTGGGCCTGCCGCTCAATTCGGCGATCGATGCGGCGGAACGGCAGACCCGGTCCGGGACCAGGTTGCTGGTCCGGGTGGCCGTGGACTACTCAGCCCGGGACAGCATCGTGGCCGCGGCGCGCGAGGGCGGTCCGGTCGACCGAGAGGACTTTGCCCGGCGGCTCGGGGCAGTGTCGCACGGCCTGGCCGGGGTGCCCGACGTGGACCTGCTCATCCGGACTGGTGGGGAGCGGCGGCTGAGCGATTTCCTGCTCTGGGAATCGGCCTACGCGGAGCTGTACTTCAGCGGCGTGATGTGGCCCGATTTCGGCGCGGCGGAGCTGGACCTGGCGCTCCAGGATTTCGCGGCGCGGGAGCGGCGGTTCGGGCGGGTCGACATGGGCAGGGCTGGATGAGCCAGGGCGAGCCACGCCAGCCGGGCAGTGCCGCGATGGCCGCGATGATCTTCGCGGCGGTCACCGCATTGTCGTTGGACCTTCTGGTCCGCGACCTCGCCGCCGGCGTGAACCTTTATGTCGCGGGGCTGCTGCTGTTCGGCGTGGTGCTCCTCCTCCGCGCGGCGCGCCTGGTTTCGCTGCCCCGATCCTCGCTGCGGCTGCTGGGAGTAGCGACGCTCTGCCTCGGGTCTTTCGCCTGGAGAGATTCCGAGGCGCTCAACCTGCTGGCGGTACTGGGATGCCTGGTGGTCGGGGGCCTGGCAGCCTATCGGGCGCAGGGCGGACGGCTGGCCCCTGCCGGATTCCTCGATTACCTGGTGGCGCTGGTCAGGGCCGGAGCGGGCACCGCGGTCGGTGTTCTGCCTCTGGTTCACCACGAGGTCGCCTGGAGAGACCTCGCCACCGACAGCAGCAGAAACCGCCTGGTCAGCGTCGGCCGCGGCCTGGTCCTGGCCCTGCCCCCGGTCATGATTTTCTCCGCGCTCTTCGCTTCGGCCGACCCGGTATTCAAGAACCTGTACCAGGGCCTCTTCCACGTCGACATGGACGTCGCCCTGTCGCATGCCGCCGTGCTCGGCGTCGGGGCATGGGTTGGCGGGGGCTATGCCCGCGAACTCTTCCTTGTCAAGCGCGACCGGCCGCTGCCGGTCCTGACCGGCCGATTCGGCTTTACCGAGATCCGGATCGTCCTGAGCGCAGTCGTCTTCGTCTTCCTGCTCTTTGCGGCGATCCAGTTGAACGTGCTGTTTGGCGGAACCGCATTTGTCGAGGCCCATACCAACCTGACCTATGCCGACTACGCCCGTCAGGGGTTCTTCGACCTCGTCGCCGTGGCGGCCCTCGTGCTGCCGCTGCTACTCCTGGCCGACTGGGCCAGCCAGCGGAATGCCAACCAGGACCGCGAGTTCCGCGCCCTGGCCGCCGTCCTCCTGTCGCTCCTCGGCGTCGTGCTGGTCGCGGCGCTGCAGCGCATGCGGCTCTACCAGCTCTCCTTCGGCCTGACCGAGCAGCGGGTCTACACGATGGCGTTCATGGTGTGGCTTGCGCTGGTTCTCGCCTGGCTGGGCGCGACCGTGCTGCGCGGCCGCCGGGAGCGGTTTATCCCCGGGGCTGCCCTGCTCGGCTTGGTCGTCATCGCGGCCCTGCATTTCCTGAATCCCGACCGGCTGATCGCCGGGGTCAACCTGAAGCGTGCCGTCCGGGGTCTCCGGTTCGATGTGCCTTACGTGACCGGCCTGAGCGATGACGCGGCGCCCGAGATTGTCCGCCTGCTCCCCGCGATTCCCCCGGAAGCGCGCTGCCAGGTTTCGCACCGGCTGCTGCGGACGGCAGGCCGGGACGCCGGCCATGACTGGCGCAGCTGGAACCTGAGTCGGGCCCGCGCCCGGGACCTGGTGGCCGAGAACATCGGGCAGCTTCGCACCTGGAGTGCCGAGTGTGACACGCGGCTACCCAAGGGAAGATGATGCGGGAGAGCTCCGAGTACGACGTTCTCATCGTGGGTGCCGGCCTGGCCGGACTCTGGGCGGCCGGTGCGCTGGCCCGGCGCGGGGTTCGGGTGCTGCTGATCGACCACAAGCGCGATGTTCGGGCATCGGTGGCGACCACGGGGATCTTCGTACGCCGTTCGCTCGAGAGTTTTCATCTGCCGGAAGATTGTCTGGGGCCGCCGGTGCGCCAGGTGACGATGCACTCGCCAGCCGGCCGGATGCTCTGCTGGAGAGCCGGCGCGAGGAATTCCGCGTGGGCCGGATGGGCCGGCTGTATCAGCGCCTGTTGACCGAGGCGCAGGCCCTGGGTGTCACCTGGAGCCCGGCTACCCATTTCGATGGATGTGAGGCCACGACCTCGGGCTCGGTGATATCGCTGCGGCGGAAGGAACAGGCCACCAAAGTACGGGCCCGGTTCATTTGTGGCGCCGATGGTGCCCGGTCGCGGGTCGCTGCGGCGCTTTCTCTGGACAGCAACTACGAGTGGATCGTCGGGGTGGAAGACGTCCTTGCCGAGGTTCCCCTGGAGGGGCCACCCTGCTTCCATTGCTTTCTCGATCCCGGGATCGCACCCGGTTACCTCGGCTGGCTGGTCCATGACGGCGCCGAGGTGCACATCGGCGTGGCGGGTACTCCGGCACGATTCGCGGCGCGGGATGCACTGGCCCAGCTGCGGGCTCGCGCGAGGAAGATCCTCCCGCTGGATCGGGGCCGACTAGTCGAGCGTCGGGGCGGCTGGATCCCGGTGAACGGCGTGTTGCCTTCGATCGTGAATCCGCGCGGGATGTTGCTGGGTGACGCCGCGGGAGCGGTCTCCCCACTGACCGCCGGCGGGTTGGATCCGTGTCTCCGGCTCAGCGAGTTTGCCGCGGCTGAAATTGCCGAATACCTCGAGAGCGGAGACGAGAAGGTCCTGGCCGCGCTCCAGGGCCGGCAACTCCGGAAAAAGTTCCGGGGCCGGCTCACGTTGCGGCGATGCTGGAGCCGGATGGAGTCCCCACAAACGACAGAGCTGGTCTGTGCGCTGCTGGGCACGCCGCCAGGCCGCTGGCTGGCGCGACGGGTGTTCTTCGGACCCGGCTCATTTCCCGATCCGCAGCCCAGGAAATCCCGGCCACCACTTGTGCTCCGAACCGGACGACCCGATTCGGCGTTAACCATTCCCCTGTGATGGAGACAACTGCCATGGGTCCCGGACTTCGTATGCTGCTCCTCGGGTTTCTGCTCGGTAGTCTTGTACTCGGCGAGGTCCTCGCGCGGCTGCTGCCGGCCTGGGGCCACCCCAGGGGCAAGGCGATGATGCGGGGCCTGATGCTGCTGATGGTGGGAGTGTACGGGGGTTCCCTGCTCACGGTATCGCTGACCAGCCGGGAGCGGATACTTCCCCGGGGCGCCGATCTCCGGTTCTGTGGATTCTACCTCGACTGCCACATGGCAGTCGGCGTGGACTCGGTGGCTCGGGCCCCGGCGGTCGGCCCGGCCAGGGCCAACGGCGAGTTCTACATCGTGTCCCTCCGGGTCAGCAGCAACGCGATTCGGGCAACCCTGCGGCTGAAGAATCCGGAATATCAGGTGATCGACTCCTCGGGCCGGCGCTACTCGCGGTCGTCCGCGGGCGAGGCGGCTTTCACCGCGCTGACCGGAGCGAAGACGGCCCTGGTACAGCCGGTCCTGGCCGGAGGGGAGTATCGCACCGCGCTGGTGTTCGATCTGCCGGCCGATATCCGGAGGCCGCGGCTGCTGGTCCGGGACGTCGGCGGACCCGACGTGCTGCTGGAAGGTCTGCTCATCGGTGATGAGGACAGTTTCCTGCACAAGCCGACGACACTGGCACTCCAATAAGAGGACTAAGGACTGAGGACTGAGGACTAACCAGCCCATGGATTTGAGTCCTTAGTCCTTAGTCCTTGGTCCCTAGTCCTAGATCTTGCTCCTTAATCGTCTCCTACCTGTCGGCACGTGGGTACCGCGCCCGCGTGCCGTCCAGAGTTCCATTTCGCAACAGCAGTTTGACGTATCGAGTTCCCGACCCCCACCTTAGGTTGGTTGAAGGTGTGGAGTCCGCCAGTGAACCTCGGTGGCCCCTGCGGGTGACTTATGGTCGGCCGGAACTGCTCCGCGTTCGCGCTCTCCCTTGGCGTCGTTCTTCTTCTCAGCAGTTGTGGTGATGGCACCGGGCCCAACGAACGCCTCGGCGGCCTGTTCTCGGTCGCGAACGGGGACGATCACGTGTGCCTGCTCCAACAGAACGGCTCAGCTCATTGCTGGGGGTGGGGCGGTTTCGGGCAGCTGGGGGACGGCGACACGCTGAACTACCGGGCTCCCACCAAGGTTCAGGGTGGCCTGGAGTTCGCCACGATCGCATCGGGCAGCGCGCACACCTGCGGGCTGACCCACAACGGCACGGCGTACTGCTGGGGCGGCAATGCGGTGGGCGCGCTGGGCAAGCAGAATACCATTTTCCTTTCCAAGCTGCCGCTCAAGGTCGACGGCGGCCTCCGCTTCAGCAGCATCAGCGCGGGCACCGGCTACACCTGCGGAGTCGCGCTGGATGAGGCCGGATATTGCTGGGGCAGCGGCGGCAGCGGTGAGCTGGGAACCGGCGTGGACGAGGACACCTTCGTGCCGACCGTGGTGGCGGGGAATCTTCATTTCAACGACATCAGCACCAGCCTGTTCCATACCTGCGGGCTCACCAAGTCCGGCGCCGCCTACTGCTGGGGCGACAACCTGTACGGCATGCTGGGCAGCGGCGACCTGGTGAACCATTCCACGCCGACGCCGGTCCTGGGCGGCCTGGTGTTCAAGCGAATCGGTACCGGCGACTTCTTCAGTTGCGGCCTCACCGAGGCCGGACAGGCCTGGTGCTGGGGATCCAACGTTTCGAACGAGCTGGGCAACGGCACCCAGGTCAACCACGTGACCGAGCCGGTCCAGGTAGTGGGAGGGCAGGTGTTCGTCACGATTGCGGTGGGCAGTTATCACGCCTGCGGTATTACCGCGTCGTTCAAGCTGTATTGCTGGGGAGCCAACACCTACGGCAAGCTGGGTATCGGCAGCACACTCTCCACGACCGAACCGGTCCTGGTAAATGGGAACCATCGCTTTGTAGCGGTATCCGCCGGCGGGAACCATACCTGCGGCATAGCCCAGGACGAGGGGGCGCTCTGCTGGGGCTGGAATGCGCTGGGCCAGCTGGGCAATGGGCAGCGGGATCCGGAGTACATTCCGGTCGAAGTGATTCCTACCTACCGGGAGTAGTCAACCGCAACTAGAGCAGCTCGCCCCGCATAACCGTCACCGCCTGCCCACCCAGGACCACTCGATCTCCCTGGACGCGGACCCGGACTACGCCGCCTCGGGACGAGGCCTGGTAGCCGATCATTTCGTCCTTGCCCAGCCGGGTGCCCCAGAACGGCGCGAGGCAGCAGTGTGCCGAGCCGGTGACGGGATCTTCCCGGATTCCGACGCCGGGGGCAAAGAAACGGGAGACGAAATCGAACCGGGGGTCTTCGCTGAGGCAGGTGATGATGAAGCCCCTGGCCTGGATCGACTCCAGCATCATGAAGTTGGGCTCCAGCTTCCGGAGAATCGCTTCGTTCTCGACTTCGATCAGGTAATCGGTACTGTTGCGGCCGACGTAGTGCATCGCCACCCCCAGCGCCTCGGTGAGCTCCAGCGGGGCAGCGCAGAAATCTTCCGGGTCGGCGGGGAAATCGAGTTCGATCCAGTCGTTCCGCCTGGTCGCGGTGAGGGTACCACTCCTGGTGAAGAAGAGAGCCGGCACCTGGGGGCCGAGTACTCCGGTCTCCCAAAGCACATGAGCCGCCGCCAGAGTGGCATGGCCGCACAGCGCGACCTCGATCCGGGGGGTGAACCAGCGCAACCGGAACCCGTTTTTCTCCGGGTGCAGGAATGCCGTCTCCGCCAGGTTCATCTCCAGCGCGACCGCCTGCATCCAATCCTCTTCAGCCGCTTCCGGGAGCACCAGCACTGCCGCCGGATTACCGCCATAGGCGCGGTCGGTGAAGGCGTCCACCTGGATCAGCTTGTGCGGCACGGTTACCTCGAAATGAGGATGGCTTCGGCTTCGATTTCCACCAGCATGTCCGGATCGATGAGCCGGGAGACCTGAACCATACTGGTAGCGGGGCGGATGCTGCCGAAGAACTCGCCGTGGGCCCGGCCAACCGCCTCCCACTGGCTGATGTCGGTCACGTACATCCGGGTTCGGACCACGTCCCGGAGCGATGCGCCTGCGGCGACCAGCGCCTTTTCGATGTTGCGGATGGTCTGCACGGTCTGGGCGTAGGCGTCGCCGGGTCCGACGATCTCGCCGTTCGGGCCGGTCGCAGTGGTGCCGGAGACGTGTATGACGTTGCCGTCGCGAACGGCGCGCGAGTAGCCCACTACCGGTTCCCAGCGAGTACCGCTCGAAATCAACTGGCGCATTCCTGGATTCCTCTCAACAAGACTCACCACGGAGTCACGAACACCACGGAGTGGTCGTGGGCAGGTGAGATGGTACCGAGCTTTCAGTTCAGCCCCAACTGGAACACGAAGAACACGAAGAAACCGCGAGTTCACGAAGAACACCTAAGAATTATTACTTGTTGTTTTCGTGATCTCCGGGGTACTTCGTGCGCTTGGTGTTCCAGTTTTGGCCCTGCCTACGAGCATCAAGCCCAGCAGATCTGGTTTGTAAGCCTGCTAGTAGACTCGGCCTCCCAATGGAACTTCCCGCTCGGGCGCGAGCAACACGACGTCTCCCTCCGCGCTGGGCAATCCGAGGACCAGCACCTCGGAGACGACCCCGGCGATGTTGCGGGTGCCCAGGTTCATCGCCGCGACGACCTGACGGCCGACCAGGTCGGCCGGTTGGTACAGGCTGACCAGCTGCGCGCTGGAGGTTCGCTCACCCAGCGGGCCGAAATCGATCGACAGCCGGTAGGAAGGCTTGCGGGCCCGGGGATTCAACTCGGCCCCGGTGATCCTCCCGACTCTGAGGTCGAGGGTTGCAAAGGCGGCCAGGCCGCCAGGTGTGGAATCGGTCATTGATTGGGGAAGAGAACAGACGGAGGGAATAATAGCAGGGGCGCACGGCTCGGCGCCCTTTCAGGAGCGAAGAATCCTTTCTGCTACCTCCCGGAGCACGTCGGCACGCAGGTAAAACCCCGATGCCAGGCGCTGGACGACCAGCCGGATTTGTCCCTCCCGGCTCATCTTCGGCGCAGCGCGGCTGACGGAGCTGGATCCTGGATCGGTTTGCATGACCATTGCTATCGGCTCTTTGGCCCAAAAACTTGAGCAAAGCGAGTCGTTGAGTGGCGTCGAGGTGTCGGTCACTGACTGATTGCTTGACGGCTCGAGCCCGGTTTCCCGAGGAGAATCTCACCGCGGTCAGTCCCCTAAGTCATTGCCCACAAAGACTATCTGCCGAACCAGTCTTCCCTGCAATCCACGGCATAGCGGTTGCCCTACTCAGGGCCACCAAACGTCTTCGTGGGTCCGCCTCAAGGGAGAATCTGATTGCCATGCTGATAGCTGAACCCACGATGGCGCTCTGGCGCCAATACCGCCGGACCCATGATTCGTCCATCCGGAACGAGCTGCTGGAGCGCCACCTGTACCTGGTCCGCCTGCTGGCGCGCAAGCTGTCAGTCCGGATCGGCCGGGTGGTGGAGATTGATGACCTGATGAGCGCGGGCACCCTGGGATTGGTGCAGGCCCTGGAAGGCTATGACCTGAGCCTGGGCAACGCCTTTGTGACCTACGCGTCGCGCCGTATCTCGGGCGCGATGCTCGACGAGCTCAGGAACCGCGACTGGGTACCGCGATCAGTGCGCTCCAAGGCTCGCAAGCTGTACCAGGCTTCCTCCCGGTTGGAATCGGAACTGGGCCGCTCGGCCGAGCCGCGGGAACTGGCTCGGATGCTGGACCTGGATGAGCCGACTTACGAGGCGTGGCGGGAGGCGGTGAATGGCTCGGTGATGATGTCGCTGGACGACGAGCCCGCGGAGAGACTGGACGGGGGGATCGCGCTGGGAGCCCGGCTGGCGGACCCGGCCGCGGCCGACGCGCTGGAGAACCTGGGGCAGGAAGAGAACGTCACCGCGATCGCCAGTGCGCTGGCCGCACTGCCGGAGCGGGAACGGATGGTCCTGGTGCTCTATTTCTACGAGGAGCTGAACCTGCGGGAGATCGCGGAGGTCATGCATTTGACGGAGAGTCGGATCTCCCAGATCAGGACGGCGGCGTTAAAGAAGATGCGGCGGGGGTTGGTCCCCGCCGCGGCGTAGTATCGGGCGCACAGTATCGGGCGCACAACGGTGCGCCCTACTCTTCATCGGGCGCACGGCAGTGAGCCCCTACTCCTCCTCCTCCCGGTCGGCGACGACCCTTCGATCCCTGGCGACGCCCAAGTCCTCTTCCAGCTCGCCTTTCTTCCGTTGAAGCTTCCCCTTGATCTCCTGAGCCTTGCCCTTGAGGTGCTCTGACCTATTGTCGGTCAAGTCACCCAATTTGCTCCGTGCTTTTCCCACATTTTCATTCACCACCCCTTTGACCTTGTCGCGGGTGCCTTTCGCGCTGATGGGGGTATCGTCGCGATCCGCCATGGTGGCCTCCTTGCAAATGCGATTACGAGCTGCCGACGGATACAGCATTGGCCTTTTTCGAGGCCGCAGCCGTGACCGCAGTCACCAGCAAAACGTCGCGTTACGTGGCTGGAACGTTCCGCGCGTCCTGGACCATTTGGGGGAGGACTTCACCGTAATGACAGGCGGCCAGCGTGGAATGGATGGGGCGCAGGACGGGTGCTTCGGCACTGCAGCGGGCGTCTTTCAGGTGATGAAAACACCGGGTATGGAAAGCACAACCGCTGGGCGGATTGGCCGGGCTCGGAATATCGCCTTCGAGGATGATGCGTTGGCGCTGGCGAGAGGGATCCGGCTCCGGGACGGCGGATAGCAGGGCCTGGGTGTAAGGATGCCGGGGATCGGAGAGCACCGACTCGGTCGGGCCGGTTTCGACCAGTCGCCCGAGGTACATGACGGCCACCCGATGGGCGATCTGGCGCACGACGGCGAGATCGTGCGCGATGAACAGGTAGGACAGGCCGTGTTTCGCCTGCAAGTCCATGAGCAGGTTCAACACCTGGGCCTGGACCGACACGTCGAGCGCGGAGACCGGCTCGTCGCAGACCAGGAAGGTCGGCTCGACCGCGAGCGCGCGGGCGATGCCGATCCGCTGGCGCTGGCCGCCGGAGAACTCGTGGGGATAGCGCCCCATGAAGGCCGGATCGAGACCGACCTCCTCCAGCAGGGTCGCTACTCGCTGCCGCACCGCCTTGCCGCGGGCCAGCTGGTGGATCTCGATCCCTTCCGCCACGGCTTTCCCGATGGTCATCCGGGGATTGAGCGAGCTGAAGGGATCCTGGAAGATGATCTGCATGCGGCGGCGCAACCGGCGCAGCGCCTCGCGCCCCAGGGTGAAGACCGACTCGCCGTCGAACTCGACGCTGCCGCCGGTGGGTTCCTGCAATCGCAGGACGGTCCGGCCCACGGTAGATTTTCCGCAGCCCGATTCGCCCACCAGGGCCAGCGTTTCACCCCGCCCGACCTCGAACGACACGCCGTCGACGGCCCGCACCACCGGTCCGGCTCGAAACAGTCCAGTACTGTGATAATGCTTCACCAGGTTGTTGACCTGGAGCAGCGGCGCCGTCACAAACCCTCCGGTTCCGCCAGCCAGCAGCGCATCGTGTGTCCGGGTTCGACCGGCAAGGGCGGCGGCGGCAGCTCCGACTTGTCGAAGGCCTGGGGACACCTGGGCCGGAAGCGACAGCCTCCGGGCCACGCGTCGGGGGTCGGTACCGCGCCACCGATCGGGGTGAGCCGGGTGCGGGGTCCGGTAAGCCGGGGAACCGAGGCGAGGAGACCCTGGGTGTAGGGATGCGATGGGCGCTGGAACAGCCGCTCGGTCGGCGCCTCTTCAACGATCTGGCCGGCGTACATCACCAGGACCCGGTCGGCCCGGCCGGCGACGATGCCGAGGTCGTGAGTGATGAGCAGGACCGACATGCCGCGCTTTTTCCGCAGGGCATCGAGGATTTCGAGGATCTGGGCCTGCACGGTGACATCGAGCGCGGTGGTGGGCTCATCGGCGATCAACAGGTCCGGCTCGCAGGCCAGCGCCATCGCAATCATCACCCGTTGCCGCATGCCGCCGCTCATCTGGTGGGGATAACTGCGGAGCCGGGAGGCCGGGTCGGGAATCCCGACCTCGGTGAGCAGGGCGAGAGAGCGATCTCTCGCTTCGCGGCGGGAGACCGGGAAGTGGGCCCGGATGCCCTCGGCGATCTGGTCGCCCACGGTGAACACCGGATTGAGGCTGGTCATGGGGTCCTGGAAGACCATCCCGATCCGCCGGCCGCGCACCTCGCGCAAGGTCTTGTCGTCCAGCGACAGGATATCCAACTCGCCCAGGCGAATGCCGCTTCCCGGCTCGATCCTGCCCGGCGGCGGAATCAGCCGGAGCATTGCGAGACTGGTGAGGCTTTTCCCCGAGCCGGATTCACCCACCAGCGCCAGCAGCTCACCCCGATCGATGTGCAGGCTCACGCCGTCGACCGGCCAGGAGCGGCCGGTGCCGGCGGGGAAGCTCACCCGGAGTTCGGTGACCTCGAGCAGTGCGGTCATGCGTTGCGGGGATCCAGGCGGTCGCGAAGCGCGTCGCCGATAAGGCTCACGGCGAGCACGGTCACCACGATGGCGAGTCCGGGAAAGATGCTGATCCAGGGCTTGGTGAAAAGGTACTCCCCGGCATCCTGGATCATGCCGCCCCACGACGGGGTTGGGGGTTGAATGCCGAGCCCGAGGAAGGAGAGCCCGGCCTCGAGCAGGATCACGTCGCCCACCCCGAGCGTCGCGGCAACCAGCAGCGGTCCCGCGGTGTTGGGCAGCAGATGCCGCAAGATAATCCGGTGGCCCCGGGCGCCGAGCGCTTCGGCTGCCTGGACATAGAGCTCGTGCTTTACCCGGAGGGCTTCGCCCCGGACGATCCGGCTCACTCCAAACCAGCCGGTGGTGCCGAGCACCAGGATGAGAAGCCAGAGCGGGATCGGAGTGATCATGGCCAGGACCAGCAACAGCACGAAGAGCCGGGGAATCGCCAGGGCGCCGTCCACGCCGCGCATGATCAGGCTGTCCACCCATCCCCCGGCATAGCCCGCGACGGTCCCGATCAGTCCGCCCAGCAGCACCGACAGGAGCACGGAGATGAAGGCGACCGACAGGGAAATCCGCGCCCCGCCGGCGACCCGGGACAGCACATCCCGACCCAGCTGGTCGGTGCCAAACGGGTGGTGCAGGCTGGGTGGCAGCGCGCCGCAGGACAGGCACTGGACCGCGGGGTCGGGCAGCAGCCAGGGCAATACCACGGCGATCAGGATGACGAGAATCAGCCCGCAGGCGCCCAGCCTGGCCTCGCGGCTGGAAAAGGCGTTGGAGACACTGGGAACCAGGGCGGTGGTCATCGGCGCCGCACCCGGGGATCGAGCACCATGTAGCCTACGTCGGTGAGCCAGCCGCCGAACACGATCATCGAAGAGACCAGGATTGCCGTCCCCATCAGGAGGGGGTAATCCCGGAAGCCGATGGCATCAGTAGCCAGGGAACCCAATCCGCTCCACGAAAAGACGGATTCCACGAACACCGATCCGGTCACCAGGATCGGCAGCCAAAGCCCGAACAGGGTCAACACCGGGAAGAGAGCGTTGCGCCAGGCATGGCGGCGGATCACGGCGCTTTCCGGGAGACCCTTGGCCCGCGCGGTCCGGATGTAGTCGAGCCGGAGGACTTCAATCATCGCATTGCGCTGGTACCGCATGGTTGCGGCGATGCTCACCACCGACAGCGTCACCGCCGGGAGGACCAGGTGGCGGGCCAAATCGCCGACGCGGACCAGGAGCGGCGCGTTCGAAAGCGTGGGCTCGGACATACTAGCGGAGGGCAGCCAGTGCAGCTTGATCGCGAAAATCCAGACCAGGACGTACCCCAGCCAGAACGAGGGAATGGCATAGCAGACCAGCGACACTGCCGAGAGCACCCGGTCCACTCGAGTCCCCTTGCGCACCGCCTGCCAGACTCCGAGCAGCAGGCCCACTGTGAAATTGAGTACGAGGACGGTGCCGCCCAGCAGCAGCGTGGCGGGCAGCCGCTCGCGAATGACCTGGGTGACGGGGCGCCCGTTGAAACGGATCGAGGTGCCGAGGTCTCCCTTGACCGCGCGGGTGACGAAGTTGGCGAACTGAACCGGCAGGGGACAGTCGAGGCAATAGCGGCGGCGAAAGCGATCGATCTCTTCCTGCGACTGGGGCCGCTCGCCGGTCATCGGGGCTAAGGGCTCGCCAGGGACCAGCCGCATGAGGAAAAAGAGAATGACGAGCGCGACAACCAGGGTGACCAGGGCCTGGCCGGTGCGAAGCAACAGCCAGCGGATCACCTAGTTCCCGCGGGCACGGTCTCGCGGCAACTGGAGCCCGGGAGTGACACTCCAGTCCCGGAGTCCCAACCAGATCATGTCGGAGCGGAGCGGGCGGGTGGCGAACCGGCGGTGCACCGCGACGACGTTGGCGGGCGCGGAGAGGAAAACCGCCGGCGCGTCCTCCCGGATGTGGGCCAGGATGCGGCGATAGACCGGCACGACGTCGCGGGACGTGTAGGCCGCCTGGAGCAGGGAATCAATGGCCGGGTCGCAGTAACTGCCGACGTTCTGCGCCGGTTTGCCGGCCGTGGCACAGCTCCAGCTGTTGCGCCAGCCGGAGGGCGTCGGGTCGAGCTGGGCGTTCGACATGTCGATGTCGAACTGTCCCGCATTGCGGCGCTGAACCCAGATCGGGCCGTCGAGCAGCTGGACGTTGGCCTTGATGCCCAGCTGGCGCCAGCGCTCCTGCATCTGCTGGGCGAACATCGGCCGCTGGGGACTGGCGTTGGGCGAGTTGATGGTCAGCTCGAGCGGCATCCCGTCCTTGTCGAGAATTCCGTCTCCATTGTGATCGGTCCACCCGGCATCGGCGAGGAGCCGGCGGGCGGCGGCCGTATCGGTCCGGACCGCGTTGTGGCCGGGCTCTTCCACCCAGGCGAAGATCTGGGGAACCGGACCATCGTTGCCCACCGCGTAGGGTCCATAGACCGCGCGGAGCATCGCGGGGCGGTCCAGCGCCAGGACCAGCGCGCGGCGCACCCGGGCGTCGGACAGGATCGGATGAGGACGGGTCCGGTCGCCCGGGGCTTTCTGGTTGAAGAGCGCGTAGGTGATGGCCGGGCTGGTGACCGGAATGATGGAGAATTCCTGATTTCCCTGCAGGCGCTGCACCGCCGCCCAGGAGAGCAGCTCGGTGACATCGGCGTCGCCGCTCAGCAGCAGGTTGAGCCGGGCATCGGGGGCCCGGGCGACCCGGAAGTAAATCCGGTCCATCTTGGGTTTGCCCAGGAAGAACTTATCGAAGGCGGCCAGCTCGATCACCTGGTCCGGGACCCGCCGCACCCAGCGGAAGGGGCCGCTGCCGACCGGATGTTTGCCGAACTCCGAAGCTGCGATCGAATCCTGGGGGATCCCGGCGAGCAGGTGCTCGGGCAGGATCATGAGGTGATAGGTCGCGTCGTACAGTTGCTCGGCGTAGCCGTGGCGGAACCGGAAGACCACGCGGGTGGGCCCGTCGGCGGTGACCGAGGCGATGCGCTGAGTGGCGGTCGCGAGATCGGGGATCTGGTGGGACCGCTCGAAGGTGAACACCACGTCGCGTGATGTCACCGGCGTCCCGTCGTGCCACAAGGCGCGGGGATCGAGCTCGAACACCACGGTGACCGAATCGCGCCGCTTCCAGGACCGGGCCAGCATGGGGACGAAATCCTTGTCCCCGACAGTGCTCAGGGTGGGCCCCAGCTCGGCGAGCCGGAGGAACAGGAGATTGGTGACCTGCCAGTTGGTCTGGTTCTGGTCCACTCCGGGGACCGGGGTGGACACATCGGCTCCGGTCGCGATGACCAGGACTCCGTTGACGCCTTCACGTTGGGCGCAGGCGGACCCGGATACGGAGGCGACCAATAGACCGGCACAGGCGGTGATCCGGAGAACAGAGCGGAGCAACGGATTCTCCTCGGAGGGGCAACTTAAGATAAGGTGAAACGGTGGGGCTGTCAGCGGCTCCAGGTCCATTCGGCAGACCGATAACGGGCCCCGTGCTCGCCGGCCACCTCGGCCAGCCGTGCTTCCCGGTCCCACTCTACCAGGGACCCCGTCCAATTCTCGAATTCCCGGGCGATGGAGTGTGCCATCTCGTCAAAGCCGACCACTCGGCCGAGCACCTGGTTGAGCGGCCGGTCGAGTGAGGCCGGCGGATCTCCAAGGGTGAGTTCCTGCACCGCGCGCTGGTCGTCTTGCAGCAGCAGGCTGCCGTGCTGCAAGAACGCGTCGCTCTGCCGGACTTGGGCGGAGCCCACCAGCTTGTGGTCCCCGATGACGACTTCGCCGCCGGCCGGGCTCGCGAAGCAGGCGCCGGCATCTACCCTGCTCGCTTGCGCCGGCGCAGCCGCCAGTGCTGGAACCGCGCCGAGCGAGCGTACCGCTTCGGCGATGATCTGGTGAATGCACCGGTAGGCCTGGGGCAGGGACCCAAAGACCGCGAGCGGTGCCGTGACGCTGTAGGTCAGCTCGCGAGCATGCCACACGGCGCGGCCACCGGTGGGCCGGCGCACACAGTCGAGGCCCTGGGATTCGATGCGCGCGCGATCGTAGCGCTTGAGGGCGGGCTCGTGGCGGCCGAAAGAGAGGCAGTGGGGATTCCACTGGTAGAGCCGCAGGACGGCAAGGCCTTCACGTTCGGCGAGATCCAGCAAGGCCTGGTCGCGCGCCATGTTCTGCCAGCCCTGACGCGGTGGGTCGATCAAGAGAAACATGGCGGTCGGGGCGGTCGAGGCGGTCAAGAACTCCTCGTCCGCCTTATTCGTAGTCCGACACCGGGGGGCAGGTGCAGACCAGGTTCCGATCGCCGTAGGCCTGGTCGATCCGTCCCACCGTGGGCCAGACCTTGTGCATCCGGGTCGCCGCGGTCGGGAAGCCGGCCCGCTCGCGGGAGTAGGGGCGGTCCCAGGCGTCGCTGATGACATCGGCCATCGTGTGCGGCGAGTTGCTGAGCAGGTTGTTCCCCTTCGCCGCCTTGCCATCCTCGATTTCCTTCATCTCCTGCCGGATCGCGATCATCGCGTCGCAGTAGCGGTCGAGCTCTTCCTTCGACTCGCTCTCGGTCGGCTCGACCATGAGGGTGCCGGGCACCGGGAAAGAAACCGTCGGCGGATGGAATCCGAAATCGATGAGCCGCTTGGCGATGTCCTCGACCTCGATTCCCGCGCTGCCCTTGAACGGGCGGGTGTCGATGATGCACTCATGGGCGATGAGGCCGCGATTGCCGCTGTACAGCAGGTTGTAGTGACCCTCGAGCCGTTTAGCGATGTAGTTGGCGTTGAGAATGGCGACCTTGGTGGCATCGGTCAGCCCATCGGGTCCCATCATCATGATGTACAGCATCGAAATCGGCAGAATCGAGGCGCTGCCCCATGGGGCCGCCGAGACGGTGCCCGAGCTCTGGGCATGGCCGAGGTCCACCAGCGGATGGCTGGGCAGAAACGGCGCCAGGTGGCTTGCCACGCCGATGGGACCCATCCCGGGGCCGCCGCCGCCGTGCGGGATGCAGAACGTTTTGTGCAGGTTCAGGTGGCACACGTCGGCGCCGATGTCGCCGGGCCGGCACAGCCCGACCTGCGCGTTCATGTTGGCCCCGTCCATATAGACCTGTCCGCCGTTCTCGTGCACGATCCGGCAGATCTCGGCGATCGACGATTCGAACACGCCATGGGTGGAGGGATAGGTCACCATGAGCGCGGCGAGATCGGCCGCGTGCTCCCTCGCCTTGGCGCGGAGATCCTCGACGTCGATGTTCCCCTTCGGGTCGGTCTTCACCACCACGACCTTGTACCCCGCCATTACCGCGCTGGCCGGATTGGTGCCGTGGGCCGACTGGGGGATGAGGCAGGTGTCCCGATGGCCCTGGCCGCGAGCGGCCTGGTAGGCGCGAATTACCAGCAGTCCGGCGAACTCTCCCTGGGAGCCTGCGTTGGGTTGCAGCGATACCGCGGCGAAGCCGGTGATCTCTTCCAGCGCCGTTTCCAGCCGCTGGAAGAGCTGCCGATAACCGGCGGTCTGCTCCTTCGGCGCGAAGGGATGGATGCGGCCCAGCCCGGCCCAGGTGACCGGGATCATCTCCGTGGTCGCGTTCAGCTTCATGGTGCAGGAGCCGAGCGGGATCATGGCGGAAGTGAGAGAGAGGTCGCGGTCCTCCAGCATCTTGAGGTAACGCAGCATCTCGGTCTCGCTGCGATGACGATGGAAGACCGGATGGGTCAGGAACGCCGACTTCCGCGCCAGGCCGGCGGGGATCGCCTGGGGCAGCGCGGTCGCGCAGGTGATCGGATCGAAGGGCAGCGTGTTGCGGCCGGCGAAGACCTGCACCAGGTCGCGGACATCGTCCGGAGTCGTAGTCTCGTCCAGCGCGACGCTCACCCGGGTGGGAGACACCACCCGGAGATTGATCATTCTCTCCGCCGCGGCCTTGAGGATCCGGCCCTGGGCCTTCGCGTCGGTCTCCACCAGGACGGTGTCGAAGAAATTATCGTGGACAATTGCCAGGCCGATGCGGCGCAATGACTCGGCGAACACGCCGGCCAGGTTGTGCACCCGCCGGGCGATCCGGGTGAGCCCCTCCGGTCCGTGCCACACGGCGTACATCCCCGCGATCACCGCCAGCAGCACCTGCGCGGTACAGACGTTACTGGTCGCCTTTTCGCGCCGGATGTGCTGCTCGCGGGTCTGCAACGCCATGCGAAGCGCGGGGCGTCCCGCGCGATCCCTGGAGACACCGATGATTCGGCCGGGAAGGACCCGCTTGTACTGGTCGCGGGTGGCGAAGAACGCGGCGTGGGGGCCGCCGAAGCCGAGCGGGACGCCGAAGCGCTGGCTGTTGCCGACCGCGATGTCGGCGCCCCAGGAGCCGGGTGGCTCGAGAAGGACCAGGCTCAGGAGGTCGGTCGCCACCGTAACCAGCGCGCCGGCCGCGTGGGCCCGATCGCAGAAGCCGCGCCAATCCTGCACCTCGCCATCGGTCGCCGGGTATTGAATGAGGGCGCCGATGACACCAGGCGTGAACTGGAACTCGGCGGCCGAGCCTTCGACCGTTTCGATGCCCCGGGCCTCGGCCCGGGTCTTCACCACGGCGATGGTCTGCGGGTGGCACTTCTGGTCGATGAAATACTTGTGGGGTCCGGCCGACGGGGTGACCGCCTCGGTCAGGTGCATCGCCTCGGCCGCGGCCGTGCCCTCGTCCAGCAGTGACGCATTGGCGACTTCGAGGCCGGTCAGGTCGGAGACCACGGTCTGGAAGTTGAGCAGCGCCTCGAGCCGGCCCTGCGCGATCTCGGCCTGGTAGGGCGTGTACGCGGTGTACCAGCCGGGATTCTCGAGGATGTTCCGGAGAATGACCGGCGGGGTGATGGTATCGGAGTAACCGAGGCCCAGGTAGGAACGGAACACCTGGTTCTGGTCCGCCAGGGACCGCATCTCGTCCAGCGCCTGCCGTTCGGTGAGCGCTGCAGGCAGCGCCAGCGGCCGCTTCATCCGGATTTCGGGGGGGACGATCGCGTCGACCAGGTCGTCGAGCGAGGCGTATCCCAGGACCTTCAGCATCGCGGCGATATCCGCCGGACGGGGTCCCAGGTGGCGCGAAACGAACCGGTCGTCCTCGAACAACCGCATGGCGGCCGCCGAAGTACTGGGCCGGGCGGTGGCGGGGGTATCCGGGGCGGTGGGGGTGCTGGTTTTGGGCATGGGGGAAAACTAACCGCGTGGGCCAGTCCCCTCACCCCTACGCCCCGATCTGGGCCTTGTAGTCCGAGGGGGAGAGGAGGCCGTTCAGGTCGCCCGGGGAAGTCACCCTGAGCTTGACCATCCAGCCCTCTCCGTAGGGATCCCGGTTCACCAGGTCGGGAGTGCCGTCCAGCTTGGCATTGACCTCGGTGACCTCGCCCGCCACCGGACAGTACAGGTCGGAGACCGCCTTCACCGCCTCGATGGTGCCGAAGGTCGCGTGGGCGGCGAATTTCTGGCCCAGCTTGGGGAGGTTCACGAAGACGACGTCGCCCAGCTCACCCTGCGCGTAGTCGGTGATTCCGATGACCGCGACCGCGGGGTCGCTGGTCTTCTTCACATACTCGTGGTCCGAGGTGTAGAGCAGGTCGTCAGGAATGTTGGCCACTTCTCTTCTCCGGGGGCGGTTGGCGGGATGAGGATAGGGCGAGTCCGGAGGATAATCAAGGCTGCCCCCGAGATCCTTCGTTTCGATCAGGCTGACAGCCCGGAACGCTTCTCTAACTGCGTCCACACCACCTTCGCCTTCTGCTCCAGCGCTTCCAGGGTTCCGTCGTTATCGATCACCCAGTCACTCTTATCCCGCTTGCCCGGGGTGGGCTGCTGGGACCGCATCATTCGGTCGGCTTCCGCGGGGGTCAGCCCGCGATTGGCGATGAGCCGCTGCCGGCGTACGGCCTCCGGGGCGTCCACCAGGACCACCACGTCGAACTCTCCGGGGTCGGCGGCTTCGAAGAGCAGCGGGATGTCGCTCACCACGATGCGGTCGCCGCGGGCCCGGGCCTCGGCCAGGAGGCGGTCACGCTCCCGGCGGATGGCCGGATGAACGATGGCGTTAAGGTCGGCAAGGGCCTGGTCATCGCCCATGACCTTGCCGCGCAAGGCGGCCCGATCCAGCTCGCCACCAGGCAGGATTACATCGCGGCCGAAACGGAAGCCGATAGCCAGAAGGACGTCGGTACCGGGGCGCTGGGCTTCGCGGACCAACTGATCGGCGTCGATGATGGTGGCGCCCCATTGCTTGAACAGGTCGACAACAACCGATTTGCCGGCGGCGATGTTTCCAGTCAGGGCAACATTCAGCATGAGGGCGGCAGGGCGGCAAGGCGGCAAGGCGGCAACAACCACAGCAGGCTGGCAGGACGGCAGGACGGCAGGACAGAAGGATGGCAAAATCGGGAGCTGTTTGCCGCCCTGCCGCCCTGCCGCCCTGCCGCCTTACAGCATGGCGGTTTGATCTTCATCCTGCTTGGGAACTCGATGGCAGTGCCGGCAGCGGGCTTCATAGCTCTCCCGGCCGCCAACCATGATGGTGGGTGAGTCGTAGCGGGCGGGGCGGCCGTTCACCAGGCGCTGGTTGCGGCTGGCGAGATCGCCGCAGACCACGCAGATGGCATTCAGCTTGGTCACCTGTTCGGCGATGGCCATCAGGGCGCCCATGGGACCGAACGGCTCGCCGCGGAAATCGGTGTCGGTGCCGGCCAGGATGACCCGGACTCCGTGTCCCGCCAGCGTGGTGGCCACCTCAACAATCGCGTTGTCCAGGAACTGAACTTCATCCACCGCGACGATCTCGGTTTCCGGCCGGACCAGCCGAAAGATTTCGGATGCCGAGTCCACCGGGGCGGCGTCAAATTCGGTCCCGTCGTGACTGGCGACCGCGGACAAGCCGGCGTACCGGGAGTCGAGGTGCGACTTGAAGACCTGAACCCGGCGGCGCGCGATGACCCCACGCCGGACCCGCCGGATGAGCTCCTCGCTCTTCCCGCTGAACATGACGCCGGAAATGATCTCAATCGAGCCTGGCCGCGAGCCGGAATACATCGAGTATGAGGTTGGGGTGTGGTGAAAGGTACTGGGTACCGGGTACTGGGTACTGGGTACTGAGTGAAAGACCGGTTACCCAGTACTCAGTACGCAGTACCCGTTACCAATCGCTGAACTCGAATCGCAATTGATGCCCGACAAGTTACGCATCTTGCCGGACTCAGGGTAGGGTTTCATATTCTGGCCTCCCCGATCGCCCCACCATCGAGCCAGGAGCGAGGCGTGAACAAGCAGGACCTGGTCGCCGCGCTCGCCAAACGGCTCACCCTTTCCAAGACCGCCGCCGCACAGATCGTCGAAACCGTTTTCGGGACTTCCGGATTAATCAGCCAGGAGCTGCGCAAAGGGAACAAGGTGCAGATCACCGGCTTTGGAAACTTCGAAATCCGGCGCCGGGCCCCGCGGCGGGGCCGGGATCCGCAGACCGGGGAGAGCATCAACATCAAGGCCACGATGGTGCCGGCGTTTCGGGCCGGGAAGGGGCTCAAGGACCTGGTGAACAAGAAGAAGTAGGGTCCGATGTCATCCCGAGCGAAGCGAGGGATCTCAAAGCCCGGTTTGTCGACGTCTTTCGGGATCCTCAGCTTGAGATTCCTCGGTCGCTTCGCTCCCTCGGAATGACAATCCGGCCTACGATCGAC
>Ga0070699_100000516_pt1 | contig 36592 bp, 37 predicted proteins | sample KBSK1503metaG_FD_65473 | JGI IMG/M metagenome (GOLD analysis project Ga0070699, IMG submission 65473) | Corn, switchgrass and miscanthus rhizosphere microbial communities from Kellogg Biological Station, Michigan, USA - KBS K1-50-3 metaG | ecosystem: Host-associated > Plants > Roots >... | reverse complement strand
CGACCCCGGCGTCTACGCGGCGCAGTACGGCCAGTACGGGAGCCTGGCCGACCTGCTCCGCCAGATCGGCCACGACGAGCGCACCCACAAGCAAGACAGCCTCACCAACATGCGCACGCCCCGCCTCGCCGCGACCTCGCCCCTGTGAGGCAGGCCTTTTCATGATCGTGGGCAGGGTTTTGGCGCCTATGTGGCCAAAACCTGCCTACGATCATGGTCCACGCACGCGGGAGCAGCTGGCCGCCGTCAGCCAAAGCTGAGCGACTACGCATCCCCGCGCCGCATCCGCACCGCGGCGACACCCAGCAGCACGACCGCGTACGCGCAGAACACGCCGAACCCGGTCCACGGGGCCAGCGACGTCGCCGGATCGGGGTGCACCGTCGTCACGGCCAGGCCGGCCGCGCCGGGCAGGTACTTGCCGATCTCGTCGGACAGGCCGCCCGGCAGGAAGCCGACCAGGATCGGAACCGCGAACAGCAGGCCGAACAGCGCCGCGATCCCGCCCGCCGTGCTCCGCAGCAGCGCGCCCAGGGCCAGGCCGAGCAGCCCGGCCACGGCCAGGTACAGCGCGCCGCCGATCACGGCGCGGGCCACCCCGGGCTCGCCGATGGACACCGACAGGTGCTGGCGGCCCATGATGGCCTGCCCGGCCAGGAACACCGCGACCGCGGCCGGGACGCTCACCGCGAGCACCGCGGCGGCCAGTACCGCCGCCTTGCCCCATAGGGTCGGCAGCCGCCGCGGCACCGCCGCCAGCGTGGTCCGGATCAGGCCGGTGGCGTACTCGCCAGTGATCAGCAGCACGCCGAGCACCCCGGCCGCGATCTGCGCGAGCTCCGCTCGGCGGCCAGCCCGGACACCAGCAGCGCGCCGTCGTCGGCGAAGCTGACGGTCACGTCCGGCGACCGCAGCCGCCCGGCCAGCGCCGAAAGGTCCGAGCTGCGCACCCGTACCGAGGCGGGGGCGGCCGAGGCGATGAACTCGGCCACGCTGGTGTCCGCGATCAGCCGCCCCTTCCCGATCACGATCAGCCGGGTGGCGGTCTGCGCGATCTCGCTCATCAGGTGCGAGGAGACGAAGACCGTCTTGCCCTGCGCGGCCAGCTCGCCCAGCATCCCCCGCATCCACCTGATGCCCTCGACGTCGAGGCCGTTCACCGGCTCGTCCAGGACCACGGTGGCCGGGTCGCCGAGCAGCGCGGCGGCGATGCCGAGCCGCTGCGCCATGCCGAGAGAGAACTTTCCGGCCGGCCGGCCCGCCACCGAGCGCAGCCCGACCGCGTCGATGACCTCGTCTACCCGGGACCGGCGGATGCCGGTGGTCTGGGCGAGCGCGAGCAGGTGGTGGTAGGCGCTGCGGGGCGGGTGCACCGCCCGCGGGTCCAGCATGCCGCCGACCTCGTGCAGCGGCGCGGCGTGCGCCCGGGGCGGCCGCCCGTTGACCGTGACCGAGCCGCTGGTCGGCTCGTCCAGGCCGAGGATCATGCGCATCGTGGTGGACTTCCCGGCGCCGTTCGGCCCGAGGAAGCCGGTGACCGTCCCCGGCCTGACGTTGAACGTCAGGTCCGAGACGGCGGTGGTAGGCCCGTACCGCTTGGTGAGTTCGTGGATCTCAATCATGAAAACCACGGTGCCGAACGGGCGGGTGTCTGTAAGTGGGGCGCCCAGCCTGCCCCGCCTGGGGAAAACCCCGACGAGGGCATCAAGGCCGCCCTGGTCATCCGCCGCCAGTTCCCGGACGTGGCGCTGCTGGTGCTGTCCAGTACGTGGAGGAGAGCTACGCCACCGACCTGCTCTCCGAGGCGACCAGCTCGGTCGGCTACCTGCTGAAGGACCGCGTGGCGCACGTCCGCGACTTCCTCGACGCGGTGCGCCGGGTGGCGGCGGGCGGCACCACCCTGGACCCCGAGGTCGTCGCGCAGCTCCTGGTCCGCCGCCGCGACGACCCGATGGACCGCCTCACCCCGCGCGAGCAGCAGGTCCTCAAGCTGATGGCCGAGGGCCGCTCCAACGCCGGCATCATGGAGATCCTGAAGGTCAGCCCCAGCGCCGTGGAGAAGTACGTCACCAACATCTTCCTCAAGCTCGACCTGCCCCCCACCACCACCGATCACCGCCGCGTCCTAGCCGTCCTCAAATACCTGGGCAGCTAGTGCGCGTGGGCTACCGACCCAGACCGTCCCAGGCCGCAGAGGGTCACCACGTCGGCGGCGCAGCCCCAGGACCAGAACACGCCGCTGCCGTCGTGGCCGTAGTCGTGGATCACGGTGGTGCCGCCGATCTGCTCTGCCTCCAGCCGGACGCCGGGACGGCCCGGGCGCAGCCCGACCTCGATGCCCAGGACCGGCGCAGTGGCCAGCTCCGGGATCGCCACCGCGGCCCGCGCGATGGTCTCGGCCGCGATCTGCTCGTCCGGCATCAGGACATCCCGGCCCGGGCGCCGGACCCCGCCGAGCAGCACGCCGCGGCGGTGCGGCACGATGCCGATGCCGTCCGCCGACGCGCCGCCCTCGAACACGAACTCGTCCACGAACGGCGCGTCGACCAGGACGTGCTGCCCCCACACCGGTTCCACGGTGTCGTCGCCGGCCAGTTGCCTGGCCCCAAGGCCTGAGCAGTTAACTACGACATCAGCGTCGGCCTCGCCCAGGCTGGTGACGACGCGCTGCTCGAGCCGCCCGCCCAGGGCCTGAACCCGGCCCACGAGCCAGGTCAGGTAGGCCGGCATGTCGGCGAAGGGGAGCTCCGCCGCGAAGCCGGAGACGAACCCGGGCGGGAGCTGCGCACCGGTCAGCGGCGCCCGGAAGCCGGGTACCTGCTCGACCCAGGGCGGCAGCCCGGGACCGAGCTCCGGCGCGGCCAGCAGCCGGCCCGCCAGCAACCGCACCCCGGTCGCCGGATCGCCCGCCAGCTCGCGGAAGACGGCATCGGAATGCCGTTCCCAGGCCAGGCTGCGCTCGTCACCGGACCCGAACACCGGGCCCAGCATCGCCCCGGCCACCGCCGAAACGGTCCCGGCCGGCGCCCCGGCGGTCAGCACCACCACCTGGGCGTCGCCCCGAGAAGCCTCGAGCAGCGCCACCGCGCAGGTCAGCCCGCTCACTCCGCCGCCCACCACGACGATCTTCATGCCTGGCACGCTACCCGGGCTCAGCCGGCGGCGAGCGCCGGCTCGCGGCGGGACATCACCCGGAACGGGATCATGACGGCCCCCGCGACCAGGGCGCCCACCGCGAGGACGAGCCCGGCTGCCGGAGCCAGCGGGATAAACGGGACCCATGGTCCCGGTGGCCGCCCTGGTCACCGCGACCAGGGTCACCGCGCCCGCCGCCACCCCCGCGACCACGCCGGTGACGGTGACGAACAGCGCGTGCCAGCCGAACGCCGCGGCGACCTGGCCGCGGCTCGCGCCGACCCGGCCGAGCAGCCGCGGTGTACGCCGCCGCTCCACGGTGGCCACGGCCAGCGTGTTCACCAGGGCCACCGCGGCCAGCGCGGCGATCAGCCCGAGGATCAGGTTGTTGGCGAAGCCGTTCTGCGCGGCCGCCTGTACGGCGGCCGCGTTCGCCACACTACGGCCGGCTACATGCCAGCCGGGGTGCCCCGCGGCGAGCCCGGCCAGCGCGCCCGCCGTGCCCCCGCTCACCAGGATCTGGGCGTACTCGGGTGCCGTGCCGGTGTGCCCGGCTACCGCCGCCGCCGGGATCAGCACGTCGCCGGACGCCAGCGACCGGGCGTACAGCGCGCTGACCGTGGCCCGGTACGGCGTGCCGTCCGGCAGGTACACGGTGACCCGCGAGCCGACGTGCACGCCCATCGCGCCCGGGGCGGCTTCCAGCGCGCTCACCGCGATCTGCCCGGGGCGTAGCGCGGACAGGCTCCCGGACGTCACGCCCAGGTCCAGGACCCGGCCGAGCGGCCCGCCCGCCACCGCCTCGCCGCATACCGCCAGCTCGGCCAGGATCGCCCGCCGGACCTGGCCGCGGGTGGCGCCGACCGTGCGCAGCAGTGCGAACCTGCGCCGCCGTAGGTTGACCGCCAGCCCGGTCGTGGCGGCCAGCACGAACAGCGAGATCGTCACGATCGGCGGGATGAGCGCGGCGCCCAGCACCTGGCCGTTGGCCCGCCCGACGGCCGCTCGAGCCCGGCCGCGCACGGCAGCAGCGTCGACTTGCCCGACCCGGAGACGCCGAGCACCGCGGTGAACGAACCCGCCGCGAACGACAGCGACACCCGGTCTAGGGCCGGGCCCGCGCCGAAGGCGCCAGGGGGCAGCGCCCCCCGCCGCCGGCCGTAGCGTTTCGTCACGTCGGCCAGCACCACGGGGGCGCCCAGAGCAGAAACCGAGGTTTCGTCAACCTTGTCAGCGGTGTCAGTAAGCATGTATCCCAGCGTGCCGGCCGCACCCGTTCGGCCCAATGGTGCGGCCCGCCAGGTTCCCGGTGAGGCTAACCCCCGCGACCCCTCAGCCGATGCTCATCTGGTTCGTCCGCCTGCTGTCGCTCATGACGTACCTGACCAGGCTGACCAGCACCTGCTTGACCGAGTCCCGCTCGCGCGCGTCGCACAGCACGATCGGTACCCCGGGACCCAGGCTGAGCGCGATCCTGATGTCGTCCGGCTCGAACCGCGGGGCGGCGTCGAAGCAGTTGACCGCGATGATGAACGGTATCCCGTTGCTCTCGAAGTAGTCGATCGAGGCGAAGCAGTCGGCCACCCGCCGCGTGTCGGCCAGCACCACGGCGCCGATGGCGCCGATGGCCAGGTCGTCCCACATGAACCAGAACCGCTCCTGGCCCGGCGTGCCGAACAGGTAGAGCACGAGCTGCGACGCGAAGCTGATCCGGCCGAAGTCCATGGCCACCGTGGTGGTCGTCTTGGCGCTCACGCCCCGGGTGTCGTCGATGCCGACGCTGCGGTCGCTCATCGGCTCCTCGGTCCGCAGCGGCCTGATCTCGCTGATCGCGCCGACCAGGGTGGTCTTCCCCACGCCGAAGCCGCCGGAGATGAGGATCTTGGCGGTCGACGGTGTCCCGTTAGAGTGATTCAAGTCCATCGAGCACCATCCTCAGTAGGCGCTGATCATTAGCTGGCTGCTTCTGCGTGGATAGCACCCGGACCAGCCCTTCGCTGGTGAGATCGCCGAGCAGAACCCGCACCACCCCGAGCGGGAGGTCGATTTCCGAGGTCAGGTCCACGATGGGGGTGGGCCGGCGGCACAGGCTCAGGATCCGCCGGTGCTCGGGCCCGGGCCGGAAGTGCTCGGGCACCCGGGCACTGGTCGCGACCACCACGTCGATCAGGCCGAACGACGCTTCGCCGCTCGGCAGCGTCCGCCCCCTGGTCAGGGCATAGGGCCGGACCACCGGCCCGGCCTCACGGTCGAACCAGCGGTCTCGGTTACCGCCGTGGCTGGTCACTCCGCGGTGAGTTCCTGGTCAGGGAATCTCGGCTCCGCGGCCAGGTACTTGCCCATCCGCCGCACCAGCATCGCCATCTCATAGGCGATCACGCCCACGTTCGCGTCCGCCGCGGTCAGCACGGCCAGGCAGGTTCCCCGGCCGGCCGCCATCACGAACAGGAAGGCGGAGTCCATCTCGATGATGGTCTGCCGCACCTGGCCGGCACCGAAGTGCCGGCCGGCCCCCCGGGCCAGGCTCTGCAGACCCGCCGCCAGGGCGGAAAGGTGCTCGCCGTCCTCGGGCGTCAGGGTCCGCGACGCCGCCACCACCAGGCCGTCCCGGGACAGGATCACCGCCTGCCTGACGTGCTCGACCTGATCGACGAGGTTGTCCAGCAGCCAGCTCAGCTGTCCGGTCGTGTCAGTCTGTGCCATTCCCCAGCCTCGCTATCGGTCAGTTCCCGTACCCGGCGCGCCCCCGGGGTCGTCGAGGTCGTCCATCCGCCCGCGCCGCCACCCCTGCTGCATCGTCGTGAGCATGCTGCGGGTCGCCTCGGGCGACCGCGCTCCGAACCCGGGGTCCTCGTCCTCGGCCGCCTGCAGCCCCCGCAGCCCCTGCGGACCCGCAAGGTCCTGCGAACCTTGCGGCTCCGCGCCGCGCCGGTCGCGCAACTGCGGCGCCAGGCTGGCCTGCGGAACCCGGATCGGCATCCCGAGGTGGCTGCCCGGCGGCGGTGATGCCAGGGGGGCCAGCGCCTCGGACGGCATCGTGATCGGCCCGGTCTCCCAGGGCGCCATCGGCCATTCCCGCTCCCCGGTCCGCGGGTCAGGCCCGGGTCCGGCCGCGTCGGCGGGCGCCGGTGGCAGCCGGTGCCGCCCGGTCAGCGCCCGGGGCCCGGTGTCGGCCGGCCGGTCGCCCCGGCGAGCCACAGGGTCGGCCTCTTCCTGCCGTACCACCACGCCGAACGGCATCAGCACCACGGCCGTGGTGCCCCCGTACATGGACCGGCGGAGCGAGACCTTGATGGCGTGCCGGGCCGCCAGCCGGCTGACCACGAACAGCCCGAGCTGCTCGCTGTGGGCCAGGTCGAACTCGGCCGGGCTGGCCAGCCGCGCGTTGATGTCGTCGAGTTCGGTGGGGGACAGGCCCAGGCCGCGGTCCTCCACCTCGGCGACCAGGCCGGTGCCCACCCGTTCGGCCCGGACCTCGATCCTGGTGTTGGGCGGGGAGAATACCGCGGCGTTCTCGACCAGTTCGGCGATCAGGTGGATGACGTCGCTGACCGCGTTCCCCGCGACCAGGTCGTCCGACTCGCTGGCCACGTCGACCCGGACGTAGTCCTCGACCTCGGCCACCGCGGCGCGCAGGATGTCCACCACCGGCACCGGGTCGCGCCAGCCGCGGCCGGGCACCGCGCCCGACAAGATGATCAGGCCCTCGGCGTGCCGGCGCATGCGGGTGGTGAGGTGGTCGAGGCGGAACAGGTCGGCGAGCGCGCCCGGCTCGCTGGTCCGCCGCTCCATCGAGTCCAGCATTCCCAGCTGCCGGTGCAGCAGGGACTGGTTGCGCATGGAGATGTTCAGGAAGACCTGGTTGACTCCCTTGCGCAGCCTGGCCTGGTCGACGGCGGCGGAGACGGCCGCCGCCTGGACGGTGCCGAACGACTCCGCGATCCGCGAGATCTCACCGATGCTGCTTGTACCGGGTGGCGGCGACTCGGCGTCCACGTCCACGTCGACGCCCCGCCGCAGCCGGTCGACCACGCTCGGCAGCCGGTCGGTGGCCATCTCGCGGACGCTGTCGTTCAGCCCGGTCAGGTCCCTAGTGACCTTGCGGCCGAACCACACCAGCAGGAAGACCGAGGCCACCACGGCGGCCAGCCCGAGGCCGCCGGCCAGGACGGCCTCGAGGACCAGCCGGTTGCTGAGCGACGCGCTCATCGCGGTCAGCTTGTTGCCGTTGGCGGTCTCCACGTTCTGCAGCGAGTTCAGCGTCCCCAATGAGGTGGTCTCGAAGGCCTTCGGGTCGACCGTCACCGGTCCGGTGCTGGCCAGGATCTGGCGTTCCATGGCCTCGAACTGCAGGTAGACCGGCGACTTCTGCAGGGTCAGGAAGCCGGCCCTGAGGTCCGGCGTGAGCAGGGCGAGGGACTCGTTCATGAGCAGGTGCCGGTTCGCCGCGCTGCTGGCGAACTCCTGCCGGACGGCCGGGCTCATCTGGCCGCGGTCGAGCAGCGCGCCGCCCACCAGCGCGGCCTCCCGGCCGGCCATCTCGGTCGCGTACCCCGAGTCCGCGGCGCCGACCGAGACCCCGGTCAGCGAGGCGCCCCGGTCCTGGATCGCCGAGTCGAAAAACCCGTACAGGTCGTCGACGATGCTGTTGTAGGCGGCGAACGCGGCCGACGGGCTCATCGCGCCGGCATCGACGGCCGCCCGGACCTTCCCGAGCTGCCCGATCTGGTTGAACAGGGTGCTCTGCGCCGACCTGGATGCGGCGGAGAGCTGGCCCTGCTCGGCGTGCAGCGCGGTCCGGGCCACCGGGATTCCCTTGTCCACCGCCTTCCGCGTGGCGAGCAGAGACGCGCTGCCGAAGGTCCGGCCGCTGATCAGCCAGAGGTAGGACTGCGCCCGTTCCTGGGGCAGCTCGACGGTCAGCGACCTGACCCCCGAGGCGATGGCCGACGCGCTCGCGTTGTATTCGTGGTCGCTGATCGCGTTGCTGACCGTGATGCTCGCCGCGAAGCCCCACAGTGCCAGCAGGGAGACAAGGGGCACGGCGAACATGCTGATCAGGAACACCCTGATGGGCCGTGAGCGGACGGGACGCTTGAACGCCATTGCGCCTCACACCAGATATATAAGGTGGCACGGAGGGAGGCGCCTGCCCGTCCGCCCGCGAAGTACGCCTGCCAGCCTCTCAGCCTCGCCCGACATTCCCCACCCGGCGGCCGCCGGACCCCCCGGCGTGACCAAACCATGACTTTTTCAACTAGTAAGACTTCCGGACGGTAACACCGACATAAGTGCGAAAGTGGGGTTTCTTCTAAAGATCGTTAGCAGACCGCGACCTCCGGTCACGTAGGTCACGTGGACCCTTACGGCCTGCTCCGGCTGGGGTCTTTTTATGGGTCCCGAACGGGCCTGGCTTGCCCGCGGCACCGTAGGCCCGGGAGCCGCTGCGGGCTACCCCGCCTCGGGGCCCGCGGGCCATTGTCGGTAAAAGTGGCGATGTTGTTGACATCTGACCGATGACGTAAATGATTTGGGGGATGGAGAACAAGGATGTTCTAGGCCGCGCCGGCTCTACCCGTCGCGCGTTCCTGTCCGCCTCGGCCGTCACCGCAGTCGCGGCGCCCCTGCTCAGCGGTACGGCCCTGGCCGAGACCGACCCCGCGCTCAGCCGCCAGGCACCCGATCCTGGCCTGCGCGCGATGCTGCGCGAAATCGACCCCGACCGGATCAAGGCGACGATCCTGAAGCTGGTCAGTTTCGGCACCCGGCACACGGCGTCCAGCCAGACCGACCCGGTGCGCGGCATCGGTGCGGCCACCAGCTGGGTGTTCGATCAGATGCAGGCCATCGCGGCCACCTCGTCCGGGCGGATGACCGTGCAGAAGCAGACGTTCACGCAGCCGGTCACGCCCACCATCCCGGTGCCGACCACGATCACCAACGTGATCGCGACGCTGAAGGGCACCGCGTCGCCGGAGCGGTTCTACGTGATCACCGGGCACCTGGACTCCCGGGTGACCGACGTGCTGAACTTCACCAGCGACGCCCCCGGCGCCGACGACGACGGCTCCGGCGTCGCGGTGGTGCTCGAGCTCGCCCGGGTGTTCGCCACCCATCAGTTCCCCGGCACCCTGGTGCTCGCCACCGTCGCCGGGGAGGAGCAGGGCCTGTACGGCTCGGCCCACATGGCGGCGCAGATGAAGGCGGCCGGCAACGACGTGCAGGGCATGTTCAGCAACGACATCGTGGGCGCCAGCCAGGCCTGGGACGGCACCCGGCCCGACCCGCACACCGTGCGGCTGTTCGTCGAGGGCATCCCGACCGCGGCGACCCAGACGCAGATCGCCCTCATGCAGTCGGTGAGCGGCGAGAACGACGGGGCCACGCACCAGCTGGCCCGGTTCGTCACCGACGTGGCGCCGTCCGGGCTGACCGGCATGAACGTCCGGGTGATCTGGCGGCGCGACCGGTACCTGCGGGGCAGCGACCACATCTCGTTCCAGTGGCAGGGCTACCCGGCGGCCCGGCTCACCGAGCCGCGGGAGAACTTCAACCACGAGCACCAGGACGTCCGGGTCGCCAACGGCGTGCAGTTCGGTGACCTGCCGCAGTTCGTGGACTTCGACTACACCGCCCGGGTGGCCAGGGTCAACGGCGCGGCCCTGTGGGCGCTAGCGACCAACCCGTCCACGCCCAAGAACCTGCAGATCCACACGGCGCCGCCGGCCGGCTTCCCCGGCACCAACCTCACCGCCCTCAGCTGGGACGCCAATCCCGAGCCCGACCTGGCCGGGTACGAAGTGGTGATGCGGGAGACCACGGCGGCGGACTGGACCAGGGCGATCGGCGTCGGCAACGTCACCTCGGTCACCCTGAACATCTCCAAGGACAACGTCCAGTTCGGCCTGCGCGCCGTCGACAACGCCGCCCACCGCAGCCCGGCGGCTTTCCCGCAGGTAGCGAACTAGCCGCGCCCGGCTAGTCCCGGCTGGGCCCGCTGCCGCGCCCAGGCCAGGCCCGCTGCCGCGGGCCTGGCCTGGTGATACTGTTCGCAGGATGCCGCCCGTCTGGATAGGCCTGACGCTCGCGTTCGTCTCAGCGCTGGTCACCAACACGGCCTATTCGCTGGAGCACGACGCGGCGGCGAGGCTGCCTCCGCTCTCGCCGCGCCGCCCCTTCCGGTCGGTCCAGGTCCTGCTGCGCGACCGCCGCTGGCTGATCGCGTTCGGGGCCGAGAGCGCGGGCTGGCTCATGTACGTGGCGGCCCTGCGGCTGGCGCCGCTCGCGCTGGTGCAGGCCGTGGCGGCGTCCGGGGTCGCCGTCCTGGCGTTCAGGACCGCGCGCGGCCACCCGTCGCGGCTGGCGCGGCGCGAGCAGGTCGCCGTCGTCCTGGCCATCGCCGGGCTGGTGCTGCTCGCGCTGTCGCTCGTCGATACCTCGGAGTCGGATCAGCATCCCACGGCGATCGGCATCATCATCTGGCTCGCGGCGTGCGCTGGCGGCGCGGCGCTGCTCATCGCCATACCGACGCGCTTCGGCCGGGCCGCGTCGCTCGGGCTGGCGGCCGGCCTGCTGTTCGCCGACGGCGACATCTCCGCCAAGCTCGTCGGCTACGGCGGCGCGTGGCTGATCGCGCTGGTCACGCTCATCGTCGCCTACGCCGTCGGGACGAGCGTCCTGCAGTGGGCCTACCAGCGGGGCGACGCGCTCACGGCGGCAGGCACCGCGACGATGGTGACCAACGCGGTCCCGATCGCGGCCGGGTTCGTCCTGTTCGGCGAGTCGCTGCCGCACGGCGCGCGTGCCGTCCTGCAGGTCGCCGCGTTCGCCTGCCTGGTCATGGGCGCGGTCGCCCTCGGCCACCAGCAGCCACCCCAGGCCGCCAAACCCGTTCCGCCCGCCGAGACCGGCACCAAGGCGTTACGGGCCCTATACCGCGGCACCCGCCGGGAATAGGGTGACCGCTGTGGAACCGTCCGCGACGGGAAGCATGCACGGCTTCCCGGCCTCGCTGACCAGCTTCGTGGGCCGGGCCCAGGCCACCGCCGAGATCGCCGCCGAGCTGGCCGAGTACCGGCTGGTGACGCTGACCGGGCCCGGCGGTGCCGGGAAGACGCGGCTGGCCGGCGAGGTGGCCAGGCAGGTGGCAGGGCGGTTCGCGGACGGGGTGTGGCTGGCGGAGCTGGCCGCGATCCGGGATCCGGCCCAGGTCCCGGCCGCCGTGGCCGCGGCGCTGGGGATCCGTGACCTTCCCATGGTGGCGGCGGCCGACGCGCTGGCCCGCGCGCTGGCCCGGCGGCAGCTGCTGCTGGTGCTGGACAACTGCGAGCAGGTGATCGGCGCGGCCGCGGAGGTATGCGGCAGGCTGCTGCTCGGCGACGACGACGTGCGGGTGCTGGCCACCAGCCGGGAGCCGCTGCGGATCGCCGGGGAGGCACGGTACCGGCTGGGGCCGCTGACCCTGCCCGATCCCGGCAACACGGAAGACCCAACGGACCCGGCGGTCGGAAGCGAATCCGAGGCGGTGACGCTGTTCGCCGACCGCGCCCGCCGGGCGGAGCCAGGCTTCATCCTCGATCAGCAGACTCGCAAGACAGTGGCCGAGCTGGTGGCGCGGCTGGACGGGATGCCGCTCGCGATCGAGCTGGCCGCCGCCCGGGTCGACGCTCTGGGCGTGACCCAGCTGCTGGACCGGATCGACGACCGGTTCGCGCTGCTGGTCGACGGCGACCGGCTGGCCGAACAACGCCAGCGGTCCCTCGCCGCCGCCGTGCGGTGGAGCTACGAGCTGCTGGACGAAGCCGACCAGAAGACGTTCCGCGCGATCTCGGTGTTCCCCGGCCCCTTCACCCTGGACGGGGCCGAGGCGGTGGCCGGACCCGGCGCCGGGCCGGCCGTGCCGCGGCTGGTGGACCGCTCGCTGCTGGTCCCGCCGCAGGCCGGTCAAGACGGCCGGACCAGGTACGTCATGCTGGAGACGCTGCGCGCCTACGGGGCCGGGATGCTGGCCGAGGCCGCCGAGGACGGCGAGGTCACCGCCGCGCTGGCCGAATACGCGGCCGACGTGGCCGAACAGGCTTCGGCCGGCTTGTACACCCGCACCGGGGAGGCGGCCAGCCTGCGGCAGCTGGACGCCGAAGATGTCACCTTGCGCCGCGCGCTGGACTGGGCGATGAAGCACGACCCCGGCACGGCGCTGCGGCTCGCGCTCAGCCAGGCGCCCTTGTGGAGCATCCGGGGCCGCCTGATCAGCCAGGTGCCGGTGCTGGCCGCGGCCGCCGAGCACGCCGAGGCCGGCAGCGGCGAGTGGTGCGGCGCGCGGATGCTGCTCGCCCAGGCCGCCAGCTATGCCGCCGATCCGGTCGCGGCCCTGGAGTACTACATCACGGTCAAAAACGTCCTCGAGGACCCGGAACGGCCCGCGTCGTGGGAGGGACCCGTGCTGCTCTCGCTCTGCCTGGGCGGCCGGTCGGTGGCCCTGCTGCAGCTGGGCCGGGTGGCCGAGGCGCTCGACGACGCCCGCCGGGCGCTGGCCGTGGCCCGCCAGGCCGGCTCCCAGGGCCTGGAGGCTAGCGCCCTGACCTGCCTCGGCGCGGCCACCTGGCAGGCAGGCGACCGGGACGGCGCGCTCCGCCTCGCGCGCGAGGCGCAGGGTATCCCGGACGAGTTCGCCGGCGGCCTGTACCGGGCTATCAGCCAGTTCGTCACGATGATCCTGACCGAGACCGGCGACCTGGCCGGCGCCGAGCAGGCCTGCGCGGCCGGCCTGGCCTCCTGCCGGGAAGTGGGCGACCTGGCCAACCTGAGCGGCCAGCTGTGGAACCGGACGATCCTGGACCTGCGGGCCGGCCGCGCCGACGACGCGGCGGCGCACCTGCGCGAGCAGCTTCAGATCGCCGTGCAGACCGGAATGCGGCCCTCTCTCATGACCGGCCTGGATTGCTGCGGCCACCTGTGCGCGGCCACCCGGCGCCCGGCCGAGGCGATCACCGTGTGGGCGGCGGCGTCCGCGCTCCGCAGCCCCGGACCGCTGCCGCACGAGTCCAGGAACCTGGCCGAGCGGGAGGAACTCCAGCGGAACGCCAGGGAACAGCTCGGGCCGGCCGGGACACGGGCGGCGGAGGAACGCGGCGCCGCCATGAGCCTGGCCACCGCCGCCGAGTACGCCCTCCTGCTCGCAGCGGCCCAGCCGCCAGCAGGGCCGCTGCCGCAGCCGCCACCGGCCCCGGCTCTGCCCAGGCTCAGCCCCCGGGAACGCGAGCTGATCATCCTGGTCGCGCAGGGCCGCACCGACGCGCAGATAGCGGCCCAGCTCTACATCACCGTGCGTACGGTCAGCTCACACCTGGACCGGATCAGGGACAAGACCGGCTGCCGCCGTCGCGCCGATCTCACCCGCCTGGCCCTCAGCGCCGGCCTCGTCTGACCCTGTGGGTGATTCCACCCCTGCCGCGGCCGGGCCCGCCCGGCGACCCTGATGGCATGAAGACATATACATCCGCGGTGGAGATCAGCCACCTCCGTAAGACCTACGGAAAACTGGTCGCGGTGGACGACGTCTCGGTGTCGGTGGCCGAGGGGGAAATCTTCGGCATTCTGGGACCGAACGGGGCGGGGAAGACCACCGCCATCGAATGCGCCGTGGGGCTCCGGCGACCGGACGCAGGCACGATCCGGCTGCTCGGCCTGGACCCCCACGCCGACCGGGACACGATCCACGAGATCGTCGGGGTCCAGCTGCAGACGACCGCCTTCCCGGCCAAGCTGCGCACCGGCGAGATCCTCGAGGAGTACCGCTCCTTCTACCGCCGGCCCGCCGACGTGAGCGAACTGGTCGAGGCGCTCGGCCTGGCCGGAAAGCTCAGGGATTACTACCGGTCGCTGTCCGGCGGGCAGCGGCAGCGGCTGTCGGTCGCGCTGGCCCTGATCGGCCGGCCGAGGATCGCGGTGCTGGACGAGATGACCACGGGCCTGGACCCGCAGGCCCGCCGCGACACCTGGGAGCTGATCGAGCACATCCGCGACCGCGGCACCACGATCCTGCTGGTCACCCACTTCATGGAAGAGGCCGAACGGCTCTGCGATCACGTGGCCCTCATCGACCACGGACGCATCGTGGCGCTGGACACCCCGGCCGGGCTCACCGCCCAGGCCAGGGGCGGCAAGACCGTGCGGTTCCTGCCGTCCGCACCGTTCGACGACCGGCTGCTGACCGAACTGCCCGAGGTATCCCGGGTCGAACACGACGGCCAGCACGTGGTGGTGACCGGCACCGGAGAGCTCGTCAACGCGGTGCTGTTCGCCCTGCGCGCGGCCGGTCTTGAGGCGCGGGACGTGCGGCTGGACGCCTCCACGCTGGAGGACGCCTTCGTCGCCCTCACCGGCACGCGCCTGCACGAGGAACACAAGGAAGGAGCACTGACATGAGCCTGCACACGCTCGCCGCGCCGCGGGCGCCGCGCGCCGCGTTCGGCAAGATCGTCCTGAACGAGGCGCGGCTCGCCTGGCGTCAGCCCGCCGGGATCGTCGTCAGCATCGGGCTTTCCCTGCTGCTCCTGGTCATCTTCGGCAGCATCCCGGTCTTCCAGCAGACCAGCTCGCGCCTCGGCGGGCTGTCCGCGTTCGAGGTCTACATCCCGATCCTGATCTCGTTCTCGATCGGCGTGCTCGCGCTGGCCTACCTGCCCGGGCCGCTGGTTTCCTACCGGGAGCAGGGCATCCTGCGCCGCCTGTCGACCACGCCTGTGCCCGCGTTCTGGGTCCTGGCCGCGCAGTTCGTCGTCCAGGCGTGCCTGATGCTGATCGCGGTGTTCCTGCTCATCGGCGTGAGCGTGGCCGGCTACGGGGCCATCGCGCCGAGGAACCCGGGCGGCCTGGTGCTGGCGCTCGTGCTGTCGATCGCCGCGTTGTTCGCGATCGGCCTGTCGATCGCGGCGGCGGCCCGGACCTCGGGCGCCGCCCGCGCCATCATGGCCCTGGCGTTCTACCCGCTGATGTTCTTCTCCGGGCTGTACGTGCCCGATGCAGATCCTGCCGCGCGTGTTCGCGAACATCAGCCACTTCACCCCGCTCGGCGCGACCGTGCAGGCGATCCAGGACTCGATGCTCGGCCAGTTCCCCCCGGCGCTGCCGCTGCTGGTGATGGCGGCGTACGCGATCGTGTTCGGGTACCTGGCCAAGCGTTTCTTCCGATGGGAGTAACTCAGATGGATTCGTTCACAGGCAAGCTCGCCGTGGTGACCGGCGGCGGCTCCGGCATGGGCCGCGAGCTGGTCCGCCAGCTGGCGGCGCAGGGATGCTCGGTCGCGGCCTGCGACTGGCACCCGGACGCCGTGGCGGAGACCGCCGCGCTGGCGCGGGCGGACACCGGGTCCGGCGTCCTGGTTACCAGCCATGCCTGCGACGTCTCCGACGAGGCGCAGGTACTGCGCTTCCGTGACGAACTGCTCGGGCAGCACGCCCGCGATCACGTCGACCTGGTGTTCGCCAACGCGGGCATCGGCGGCGGCAACAGCTTCGTCAACGACACCCGCGAGGAGTGGGAGCGCACGTTCGCGGTCGACTTCTACGGCGTGTACTACTGCGCCCGCGCGTTCCTGCCGCTGCTGATCGCCAGCGGCGACGGGGTCCTGGTCAACACCAGCAGCGTGAACGGCCTGTGGGCGGCGCTGGGCCCCGGCATCCCCGCCACCGCCTACGGCGCGGCCAAGTTCGCGGTCAAGGGCTTCACCGAGGCGCTCATCGAGGACCTGCGCAGCAACGCGCCTCAGGTGCGGGTGGCCGTGGTGATCCCCGGGCACGTGGGCACCGACATCATCCCGAACACCCTGCGCGCCCACGGGACGGGTCCCGAGCGGATGAGCGAGGCCGAGCTGGAGGGCACCCGGGACGCGCTGGTCGGGGCCGGTGTGCTGGCCGAGGGCGCGTCCGCCGAGGACGCCCGCCGGCTGCTCCTGCAGGGGATCAAGGACTTCAAAGACAAGGCGCCGGTCAGCGCGGCGCAGGCGGCCACCATCATCCTCGACGGGGTGCGCTCCGGGGCCTGGCGCATCCTGATCGGCGACGACGCCAGGATGATCGACGCCGCCGTGCGGGCCAAGCCCGAGGCTTCCTATGACTACACCGAGCTGTTCAGCGAGGTGCCAGCGCCATGAACAGCGCCATGAACCGGAGGGCCACCGCGATCGGCGGGTCCCTGCTGCTGGCCGCGGGCCTGGCCGTCAGCGGCTGCGGAAGCAGCGGCAGTACCTCGGCCGCGTCGGCCTGCCCCGCCAAGACCGGGAAGGCGGTCACCGCGACCAGCCCGGTCGCCGCGACCGGAAAGCCCGCCGCGGGCTGGACTCTCCCGGGCGCCGACCTGGCCAACACCCGCGACGTGGCCAGCACGATCACCAGCACGGACGTCTCGAAGCTCGGTGTGGCCTGGACGGTTCCGCTCCGTACCAGCCTCTCGCACACCGATGGCGCCTACGCGACCACCCCGGTGATCGTGAACGGCGTGGTCTACGTCCAGGACCTGCAGTCCAACGTGATGGCGATCAGCCTGGCCACCGGCCAGGTGCTCTGGACGCACGCCTACAACTCGCCCAACGGCGGCCCGGACGGGGTCAACGTGGTCAGCGGGGTGGTGTACGCGGCGACGAACCACGCCGCGTTCGCCCTGGACGCTGCCACCGGCCGCCAGCTGTGGAGCCGGACGCTGATCGGGAACGACCACGAGGGCATCGACATGACCCCCGGCTACGACCACGGAACCGTCTACGTGTCCACCGTGCCGGTCAATCCGACGGTGGGCGAGTACCTCGGTGGCGGCAAGGCCACCCTGTGGGCGCTGGACGCCGCGACCGGCGCGCCGAAGTGGAGCTGGGACGAGGTGCAGGACCTGTGGGGGCACCCGGACATCAACTCCGGCGGCGGCCAGTGGTACGCGCCCTCGTTCGACGCCCAGGGCAACGTGTACATCGGCGTGGCCAACCCCGCCCCGCTCTTCGGCACCAAGAGCTACCCGCTGGGGAGCAGCCGGCCGGGTCCTGACCTGTACACCGACTCGGTGGTCAAGCTCAGCCCGCACGGCAAGCTGCTGTGGTACTACCAGCTGACCCCGCACGACCTGTACGACTGGGACCTGCAGAACAGCCCGGTCCTGACCACGGCGAACGGGCGGCCGGTGGTGATCGACGGCGGCAAGGCGGGCATCTTGTTCGAGCTGGACGCGCAGTCCGGCCAGCTGCTGTGGAAGCTCCCGGTGGGCGGGCACGAGGGGCCCGCGAACGGCGGGCTGCTCACCGAGAACGCCAAGCCCGGCTCGCACGTCGGCCTGCCCGCGAAGTTCTGCCTCGAGCCGAGTATCTTCGGCGGCATCGAGACCCAGCTGGCCAGCAACGGCTCGACCACGTTCGCCGCCGTCAACGACCTCGCGCTGCCGGCGTCCGGGACCGGCTATACCGCGGGGGTGGCCGCCGACCTCGAGGCGGTCGAAAAGGCCGCCGGCGAGATGGTCGCGGTCAACCAGGACACCGGCGCGGTCGAATGGGACACCCCGATCCCGTCCTCGCCGTACGGCGCCGCCACGTGACCAACGACGTCGTCTTCACCACCACGTTCCACGGTGACCTCTTCGCCCTGAACGCCGGCACCGGCAAGATCCTGCTGAAGACCCCGCTATCCGCCGGTTCCAACGCCCCCGTCGCCGTCGACGGCGACTACGTCATCGCCGGAGCGGGCTTCTCCCTGGTCCCGTCCCAGCAGAGAATGATCATCGCCTACAAGCTCGGCGCGGCCGGCAAGCTCCCCGACACCGTGGGTTCGTAGAATACGACGGCATGACCGCGACCCCGGCCGCCCTGACCTGGAGCGGCGTCACCGCCCGGCGGATGGCCCGGCACGCGCTGGCGGAACCGGCCGCGGACAAGGACCCGGCCGCCATCGCCGGGATCCTCTATCCGGTCCTGCTGGTCGACGGCGTGGTCGGCGGGATCTGGCACCAGCGGCGCTCCGGCCGCAAGCTCGCCATCACGATAGAGCCGCTGCGCGAGCCGACCGCGCAGCAGCGCCGCGAACTCGATGACGAGGCCGCCCTGGTGGGCGCGGTCATGGAGGCCGCGCCGACGCTGACGATCGGCCCCGTGACTGTCGGCCCGCACGCGTAAACACGACGCAACCACCGGGGCCGTAGCCGCGTCATGAAGGCATGAGGCTGCGCCGAACCCCCTTGATCGCGATGGCCACCGCCGTGCTGAGCGTCGGCGCGCTGACCGCCGCCCTGCTCACCACCGGGACCGCGGCCATCGCCGAGCCTGCTGGTACCTCCCACCCGGTTAGCGCCGCCCACCCGGCCGGCGTGCCGTGGAGCCACGTCGGCCCTGGGTGGGTGCTGGCCCAGTACACCACCGCGGCGCCCGAGGGTGGCAAGACCGGCCCGGTCACGCTGTACCTGATCAGCCCGGGCGGTGCCCGGTACCAGCTGGCCCGCTGGCCGGACTTCCGGTCCGCGCCCGAGCTGGTCGCCTGGTCGCCGGACGGCAAGCGCGCGCTGTTCCAGGTCTTCTCCGGCAAGGGCGGCACCGAGTTCGCCGCCGGCACCAGCCATGGCATCAAGCTGGTCAGCAACCGCGGCTCGCTGATCAGGCAGCTCCCCTTGCCCGGGACCGGCGCGAACACCTGCTCCCCGGTCCGCTGGTGGAACAGCGGCACGGTACTGGCGTCCTGCGTGCCGCGGGGCCTCGCCGCCCAGCAGCTCTGGCTGGTCCCGGTCAGCGGGGCGCACCCGAAGGCGCTGACCCCGCCGCGCAACCCCGCCCGCAGCGGCGACTTCGGCGACCTGGACGCCTGGCAGCTGCCCAGCGGGCTGTACCTGCAGGCTGCCGGGGCGTGCGGCGTGCTGCACATCTACCGGCAGGCGCCCGGCGGCTCGATCAAGCTGATCACAGTGCCGCACACCAACGGCGACAACCGGGTGCTGACCGCGCGCGGCTCCTGGCTGCTGGTCCAGGCCCCGACCGACTGCACCGGCAGCGTCTCGCTGCTCTGGTACGACCCGGGCACGCGAGCCGAGCAGTGGCTGATCCGGGCGCCGGGCAACGTGCTCGGCGTCGCCAACGCCGTCCCCTTCTACAGCCGCCAGAACGGCAACCTGTGACACCCGGCGCAAACGAAATCCGGCCAGATCCCTAACTGCCCGGCGTCTGCGGGCGGGGCCACCGCGGCGTACGCCGCCGCTGTGAACAGCACCGTGAAGTGCTCGACCACGTCGTCTGCCGAGGCGTCCAGGTCTCCGCTGATCCACTCGAGCAGGATCTCGACGACGCCGCCCATCAGGAAGCGGGCGGTCAGCACCGGGTCGAGCCTGAGCCGGACACCGCTGCCCGCCAGCAACAACGCGTTGTCGGCCGTGAGCTGGGCCAGGGCCTGCCTTGACTGACGCCGGAGCCGTTCCAGCCGCTCACTGACGCCGACGACCTCGAGCGTCACGATCCTCGCCTTCCTGCGGTCCTCCGTGATCGTCGTCCAGGCGGCTCGCAAGCCCGCTCGCGCCTGTCCTTCGAGCGTGTCCTCGCTGGTCATGGCTTCGCTCGCCCTGGTGGAGATGTCGCTCAGGATGTGCTGATACACGGCGTAAAGAAGATCCTCACGGCTGTGGAACGACTCGTAGAAGTAGCGGGAGTTGAGCGAGGCGGCGGCACTGACCGCGCGAACCGATGTGCGCGCGTAGCCGATGGTGCCGAACAGTTCCAGGCCCGCCTCCAGCAGCCGTTCCCGCCGCTCAGCCCGGCGCTGCGCCGCCGTGATGCCTCGGTAGGTGCGAGATCGGTCCACACGCGATCCTAACTGGGGATGCCGATCCCCCAGACCCCTTGGCTTGCCGGTCCGCCGTACGGGCTAGGAAAAGTGGTCTGGCAGTGCTACAGTTTCGGCCGGAAACAGGTGACACAGTGCTACAGATTCACCCGGAGCCGGAGGCGACATGAGGCATCGAAGCCGCACTGTCAGCGGCATAATCGGCGGCGCGCTCGCCGGCACGCTGCTGGCATCGACACTCGCCATGGCCCCGAGCGCTGTGGCTGCGCCGGCCCTGGCGGCACCGCAGGTCACGGAGATTCCGCCCGGCGCCGGCACCCACGGCTATCCCTACGACGCGGTACCCACCTCCGCGAGCTTCCCCGGCGCACCCACGATCAGCCTCGCCTCGTACGGTTACGCCGAGCGCGAGTTCACGATGGCGGGCACGACCAGCATCTACCGGCAAAGCGGCCCCTGGTCCTCCAGCGGCCGGTGGGGCGTGTCCGTCGCGCAGAGCAACGTCCCGTACCGGACGCGCCTGCTCGTGCGGTACCCGACCGATCCCGCGAAGTTCAACGGAACGGTGGTGGTGGAATGGCTGAACGACACCACCGGCGGCGACCAGGATCCGGTGTGGTCGGAGATCTACTCCGAGGTCTTGTCCGCCGGGTATGCCTACGTCGGCGTCTCGGCCCAGACGGGCAGCATGAACGAGCTCAAAGCGTGGGATTCCGCGCGGTACGGTTCGCTCGGCGACTCCGGCAACGGGCAGTCCTACGACATCTTCAGCCAGGCGGCACAGGTGCTGCGGGCCGACAGCGCGACCCTGCTGGGCGGCCTGGTGCCGCGGACGGTGATCGGCGCGGGGGACTCGCAGTCCGCCTTCCGGGTGGACACGTACGTCAACGCGATCCAGCCGGTCAGCCACGCGTTCGACGGCTTCCTCGCCATCGGCAGGTCGGTCTTCGCCGCGCCGATCGGCGGCGGCCTGGTGGGGTTCTTGCCGGCGCCCGCATACGTCCGGACCGACAACACGACGCCGTTCATCCAGATCAACACCGAGGGCGACATAGAGGAGCTGGGAGCGGCGCTGGTCAGGCAGCCCGACAACAATTACATGCGGACCTGGGAGCTGGCCGGGGCCGCCCACATCGACCTGCACGAAGGGCTCTATGAGGGCAACACCATCCAGCGCGAGGAACCGCAGCTGACCGCGCCGAGATGCGTGTTCGGAGTGGTATCCAACGGGGCTACGCAGCCCGACAGCATGGGGGTCTACCAGGTCGAGGACGCAGCGCTGGCCGCGCTGCAGAAGTGGATCACCCAACGCGTCCAGCCGCCGCACGGGAGCCTGATCGCGACCACGCCGTTGTTCAACGTCGTGAAACGGGACCAGTACGGAAACGCGCTGGGCGGAATCCGGCTGCCCGACATCGCGGTACCGACGCAGACGTACTCGGCGATCAACTTCTCCCAGCCCAGCCAGCAGAGCCTGAGCCCGGCCCAGCTGCTGAGCACGCTGGAGAACATCTTCACCACGCTCCAGACCGGCGTGATCACCGACACCACCTTGCGCAACGAAGGCCTGTGCCTGCTGGAGGGCTACTACACCCCGTTCAGCAACTCGACGCTGCGGTCGCTGTACCCGACGCACAGCGACTACGTGGCCAAGTACACCGCCGCCGCGGCCAGCGCGCTGGCCGGCGGATTCCTCACCCAATCCGACTACAACGCGGCGGTAGACGCGGCGCAGGCGTCACCGGTTCCCTTCTAACCGCGGGCTGGCTTCAGATCAGATTCACCGGGCCCGGCGGCGTACCCGGTGGTTGCTGACGTTGACCTGGTTGGCGCAGCGGACGCTGCAGAACCGCCGGGTGCCGTTGCGCGAGGTGTCGACGAACGCGATGGCGCAGCCCTCCCGCTGGCAGCGGCCGAGCCGGCTGCCCCATCCCTCGGCGATCAGGTAGGCGAGCCCCGCCGCGGTGAACGCCTTGACCCGGGCGGCGAGGTCGCCGGCCAGAGGCCTGTAATGCAGGTGGTGGGGCAGCCCGTCGTGCGAGATCAGCCGGGGACGGCAGTCCGATTCAACCAGGAGGTCGTTCACCAGCGCGGCCCGCTCCGCCTCGGCCCGGGGTTCGAACACGGACCGCAGCCGCGCGGTCCAGTCCCGCAGGTCCGCCAGCTCCGCCTCGCCCGGCACCGGTTCCTCCACGTCGAACCCGGCCAGCAGGGCCCCGACCGCCGCCACGTCGGTCATCGGGTCGTTCACCAGCGCGGCGGCGATGTGCGCGCCGGCCGACGTGTAAGTGTTGAACTGCACAAGGGCATTACATCATGCTGGTCCGGTGGATGAACGGGCGACCGGGACGAAGGTGCGGCCGGGCGGCATAGGCGCCGGCCTGATCGCCGTGTGCCTGTGGGGGCTCGCCCCGGTCGCCACCCGCTCGCTGGTGTCCGAGCTCGCCCCGCTGCCGCTGCTGACCCTGCGCCAGCTGCTGGCGGTCGGCGTCCTGCTGCCGTGGGCCGGGCCTGCCCTGCGCCGGATCAACGGGCGCGACCTGCCCCGGCTCATCGTGGCCGGCCTGCTCGGCATGGTCGGGTACAACCTGCCGGTGACGGTCGGGCTGCAGTGGCTCCCGGCGTCCTCGGCCGGCCTGCTGCTGGCCACCGAACCCGTCTGGGTCCTGCTCATCGGCCTTGTCTTCCTCGGCGAACGGGCCGGTCCCAGGATCCTGCTCGGCACCGGCGTCGCCCTGGCCGGGGTCGCTGTGATCGCCGGGCCGGCCGCGTTGTCCCCGGGCAGCGGGACGCGAACGGTGGCCGGGGCGGCGCTCGTGCTGCTGGCCACGCTGGCGTTCGGCGGGTACACCGTCGTGCTGCGCCCGCTAAGCGAGAAATACGGCCCGGTGTCCGCCACGGCCGCCTCGAGCGTGGCCGGCGCCGTACCGTACCTGGCGCTGGCCGGCACCGTCTGGCCGCCGCGGCTGTCCCAGCCCGCGTGGGCCGAACTGCTCTTCCTCGCCCTCGGCAGCACGGTAGCCGGGATGCTGCTGTGGAACCGCGCGATCGTCCGCGGCGGCACCGCCAGGATCAGCCGGCTGCTGTACCTGGAGCCGGTGGTCAGCGTGCTGGGCGCGATGGTGTTCCTCGGCGAGCGGGCGACCGCGGCCGTCCTGGCCGGCGGGGTGCTCGTGATCGCCGGGGTGCTCATCACGGGGGACCGGGTAGCCGCGCCCTCATAGCGGGTGCAGCCCCGCCGCGGTGAGCAGGTAGGCGTCCTGGCCGGGATCGGTGCCGGTGACCAGCTCGATGACGGCCTGGCCGACCCGCTCCGGGGTGAGCGCCGGGCCCTGGGTGCCGTAGGCCGCGGCGAACACCGCGCCCAGCTCGGTCGCCGGCGTGAGTTGCGGCAGCAGCGAGACGAACCTGATGCCGAACCCTGCCCGGGCGGACTCCTGCGCCGCGTAGGCGGTCAGCCACCGGATGGCGGCCTTGGCCCCGGCGTACCCGCCGGACAGCGGCGAGCCACGCAGCGCCGCGCCGCTGGACAAAGAGATCACGATGCTGCCCGGGGCCAGCGGGGCGAGCAGCGCTTCCCGGGTCCAGCCGAACGCGTGCCGGACGTCGACGTCCCAGTTGCGGCCGAACGTCTCCCAGGTGTGCTGCTGAATCGGCCGCGGCAGCGGGGTGGCGCCCGCGTTCAGCACCAGGATGCGGGGCCGGTACGCGTCGATGAGCCGCCCGGCCACGTTCGGGTCGGCGGCGTCGGCGGCCACCGCGGTGAAGGAGCCGCCGAGTTCGGCGCGCAGCTCGTCCAGCGGGCCGGGGTCGCGGGCCACCCCGGTGACCTGCGCGCCCGCTTGGCTCAGGGCGGTCGCGATGCCCCGGCCGAAGCCCCGGCTGGCGCCGGTGACGAGCGCCGTCGTGCCTGCTATCTCGAGTGCGGACATAATGGTCCTCCCGGGTGCTGGGGTTTCCGCCGCCCGTTCGGCGGCCTGTTGATACAGACCAGCCGGGCACCACGGAATCGCCGCGCCGCCTACCTCAGCCGCGGCCGGCCTGGCCCGCGCGGTCCAGCCACAGGTACCGCGCCGATTCCGGGCCCATGTGCACCCCGAGCCCGTCGGCGTCGCCGTACCGGGCGGCTAGCTCGTCCGGCGCGGGCAGCGGCCCGGGCCCGAACCACAGCGCGTCATCCCGCTCGCGCCCCCGCTCCAGCGCGCGGCCGAGCACCGCGGCGGCGCCGTCGGTGCCCAGGTTGCCGTGCCGGGTCCGGTACAGCCCGGCCAGGCCGGAGTAGACGTCGAGGTTGGGCCGGCACACCAGCGCGAGCTCCCCGGGCGCCGGGTCCGGAATCGGGGGCCAGTCGCCGGCCAGCGCGCGCCGCACGTATGCGGCCTCCGTGCGGGTCTCCAGGTCCGTCCACAGCGGGCGGTTGACCGGGTTGGCCAGCTCCGCGAGCCGGGCCGCCACCGGCGTCAGCTCGGGCAGGGTGAGGCGCAGCCGCTCGTTGTGCCGCGACCGGGGCGTGGGCAGGAAGCCGGCGGTCTCGAAGCACGCGCCCTCGTCGGCCAGCCGGCCCACGACACCGATCAGCTCGTCCAGCTGGGGCAGGCTGTCGCGGGTGAGGAAGACGTTGCCGCCGACGCTGAGCCCCGCCTCGCGGGCCCGCTCGGCGGCCAGGCAGGTTTCCTCGTAGGCGCCGGGCCGGCTCACCTGCCGGTCGTGCACCTCGCCAGCGCCGTGGAAGGCGAGCCAGAGGTGCTCCGTGCCGGTGCCGGCCGCGGCCCGCAGCACGTCGCGCCAGTCCTCGCGGAGCGCCAGCGGCACCCCTGTGGTGGGCCATGGCTCGAACATGGTCCCCCCGGCCACGGTCCCGCTGTGCGAGTTGAACAGCCCGAACAGCTCCGCCGCGTCCGGGTGCGCGGCCAGTTCGTGCATCGGGTAGGAGTCGAAGCCGAGCCCGCGGCCGTCGCAGTACTCGTGCGCCCGCGCCAGCACCCGCTCGATGTCGGCCAGCGGCATCATCGCGTACCCGGTGCCCTGGGCCCAGCAGTGCCGGCACACCGTCGGGCAGCCGGCCACCTCCAGGCACAGGTAGACCAGCGTGACCGCGCCATCGCTCACGGCCCCATCATCACCCCGTGCCTGCCGATTCCTGTACTGGTTTTACGGCTGGGGCAGCAGGAGGATCCGGAGGCTGCGGGCGAGCCACGCCTGGTACTGGCCGGCGGTCCACCGGTGGTGGGTGGTCAGCAGCAGGTACAGGTCGGGGTTGGCCAGCGCCGAGTAGGCCGTGCGGTGCCTAGGGGTCGGGCGCCAGCGTGCCGTCGGGGGCGATGTGGCCGAAGATCTGGTCGAGCATGGTCAGCACGTGCGGATCCTCGACGGTGTAGTACGTGTGGCGACCCTCGCGCCGAGCCGAAACGATCCCGGCCAGCCGCAGCTTGGCCAGGTGCTGGCTGGCGGTGGGGATGCTGAGGCCGACCCGCCGGGCCAGCGTGCCGACGTCGGACGTCTCGTGCGCCATCAGCCAGGCCAGGTGCAGCCGGGGCGCACTGCCGAGCAGCGCGAACGTCGCCGCGGCCGAACGCAGCTGAGGCTGCGTCGGTTCCGACCCGGCCCCCCCGGGCTCGGAGCCCGGCAGCCCCGACGGCGTAGACGCTTCCAGCATTGTCTAAGTCTGCTTTGCTCCGGCGGGTTACGCCACCTTGTGACCTGTCTCACAAACATATCGTCAGTTGCGCAATCAACAAAATATCGGCTAAAATCGTTAGCGTCTGAAGGGGAGTAGTCCGGCAACCTGTCGTCGACATACTGAGGGCTCCGCGGCCCTCCGGTGGCAGGGCCCGACCCAGGGTGGGCGAGACCTTCGGCCAGCAGAGTCGCCTGGCCGGGGTGCCCCCTGGCCTTCGGTCCGGGTGGCGCGTCCATCCCGGAGGGTCGTCATGTCCCCGAAGCTGGCCCGGCCGATCGGGCTATGCGTCGCGCTCACCGCCCCTGCCCTGGTCTTGCGCCTGACCGGCGTGCACCCGCCGTCCGCCGTCGCGCTGCTGGCGTTCGGCGCGGCCGTGGTGGCCGCCTCCTTCCTGCTCGCCTGGGCCGCCGAAGCCGCCCGGCTGGACATCTCCGGCCCGCTGGCCATCGCCATCCTGGCCGTGATCGCGGTGCTGCCCGAGTACGCGGTGGACCTGTACTTCTCCTACACCGCCGGGCACAACCCGGATTACGTGCAGTACGCGGCGGCCAACATGACCGGGTCCAACCGGCTGCTGCTGGGCCTGGGCTGGCCGCTGGTCGTGATCATCTCGCTGTGGGTGGCGTCCCGGCGGTCCGGCCGCAGCGTCCGGGAACTGGTGCTGGAGTCCGGGTACCGGACCGAGCTGGGGTTCCTGTTCATCGCCTCCGTCGTGGCGTTCCTGATCCCGCTGTCCGGACAGATCAGCCTGGTCCTCGGCTTCGCCCTGCTCGGCTTCTTCGTCTTCTACCTGTGGAAGGCCTCCCGGGCCGAGGCGTCCGAGCCGGATCTGGCCGGGCCCGCCGCCCGGATCGGAGACCTGCGGCGGCGCCCGCGGCGGCTGCTGGTGACCGGGTTGCTCGTCTTCGCCGCGGCCGTGATCGTGGCCGCGGCCGAACCCTTCGCCGAGTCCCTCATCACCACCGGCACCCAGCTCGGCATCGACCGGTTCCTGCTGGTGCAGTGGGTGGCGCCGCTGGCGTCGGAGGCGCCGGAATTCATCGTAGCCATCCTGTTCGCGGTGCACGGCAAGGGCTCCGACGCCATCGGCACGCTGATCTCCAGCAAGGTCAACCAGTGGACGCTGCTGGTCGGCAGCCTGCCGCTGGCCTACCTGGCCGGCGGCGGCGGCACCGCGCTGGTGCTGGACGGCCGCCAGGTCGAGGAGTTCCTGCTGACCGCAGGCCAGGCGCTGCTCGGGGTGGCCGCGCTGCTGACCCTGCGTTTTCCGCGCTGGCTGGCTTTCACCCTGCTGGGACTGTTCGCCGTGCAGTACGCCGTGCCCGGCCAGGCCGGGCGTTACCTGCTGTGCGCCGTGTACGGCGCCATCGCCCTGGTCGCGTTGATCCGCAACCGTCGGCATATCCTGCCCGTCCTGGCTGCCCCGTTCCGCGCCCTGCCCGGCTCGTCCCCGGAGCCAGAGCCGGCGCCGGAGCCGGAGCCGGCGCCGGAGCCCGCTCTGGCCTTCGGCCCCCGGATCGAACGGATCGACGAGAGCGACCAGCTCAGCGACCGGCCCGCGGACGCCAGCGACTGTCATCCCGGCTCGGCTCAGCCGGCGGCGAGCCGGTAATCGCCCGCCTCGTCCAATGCCGCCACGATGGCTTGCCCGTCCAGCGGGGCCTCGCTGCTGACCGTCACCGCGGAGGTCCCGCCTGGCACCAGGTTCACGGTCACGCCGGTGACGCCAGCCAGGGCTGTCAGCTCCTCGCGGACAGCCCGGGTGCAGTGCTCGCAGGTCATGCCGGTGACCTGGTAAGTTACCGAAATCATCGCCTGCCTCCGTCATCTCGTCGGTCATGGTCACCATACCCCCTAGGGGTATGGTGCGCCGGGGCTGGGGGGCAGGATCGGCTTATGAACCCGCAGGAGGTAGCACCGGAGACCCTGGCGGCCCAGGGCCTGGGCGAGGCCGACCCGTTCTCCGGCGGCCTGGCCCCGGTGATCAACCTGTCTACGAACTACGAGCAGCAGCCGGACGGCTCCTACCGGCAGGGCCGGGTCTACACCCGGGCCGACAACCCGACCTCCGAGCACGCCGAGCAACTGCTGGCCGCGCTGGAGGGCGGCGGCCTGGAGGACGGCTGCGCGTGCGCGCTGTTCGGCTCGGGGATGGCGGCGGCGACGGCGGTGTTCCAGTCGCTGCTGCCCGGCGACCACGTGCTGGTCTCGCGCGTCCTGTACTGGGGCGTCCGCAAGTGGCTGGCCGAATTCGCGCTCACCTGGGGCCTGGACGTGGAGTTCACCGACACCTGCGACCTGGCCGCGGTGGCCGCGGCCATCCGCCCCGGCCGGACCCGGCTGCTCTGGGTGGAAACCCCCGCCAACCCGATGTGGGAGATCACCGACCTGGCCGCTGCCTGCGACCTCGCGCACGCGGCCGGGATCCGGGTCGCGGTGGACAACACGGTGGCCACGCCGGTGCTGACCCGGCCGTTCGAGTCCGGCGCCGACCTGGTGGTGCACTCGGCCACCAAGTACCTGAACGGGCACGGCGACGTGCTGGCCGGCGCGGTGCTGACCGCCCGCCGGGACCCGTTCTGGGAACGGATCAGGTCCTGGCGCCGCAACGCCGGGGCGATGCCGGGGCCGTTCGAGGCGTGGCTGCTGCAGCGCGGCATGCGCACCCTGTTCCTGCGGGTGCACCGTGCCTCGCAGACCGCGCTGGAGATCGCCACCCGCTTCCGCGGGCATCCCGCGCTGACGGCGGTGCTCTACCCCGGCCTGCCGGACCACCCGGGCCACGAGATCGCGGCCCGGCAGATGCACGGCGGATTCGGCGGGATGCTGTCCATCCGGGTGGCCGGCGGCGCCGGGCCCGCCCGCGACGTGCTGGCCGCGGTCCGGGTGTTCAAGCGGGCCACCTCGCTGGGCGGGGTGGAAAGCCTGATCGAGCACCGGCGCGGCGCCGAGGGGCCGTCCTCGCCGGTGCCCGACGACCTGCTCCGGCTGTCCATCGGCATCGAGGCGCCCGGCGACCTGATCGCCGACCTGGAGGCCGCGCTGGAGAAAGGCGCGCCCCGGTGAGCGATCTCGCCGCCGACGTGACCGCCGCGCTCCGGCACAGCATCCTGCCCTCGGTCATCGCCCGCGGCGCCGCGACCATCCGCGTCGTCGCCGCCGACGACGGCGTCGTCACCCTGCAAGCGGACGGCTCGCCGGGGGCGGTGCGCCCGATCCTCGGCCGGATCGAGGCGCAGATCCGCGCGGCCGTGCCCGGCGTCACCGCCGTCAGGCTGGCCTCGGCCGGCCCGGCACCGTCCGAGCCCGGTGACCTGGCCGGGGCCGCTCGCGCCATCCTCGACGCCGAGATCAACCCGGCGATCGCCGCCCACCGCGGCCGGGTGACCGTGGCCGGCGTCACCGGCGGGTGGATCCGGGTCCGCCTCGAGGGCGGCTGCCAGGGTTGCAGCCTGGCCGAGGTCACCCTCAGGCAGGGCATCGAGCCGCTGCTGCGGGCCCGCCTGCCCCAGATGACCGGGCTCGTCGACGTCACCGAGCACGAGGCGGGCACCGACCCGTTCTTCTCCCCGGAGAAACGGTGACGCCACCGCCGCGCGTGCTACTCCTTGTCCCCGCGCGCACCTACCGGGCCGCCGACTTCATCCTGGCCGCCGAACGGATGCACCTGGACCTCGTGGTCGCCAGCGACGGCGCGCTACCACTCGGCGGCCGCCCCGTCATCCCGGTCAGCCCCGCCGACCCCGGCGCCAGCGCCCGCCGGATCCTGGCCCGGGCCGGGCCGGTGGACGCGGTCGTCGCCGCCGACACCCCGATGCTCGTGCTGGCCGCCACCGTGGCCGCCCGGATGGGCTTGCCGCACAACACGGTCGACGCGGTCCGCGCCGCCACCGACAAGGCGGCCCAGCGGCAGCGCTGGGCCGCGGCCGGCGTGCCCCAGCCGTCCTTCCGGCTCGTCCTCGCCGGGGACTCCGTCCGGCAGGCCGCCGAGGCGGTCGGCTTCCCGTGCGTGGTCAAGGCGGTGTCCCTCAGTGCCAGCCAGGGCGTGCTGCGCGCCGACGACCCGGCCGCCGCGGTCCAGGCCGCCGACCGGATCCGGCAAGTCCTCGATGAAGCCGAACGGCCCGCGCAGGAGCCCCTGCTCATCGAGGGGTACCTGCCGGGCCCGGAGCTGAGCTTCGACGGTGTGCTGACCGCCGGCGATCTGACCGTTACCGCCGTATTCGACAAGCCCGGCATGCCCGACGGTCCCACCTTCGAGGAAACCCTGCTGGTCAGCCCCTCCCGGCTGGCCGCGCGGACGCTCGCCGCCGCGGTCCGCACGGCCGCGGACGCGGCCCGCTCGCTCGGCCTGTCGACCGGCCCGGTGCACGCCGAGCTGCGAGTCCGCGACCGCGGCCCGGCCATGCTCGAACTGGCCCCTCGGTCCATCGGCGGCCTGTGCTCCCGCGCCCTGAGCTTCCCCGGCGGCGCAAGCCTGGAGGAGATCGTGCTGGCCAACGCCCTCGGCCGGCCGGTCCCCGCCGCCACCGGCCCGGTCCGCCCGTGCGGGGTGTTCATGCTTCCCGTGCCGCGCCCGGGCATCCTCCGCGCCGTCGAAGGCCGGGCCGCCGCCCAGGCAGTGCCCGGCGTCACCGGGCTGACGATCACGATCCCGCCGGGCCAGCGGGTCCGCCCGCTCCCGGACGGGGACCGCTACCTGGGGTTCGTCTTCGCCGAGGCCGACACCCCGGCCGACGTCGAGCACGCGCTCACCACTGCCGTCGGTCAGCTGCGTGTCCTTATTCAGTGACCATCCGGGCTACCGCCCATCATCTTGAGCATCGCACGGCCGCCGGAGCGGAAGAACCGGACCAGCAGCGCGGCGGCCAGCAGCAGGAAGACGATGTTGAGGATGGTGGTGTAGTTCCACGTGATGCCGGTCTCGGCGACCCTGGCCACCCGGTCGGCCGGGATCAGCCCCAGCCCGCCGAAGGCGAACTCCACGGCGTAGCCGGCCAGCACCATGGCGGCGTAGAAGATCCCGAGGATGGTGAGCATCATCCGGGTGCCGTAGTACTTCCGGTAGATGACCAGGATCGGGATGATGATCAGGTCGGCGAAGATGAAGGCGATCACCCCGCCGAAGCTGATCCCGCCGTTCCACAGCACCGCGGCCAGCGGCACGTTGCCGATGGAGCAGACGAAGCTGAGCACCGAGATGACCGGGCCGATCAGCGGGCCCCAGAGCTTGGCCGCCAGCGGGTGGCCGGTCAGGAACAGGTGCTGCCAGAACGTGTCGGGCACCCAGGCGCCGACGGCCCCGGCGATCAGCAGCCCGAGCACCACGTCGCGGATGACGGCGGCCCATTCCATCACGAAGATGTGGCTGACCGAGGTGTAGCCCTCCCGGCTGGCCAGCCGCCGCCAGAAGTTCCCCTCCGACTGGATGCTCATGTCCATGGCCGCGTGCCCCTCCATCGACCCGGCCAGTCCGCGGTCGGCCTGCTGACGCGCCGCGTCGATGAGCTTCCGCCGGACGAACAGCCGGAACGCCACCGCCACCAGCACGATCATGATCGGCCCGCCGGCGAACTCGGCCAGGGTGAACTGCCAGGACAGCAGCAACGCCATGATGATGCCCAGCTCGATAACCAGGTTGGTGCTGGCGATCTCGAAGGTCATCGCCGCGGTGAAGCTCGCGCCCCGGCGGAACAGCGCCCGGGCCAGCGCCACCGCCGCGTACGAGCACGACGAGGAGGCCGCGCCAAACCCGGCCGACAGCGCCACCGTCCTCGGCCTGTCGTCGCCGAGCAGCCGGACGACCGTCTGCCGGCGGACCACCGCCTGCACCACCGCCGACAAGGTGAACCCCAGGATCAGCGACCAGGTGATCTGCCACGTCATCGACCCGGCCACGGCCAGGGCGTGGCCGATCGCGTCAAGCACCCGCATCGTGGCCCTCCGGGGAGGCTATGGTCAGCAGCTGGCGCAGGCAGTGCTCGAGCAGCGGGTGCGGGAAGCCGTCGGACAGCCGGTAGAACACCATCCGGCCGTCCTTGCGGAAGCTGACCATCCCGGCCAGCCTCAGCATCTTGAGCGCGTAGGAGACCTGATCCTCGGTGGCCTCCAGGGCCAGCGCCAGGTCGCCCACGCACAGCTCCCCGGCCGCCGACAGCGCGAACAGGATCCGCGACCTGACCGGATCGGCCAGCATCCCCAGCAACCCCGCCAGCCGCCCCGCCTCGCCGGCCGGCAGCACCCCGGCCCGCGCCGCCGCCACCCGCTCCGGGCTCACCGGGTGCTCATGATCGAGCGGTGACATCCGCACCTCCGTACATCCACACGGATATCCGGTAACGTCACCCGGTCGTTTCCTATTCCACGGACGCTGGGACGGTAACCGCATCAGGTGTCACAGCATTCACAGCGCCGGTTATCGCGGATCGCCGCACCCTTGATCGGCCCGGCCGGTCCGGTCCCGGCCTCGACTGACGTAGTACTTAGTTACTCATGAGTAGCAGCGCTCATGACGCGGCGGAAGCGTGATGACAGCCAAAGGGCAGCGTCAAGCTGCCCGCCAAGGGATGCGGGCTGCTGAGCGACGTTGCGGTAACCGCTCTGCTCGGTGGCTCCCCGACATCTTCCAGTGAGCTGCGACCGCCGGGGGTATCGCCGCCGGGCTCGGTGATCGGCTGCATCTGGAGGGGAGCGGGAGGGCGCCAGGCAGGCATCACCCTGCACCAGGGCTCCGGCAGCGCACGCGACTTCGCCGAAAACACCAGCGGCCCCGCCTTCCATCCGGTGCCGGGCCTGGGTGACAAGGCGATGCTCCAGGTGACAGCGGGACAGGAGGAGGGAGGCATCTGGGTCCTTAAAGGGGACGTAGAGATCCTCGTCTTCGGCCCCTTGTCCGGTTCAGCGGACGGCTACGCCGCCACCCTCAAGCAGGCGGCGGCCATGATCCTCACGCACCTCGGTCCCGGTTAGATCCCCGCCTCGGCATGATGATCACCTGGGCTGCCCGCGCTTCCTTGCCGCGTGCCAGCGTCTCCTCAGGGAGCAGGCCGTGCTGTACCGCGAACATCGCGGCGGCGGCCCGGCTGGAGGCGTCGATCTTGGCGTAGATGTGCTCGACGTGGTTGCCGGCCGTCTTGGGCGTGATCACCAGTCGTTCGGCTATCTGCTTGTTGGACAGGCCGCGGGCGAGCAAGATGAGGACCTCGACCTCGCGGGCGGTCAGGCCGGCCAGGGCCTCCCGGCGCCGCGGCAGCCGGTGCCCGGCCGCCTCGAGCACGGCGTCCACGGCCGCGCCGTCCAGGCGGCCGGCCCGGACCTCGGCCCGCATCTCCGTCGCCGCTTCCTCCGCCGACCGGGCCGGCCGGTGCGGCCGGGGCTCGCGCATCGAGGCGTACGCGTCGGCGGCCCCGAGCACCCGGGCCGGCCGGGAGATCGCGCCGCCGGACAGTCCGCGCGGGTACCCGCTGCCGTCCAGCCGCTCGCGGTGCTGCACCGCGATCTCGCCGAGCGGCGCCAGCGCGGCCGACTGGTGCAGCATGCGCTCGGTCAGGTAGGGATACATCCGGATCCGTTCCCATTCGCCCGCGCTCAGCGGCCCGGGCCGGTCCCAGATCGAATTCGAGACGCCCAGCCGGCCGAACCCGTGCACGAATCCGGCCCGGCGCAGCGCCAGCAGCTGCTCCGGCGGCAGCCCGAGCCGGCGGCCGGCCTCTTCGGCCAGTTCCGCCACCGCGACCGAATGGCCCAGGGTGAACGGCGACTTCAGGTCCACGAAGTTCGCGATGGCCGCCAGCGCCCGGTCGAGCTGGTCCGGCGACAGTTCCATGGCCAGCGCGGGTTCGGCCGCGATCACGGTCCGCCAGGCCGGGGTCGCCTCCGGGCCGCCGAAGATCTCCTCCGCGTGCGAGCACAGCAGCGCGGCCAGGGCCGGGTCGAACTGCCGGCCCGCCCGCCTGCGGGCCAGCGCCGTGGCCTCGGCCACGCCGCCGACCCGGTGGGCCACCTCCATGAACTCCGCGAGCTGGGCGATCCTGGCCGCGACCGGGATCGCGCCGGCCTTCAGCGTGCCCGGCCAGCCGCGCCCGTCCCACTGCTCGTAGGCCGCGCCGACCCCGTCGCGCACCGTGCCGGGCAAGTCGAGCTGCTCGGCCAGCGTCCGGGCCAGCTTCGCGTGCTGGGAGATCATCCCGTCCAGCTGGCGGTGCCCGGAGAAGGCGAACTCGAGCCCGACCCGGAACCGGTGCAGCGGCGGGTTGCCCGCGCCGACCAGCCGCATGGTCGCCAGCGCGCCGCGCACGCTGCCCAGCTCGTGGACGTACTTGCCGGACTTGAGCGTGATGTCGTCGCCGAACCACTTCGCCTGCTCGTGCGCGTCGGCGTGACAGCCGACGTTGACCAGCAGGGCGGTGTAGTAGACCGCCATCCGGTCCTGGTCCCCGAGACCTGCGCGGTCGGCCAGCCGCAGCGCGATCAGGCACTGGCGCAGCACGTGTTCCATTGGCTGCCCGAACCCCAGGTCGACGCCGAGCGACAGCGCCGCGACCAGCTCCGCCAGCCGGGCGCGCGGACCGCCGCTACCCTCTCCCACCAGCCAAGAGTAACCCTTCAGAGACCCGGTGCCGGCGGTGGCGAAGATGGGGTGTTCACCTCATGCGCTGGTCCCGGTCGCCTCGTTACGTTCGTGTCAGCAGCGATCTCCGACGCGAAGTGAGGAAGCCATGAGCCTGCGGACCAAGTTCTTCGCCATGACGTACGACAGGCAGATAGCCGGGGCAGAAAAGGCCGGGTTGCGCGCGTTCCGTGAGCGCCTGCTCGCCGACGCGAGCGGCGACGTGATCGAGATCGGCGGCGGGACCGGGCTTAACCTGTCCTGCTACGGGCCGGCCGTCAGGTCGCTGACGATCACCGAGCCCCAGCCTCCGATGCTGCGCCGCCTGGAGCGGGCCGTCCGTGAGCACCGCCGGGACGCTAAGATCCTGCGCGCGCCGGCCGAGGACCTGCCCTTCGACGACGACAGCTTCGACGTGGCCGTGTCCACGCTGGTCCTGTGCGGTGTCGACGACCAGCCCCGGGCGCTGCGCGAGCTGCGCCGGGTGCTGCGGCCCGGCGGCCGCCTGCTGTTTATCGAGCACCTGCGGTCCGACGACCCGGGCACGGCCCGCTTGCAGGACCGGCTGAACTGGCTGAACCGGCTGGTTGTGTGCTGCGACTGCAACCGCCCCACGCTCGACTCCATCCGTGCCGCCGGCTTCACCGTGACCCAGGTGGAGCACACGGAGCTGCCGAAGGCCCCGCCGTTCGTCCGCCCCGCGATCCTGGGCAGCGCTACGGTTCCCGCGGCCTCGCCGCGTGCACCGCAGGACGGTGCCCGGCCCACGGTTGCGTCCCCTCAAGCTGCGCGGCCAGCCGGATGAGCGTGGCCTCATCGCCGAAGCGGCCGAGGAAGTGCACGCTGATCGGCAGGCCCTCGTCGTTCCACCAGAGCGGGACGGACATCGCGGGGTTGCCGGTCAGGTTGGCGACGACGCCCGCGTAGCGCACGCTCTGCCCGCTGACCTGGAGCGACCGCCACGGATCCTCTGACGTCGAGACCATCGTGCCGATCGGCAGCGGCGGGCTGGACATCGTGGGCGTGAGAAACGCGTCGAAGCCGGGCGCACAGCCGGGCGGCGTGCTCGGCGGCCGCCACGCAGTCGGGATGGCCGAGGTCGCCGTCCGGCGTCCGCACGGTGTAGCCGATGCGCAGCCGGCCGGGGTCGGCGCCCACCTCGGCCAGGAACGGGCGGGCCGGCGGCGGCGCCCAGTACGGGTCGCCCAGGTCAGGCCCTGACGTGGCGTCCAGCAGCGCCATCCCGAACTCCGGCGTATTGGTCCTGCCCAGGATGACCAGGCCCGCCCGGCGCAGCCGGAGCACGAGCTCGGAATCGAAGGTGGACACGTTGCAGGCCAGGAAGCGGGAACCCTCGGTGAAGCGCACGCCCTCCATCTCGCAGGCCAGGTCCTTGACCAGGTACGGCACCCCGGCGAAGGGTCCCGCGGGACCGGCCCGTGCCGCCTCGGCCGCCCGCTCGAAGACCGGCGTGACCACGGCGTTCAGCACCGGGTTCAGGCAGCCCGGCCTCGGTGATCGCGCGTTGACTGCTCTCCACGATTGCCTCCTCGATCACGACCGACGAGGCAATGATGGCTATGAGAAATAACAGAGTCACTATACGTAGCAGATCTAAAATTATGCTGACAACGCCAGGTAAAAACAGCTTTCCGGAAGCAACCCTGGTGACAGGCGCGGCATAACCGGGCGGTCGGCATACGGGCCGAAATGCCGACGTCGGCATTTCGGGCCCGGATTCATCAAGATCTGTACCTACTTCCCGTATCCGGTCAAGGTCTGGGTCAACGGGCACGAGTGGGCCAAGCGGCAGGCCGCCGCCGCCGGGATCGGCTTCACCGCGCTGTCCAACGGGTTCGCCTCCTGCGAGGACCCCACCGCCCTGCAGCAGATCTGCGACCGGTTCTGCCCCGGCACGGTGCAGGTGTGGTTCGAGCGGTGGATGGCCCGCATCCCGCTCCCGCTCGAGGACGCCGACCGGGACGGCGGGTACTGGCGGGAGCTGTCGATGCGGCAGATCGAGACCTCCCGCACCCTGGTCTTCGACAGCGACGTCCATGCCCGCGCGTTCTTCGAGGCACTGCTGTGCGAGAACATGGACCTGGGCCGCCCGGAGAACGTCGAGCTGCTGTTCCGCCGTGGCCAGCGGCTTGGCCGCCCGGCCGCCCCGCCGGCCGGCGGCGGGTTCCGGACGGCCATCGACCGGTACTGCCAGATGGTGACCATCAACGTGTTCTACAAGAATTCCCGGGTCAGGCAGTACCTCAATTATCTCTAGCCTCAACTGGCGTGTCTTCAACGTCCAGCACGAGCATTCTCACCTGCCCGGATAGCGGCTCATCCGTGGTTATCTCCTGCCCTGTCCATGACGC
>Ga0070699_100000515_pt1 | contig 36595 bp, 25 predicted proteins | sample KBSK1503metaG_FD_65473 | JGI IMG/M metagenome (GOLD analysis project Ga0070699, IMG submission 65473) | Corn, switchgrass and miscanthus rhizosphere microbial communities from Kellogg Biological Station, Michigan, USA - KBS K1-50-3 metaG | ecosystem: Host-associated > Plants > Roots >... | reverse complement strand
CGCCGCGGCGGCCTCATGCACCTGGCGTGGCGCCGCGGAACCGAAGAAGCGCGCCAGAATGCTGACCGGGATGGTGGACCAGAGGAAATCGGCCTCCAGTCTCTCGGTAGTTTCCCCCGCCTTGGCTTCGACGATCCAGGGCTCGGAGGCCGCGGCCGGCGGAATGACGGAAACGACCCGGCGGCCATACCGGATATCCGCACCGGCCGTCACGGCCGCGAAGGCATAGGCTTCGCTGATCTGTCCGTAGCCGTGCCGGGGATAAAAGAATCGCCCGGTGCCGGGTGGCTTGAACCCCGGAACCTGGGAGAGAACCTTGCGCGCGAGCTTCGTGAAGGAGCCGGCCGAAACGCGGCGCCGAGCCTGAATGGCGGAGAGCTGGTCGGGGGGCAGACCCCAGATCTTCCTCGCATAGGGAAAGTAGAACGATTCGCAGATGGTCGGGCCGAGATTGGCCAGCAGCACATCCGCGAAGCTCTGTTCGGACCCGCCCCGATGGAAGGGCTTGAGCAGCATGTCACGAAGGGTCCCCAGCGCGAACCCGCGATCGAGCCGCAACACCAGATCCGCGGGCTTGAGTGGAAAATGAATCCACTTGTTCCGGAGACCGATCCGGCCGTGGCGGGGACGGTCCAGCAGATCGTCGCCCAGGAACCGCCGGATGTCTGCCATGATGTCGGGGGCACAGGCCGGGTGCAGGCGGTGGCTGCCGTAGTCGACCCGCATGCCTCCGAAATCGAAGCTCCCCGCGTTGCCCCCGGGCACGGCCTGCTGTTCGAGCACGGTGACACGCGCATTGTCCCGCAGGCGGAGCCGATAGGCCGCGCCGACTCCGGCGGGACCGGCACCCAGGATGAGCACGCGCGGCTTGGCTCGGCTCATTCGCCCCCCGTGCGGGAGACGGTCAGGTGTCCTCCGGTCGCGCGGAATGTGATGCGCCGGGCCCGATGCAGCACCAGCCAGATCACCCCCCCGGCGAGGCCGCCGGTGATCAGGACGGTCTGCCAGAGGAGTGAGCAGACGACGCTCTGCGCCACCGGCACACCGAAGGGGAGCAACAACGCGGCGAGGCTGGCTTCACGGACCGCCAGACCTCCCAGGCTGATGGGCATGAGGCTCGCGATTTTTGCGAGCGGCCACACCAGGAACCAGACCGCCAGGCCGACTTCGATGCCGACGCTTCGTCCAAGCCAGGCGTTGAGGAGGACGAAGCTTCCCTGGATGGTGAGCGACAGGGCGAGCCCGAGTGCGGCGGTTCCGGGGCGGCGCCAGAGCTGGCGGAGTCCTACGAGTCCGCGGCCGACCGGGCGGCGCAGCCGTTTCGGCCACCGCGCCAGTGGACGGCGGATCACGAAGGGCAGGACGAGCACCGTGAGCCCGGCGATGACGACGGCCGCGACGGTGAGCACACGCTCGAGCCAGCCCGTGACATTCGTCCGCACCAGCAGACCACCGGCGGTCACCAGGATGGCGAGCGAGAGCATGTCGGTCAGCCGGTCCATCACACCGCCCCACAGCGCCGCCTCGGGCCGCCGGGACAGCTTCCCCGCCAGTCCCATGCGCAGGAGATCGCCTCCGACGATGCTGGGCAGACAGAGGTTCGCGAAGAGACCCGCGGCGTAGCAGAGTAACGCGTCCAGCCGTGAGAGTCCGCCGCGGGCGGCGTTCACGAACAGCCGCCATTTCAGCACGCCGAGCCAGTGACCCATGACGAAACCGGCCAGCACGCCGAGCCAGACTGCGGGCGGCAGCAGGCCCAGCGCGTCTTTGACCTGCGTAATGGGAAGGAGATAGAACAGCAGGCCGAGCAGCGCGATGCTGACGGCGGCCCGGGCCCAGGTTTTCACCGGCGGCTCATGATGCGGGAATTCTGGTCGGCGAGGAGCCCGACCGCCCAGATGATCAGCGCGGCGAGCAGCGCCAGGACGGCGCTCTCTGACAGGTTATCGCGGGTCACGTCGTAGGCGAACTTGGCCAATCCGGCCAGGGCCACCAGCACGCCAAGCGGTATGAACACCTTGAGCGGATTGAAGAAGACGATGGTGCGGAGAATCAGCAGCATGAAATCGTAGGCATGCCGGGCACGAATCTTCGATTCTCCGAGACGCGCGTGGTAATCGATGGACACGTATTCGACCGGATGCCCGTTGCATGCCGCGGAGAGCGTGATCGTGGTCGTGAAGGAGAACCCGTCGGGCAGCAGCGCCTCATAGCGCTCGACCAGCGATTTGCGGATCAGTCGGAGCCCCGAGTTGATGTCGGGCAATTTCCGTCCGGCCAGGTAGCTCGAGAGCCGGGTGAGGAACCACTTGGCCGGCCGGCGCGCCAGCGGGATGCTCACCGATTTGCCGACCCGGGCGCCCACCACCATTTCGTTCCGCTCCGCGGCGGCCAGCAACGCGGGGATCGCTTCCACCGGATAGGTCCCATCCGCATCGGTGATGAGAATCCAGTCGTACTTCGCGTACCGGATCCCCAGCTTGAGCGCCGCGCCATAGCCCCGGTTCACGGGCCGGTGCAGCACCCGGGCCCCGGTCGAGTCCGCCTCGATGGCCGTCCGGTCGGTGGAGCCATCGTCCACCACGATGATTTCGAAGGGCCAGCCACTGCGCGCCAGCACCTCGCGCACGGCGTTCACCTGGCCGGCCACGTGTTCTCCCTCGTTATATGCGGGGATCACCACGCTCACCGCGCGGGAGATTCCCGCCAGCTCGTCGGCCACAACGTTTTCGATCACGGAATCCTCAGAGCGCTGGTGAAGTTGGTGGTGACACCATGATCACGATGGCGCCGCCTCCCAACGTGCCGGGGAACACCGCGGCGGTACGATAACGCGCCGTCAGGCGATTCCAGATGTCGGGCTGCACGACCTGCAGGCGAACCGGAAAAGTGTACAGCACCCAGGTGCGCCGATGACCACGCTCGATGGATTCGAGCTGGGCTTCGCTCCGCGCCGTCTCCCAGTTGCGTCCAAGCCACCTCCGAAACGGAAAGTCGGTAAGGTCGACCGTCACGACGGCGTCCTCCGGTGAACGCTCCCGATCCATGAAGCGCGCCGCTCCTTCGAAATCCTGTTTGGGACGCCAGGCCCGGGGCAGCATCGCCGCGCTCACCGCGATGGCGAGGAGCACGCCGGCGGTCGCGAGCACCGGCCCGCGGGCGCGAAAGAGCACCTGGGCAATGGCGAATCCACCTCGCAGGGCAATGAGCAGAGCAAAGCCCGCGCTGAAAAAGAAAAATCGGGGCCACAGATTGTGCCGTTGGACCAGTATCACCGTCGCCGTGACGAGCGCGGGACCGATGAGGAGCCAGAGCAGGAGAGGACTCCGGCGGAAGAAGCTCACCAGGCCGGCCGCGATGACGACCACCCCCACCGCCAGCGTCATCCATCCGCCGGGAAGTCCCATGCGCAAGCCGCGCGCCGTTTCGAGCACCAGCCAGAGCGGGCTCTTCCAGGCGGTCTCGGCTCCCTGCGGATTGGCTGCCGTGAGCTCCCTCACCAGCTGCCCGAGCATCGGCGCGTAGAGGACCAGCGTGAAACAGCCAGCCAGCAGGAGGCCGGCGGTGGGGCGCCAGAGCGCGCGGACACCCGTCTTCCGCGAGGAAAGCGCCAGCACTCCCAGCCCGATCGCGTGGGCCGCGGGAAGCGCCACCGCAGTCGGATGAATATACGCGGCGAGCGCCATGCACCCGCCATACCAGGAAACGGCGGTCCACGGAGCCCGAGGATCCTCGAGCAGCCGCAGGAAGGCCGTCGTGCCGAGCAGGCTGAAGAGCAACAGTCCGGAATATCCGCGGGCGTTCTGGGAGAACCAGACGTGGTGATACGAAACCGTCAGGAGGAATGTCCCCAGCAGTGCTTCGCGCCGGTCGGTCACCCTGAGCGCCAGCCGCCAGAATGCCCAGAGGCTCGCCGTCCCCATCAGCGCCGCCGGGAGACGGAGCGCGGCCCCGGACTCCCCCATGAGGCTGGTGCTCGCGTGGGCGAGCACGGTATACAGCGGGTGGTGATTGGTGTCGGGATACTCGGTCAGGATGCGCCCGATGGGAAGGCGGACGTGAGTCACCAGGGTTTGAATCTCGTCGAACCAGAGTCCGGTTCCGAGGTGAATGAGGCGCAGGATCAACCCGAGCAGCAGGAGCGCCGCCACGGGCAAGGCATCGCGGGAGAATCTCGGCGCGAGCGCCGGAGGAGCCTGCATTACCACCTCGACTGGGAATCCCGTTCCTCGATGCAAGCCTCGTTCCATGGTCCGGATCCTGCACTATTATCCGTCGAATGCCAAGCGAATCAACCGAACCCCGGCATGACGCCGTGGTGGGCCGGAGCTTTCTCAAGCTGGGGTCGGGAGAAGCACTCGCCCGGCTCATTGCCTTCGGCGCCACGGTCTACCTCGCGCGCCGCCTTGGTGCCGACGTGTACGGCGCCATCGCGCTCGCCACCGCCATCCTCCTCTACCTCGCGTGCGTAACCGACGGCGGCCTCGAGATGCTGGGCGTCTCGGACGTGGCGCGGCAGCCCTCCCGGATCGCCGCCCTGTTGCCCTCCATTCTGGTCGGCCGCCTGGGGGTTGCTGTCACACTCGCGGTGCTGGTTACGGCCGCCGGGCTTTTCCTGCTCCCTCAGCCCGATGGCGCCCTGTTGTCCAGTTATGCGCTCACGCTCGGTGCCGTGGCCATGGGCACTCAATGGGTGCACCTCGGACTCGAGCGGCCGGGATCGGTGGCGCTTGTCCGGGTCGGCACCGAATTGCTCGCCGCGCTCCTCATTGTTCTCCTGGTACGGGGTCCCGGCGACGTGGCCGCGGCGCCGCTGGCTCAGGTGATCGGCCAGGGCGCCGGAGCCTTCATCTTCCTCAGGCTCTTGCCGGGAAACGCCGCGGCGCTCCGCGCGACGCTTCGGCCCGACGTGGTCGTATCGGTCTTCCGGCGGTCCTGGCCCCTGGTGCTGCACGCTCTGCTCGGGCTCGCGGTCTTCAACAGCGATTTTCTCTTCCTCAGAGTGTTTCGCGATTCGGCGAGCGTCGGGTATTACGCGGTGGCGTACACCCTGGTGAGTTTTTTCCTCAACCTCGGTGTCTCCTACTCCATGGGACTGCTTCCGGTCCTTTCGCGCCTCCGGAGTGTGCCGGACGACGAGCGGCGGCTGCACGACAGCGCCATGGCGCACGTCTTTGCCGGTGCATTGCCGGTGGCGATCGGCGGCTGCCTCCTGGCCCACCAGTTGATCGCACTGCTCTTCGGCGAGGGATACGAACCGGCGGCCATCGCGCTGCAGATCCTGGTCTGGTCGATTCCGCTTTCCCTGTTCCGGAACGTGGCGCAGGCAGTGCTGATCGCGCACGACCGGCAGGGGCAGATGTTGAGAACGGTGTCCGTCGCGGCCGGGGTCAACCTCGTGCTCAACCTCCTGCTGATTCCCCGCTGGGGGCTGGCGGGGGCGGCGGTGGCGACGCTGCTCACGGAGGCCGCCCGCGCCATTGTGGTGCTCGGGTACTCGCGCGGGGCCGGACTTCCGTTCACGTCCGGCCGGCGGTTCTGGCGCGCCGCGGTCGCGGGCGCGGCGATGGGAGCGGTGCTGCTCCTGGCCCGCAGTGCGCCATGGTGGGTGAGGGTGGCGCTCGGCGCGTTGACGTACGGCGCGGTGCTGACCCTGGTGGGCGGGTTACGCTTCGGTCGCGGCGGCCGCCCGGAGCTCGCGGTATGAGCCGGATCGCCAGTGGGGAATCCGCCTTCGCCACGTTCGTGCAGTCGGCTCCGCGATTGTTCTCGCTCCTCGGCCGGATGCGGCCCACATGGGAGCTGCCCGCGCTCAGCGCGCTCGACGGGGAATTCCTCCGCCGGGAGGGGATCCGCGGGCTGGTGTGGGATGTCGACGGGACGCTCACCGGAGATCGCCGCCCCGCGCTGGTTCCCGAAGTGGTGGCGCCGTTCCAGGCACTCGTAGAGGAGCCCGGCCTTCGTCACGTGATCCTGTCCAACGCCGGTGAAATCCGCTTTCGTGAGCTCGGCGCGATGTTTCCTCTGATTCCCATCCTCCGAGCCTATCAGCACGGCGGAACGATTGAGTATCGGAAGCTCCTTGGCCGTGACGACTCCTGGACCAGGGAGGAGCTGGACGCGCGGCTGGCGGGAGGGGCGCGGGTCATCCGGAAGCCGAGCGCCGCGCTGGTGGACTTCGCCGTGCGAGAGCTGGCCTGCGATCGCGAGGCCATCGTGATGGTGGGAGATCAGTACCTCACCGATGTGGCAGGCGCCAACCTCGGCGGCGTCCGCTCGGTGAAGCTGCCGACACTCGCACCCGACAGTTTTCGAACAACGGTGCGCATATCGCAGCGCGTCGAGGCGGTGCTGTACCGCCTCCTCCACCGGCGCCGCGCCGCTACGGCTCGCCGGTGAGGTAGCCGGCGCATTCCCCCAACGTCCAGGCGGCCAGGAGCAGCAGCAGGGCAGGGGTCGCCCTGACGAGACGGCCCGGGGTTCTTCCCGCGTGCCGCCGCACGATTCGCCAGTAGAGCAGCAGCGGCAGCACCGCCGCCGTCATCGCCTGCAGCCAGCGTCGGCCGGTGGGTGCCCCGGTCAGGCGAATCGCTCCGTACAGGCGTCCCCAGGCAATCCGCTCGGTGAGGAGCGGAACCAGCCGCAAACCGGCGCGCGCTTCCTCCACCACCGCGTCGGGCGAGAACCAGAGGACGACCCCGTCCCGGCGCAGCTGATCGTGCACCTGGGTCTCGTGATACCGCTCCCCCCAGAGGGACCGGGTCGCGTCCAACGCGCGGCGCTTGTAACTCAAATTGCAGTCGGTGAGGAACTCGCGTGCGCCTTCGGAGTGGACCGACGCATAGCGGCCGAAGTCGCAGGCATAGACCGCCCAGCTCAAGACCCCTTGCCCTGCCCAGTCGACGGCGCCCCCGATGACCTCGTGGGGGTGACGACCGTGCAGCTCGCGCAGCGTGGCGGCCCACTCCGGTCGCGGAACGCCCCGATCTTCGAGCATGGCGACGATTTCCCCCGTCGCCACGGCGAGGGCAGCGGCCCGGCGCCGGTCGAAGAGCTCATGCTGGCCCGCGGCGGAATCGGACCTCCGTTCCGTGGCGACCGGGCCGAGGGCGATGAATTGGAAACCGGAGAATTCGTTCCGGAGCGCGCCGAGGTCGCCGACCGAATCATCGTACGGGATCAGCACCTCGAGCGGGGGAGCGCCCGCTTGTTCCGCCAGCGCCGTCAGGCAGTGCCGCAGCTGGTCGCCACCATCCACCAGCGTCACGACCACTGAAAAACGCGAGGCTTCTCCGCTCGGCTCAGCCAATCGGCACGGCGGCCCCGGTCCGGGTAGAGGTGTACACGGCGTGAGCGATCTCCACCGCGCGGAGCCCGTCCAGCGTATCGGCAAGGGGGACGACCTCCCCGGCGATGCGGCGGAGAAAATCCGCCAGCTCCTGCTCGAAGGTCGTGAGGGTGGTACTCTGCCAGCCGAGCACCTTCTCCTTGACGATGAGGTCGAGATAGCGCTTGACGGTTCGACGGCGGGGTGCGCCGGGCCGGTCCTGGGTGATCAGCAGGTTGGACATGGGGGCGTAGGCGCCGCGGACCATGCCCTTCTCGCCATAGGCCTCGACATAGACCTCGTATCCCTTCCACTCGTTCCAGGTGGCCTCGTAGGTCGCGGTGGCTCCACTTACCGCCTTGAATATCGCGAGCGCGCGGTCCTCCGAGCCGGCGACCTTCCAGGTGCCGCCCGTGGCGACACCGTACACTTCGCGGATCTCGCCCATGACGAACCGGGCGAGGTCGGTCATATGGATCCCGACGTCCATCATGGCGCCACCGCCGGAGAGCGACCCCTGGTACATCCAGTCGGCCCGGAAGTTGTGCAACCCGTCGTGGCCGCCGAAGATTCGCAACATTTCCAGCGTGCCGATCGAGCCGTTGTCCACGGACTCCTTGAGATACTTCATGGCATGGTAGTAGCGGTGATTGAACCCCACCGCCACCGTCACCCCCGACCTCATGGCCGCCGCGTGAATTCTCCGGCAGGACTCCAGCGAGTTGGAGAGTGGTTTCTCGACGAGAACGTGCTTGCCGGCCTGGAGCGCGGCGAGCACCATTTCCTCGTGCAGCGTGACCGGAGTCGAAATGATGACCGCGCCGATGTCCGGATCATCCAGGAACGGGCGGTAATCGCGCTCGGTGCGGATGCCCGGCGCGCCTGCGGCCCGTCGCGCGGCGGCCTCATCGACGTCGGCAACGCCGGCCAGCGAAGCACCGGAGACGGCCTCGACCGACCGCGCCCGCAATCGTCCGATCTCACCCGCCCCCACGACTGCAATCTTCATCCGTCCTCCGCGGTGTGTCTCCGCCCAGCCTCAGCAGGAGCACGCGATGCAGGTACCTGAGCTCTCGGTCGTCATTCCGTCGGTGAACGGCCTCGGTGACCTGCTCGGCTGCCTCGAGGCGGTCGAGCGAATGCGGTCGTCGGTTCGGCTCGAGGTGTTGGTGGTCGACCGGCTTGGCGGCGAGGTTGCGGAAACCGTGCGCCGCCGCTTTCCGGACGTGAGGGTTCGCGCTACGGCGCCGGATGCGACGATTCCCCAGATGCGCGAGCTGGCATTTCGCGAGGCGCTGGGGCCGGCGGTTGCCGTGATCGAGGATCACATAATAGTCCCGCCGGAATGGGGGCGGCAACTGCTCGCCGCGCTCGACGCAGGTCACGACGTGGTCGGCGGTCCCATCGAGAACGCCGCGACCGAGCGATGGGTCGACTGGGCGAGTTTTCTTTGCGAATACAGCGCCTGCCTGCCTCCGCTCCCCGCGGGACCGGCGGACTGGCTTCCCGGCAACAACGTCGTCTACCGGCGTGCCCTGCTCGAACGCTATCAATCGGTCATTGCGGAGGGTGGCTGGGAAAACCGGCTGCACGATGCCATCAGGGCCGATGGGGGGACGCTGTGGTGCCAGCCGGATATTCTGGTGGGGCACAAGAAGCACTATACCTTCGGAGAATACCTTTCCCAGCGATTCCTGTACGCCCGCTCCTACGCCGGCGCGCGAGTGCGCGCGCGGTCGCCGGGTGCGAAGATCGCGTATGGCCTGGCCGCACTGGTCCTGCCCCCGTTGCTGCTGTATCGCACGCTCCGCCGGCTGACCAGCAAGGGAGTGGCTCCCGGGCGCATCCTGACCTCCCTGCCGCTGATCGCGGTATTCGTGACCTCCTGGGGGCTCGGAGAAGTCGTGGGATACTGGCTCGGCGCCGGCGCTTCATTGTCGCGGGTCCGCTGAGGCGCCCGCACCGCAACACCGGTCGGCGCGCCCGCCGCGCGCTCTCCCGGGTGGCACGAAATCCGCTATGTTGAAGGCCCATGCTCGGCGACTGGCTCCGCTTGCTCCGGCCCCGGCACTGGGTCAAGAACGGCTTCGTGCTCGCTCCGCTGCTCTTTTCGGGGCGGGCCGCCGATTCCGTCATTCTCCTCGACGCCCTGCTGGCGTTCGCGGCCTTCTGTCTGGCGGCCAGCGCGGTCTACGCGTTCAACGATGTGGTGGATCGTGCCGAGGACCGGGTCCATCCGGTCAAGCGGTTCCGGCCGGTCGCTGCGGGCCGGATCGGCCCCGGGACGGCGTACGCCGCGGCGGCCGTGCTCGCCGTGCTCGCCCTCGGCGTTGCCTCCCTGGCCGGGCCATTGTCGGCGCTCTGCATCGCGGCCTATCTCGCGCTCAACGGCGCGTACTCGGTCTGGCTCAAGCATCTGGTGCTGCTGGACGTCTTCGCGATCGCGACGTTTTTTCTGCTGCGGCTGCTCGCCGGCGCCGCCGCGGTCCAGGTTCGACCCTCGGTGTGGCTGCTGTTGTGCGGCGGGCTGCTCGCGCTCTACCTGGGCTTTGCCAAACGCCGGCATGAGCTGCTGGTGCTCGGCGATGAATCCTCCGATCACCGAAGCGTGCTCGCCCAGTACAGCCCGCCTTTCCTGGACCAGATCTCCTCGGTGCTGCTCGCGGTCACCCTGGTTTCCTACCTGATGTATTCGCTGACCTCCGAAACCGCCGCCAAGGTAGGCTCGGACGCACTGAGCTATGGCGTGCCGTTCGTGCTGTACGGGATGTTCCGCTACCTCTACCTGGTCCACAAGCGGGGTTTGGGGAGTCCGACCGAGATCGTGCTCACCGACCGGCCGCTGATCATCTCCGCCGGGCTCTGGCTGGTCTACAACGCCTGGATCATCTACCGGCCGCACTGACCGCCATGCGACGTGACGGCATCGGTGCGCGTGTGTTCCTCACCGTGTGGCTGGTCTACGCGGTGCATCTCACGACCAATGTGGTTCGCGAGACGTATCTGGCCGTTGCCCTGGGGGAGCGGCTCACCCTCCGCGTCGATCCCTACCTCGGACTGCACCCGGATCTCTTCCCGATCGAAGGCCGGGGCGCCTACATCGACAGCAACCCCGGGGCCTCGATTGTCGGCGCCATTCCCTACGCACTGGCCCGGCCGCTGATCGCCGGGCTCTTTGCCCTCCGGCCGGAGCTGGCGCGCCCGAAACCGCCGACGACCTACGACGACCCGCGGCCCAACCGCACCCGGTTCATGAACGAAATGCGGGCGCGAGGTCTCGACGTGAAGCTGGCACTCGCCGCGTTTGCCACCCAGCTGGGGTTGATGGCCCCGCTCGGTGCGCTCGCCGCCGTGGCGATGTTCCTGTTTCTGCGGATGCGACTCGGGGACGATCGCCGTGCCTTGGGCTTTGCGCTGCTCTACGCCTTTGCGACGCCGGTCTTCTTCCGTTCGGCGTTCCTCAACCAGAATGCGTTGCTGGCCCACGCCGTCCTGTTCGCGTGGGTAGCGGTCGGGTGGCCGGGCGCCACGGCTCCGGAGGAACGGGACCGCCGCTGGCTCGGGGCGGGGGCATTGCTCGGATTCGGCCTGCTCTGCGACTACAGCGCGGCGCCTCTCGCGCTGGTGTTCGGCTCCTGGGCGCTCTGGGAAGGATGGGCGAGTGGAGGCTTGCCGATGGCGGTGCGACGTGGAGGCGCCTGCGTGCTGGGAGCCCTCGGTCCGGTGCTCCTGCTGCTCGGCTACCAGTGGGCGGCCTTCGGGAGTCCCTGGTTTCCCGCGCAGCATTACATGCCGGCCACGGCATTGAGCGTCCGGGGGTGGAACGGGTTTACGGTCCCTTCACCGGAGCTGCTCTGGCAAAACCTCTTCGACGTCCGCTTCGGACTCTTCGCGTTTTGTCCCCTGCTGCTCGCGGCGTTGGCGGCACCCTTCGCGCGCCGTCCGCCGGGCACGCTGCCCAGGCACGAGCTGGCTTTTGCCTTTCTCGGTGTGGCCGCGCTCTGGATTTTCTGCAGCGCGATCCAGTTTGCCCATCTGCAGTTCAACACGGGCGTCCGGTACATGGTTCCGGCGGTGCCGCTGCTGTTCGTTGTGCTGGTGCCCGTGCTCCTCGCGCTGCCCCGCTGGGCGGTCGTGGTCCTGGTCGCGCCGACGCTGCTCATCTCCTGGGCGGTTTCCATGATGCGCGAGGATGTCGCCACCTCGATCCGGCTGCTCGTGACCGAGGGCCCCACCGTGCCCCTCCTCACCGTGCTCCGCAAGACGGCGGCGGCCTACGCTCCCTCGCTGGCGGAAGGCGGCGTGCTGCTTCCGCTCGCCGTGTATGCCGGGGTCGGGCTGCTGGTGTGGCTCATCTGGCGGTCTCACCTCCCATCGCTGGCGACCGACCGGCGCCCGCAACGATATTAGATGGTGAACCACAACCACGATCCCTCCTTACCCTCCGACGTGACGACAACTTCCTCGCCGGGCACCGAGCGCTTGAGCCTCGTGATCGGCGGTCATGTCGACCACGGCAAGAGCACGATCATCGGTCGCCTCCTGGCGGACACCGGCTCGTTGCCTGAAGGCAAGCTCGACGCGGTGCGCGCCGCCTGCGCGCGGACCGGCAAGCCGTTCGAGTGGGCTTTCCTGCTCGACGCGCTGAAGGACGAGCAGTCCCAGGGCATCACGATCGACGCCGCCCGCGTGTTCTTCAAGACCGCCACCCGTCCCTGCATCATCATCGACGCGCCCGGCCACATCGAGTTCCTGCGCAACATGATCACCGGCGCGGCGCGGGCGGACGCCGCCCTCCTGGTGATCGACGCCAAGGACGGGGTGCAGCAGAACTCCCTCCGGCACGGCTACATGATGAGCATGCTGGGGATCAAGCAGCTGGCGGTGCTGGTCAACAAAATGGATCTGGTCGACTTCGATCGCGCGGTGTTCGACCGCATCGTCGAGGAATACCGCCGTTTCCTGGAAAAGCTCGGCGTACGCCCGGCCGGATTCATTCCGGTGAGCGGACGCGAGGGCAGCAACATCGCGCGCCGGGAAGAGCGCATGGCGTGGTATCCCGGCCCGACGGTGCTCGAGCAGCTCGACCGGTTCACGCCCGGGGCGTCTGAAACGGACAAGCCGTTCCGGATGCCGGTCCAGGACGTCTACCGGTTCCCGCAAGAGGGCGACGACCGGAGGATCATCGCGGGTTCGGTGGGTGCCGGCGTCCTCCGGGTCGGTGATGAGCTCGTCTTCTTTCCCTCCGGCAAGCGCAGCCGGGTCGAGTCGATCGAGGCCTTCAATCGCCCGCGTCCGGAGCTGGCGCGCGCGGGAGAAGCCACCGGATTCACGCTCGAGGAGCAGATCTACGTCCAGCGCGGCGAGGTCGCCACGCGGGCCGCCGAACCGGCTCCCCATGTGACCACTCGTCTCCAGGCCAGCCTGTTCTGGCTCGGGCGCCAGCCGTTCGTCCCCGGCAAGGAGTACCTGCTCAAACTCGGCACCGCGCGGGTCGCGGTGCGCGTCGAGCAGATTCACCGGGTCATCGATGCGCTCACCCTCGACGTCCACGAGCGGAGCGACCGGGTGGACCGGCACGAGGTGGCCGAGTGCACGCTCCAGCTAGGGAGAGCCATCGCGTTCGACCTTCCCGAGGTCGGCGTGACGACCAGCCGGTTCGTCATCGTGGACGACTACGAGATCTGCGGAGGCGGCATCGTGCGTGCCGCATTGCCCGATTCGCAGGCTTCGGTGCGCGACAAAGTGCTGCTGCGCAACTACAAGTGGGAGCCCAGCAACATTCCCGTCGAGCGGCGCGCCGAGCGTTACCGACAGCGGCCGGCGCTGGTGCTCATCACCGGGGTCCAGGGGATCGACCGGAAGAGCCTGGCCAAGGATCTCGAGCGCCGGCTGTTCGAGACCGGCCGGACGGTGTACTTCCTCGGAATCGGCAACGTGCTGTACGGAGTGGACGCCGACATCGGACGGACCAGGGAGAACCGCCAGGAGCATTTGCGACGGCTCGCGGAGGTCGCCAATCTGATGCTCGACGCCGGCGTGATTCTCGTCGTGACCGCGGCCGAGCTGACCCAGGAGGATCTCGATCTCATCCGGGTGACGGTCGACCCCGAGCGGATCGAGACCATCTGGCTCGGGCCGGAAGCCACCACCGATATCGATTTCGATCTGCTGATCGGGAACCCCGACGATGCCGAGGCGGTCGGCCGGATCGAACATCTCCTCCACGCCAGGGGAATCATCCCGGAGCCGGAATGATCGAAACGAGGACTGCATGAGCCGGGCGATGTTTCGGGAGACCCACACGCGCTCGATTGCCAAGGCGATCAGCTGGCGCGTGCTCGGCAGCGTGGCCACGATGCTGCTGGTGCTCGTGTTCACGCGGCGCCTCGCCCTCTCGCTGGCCGTGGGCGGCATCGAGTTTGTGGCCAAGATCGGCCTGTTCTGGCTGCACGAGCGCGCCTGGGACCGGCTGCGCTTCGGCAAGCGGGAGGTCACGCCGGCGGTGGTATGGCTGACCGGCCTTTCCGGCGCGGGGAAGAGCACGATCGCCGCCTGGGTGGCCGACGCGATTCGGGGGCGGGGTTACCGGGTCGAGTGCCTCGACGGCGACGCGGTGCGCGCGATTTTTCCGCAGACCGGGTTTACCCGGGCCGAGCGCGAGGAGCACCTTCGCCGGGTCGGATACCTGGCCAGCAAGCTGGAGCAGAACGGGGTGTTCGTTGTTGCGTCCTTCGTCTCCCCCTACGAAGCTTCCCGGCAGTTCGTGCGCGGACTCTGCCGGAATTTCGTCGAGGTGTATGTGAGCACCCCCCTGGCAGAGTGTGAGCGACGCGATGTGAAGGGATTGTACGCCCGGGCGCGGCGGGGTGAAATCGAGCACTTTACGGGGATCGACGATCCCTTCGAGGCGCCGGGCCATCCGGAGCTCACGATCGATACCAGCGCCCTGTCGGTGGCCGAAGCGGGGGGACGGATCCTCGAGTACCTCGAACAGCGATATCTGAGAGGCTGATGGGATACCTGGACCAGCTGGAGCATCAGAGCGTGCACATCCTGCGCGAGGCCTTCGCGAATTTCAAGAGCCTCTGCATGCTCTGGTCGATCGGGAAGGACAGCACCGTGCTGCTCTGGCTGGCCCGGAAGGCGTTTTTCGGGCACGTGCCGTTTCCGCTGGTGCATATCGATACGTCGTACAAAATCCCGGAGATGATCGTCTACCGGGACCGGCTGGCCCGGGACTGGAAGCTGAACATGATCGTGGGGCAGAACGAGGAAGCGCTGGCGGCGCGGAGGACGTTTCCGGACGGCGCGGTGGACCGGCTCACCTGCTGCCGGCTGCTCAAGACCGACGCGCTCAAGTTCACCTTGAGCGGGGAATGGCCGCGCCGCCGGCTCAACCACAGCACCGGAGAGTACGAAGACGATCGGCACCGCGAGGCATTCACGGGAGTCATCGTGGGAGCGCGGGCCGACGAGGAGGGCAGCCGCTCGAAGGAGCGCTACTTCTCGCCCCGGAATCAGCAGAGTACCTGGGATATCGGCGAGCAGCCGCCGGAGTTCTGGAATCAGTACAAGACGGATTTCGCGCCCGGCACCCACGTGCGCATCCATCCGCTGCTCGACTGGACCGAGCTCAATATCTGGGAATACATCGAGCGGGAGTCCATTCCCACGGTGTCGCTCTACTATGACCAGGGGAAGGGGATCCGCTACCGGTCCCTGGGCTGTTACCCCTGCACCAGGCCGGTCGAGTCCTCGGCGCGCACGGTGCGGGAAATCGTGGAAGAGCTGCGCACCGGAAAATTCGCCAATGTCGCGGAGCGCTCCGGCCGCGCCCAGGACAAGGAGGACGGTGGAGGGCTGGAGACGCTGCGGCGGGATGGGTACATGTAAGCCTAGCGGGCCCCGGCCGGCACGATGTGATAGACCTGGTACGTGGCGTTGGAGAATGCCAGCCGAACGCGATCACGATAGGTTGAAATCAGCCGCGCCAGATACACCGCGTCCTTCTCGATGGTTCCGCGCCGCGCAACGATGTACGATGCGTGGATGGACGAGAAATAGTTCCACTGGTCCTCCAGTGGAAGACGAATGTCGTAAATGGTCGCCGTTCGTCGCGTAAGCAACGTAAAAGTGCGTGGGGCCATCGCGATGAACACGTCATCCCGCGTGGTCTCCCGCTTCACGAATGCAGCCAGCTCGATGTGGTCGGGCCGGTCGAAGGCGTCTGGCAACGGCGTACGGCTGGTCTCGTGGTACCGGGCGGCGTACGAGGTGGCGAAGAGCGCGACCATCGCCGCGGCCAATGCCCTGCGCCATTCTTGCCGACCGTCCGCCGGCCAGAGAGCGACCAGGACGAAGATCAGGCCCAACGCGAGTTGCGGCAACAGGATGCGAGGGCCCGAAGTGTTGGGCCACAGGAGGAGCGCCGCCGTGTAGCCGGCGACGAAAAGCACCGTCGAAAACCTGCGCTGGTGGAACAACAGCAGCATTCCATGGAGTGCGGCAACGACCGCCGCGACCGCCGCGACCTTCTGTACCGCGTCGGGGAGTCCCCCGAACATCATATTGGTGAGGAACCCCGCATTGCGAACCGTGGTCTTCACGATAAGCCCCAGATCCCGCCAGTCGGAGTGCGAGGCATAGAACGAGACGCTCCTGAGCAGCACCTCCTGGAGGCCGACAAGGCTCAGTGCCACAACGCTGAGCGCCGCGGTGTAGCGACTGATGCGCCTGACGCGGACGATGTCGGCGAGAAGCACCGCGGGCAGCAATACGATGCCGACCGAACGGGTGGCGACCGCGGCGTAGCAGAGCAGCCCGACTGCCGCGCCGTACTTCCACCCGGCATCGGAACGTCCATCGATGGCCTGGGCTTTCTCGGCGGTCCGCAGGCACAACAGCACCATGGTCAGGAAGGGAATGTCCGACGCCAGATCGTCCTTGAGCCACCCGACGAACGGTGAAAACGCGAAGAGCCAGGCGACCACGAGCGATGGCCCGACCGGAAGCATTCTGCGCGCAACCAGGTACAGGGCGCCGGCGGTGAGCGCCGCCGTGGCCACCACAAGGACCTTCATTGCGTGCAGGTCGAGGCCGGCGACCGCGTAGACCGGCGCCAGCATGAGCGGAAAGAATGGCGGGTACGATTGCGGCGAATGGAAGAGCGTCGGGTTCACGAGATAACCGGTGCTGCTGTACGAGACTCCCTCGACGATGTTCCGGGCGTGGTGGATATAGAGCGCGGCATCGCTGCCGTACCACATGCCATCGCGGATGGCGGCGACGTGAAAGAGGAACGCCCCGCCGATCAACACGGCGACGCTCAGGGCGGGTGTCTGGAGCCAGCGACGCTCGACGGCAATGACCGCTGCGGTCCCGCCAAGGCCGGTCAGCCAGATCGCCGACCATCGCCACTGCTCGAGGTAGGCACTGAGCGGGATGGTCCCTCTGCCGCGGAGCAGGAGATCGGCGAATGGAAGCGCGCCGCGGTGTGCGAGCGACAGCAGGGCTGGCGCAAGCCAGACCGCGAATACGGCCCAGAGGGCAATCCCGACTCCGAGCCGCACCGCCACGGCCCTTCGGCGCAGGGCGGAATCGCGTACGAAGGGCGTGCCGACGTCGGTCAGGATACCTCCGACGGGGCGGACGCCTGTTGCGGTCCGCTCCTTGCACGCGCTATGGTAGGCAGTACCTCATGAATCCAGGGCAGGTGCCCGGCATTCCCCAGCACGCCGACGCCAGGGGGGAGGACCAGACACATGCGGGCGTTGCTCGAGGCCATCGTCCCCAATCCGGGCGCCGCAATCTGGATCGGCGTCCTCGTCGCTTTTGTCGTATTCGGGGACTCGACGGCGCTCCGGTCCCGAACGAACCTGGCGCTCGCCGGTCTGCTCCTGCTCGCCCCCGCCTTGATGAACATCATGGAGCTCGGCCAGAAGGGCCGGGCCTCCGCTCCTCCGCTCTTTACGCTGATCTTCCTGTGCACTGCGGGATATGCCGTCTGGAGTTTCATGCTTTCCCGTGGACGGGGGAATTCAAGCTGGCGCCCAAACCTTTCTCCATCCGGCCAGAGGGCACTCCTCGCCTTCGTCCTGGCACTGGACCTCGTGGTGGTGCTGGGAAGACGTCCGGATGATGCCGGAATTTACAGCAACCTCGGGGCCAGGCGATGGGTGGAGACAGGCACGATCCCCTACGCCGATCCCAAGTTGAAGGGACCCGACTCGCCGGCCTTCGGGGCGGCCGCAACCTACGGTCCGCTGCTCTATGCGGCGCACATGCCGTTCCAGTTCGTCCTGGGCGTTCCAAAGAATCCACCGGACGCCACCCCGCGGCCACCGCAGGATTCCACCCAGGCGGTGGCGCCGTATCGGCGCCCCACTTCGCTTGCCACGAAGCTGGCGTGCCTGACGTTCTTCCTCGGCGGACTCGCCGGACTCTTTCTGATTCTCCGGCGGCTGGCCGATCGGGAAACCGCTATCTCCGCGGTGATCCTGTACGCGGCGAGTCCGTACGTCCTCGGACTCGGAGGCGAGCGGTTTCTGATTGGGGGGCTGGCGTACATCTCGCACATCGCGCCATCCGCGTTGTTGTTGCTGGCCTTCGCGGCGCTTCGCCGTCCGGTGCTTTCGGGCGTCCTGCTGGCCTGCGCGGCGGGTGTCCTCTTCTGGCCGGCGTTCCTGTTCCCACTCTGGTTCGGATGGCGCGCCTGGCGGCGTGACGGCACGCTGCCGTTTGCCGCGGGGTTTGCGCTCGCCGGGCTCGCCATCGCGGCCCTTGTGGTGCACTACGCTCACGCATCGCCGATCGACACCGTACGACTCTTCCTGCAGAGCACTCTCGAGCACCAGGAGGGGGTCGGCGAGCTGGAATATGGCGCCAGCACATTGAGCTTCTGGGGCACCCATCCCGCGCTGGCCGCCCTGTTCCAGCAGCCCCTGTTCGGGACGACTTCACTGTTCAAGCCGACCTTCCTCGGCTTCGTCGCGTTGTGCCTGGCGGCGGCAGCCTGGGCGCGTGGCCGGACGGTGCCGCAGCTCGCCGCGCTGACCGCGATGCTGGCCGCCGCGATCCAGCTCTGGAAGACCCACGCCACGGGATCGTACGTGGAATGGTATTTGCCTTTTCTGATCATCGCGCTGGTCGGTGCGGGCGGCCGTGCGGGGTCGCCCGATCAGAGCCCTAGCGGTACCGGCTCGTGATGGCGCGAGCCATGCCGGAAAGACGGGTGAGGTTGGGAGGGGGTTGCCGGCCGGATGCGGCCAGGTTGTGGAGCTCGTCCGAATCCCGCCGCCAGTCGAACAGCTCGTTGCGGCCGTCGGAGTGCAGGATGTAGTGCCAGTCGGCATCGATCAGGGAGCGCATCGGTCCACTCGCGGCCGGCCCCGGACTCTCGGGATCCTTGAACCGTTCCACTTCGGAATAGACGGCTCGCGCGGGCGACGAATCGTGTCCGGCTCGCCAGTACCTGCTCAGGGGCGTTCCGGGCAGTGCGCCGGGCGGGAGACCGGCGAGATCGACGAATGTCGCGGCGAGGTCCTGGAGGGCGACGGGATGCGCCACGCGGATGCCGGCCGGGACATGTCGCGGGTGCACGACGATCAAGGGGACCCAGAGTGCGGGCATGTGCAGGCCGTTTCCATGGCCCTTGATACCATGCTCTCCGAACAGCTCGCCGTGATCGGAGGTGATGATGACGATGGTATTGTCGAGCACGCCACGCTGGCCCAGGGTATCGATCAGGTCGCCAATCGCCTGGTCGATCCGGGCGAGAAAGCCGTCGTAGCGGGCCCGCTCACCGCGTCCGAAGGTGTCGAACGCGGGCTCCAAAGGCTCGCTCAGCTCGTGCGCGTCGAAGAAGTTGATGAACGCGAAGAAAGGCCCGCGCTCCTGGCGCTCGAGCCAGCGCAACAGGTCGCCGGTCGCTCGCGCCGCGGTCTTGTGGTCCCGCGACCTCGCGCGTCCCGCGATCCGGAGTTCGTGCCGGCGGAGCGCCGCCCAGACCGAATCTCCGGTCCGCGCGCTGGCAAGGCTGCGCACGAGAGGAACCTGCGCCAGCGCCGAGCTCCAGACGACCTGGCGCCAGGTGCGGACAAGATCCTCGTAGTGCTGGAATCCGCGGGAGAGGCCGGACTCGACGCCGGTGTAGGCGAAGTTTGCCGCAAAGCCTGCGGTACGATAGCCATGGTCCCGCAGCACTTCGGCCACGGTCGGGTAGGCCCGGTCGAGCGGCGTCCACCACCGGGCCGACAGCTCTCCGGGGCGCCGGCCGGTGAACATGGAGGCGTGCGACGCGAGGGTCCAGGACGAGGGCGCGATGGCCCGATCGAACACCACACCGCGCGCTGCGATGTCATCGATGCGTGGTGATGTCGGCTTCGGATATCCGTACATACCGAGCTCCTCGGCGCGCACGGTGTCCAGCAGCAGCAGGAGGACATTGGGCGCGCCGGGCGGGGCCGTCGACGGGCTGTGGCGTCTCGCCACCGCGGGCAGGACGAGCAGGACCAGTGCCGCCAGCAGCGCCGTGACACCGGCCATCGCCGAGGCGCCCAGTCGGAGCCGCCGCAGGACCGCTCCGCTCCGCCGCGCGGCGCTCACGGCCAGCTGCCATGCGGCTCCGAGCGCGAGGAGGAGAGAGGCGGCGGTACGAAGTCTGAAGAGCAGCAGAATCGAGAGCAGGGCCAGGAAACCGAACAGGCCGAAGACCAGACGCGGTCGAATCAATCGGGGAGCCAGCGCGGCGGCGATGGCGATCGGCACCGCGGGAATCAGAAAGACGGCAAGGGTCCCCAGCGGCGCCATCCAGGCGATGTCGAGACTGTTGAACGTGAGCTGGTGCAGAACAAACCGGCGGAATGCGGCGATCGTCACGAGTGCGAGCCCGGCAAAAAGCGCCGCGAAACTCGCGACGGCCAGCACATCGAGCGCGGCCATCTCTCTCGGGTCGACGGTTTTCGCTGCCCCGGAAATCGTCATGTCTGGTCGCAATGCGAGGAGATGGGACTGGGATCGGCAGCAGCGCCGCGTCTGGAATCCAACTGGTGAAGTATGTGACCGCGTCACCTCGTCCGCAACGAGGACAACCACGGTGTCATGAGCGTGCAATCGATGGCAACGACTCCGGCAGCTGATCCGGAAGTTCCCGGCGGCCGTCGCGGCTTCCGTCGCGACCTGGTCCTCCTGGCCGCCGCGGCGTTGGCGTTTCGGGTCATCGTGTTCGGCCGGCTCGGCATCGACCATTTCGACGAGGGTGCGTACGCGATGAGTGCCGCGGCCATCGCCGGCGCGGAAGGGACGCGTGGACTCTATCCGCTGCAACAGCTCCTCTCGCCCCCGCTGTACTTCGGTGCCGTTGCCGGGTTGATGGTCCTGTTTGGCAGCACGTCGGCCGCCATTGCATTCGGCTTGTCCATCGCCGCCGGCGTTGCCAGCGTTGTCGCTGTCTATCTCGCGGGCCGTCACTGGTTCGGCAGAGCAGCTGGCGGTGCGGCCGCGCTGGCCGTTGCGCTGTCCGACTACCACATCCTCTACTCGCGAGCCGGCCTCACCGATGCCCTTTTCCTCGCGCTGTTCGTACTGGCGCTGGCAGCCTTCGCTCACGCCGAGGACAGCCGGAGTCGCCGGATGGCCGCCCTCGCGGGGGTGCTGACCGGCCTCGCGTGGAACACCAAGTATCATGGCTGGCTCGCGGGGGTGATCGCGATCGGAGCCCTCGTCCCCGCTTTCCTGGCAGGGACTGCGCGCGAGCGGCGCGCGATGGCCCTTCGTATCGGCATTGCCGGTGCGATCGCGGGGGCACTCTTTCTCCCCTGGTTTCTCTACGTCCAGTCGCTGGAGGGGGGATACAGCCGGGTTGCCTCACAACAAGCCCGCTTTCTCAACCCTGGACTGCTGATCCAGCACACGCTTGGGCAGTTGCGCGCGCAGCTGTACCTCGAGGGCTGGACCGCGCGCCTTGCGCCGCTTGCCCTGGCCGGTTGGATCGCCGTGGTCCACCCTCCGGCCAGGCGCACCGGCGCGCTGGCATGGGCCGTCGCACTCACCGTCCTGGGCCTGGCGCTCGGCGCCACCACCCTGCTTGGACTGCTGGCCGTTCTGGGAGCGATGATCCTGGTCCGGCGTCACGGCCGGCGGTGGACGCTTCACTGGTTCGGGCTGGCCTTTTTCGCGGTCTTCACGGTCCTCACGCCAGTGTATGCCCCGTATCCCAGGCTCCTGCTGCCATGGCTGGCGGCGGCGGCACTCCTGGCGGGCGTGGCAGTGGAGTGGCTTTTGCTGCTCGAATTCCCCGCGCGTGGGCGGATCATCGCGCCGGCGGCCCTGGTGCTCGCGGCCGGCATCCTGATCGCTGGGCGCGACCTGAGGCCGGCGGCCGTCCCGTGGCGAGCCCGCGAGCAATTGCGGGTTGCGGCGCAGGAAGTGAATCGCATTGCCGGAGCGTCCGAGGCGATTGTGGTCCTCGGCGAGCCCGGTGTGGTCTTCTACTTGCGCCGGCTCGGACGCACCGCGTGGCACGTCGACCGGCCCGAGGAGGCTCTGCGCTATGTCTCGCCAGGCACGCCGTACTACCTCGTGGGAGGGATCTACAGCCGCCGCATCCGGGGTCCGCGATCGCTGGCCGCGTGGCTGGAGGAGCACCCCGAGGGCGTCGTGGCCGGCACAGCCCACGTGGCCGATATGAGCGACGTTCGCTTGCTGGAGGACTTTTCACCGGAAGGCGCGCGCCGCTTCCGGCGCGAGGCTCGCGATGACTACGACCTGCGGGTGTATCACGTGAACCGGATGGCACGGTGATGCATCCATCCATCCCAGGCTCGCTGAGGTTGAGGCGGCTGCCGGTGCTCGGACTCTTCGTCGCGCTCCTGTTGGCCGCCGGCCTGGGGCTCCGCGGTGTGCTGCGCAGTGTCGCCGATCTCTATCCCGGTGCGCTTCCGTCGCATCCGTTCTTCGTTCCGGATCATGGACTCCTGCTCTATCTGGTGACCCCCCTCGCCGTGCTCGGCATGGTCGGCATGCTGCTCGTGCCCGGGTTCCTTTTCGTACTGATCACCGGCGGCTCGACACGGACCGGGTCCCTCGCAGCGGCCACCTTCGGCGGCGCTTTCCTCATCAGAGCTCTCGTGCACGCCGTTCTGAAGCTCTCGGGCGTCATCCCGTTTGGAGCGAGTGCCTTCGTTCTGACCGAAATCGTGGTGGACGGGGTCCTGCTCGTGCTGCTGGCGCTGCGGCTCCGGAGCGGCAGGCCGGTCGTTCTGCCCTCCGAGCCCGAGGACCGGCGTCGCTTGGGGTGGATGGTCGCGCTAGTCGTGCTCACGGTGATTCTGTTGCTGCCCGCTCTCTTCTGGCAGGACATGACCGACGACGGGCTCGAGGCGCTGGAAGTCGGCCGCTCCATGCTGACCCATGTCGTGCCGCGATTCCCGACTCCGCCGAGCGGATTGATGGGCCTCGGGATCGGTATGCTGTCGATGGCCTTTCCGATCGGCTGGTTCGTGAGTCTGATCGGTCCCGTCGAAGCCGCCGCGCGGCTGCCACTGGCACTCTACCTGCCGGTGCTCTTCGCGGTGCTCACCGGCCTCATCGAGCACCGATCGCCGCGCCGCCTCGGCGGGGTGGCGGAGGGTGCGATCGTCCTCGCGCTCGCGACCTATGTGGTCACGATGGTGTTCAGCGCCAGTTACACTCCCTATTCCGCCGATGCGTCGTCTCCCGCGGCGTTCGACACACTGACCATCTTGTGCATCGCCGGGACAATCCTGTTTCTCTGGGAAAACCGCATCGGGTGGCTGCTCGGCTTTGCACTGCTCGGGTGCTTCGCCCGGCCTACCTCGTTGATGGTGCTCGGATTGCTCGGCATCGGCGCCGTGGTCCTCGCGCCGGCGGAGCGCCGCGGACAGCTCCTCCGGCTTGGTCTCGCGATTGCGGTGTGTCTCGCCGCCTCGGTGCTCTACGAAAAGGTGTATGTCCCTCGCGCGGCTCATGGCCTCGGGGTCGGCTACGCTTCCGGTTCGATCCTCGATCGGCTCCGCTTTCTGACTTTGACCGACATACGGCGCGTGCTTTTCCTGGTGGTCCCGGGCGGAATCCTGCCGGCCGTGGCGCTGCTGGCGTGGCGTCGACAGGACCCGCTGGCCCGGCAACTCACGGTGCTCTGCCTGCTCTATTTTCTTTTCTTCTATCCGCAAGCCTTCATTGCCCTGCACCATTTCGTGCCCGTCATGATCCTGCCGATCATCGTGTACTGGCGGGTTGCGCTCGCGGGCCAGGCCCGCTGGCCGGCCGGCGCGGCCGTGTTCGCTGGCGCGCTCAGCCTGGTCCTCTCGCTCCCCCGGTCGACCGCGATGGAGCGTTCCACCCGCGCAATCGGCCAGGCGACGGAAATCAAGGTCGGGAACTTGAACGGGGAGTGGCCGGCGTATCGTGCTGCGCTCGATGCCCGACGCGGCGTCGGTCAGTTCTTTCCTCGAGAATGGGACGAGGCGGATCCGGCGCGGGAGCGCGTCGGCGGCCTGCTGGGGGTGCTCTATTACTCCTCCCGAACCCGAGCCGGTGCGGATAGCATCAACTATGTGATCCAATCGGCAGGGGCCGCCCCACCTCCTGGTTTCTCGTCCGTCGGAGTGGATCGGGGGTTGGCCGCCTTCGTGCGCGACACGGCACGCTGGCGGCACGATCGGGAAACGCCGCCGACCACCCGCTTCCGGTCTGCACTCTACGACATTCCACGTTCCACTCTCCACCGCTTCATTGGAATCAACGCGCATGCCTACCAGATCGACCTGGCGCGATTGCCCCTCCTGTGGCGCTTTTTTTGATGCCGTCATGAGTCGATCGGGAATCCCAATTCGAGGCGAGGCCCCTTGCGCGCACTGAAGGTGATCCTCCTGGCCGCCTGGGCCGGTCTCGTCGCGGGCTCGGCGAATGCCCTCTGGTTCCTCGCGCTCTGGCTCGGCGGGACGATGGTCTTCGCGGACAAGCACTATCTCTGGATGGCCCCGATCGCCACGATGGTGTTTTTCGTCGTGCTGTCCCTCCCGGTGGCGGTCGTCTCGGCGGTTCGGCGGGCCGGCGTTCCGCAACGGCCGGTGACGTGGTGCTTTGCCATGATGACTCTGGCGACGGCGCTGCTGCCGGTCCCGTTTCTCCACCCGATGGCGTCGCTGGTGCTGGCTTCGGGCCTGGCGCTGGTGCTGAGCCGTGCGCTGCTTCGCCCTCGCTGGTCAGGGCGGGTCATCGCCGGTGGGTTGCTCCTGGTGGTTCTGCCGGCGCTTGTCGCCTCCGCCCTGGTGAATCGGCCGTCTGCGCTGCGGTCGCATGCTCGCATGCCCGCCGAGGGCGCGCCGAACGTACTCCTGCTGATCCTGGACACGGTTCGAGCCGATGCCCTGTCGATCTACGGCTCACCACACGCCACGTCACCGCGGCTCGATTCGCTCGCACGCACCAGCACATTCTTTCGATGGGCCATGGCCCCGTCATCGTGGACGCTTCCATCCCACTCGAGTTTTTTCACCGGTGTGAGCCCGAGCATGCTCTCTGCCCGCTGGAGGCGCAGGCTGGATGATCAGGAACCCAGCCTCGCCGAGGTGTTGAATGCTGCCGGCTGGCGGACCGGAGGATTCGTCGGGAACCAGGTGTACGGGTCCTGGGGCGGCGGCCTCACACGCGGCTTCGAGCGGTATCAGGCATCATCCCTCACGCTGCGGGAGCTGCGGCTCAGCGTGACGTTCTTGCAGCTCCCCCTGGTCAGGAAGCTGCTGGCCGCCAGATCTATTCGGGGAGTCGTGGAAGCGTTTCGGACCGGGCGGCTGGCCTTTCCCCATGAACCTACCCGGGATCATTACCCCGCCAGGGACCTGCTTGGTGAATTTCAGCAATGGCGACGTGAGGACCGCTCCAGGCCCTTCTTCGCATTCGTGAATCTGTTCGAAGCTCATGAGACCGACATGGTGCCGGAGCATTGGCTCCGGCGCTTCGACGGCGGCAGGACGCTGCGAGATCGGTATGACGGAATCGTCGCGTGGGAGGATTCGGTGGTGGGTGCGCTGGTCGACACGCTGGCCGTCGAAGGAATCCTCGACCGCACGTTGATCATCGTGAGCTCGGACCATGGTGAAATGTTCGGCCGCCACAACGTGAGCTCGCATGGGAACAGCCTGTACCTTGGCGTCCAGCGGGTTCCGTTGATCGTTCGCTTCCCCGATCGGCTCGCCCTCGGCAGGGAAATCAACGCACCGGTATCCCTTCAAGACGTTCCGGCAACGGTGGAGGACGTGCTCGGTTTGCCCAAATCCTTTCCGGGCCGCTCGTGGCGGACTTACCTCGCCGATTCGACCGTCCACCCGGTGCTTGGCGAGGTGGAGCAGGAACCGCTTTTTTCCCGTGGTACCCCGGTGTTCCTGGGACCGCTCCGGTCGCTCGTCGATGACCGGTGGCGCTGCATCCTGCACGCCGACGGCCGGATGGAAGTGTTTGCGTACCGGAGCGACCTCGAGGAACTCTACGATCTCGTGCCGACACGCGCCGGCAGTGAGGTCGCGCAGCGGTGTCGCACCACGCTGGCGCGGATTCCGTTCGGCTACGAGACCGTGTCGAAGCGGCCACGGTCCTGACCTCCGCCGATCGCGACACCAGCGCGCGCCTCTGGAGCGCCTTTCTACTCTCCGCGATCGTGGTGATGATCGGGGCGGCCCTCTACCGGGTCCCGGTCGATCTCTGGCGGCTTGCCTTCGAACCCCTGGGTCACGGAGCCTCGACCGATCTCAAGAAGCGATTCATCGAGATCCACGAATGGTTTGCCGGGCGCCCGGTGTACGGCATGGTGGAAAGCGCGGACTACCCCCCCGCCAGTTACGTGATCCTGTTTCCCTTGCTGTTCTGGCCGACACTCGAGACGGCGCGGCTGGTGGCGGCGCTCTCGATGACGGCGGCGCTCGCCTGGCTTACGACCGTCATGATCAAGGCCAGCGAGTCGCAGGACCGCGCGCTCCGCTGGTTTGCCGCCCTGTTGCCGCTCTCGATGTATGCCACCGCCGCGAACATCCGCATCGGTCAGGTCGGGATCTACCTCATGCCGCTGCTCCTGGTCGGGACCCTGTTGCTGGCGGAGCGGGAGCGCTCCTGGAAAAAGGACCTCGTCGGGTCGATTCTCCTGACGGCGGCCCTGGTCAAGCCGACCTTGTCGGTTCCGTTCATGTGGATTGCGTTCTTCCGCGGCGGGATCCGCCCGATGGTGATGATTCCGTTCCTCTACGTGGTGCTGACGGTGGTTGCGGCGAGCTTTCAGCACAGCTCTCTTCCTGCGCTGGTACAAGGGTGGCTGGGCCAGAGCGGTAACGTCGAATTCAATACCGCGCACGCGAACGTCCACACCTGGCTCGGCATGGCGGGAATGGAGCAATACCTGCTGCCGGCGTCGTTGCTGGTGCTGCTCGCCGCCGGTGCCTGGACCTGGTGGTACCGCCGCGGGGACATCTGGATTCTGCTGGGAGTGGCTGCCATCGTGTCGCGGTTCTGGTCGTATCACCGCTGGTACGACGATATCCTCCTGCTGGTGCCGCTCGTCACCCTCCTTCGGATGGTCGTCACCCGCCAAGCGGCAGGCCGAGCGGACTGGGTGGCCATGGCACTGGTGGTCCTGATCTGGGGATTCGGCATCGCGCCGGCGCAGGTACTCTCCGCGCCGCCACCGTGGAGTGATCTGTTCAAGGCCGCCAAGACGACGACCTGGCTGGCCACTCTGGCTTTGCTCCTGGTGCGAGCGCGGCCGGCGGCAGCGAGGTGAATCTCGCCGGCGTCCTGAGGGCACGATGGCCGACCGCGCTGCTGATCGGCGTCCCGCTCGCACTGGTGGCCGCCGCTTTTGGCTGGCTGGCCGCCGAGCACGATACCTGGCACTTGTGGCATGTGACCGTTCACGAGAGCGGCCGCTATACACTCGCGCAGACTGTCTTCTTTTTCCGCCATTTCCTTCGGGAAGTCCCCGTGGATGTGGCGATGGGGTTGTTCTGTGCGGCCGCGGTCGCGGCGGCGGAGCCGGGGGCCCGGCGGCGTCCGAGTCCCGCCATCTCCGCAACGATCGCCCTGGGTCTCGTGATGCTGGCGTTCGCGGTGGCGTCCCGGGAAGAAGGTGCCCGGCGAGCGATGCAAGATCTTTTGCAGTTTCGCACCCGCGATGACGACAGCACCTACGGGGCGCACTGGAACTTCCATCTCCTCAGCACGGTGTGGTTCGGGAGTGCCGCGCTCATGGCCGCCGCGGTGTGGGCTGGGCGGGGTGGGGCGGTGCGGTTGGTCGGCACTGCGCGAACGCTCCATCTCGTCGCCTGGGCCTGGGTCGCGCTGCTGACGGTCGTCTTCGGCGTGCAGGGCGAGGTGTTCACTTCGGCGCGCTACATCGGGCATCAGGCGCGGGAAATCCTCACTCACGGGCTGATCACCCTGCCGCTCACGATCGGCCTGCTCCGCTGGGCCACGGACCGGGGGAAAACTCCGGACCCCGGCAGACAGATAGCGCACGTCGCTTCCGGGCAGCGAATGCTGCTCTGGCTTGCTGTCGCCGGCATTCCGGTCTTTCTGGCCGTGGCATTCCGTCGAGCGGATCTCGCGGCGACGGCGCAGATGCACTCGGGGCTCGCGGGTGTGGTCGCGGCGCATGTTTTCGAGCACCTGCTCGACATCGGGCTGGTCGTGTTGGTGGGACTGGCGGCGATCGCTATGGAGCGGCCGGCCGGCCGATCCGGGGGGAGATGAGCCCGCGCAGATCGATATCGAAGGCGCGCGCCGGAACGCCCCACGCTTCGAATAAGGTGGTCCGGGGCAGTTCGTAGATCCGACTCCTGAAATCGGTGCGCGGCGGCGAGCGTCGCTCGCGCTTCCAGAGTGCCGTATCCCGGACATACAGGGCCGCGATCGTGTCTGCGGCGAGCCGAGAGAGGCCGGGAAGCGGCGCCGCGCCGGCCGAAAGCACGAGATAGTTTGGCGGTGCGAGATCGCCTTCGCCGTGCCTGGCGTAGTGCACCTGCACCCAGGCGTGGCCGATGCGCTCGTGCGCCGGGTCGGTGCCGGTTTGCCAGGTCGGAAAGAGCGAGTCGAGCACCCGCCGCCCTTCGAACGCCTCGCGGTACTCCGCAAACGTTCCCCGGTAAGCGCCAATGCGGTAGTCGGTCTCGGCGCCGATGACGCGCATCGAACGATCCACCGCGAAGCTGCGCGGCAGGCCCAACACGATCGCCGCAAGCCCTCCGGCTACCGCCGCGGCAATCAGCGGCCGGCTTTCGGCACGGCCGAGCGCCACCCGCCATAGCACCGCGATCGGAATCAGCATGGCCGGGAGGAAATGGTGCGGCGCGGTGAAGGCGATCAGGTAGAAAAAAATGAAATAGCCGGCGGTCGCCACCGACAGGACGCTTGCGATGGCGTCGTGGCGTCGGCGAACCAGGAGGGCGAGGGCCGGGAGGAAGCCCGACGGCACCAGGATAAACAGGAATCTCTGGATATCGGTGAGGCGCAGGTATCGCAGCCGGTGAGCCAGCGCTCCGCTGTCCTGCTCGAACCGGAGACCGGCAAGCGGACCCACAATGCGTTCGTACAAAGCGCCCGCGACGAGGCAGCCGGCGAACGCAGCCGCGAGCCAGACCAGGCGCCGCCATTCGCGGGGGGCCACGATCAACCAGGCGAATCCAAGGAGCGCCAGCCAGAGCAGGAGAGTCGGCCGGGTAAAAAACCCGAGAAACGCGCAGAGCGCGAAGCCCGCCCCATCGCTCCTGAGCCATGCGAGAGTTGCGCCGAGGAGGAAAGCCGCCGACAGAAGATCGATGGCACCCGGGGAAGCCATGTCCGCCGAATAGACGTGGTAGGACGCGTTGTAGACGATCGCGACGATCACTCCGGTCAGGCCCAAGGCCAGCGCTGCCTCTTCCCGCACCGAGAGCCGGCGCGGGGCACCCACTTCGGCCAGTGCCACGAGGCCGGCGAAGAGTACCGGCAGCACCAGCAGGACCGGCAGCCTCGCCGCCGCTTCAACCGGACCGATAAGCGCCATGAACCAATGCACGGGGAACGCCTCGGTCAGCATGCCGAGGCCCACGCCGGCGGCCCTCCCGCTGGGCAGGAGTGGCACGGTGTTGCTGAACAGCGACCGGCCTGCGCTGAATGACTCGAGGCCGTCCGGGTTGAAGTCCTGCCAGAGCAGAATGGGCAGGAGCATCGCGCCGGCAACCGCCGGGAGAACGAGAACCCAAGCCAGCCGGCGCCGGTCTTCAGGGGTCCAGGCCACGTCCATCGTGCGATGCCTGACCGCGACGAGCACCAGCCAGCAGGCCACCCCGCCGGCGACGAGCAGGAAGGCGACCGTTCGCGGCTGACGTTCCGGCATCCAGACGCTCACCGCCAGGTGGAGCAGGATCTGGAAGGCGATGCCCAGGGCGAACGATTCGACGACGAGGGGCGCGACGCCATCCGGTTTTCGCCGCAGCAGCGCCAGGCAGAGACCGGGAAAGATGATGACCACGAGCGTGGCGACCATCACCACCGGCCAGAGCAGGTACAGCAGGGCGGCATGTGCGGACACGAAATACGGATGGTCCGGCAGGGATCCGGGATAGAGCCCGGCAATTCGCTGCCCGATGCCGCTGGCCGCGAGCGTCAGCCCGGCGCAAGCGGCGTACACAGCACCGAGCACTCCGACCGAGCGCATGCCTCTTGGTCGATCCGCGGTGAAGGTCATTTTCGGAAGATGGCCCGGAGAACGAGTCGCGGGGATTGTGGCACATCGGACGCGATAATGCTACTAGATTCGGTGGCAATGCCCCCTGCTGAGCCTGCTGCGCCCGCACCCCGCCTCGGCGTGCGCCAGCTCCTCGTCCTCGGACTCTGGTTCGGTCTCCTCGGAGGGCTGGGGGAGATCGCCATGCTCCTCGTGGCCAAGGTGGGACTCCACCGCTACCTCCACCGAAGCCTGGATGTGATCTGGCAGGCTCCGCTGTCGCTCGCGCTTATCTGTGTCGGCGCGGCCTTGCTGCTTGCGCTGGCCGGCCGTTGGTGGATGCCACCCGGTGTGGCGATCGGTATTCTGGGATTCCTCGCGCTCCTCGACGCCACGCCCGCGCTCGGCCAGCTCCACCCCGTCACCCGGCTGCTGCTGGTCGCGGGAATGGCGGTGCAAGCGGCGAGGATGATGGCGCGCCATCTCGAGTCGATGCTTCGTATTGCCCGACGGAGTGTCGTTCCGCTCCTGATACTGGTGGCGGCACTGGGAGCCGGACTTCGCGGGTACTTCCTCCTGGCGGAGCGGCGTGCGACCGCCGCGCTTCCCGCTCCGGACCCAGGGGCTCCCAACGTGCTCCTGTTGCTTCTGGACACGGTGCGGGCCATGGACTTGAGCCTCTATGGATATTCGCGCGGGACCAGCCCGGTGCTGGAGGAACTGGGGCGTCAGGGGACCGTCTTCGACCGGGCCTATGCCACCAGCTCGTTCACGCTGCCCACTCACGCCTCGATATTCACCGGACGCCTGCCGTTCGAAACGAATGTCGGGTGGCACACTCCGCTCGACCGCACCGAGCCGACTCTGGCAGAGGTCCTCGCGGCGCGCGGCTACCTGACGGCGGGCTTCTCCGCAAACAACTACTTCGTCACCAGAGAATCCGGGCTGGCCAGAGGATTCGCCCACTTCGAGGATTTCCGGGCCAGCCCCCTCTCCGCGCTGCTCGGCTCCGCCGTCGCGACCGCCATGACCTCACCCGAGATCAGGAGCAGGTTCCTCCAATCCTATCAGCTCCCCGACCGCAAGCGTGCGAGTCAGGTGAACAAGGACCTGCTTGCGTGGCTCGAGCGGGTGCCCGCCGGCCGGCCTTTTTTTGCGTTCGTGAATTACTATGATGCGCACGAACCGTACCTGCCGCCGGCGCCGTTCGATACCGCCTTCACGGGTGGGCGCACACCATGGACCGATCGCAATCCGTTGCTCAAGCTCCCGAGGCCCACAACGCCGGTGGCTGCGGGCGCCGAGAGGGATGCCTACAACCAGGCGATCGCGTACCTGGACCACGAAATCGGCGTGCTGCTCGCCGACCTGGAACGGACAGGCCGCCTCCGGAACACGATCATCATCGTCACGTCTGATCATGGCGACGAGTTCGGAGAGCACGGATTGCTGAGCCACGGGTTCAGCCTGAACCCCTCGCTCCTGTGGGTTCCTTTGCTCGTGGTGTTCCCCGGGAAAGTTCCCGCCGGCAGTCGAATACGCGCTCCGGTTTCGCTGGTCGATCTCCCCGCCACGATCATGGCCCTCGCAAGCGCCGGCCGGCCGACGGTCCTGCCGGGCGAGAGTCTCTTCCATGGAACGAATACCATGGTCGGGCCGGAGTCCACCTCCATCGTCGCCGAGCTGTCATACACGCCCGGTCACCCGGGCTGGTACCCGGTGAGCCGCGCGCCACTCCGGTCACTGACTCTGGGAGACTGGCATCTGGTCGTGGATGCCAGCGGAAGAGAAACGCTGATGGACATCAGCGCCGACCCGGCCGGCCGGCGCATAGATCGGAGCGCCCCGGGGTACGTCGCGACGGTGGCGCCACTGCGCGCCCGGCTCGACTCGACCAGCTCACGGCGTCGCTGACGGCTCGCATCGCCGACAATTACTTCCGATAAATCGTCAGCACCCCCACCGCGGGGACGGCCACCGTGATCGTCCCGGCTGCTCCCACCACCTGGTCTCCCAGTTCGGTCCCGGTTGCGCCGGATGTGGTCACGCTGGTCCCATACGTTCCGGGCGCCAGTCCGCGCACGAACACGTTGCCGGAACGGCCGGCATGAATCACTATGGCGGACCGCCCATTCGAATTCACGAAAGCCAGCGGCCGCAGCTCCGCGTTGTCGCTGACCGCGCCGATTCGCTGGGCCCCCAGGCGAATGTATTTGAAGTACTGCCGCAGGTAGCGCGTCCGGCTGCCCAGGACGGGCTGATTATTCGAGATCACGTAGTACTGGGCGCCATCGTCCGAGGTCGGGAACGCCAGTACGAATTGCTGCCACGCGGATGCTCGGCCCAACGAGATGTCCTTGTACAGGTCCTCGACGTCGCTCCCGATATGCTCGAGCATGGCGGTCTTCAGGCCGTTGGTGCGGGCGCGGTCCGCCAGCGCAGTGAGATTGGCATCGCTCACGCCCCCATAGCGGTGGTAGGCGATCTCGCCGAGGAAGGGGAGCACGCCCGCAACGCGGCTCAGCGCGTCGAAGTAGGCGACGGCGGCTCCCATGTCCTTCGTAGACGGCGCGATGAACTTGGGATGAAACCCTGCGGTCGCGAGTCGCGGGCCCGCAGCCGCAATCGCCTGTCCGACCGCGGTCCCGGTCCAGGGACTGGAGGGTCCCGTATTGTCGGGTTCCAGAATCACCTCGACCGCATTCGGCACGAGACCATACTTCTGCTGCAAATGGATGAATACGGCGAGCAGGAACTCGGCGTATTCCGCCGGGCTGGCATGCGGGTACGGCGGCACCGGATTACACTGGCTCAGGAAGGCAGTGTAGTTCAGGTTGAGGTAGAGCGACTCCCCGCGCGCCTCGAGCCGCTGCTTCATCGGCAGCACCAGCTTCTCCACCATCTCGTCGAGCTCGGTATAGTGGAAACCAGCCGGTGCGATCAGGTCCGGGTCGATATTGTCATTGATGGTGGTGTAGCGCTTGCAGCGCCATTCCGAATTGGTCAACTGACCCGACAGCAGCTGGGCATACGTGTCCGTGGGATTCTCGACTCCGTTGCGGACCGGCAGGCGGAGCCGGTTGAGTCCGAGGTCGGTGACCGCCAGGTCGAGGAGCTGATCCTTCCATTGGGCAAAACTGGGATTGGATTGATCGGCCTGCGCGGTGGCTTCCCAGCCGCTCATGACCTGGAACTGCGTCAGCGAATCGACCGTCACCGTGGCGATGGCTCCCGGCGGCGGAGGGGGGGGCGGCGGCGGTGGCGGAGATGGAAGCACGCTGGAGCCGGATCCCCCGCAGGCTCCTACCAGCGAGAATGCACACACCCAGGCCAGGAGGGTACCACGTGAGTATTCCGCGAGGGTGAGCATAGAACTGCCGGCTCCTTCGAAGACGTGACGGGCGCGGAGCATCACTTGTATTCTTCCGGGTGACGCAGCCGGGCATGGCCCGGCACACGCGCCCCGGCTGCCAACCCGAATATAGACGCGTCCAGCGGTCCGGTTCTTGCTTCCAGCCCTTCGCAAAGCAGGATAGCTTACTCACGGGTGCCGACGGAGTTAGGCTCATCAGGAGCACCCACCCCGGGCTCGATCCCGCTACCCAGGATTCAAGCGTATGTACCTCGGACCTGACGTCACGATGCCGCTGGCATCGGCCTTTGCCGCCGTGGTTGGCGTGTTGCTCATGTTTGGGCGCAGAGTGATGAGCGGGCTTCGTAATCTGGGAAGCCGTCTCGCCAGACTTTTCAGCGGACGCTGACCGGCACCCCCGGTCACTCGCCGCGGATGGCGATCGCCACGGCGACTCGGCAACGACGATTCCGGACATGGATCGCCGGCGACGATTCTCTCGGACTGAAGCTCGGACTGATCTCGCTGGCCGTGTACCTTCCGGGATTCCGGTGGGGCCTCCCCCACGCAACACACGCGACGACCATACGAGGCTGGGCGATCGACAGCGTCGCCGGAATCAGCACCCTTGCCGAGCTGCATAACCTCTTCATACAGCCCGCAGCCGACTGGTACACGGCATACCCGGTCTTTCACTACCTGCTCCTGGCAACCCTGTACGCCCCGTACCTCCTGTATTTGAAACTGACTGGCAGATTCGCCAATCCCTCCTCCGATTTCCCATTCGGATTCGCCGATCCTGAAATGACGCTGCAGGTGCTGGTGGCAATCGGCCAGGCTGTGAGCCTGCTGATGGCGGCTGCTACCGTGGGGTTCGCGTATCACATCGCCAAGGCGCTCGGCAACCGCACCGCCGGCATTCTTGCCGCGCTGATAGCGATGCTGGCCGGGCCCATGGTGTATTACTCGCGCACCGGAAATCTCGACGTTCCGGTCCTGTTCTGGACAGCGGCCGGCCTCCTCGTGGGAGTGCACGCCATCCAGCGCGGACTCACGATCCGATCCGGCGCCGCCATCGGATTGCTGGCCGCCGTGTCAGTCGCGACCAAGGACCAGGCGTACGGCCTGTGGCTTCCGGCCCTGGGCTATCTCGTGGTTCGTTATCTCGGGGCACAGCGCACCGAGACACCCGGCGAATCTGTCCGCTGGAAGCCGGTGGTGGCGCTGCTCGGCTCAGGCGCCGCGGGTTATGCCGTCCTGAGCGGTTTGGTGTTCTGGCCCAACCGCTTCGCTCAGCACCTGCAGTATCTCCGCCACTTCGACCAGACTTTTTTCAACGTCCTGAATCCCACCGGTATCACCGTCCTGCGTCCGGCGACGCTCCGGGGCTATCTGGCCCTGCTCGCGGATTTGGGTGCGAGCGTGAGTGAAGCCCTGGGCCCGGTTGCGCTGGCGCTCGGGCTCCTGGGGCTGGTCGTGCTGGCACGTCATTCGGCCGGCGCCCGCTTTCTCGGTCTGGCGCTGATCGGGTACGTCCTGCTGACGATCTTTCCGGTTCGGCACATGCAGTATCGCTATGCCAGCTTTCCGGGATTCCTGCTTTCGGTCTTTGCCGGCGTTGCCGCCGCCCAGCTGCTCGCCGCCGGTGCGCTCCGGAGCCGGGTGGCGGGAGCGATCCTCGTCACGGTCGCATTCGGCACGGAAGGCTTTCGGGCGCTGGACCTGACCTACCAGATGGTTCGTGATGCCCGCTATCCCGCGGGGGCGTGGCTGGAGGCGCAGGGGCGTCCGGGGGATCGAATTGGCTTTTTCGGAGCATTCCACCAGCTCCCGCCGCTGCCGACATGGCTGGAGCCGGTGCAGCTGAGTACGGACTCCGCATTGCGAGCGTCGGGGGCCGGAAAGCTTCGATACGTATATGTGGCGCCGGACTATTTCTCCGATTCGTTACATCAGAGGAGCAGCTTTCTCCCGGAAAGTACCTACGGGCGACTGCAGAGCGGGACACTCGGGTTCCGGCGTGCCGCGCGGTTTCAAACCCGTCCGCTGCGAGCAACCTGGCTGCGACACTTTCCCTACATCAACCCTCCGGTGCAGGTATTCGAAGCGGTTCCACGGCCCATCGTGCCGTAGCGGCCGGCACCGCTCAGGGCGGCAGGGTTCCTGGAGGGAGCGGCCCTGCCCGGACTGCGAGGGTATCGCCCGGCGCCGTGCCCCGTTCGATCACCCAGATCGCCCGGCCCGGAAATGCCTCCACGATCCGGGCCCTTGCCTCCGGGTTACGATCCCACAGGTAGACCGTTCCCGAGTCCGTGAGCGTCCGCGGATTCAGCGAGAACGCCGACTGATAGTCTTCCCGGTCCGCCGACCGGATGAAGACCAGCGCATGTCCGAAGCCGTTTGCCGAAGCCAGCCGCCGCACCGCCCCGCCGACACCTCGATACTCGTGGTACTTCCCGTAGCGCCATGGCGTCACCGTCAGGAACCCGGCGAGGCTCGCGATCGTCACGAAGGCCGCGACACGGAGACCAGCGCCTGCCGTCCGGCGCTCGAGGTGTCCGGCGAGCAGGGTCGCGCCTCTCGTCGTCAAGAGGGCCAGGGGGACGAGGGCCTGATACCAGTATCGCGGTCCCAGGTCAGGGCCGCCGCTGAACCAGTAGATGCTGTATCCGAGTGTGCTGACCGCCATCAACGAGACCGCGAGCACGTCCCGGCGGTCCCATCCTCCCGCCACGCCGGCGGCGAGGACGACAAGCAGCGATCCGCATCCCCAGCCGAACAGCTCGAAGTTCAGCATGAAGACATTCTTGTTCGCATTCAGCACCACGTCGGGGAGGCCGTGTCCCGGAAGCGGGTCGACGTTCGGCCATGCGGCGTGGCCCACATCCGGTCCGAATCCGATCCGGTCCCTTCCGACTCCCCAGGTTACGTCGCCCCACTTCGTGAAGGGCGGGTAGGTCGGATCCCCGGTCAGCGCGGCGTTGTAGGGGAGGGAAACTCCCGCGACGAGCACACCAGCCGCGACCATCGGGGCCAGATCCCTGAGGCGAACCCGGGCGCCGAACGGGGCGATGGCCCAGGCCGCCACGACGGGGGCGATCAGGAATGCCTCGATGGGGCGGGTAAGGAAGAGCGCGGCGAGTGCCGCCCCGGCCAAAGCCATCCAGGCCCACCGCCGGCCGGCGGAGCTCCGCAGCACGGC
>Ga0070699_100000514_pt1 | contig 36724 bp, 34 predicted proteins | sample KBSK1503metaG_FD_65473 | JGI IMG/M metagenome (GOLD analysis project Ga0070699, IMG submission 65473) | Corn, switchgrass and miscanthus rhizosphere microbial communities from Kellogg Biological Station, Michigan, USA - KBS K1-50-3 metaG | ecosystem: Host-associated > Plants > Roots >... | reverse complement strand
TTGCCGGCCGGCAGCCTCCCCGGGGGCGCCGGCCTCACAACCATCGCCGTGTCAGACGCCGGGGCGGCGGCGTACCTGCCGTTGCTGCAAGACCTGTCTGCGGATGGCGGCGCGCGGTTCGAACGCGGCTATGCAGCGGACATCGCCGGCTCGCTCCTCGTCGGGCGGTTCGGCTTCAGCCGCGACTCCCTCGAGCCGTCGACGTTTGCTGCCGCTCGCTACCAGGGTCCGGACGGCGGGCTGGCGATCCTCCCATATGCGACGAGTGACCTGGAAGTGTCCGCCTTCGCGGCCCTCGTCGATCCGGACAAGGTCGACCGCGCCAGGCTCGCGTCCTACCTGCGAACGATCCACGCCGGGCGCGACGAAACCCGAGAGCGGAAGATCATCGCCGCTGCCGGCCTGGCCGGCCTCGGTGACCCGGTCCTGCCCGAGCTCCAGCGGTACGCGATCGACCCTGCGCTCACGATCCGGGAGCGGCTGCTCGTCGGGATCGGCGCCGCAGCGGCAGGCGATGCCGCAACCGCCCGGTCGATCGCCGGCTCGCTCATCGCCGCGAATGGCGAGCGGCTCGGGGCGGTAGCGCGCCTCCGCGTCGGCAGCGACGTCGTCGATACCGCGACGGCCACGGGTCTCATGGCCATCCTCGCAGCCAGGATCGGCGACGATCGCGCGTCGCTGTTCTGGGCCTACGTGGCGTCAAATCCGGATCGGGAGCGCCTCGACTCAGTCGCGGGGATCGCTTATGCCGCGGCCTCGCTCGAGCGACTCGCGTCCGAGCCTGCGAGGTTCGCCTGGACAGTCGATGGTCAGCGCCACGTCGTCGACCTGAAAACACAGCGTGGCTTCCAGCTGGCGCTGACGCCAGCGCAGCTGTCGACACTCACGATCGACCGGGTGAGTGGCTCGATCTCCGTGCTCGCGTCCTGGCGCGAGGCCGCCGATCGGAGTGCCTTCGATCCGGATCCGGACGTAACGATCACGCGGGTGGTTCGGCCGTCGATTGTCGACGCCTCGGACCTGGTCCGGGTCGACCTGACGGTGACGTTCGGGCCTCGAGCGACGTCCGGCTGCCACGACGTGACCGACCTGCTTCCGAGCGGCCTGACCCCCGTCGGGCCGTCCGCAGCCTGGGTCGATCCCGACAGCAGCGAGCCGCGGAGCCCCTACGTCAGCCCGTACGAGCAGTCGACGTCATCCGTCCGCTTCTGTGCCGAGCCGACGGCATCTGGGCGGACCGTCGACCTCCGCTACTTCGCTCGTGCGGTCACGACGGGCACGTACGCCTGGGAGCCGGCTGTCGTCGAGTCGACGACCGAGGCCGGTCATGGCTCGCTGACACCGCCGTCGACCCTGACGATCCGCTGACGGTCTGGCGGCCCGGATCAGACGCCCGGCGGGACCCGCCGGGCGTCGAACTCGCCCGCCTACAATCGGCCGATGACGACCGAGCCCCGGCCGGCGACCCGGGTGGAGCGCGATTCGATGGGCGAGATCGAAGTTCCGTTCGAAGCGCTGTATGGCGCCTCGACGCAGCGCGCGGTCCTCAACTTCCCGATCTCCGGCCAGGGCTTCCCGCGGGCGTTCATCCGGGCCCTGGCCCTGATCAAGCTGGCCGCGGCCGAGACGAACGCGGAATTGGGCCTGCTCGAGACCGACCTCGCCGCGGCGATCGCGGCTGCCGCCCGAGAGGTCGCCGACGGCGCGCACGACGGGCAGTTCCCGATCGACATCTACCAGACGGGCTCCGGCACCTCGACCAACACGAACATGAACGAGGTCGTGGCAAACCTCGCTTCGGCGCGACTCGGCGGCGCGAAGGTCCACCCCAACGACCACGTGAACAAGTGCCAGTCGTCGAACGACGCGATCCCGACGGCGCTCCAACTGTCGGCCGCCATGTCGATCGAGGAAGCGCTCGTGCCGGCGCTCGAGACGCTGGGCGCGGCCCTCGACGCGAAGGCGGACGAACTCTGGCCGGTCGTCAAGACCGGGCGGACCCACCTCCAGGACGCGACCCCGATCCGCCTCGGCCAGGAGTTCCGCGGCTACGCCGGCCAGGTCGAGGAGTCGATCCGGCGGGCGCGAGCGGCCCAGGCCGAGCTCTGCTCCGTGCCGCTCGGCGGGACCGCGGTCGGAACCGGCATCAACGCCCATCCGGACTACGCCGCTGGGGCGATCCGCCGGCTCGCGTCACTGACCGGGCTCGAGGTTCGCGAGACGACGAACCACTTCCACGCCCAGGCGTCGATCGACGCGGCGATCGCCGCCCACGGCGCGATCCGGACGATCGCGCTGTCGCTGTGGAAGATCGGTTCGGACGTCCGGCTGATGGCGATGGGCCCGCGCGCCGGCATCGCCGAGATCGCCCTGCCCGAGACGCAGCCCGGCTCGTCGATCATGCCCGGCAAGGTGAACCCGGTCATCGTCGAGAGCCTGACGATGGTCGTCGCCCGCGTCGTTGGCAACGACGCGACGATCTCGCTCGCCCAGACCGGCTCGCTCCTCGAGCTCAACGTCATGCTTCCGGTCACCGCGGTCGCCCTCCTCGAGTCGATCGTCCTGCTCGCCGCCGCCGCTCGCAACTTCGCCGATCGCTGCGTGACCGGGATCGTCGCCACCGACCGCGGCCCGGCGCTCGTCGAGCAGGGGCTGATGCTCGCGACCGCGCTCGCGCCCGAGATCGGCTACGACGCGGCCGCCGCGCTGGCCAAGGAGGCGTTCAAGACGGGTCGGACGATCCGCGACCTGGCGGCCGAGCGTGGCATCGCCGCGGACCGCCTGGACGAGCTGCTCGACCCGGCGTCGATGACCGAGCCGGGCCTGGGCGGCGGCCCGACGGGCGGTTGACGCTCAAGCGATCCGCGGCCAGGACGGATCGATCGGATCGCCCGCTCGGAGCAGGACGCTGCCGGCGAGCGTCCAGGCGAGCCCGTAACCGAGCCACGCGATCGGCCAGCCGAAGAGCATCGTCGCCGACGCGACCGCGATCACCGCGCCGACCACGACATCGTCGGTTCGGACGAGGACCAGCCCAACCAGGAGACACCCGATGAGTCCGGCGGCCTGGCCGACGACGACCGCGAGACCGGGAGTGGGCCCGAATAGGGTCGCGCCGAGGGCGACAGCCCAGCCGGCCTGGCCGATGATTGCGACGAGCACGGCCACCCCGCCGATCCGCCCGACGGCGTCACGCTGCCTCGCCCAACAGCCCAGGATGCCGATCAATCCGAGTGTCGTGGCCGCGACGGTCATCGGCAGGACATCGATGTGGTAGCCCGGCCAATCTGGCGGCGTCGCCTGCCCGACCACGAATAAGCCGGCGATCGTCCACAGCCCGCCGGTCAGCAGGGCGGCCGGTCCCGCCAAGCGGGTGGTCACCTGGCACCAGGCGTCGATGGCGCCCCGGGCCAGGTCGAGCCGGGCGCGAACCCCGAGATCGGCCTCCTCGAGAAGGGCCATCACCTCCGCCTCGTAGCGACGGCGCCACGACCTCGGATACAGGCGAAGGATCGTGCCACCGGGGGACCGAGCCCGGCCGGTCATGCGATGCAGCCGTTCGGCACCCGTGGCGGGATCAACCCCGGCTGGCCGAGGACGATCGGCAATGGGCCGAGGACCACCCGCGACGTGTCGATCGTCAGCACGCCGGCGGCGTCCACCTCGATCGGAAAGCGATCCATGCCGTGCGGCGCCGGCCCGTACAGCACGCCGTCCGCCTTCGTCCCCAACCGGTCGTAGCGCGACTGGTGACACGGACAACGGAACCAGAAGTCCTCGACGCACGGGTTCGGGCGGCAGCCGAGATGCGGGCATCGTTGGGACAGGGCTCGAACGTTGAGGGCTCGGCCGTCGCCGGTCGGGTCGGCGCCGGCGAGCCAACCGCCCTTCGGGGGATCGATGGTCATCACGAAGGCGCGGGCATCGGCGATGTAGGCGGGGAAGCCATCCGCGATCGGCAGTGGCGCGTTCAGCGCAATCAGGTCCGCGAGCGATCCCACCCGGACGCGCGCAGAGTCGCGCGTCGTCTTCGGCCACACGAAGCTGACCATCCCGAGCAGGCCCTCGACGGCCGCGACGCCGACGCCCAGTCCCAGCGAGCGCCGCAGCAGGGTCCGCCGCGACAGACCCACGGTGGGCCGGTTCCGCTGGATCGCGATCGCGGTCGCTCGAAGGGGACGGCTGGTCTCAGTCGCCTCGAGTGGTTGGCGTGCGCCCATCGCCGTGCATCACGTGGCCGAGGCCGTGGCCGGCGCTGGGCGCCACAGCGCCGCCGCGCCGACGGCGATCCAGGCCAGTCCGAACGGCACCGCCGCCAACGCCATCGTCGTTTCCGTGTTGAACGACGTGACGACAAGCGCCGCCGGCACGAGCAGGATGCCGGCGCGCGAACGAGGAGCGCCGGCCAACAGCGCGCCGAACGCGATGACGGAGATCGTGTAGCCGAAGAACCCAATGAGCAGGAGCGGCCACCCCATCGATAGCAGGAGCGCGAAGGCGAACATCGCGACGGCCGCGCGACGGAGGGTCGCACGGCCATCAGACCCGCCCCAGGCGAACGCGATCGCCGCAAGGGCCGTGATGAAGGCGCCGACGACGATCAACGGGAAACCGGCGGACGCTTCCTTGTACCCGAGGCCGGGATCGAATCGAGTCCCGTTCTGGACCACTCCGCCGGCGATCCAGAGCGCGCCGCCGAGGGCAGCCAGGGCGGCTGTACCGACCGGCCGGACGAGCGGCTGACGATCGTCGTCCTGGGTCGCGGCGACGACCTGGGGATGGAGCCACGCGTCGAGCGCGCCACCGAGGAGATCGAGCCGGTCCCGGGACGAGGGCGGGCGTTCAGCGAGCAGCGCGGACAGTTCGTCCAGATAGCGATCGCGCCACGCGCGCGGATACAGACGCAGCAGTGCGCTCATCGGGCGGTCCCTCCCAGTCGACGCAGCCCGGTCCGGACGAAGCCCTCGAGATGGGCCAGCTGGGCCGACAGCGTCGTCGCGCCGAGGCCGGTGATCCGGTAGGGCCGGCGGCGGTCCTCCGGCGGCAACGCCTCGATCAGGCCGCGTCGCTCGAGTCGGGCCAGCGCTCCGTAGAGCGTCCCCGGCCCGAGCGGCGAACCCGTCATCGCCTCCACGTCCGTCATGATCGCGTAGCCGTGTTTTGGGCCGTCGCTCAACGAGACGAGGATGTAGAGCGATGGCTCAGCGAACCGGCCGAGCTCGGTGGTCGGCGTCTTCATCCCTGTGCCCCTCCGAGGACTGTGCCCGCCCTGCCCAGACGATACGCCGGCCGGCCATCGCCATTCCGCGCTGGTTCGATCAGGCCCCGCCGTTCCAGCCGGGCGATCGCGGCGTACAACGTCCCCGGGCCGACCGGGCCGTCGAGCGAGCGGACCTGGTCGAACAGCGTGGCGACGGTGCTCGGGCCGTCGCGGAGCGCAACGAGGACGAGCCTCGCGGGCTCCGCGAACCGCCCGAACCGTCCGTCGATCACCTCAGCCCGCCACGATCACGCCGCAGGCGATCCGTCCACCGCTCCCGCCGTTGGTCGCGTCGGTGACCTGATCGTCCTCGTTGGCATGGATGATGAACGCGCTGCCGACTGCACCGACCGTCGCGTCGAACAGGGTCGTCGGCCCGTCGGTGATTGTGACCCGGTCGGTCGTCGCGTCGAGGTGCGCGACGCCGTCGCCGTTTACGATCAGGTTCGGGAGGTCGCCGGCGTGGGCGCCGGCCGGGTTCAGGAGTCCGTGCTGCCGCGCAAGCGGGTTGTAGTGACCGCCGGCCGCCGCGAACGTCGGTGCGCACGCCGCAACCGAATGGATATGGATCCCGTGCAGGCCGGGCGTCAGGCCCTTGACGTGGACGTTGACGTGGACGACGCCGGTGCTGTCCTCGACGAGCTTCGCCCAGCCGATGACCGCTCCGCCGGCATCCACGAAGCTCGCGCTCGCCTGTCGAGCGCCGCTGCCCACCGCCGACGTCCCCGTGACCGCTGCCGTCATCGCGAGGAGCGCCCCGAATGCGCCGACCGCCGGTAGGAGCTTTCGCCACCCTGCCATCGCACCACCCTCCAATGCTCGCACGCTGATATACCATCTGTCGATGTATCGTCACACGATATAGTCCGCGCAAGCGGCATCGATGTCAAGAGGTCAGCCGCGATTTCTCGGGCCAGGCACGCCGGTACAATCCCGGCGATGTCCACTTCCCCTCGATGGGCCGGCGCGGCGGACCTGGTCCGAGTCCCAGACGGTCGTCGACCGCGCCCCGAGCTCGTGTCGCTCCCCGCGACGGACATGCCGACCATCGGCGATCTGTTCACGTTCATGCGGGACGCGGAGCTCCGATTCGACACGATGCGGATGCGGATCGAGGAACGGTCGTTCACGGCCGACGGCGAGCACCTCGTCGTCAGCGAGGTGGTCCTGCGGCATCGGGGCGATGCGCGGGTGACGACCGTCTCCGGACAGGGGCCGCGCGGCAACTACGACGTCTGGATCTCGGACGGCGAGCACGTCCGGACGTACAGCAGCATCCATCGCCTCGGTACCGACCGGCCCGTTCGCCGAACCCTCGTCGGCGTGGTCGGCGAGGATGGTCGCGACCTGCCGGGCCCGTCGCGGGTCTACCGGCCGCTGACGGCCTTGCCGATGGAGACGCTGCCCGAGACGTTCATCCACCCGGCCGGCTACTGCCAGAACGTCCTCGCGACGGGGGCCTGCCGGGTCGTAGAGGCCGGCAGCGTCGCCGGTCGCGAGACGATCGTGATCGAGTGCGACCACCCGCGGACGATCGAGATGACCGCGGATCGACCCGACTTCCGGATCCGGCTGGCGGTCGACCGCGCCGACGGCGTGATCCTCCGCCTCGAGGAATCGATGGGCGGCGTCGTCACTCGAGACGCCCGCGCCACGGAGTTCTCGCCCGATTCGCCCCTGCCACCGAACGCGTTCGACTTCGTCTTCCCCACCGGGACGACGATGCTCTACTGAGCCGAATCGGAACGCCCGGCCGGTGGCCGGGCGTTCGACTCGTGCAGTGAAGAGCCTGATTCAGCCGCCGGCGAGCTCCAGCTCCCGTTCGATCGCGGCGAGCTCCTCCGAAGAACCCTGGACCTTCGGTCCCTTGAACCAGTTCTTCGCCGAGACGAACCACCACAGGGCTGCCCCGCCCAGGACGACCAGGAACACGACCGGCGTGTAGTTGAACGTGCTGATCGTGATCGGCTGGGCCTGCGGGAGCAGGAACGTGATCGCGATGAAGACGACCCAGATCGTCGCGACGATCCCGATCGGACGGCTCCATCGGCCGAGCGTCCACGGGCCCTCCTGGAACCGGGAGCCCGCCCGGAGCCGGAGGAAGACTGGCGCGATGTAGGCAACGTACAGGCCGATCACCGCGATCGACGTCACCGCGGCGTACGCAACCGGGCTATAGAGGTACGGCAGACCGAGGATGAATGCGCCGACCGCCGCCAGCCAGATCGAGTTGGTTGGCGTCCGCGTTCGGGGGTTGATCCGGTGCCAGAACGCAGAACCCGGGATCGCCCCGTCGCGGGAGAACGCGTAGATCATCCGCGAGTTCGCGGTCACCGACGACATTCCGCAGAAGAACTGGGCGCCGACAACCAGGAACAGGATGAAGATCCCGCCGCTCTGGCCGATCGCGTCGATCCAGATCTGGGCCGGCGGCACGCCGGTGGGCGTGGCGAGAGCATGGGCGTACCCGTCGATGGCGGTCCCGTCGGCGGCCTGGAATACCTTGTCGGGGGTGATCCCGATGTTCATCGCGACCAGCAGGATGAACCCGAAGATCACCGACACGACGACCGAGAACACGATGCCCCGCGGCGCCCCGAGATGCGCGTCGTGGGTCTCCTCCGACATGTGAGCCGATGCGTCGTACCCCGTCAGCGTGTACTGCGCGTTCAGGAGCCCGATCAGCATGACGTAGAGGGGTATTCCGAACGCGAGCGGCCCGGGCCACGGGTTGTCCGCGGTATCGCCGGTGTTGTCGACGAACTTCGAAAAGACCGTGCCGAGGTCGGTGCGCGTGTGCTGGTTGAGGAGCACGCAGACGATCACGATCGCGGCGACGCCGACGACGTGCCACCACACCGACAAGTCGTTCAGGAGCGCGACGAGCCGGATCCCGAACGTGTTGAGGAGGCCGTGCAGGACGAGCACGACCGCGTAGACCAGGATCGTGTGCGGCGGGTCGACCGGGTAGCCGACGGTGAGGTTGAGGAACGCATTCAGGAAGAACGCAAGGCCGAAGTCGATGCCGGCAGTCACCGCGACCTGGCCCACCAGGTTGAACCAGCCGACGAACCAGCTCCAGGCGGCGGGATTGCCGCCGGATTCCGGGGCCAGCTTCGCGGCCCAGTAGTACAGGCCGCCTGCGGTCGGATAGCTGGAGGCGACCTCGGCCATGCCGAGGGCGACCAGCGTCACGAAGAACCCGACGACGAGCCAGCCGATCGTCATGACCGCCGGGCCGCCGGTGTTCATGGCGAACAGGAAGAGCGTCAGGCAGCCCGACAGGATCGAGATGATCGTGAACGACACTGCGAAGTTGGAGAACGTCCGCATCCCGCGGCGCAGCTCCTGGGCGTACCCGAGCTGATGCAGTCGCTCGGTGTCCGAACTAGCCATCCCTTCCTCCAAATCCGTCCGCACGTGGATTCGCCGGGACGCCATGACTCCCCAATCGCAACAATAGGCCTCGCGGAGCGGGCGATACAAGGCGCAGTCGCAGAGCATGATCGGGGTCCCAGGAGGCGCGATGGGCGATCGACTGGCCGGCAAGGTGACCATCGTGACCGGCGCGGGCTCGGGAATCGGCCGCGCGACCGCGATCCGGTTCGCTGAGGAAGGGGCGAGGGTCACCTGTGTCGACGTCGCGGGCGATGCCGTCATGGAGACCGTCGCCTCGATCGGCGCGACGGCTCACGCCGTCGTGGCCGACGTTTCTGATCCTCGCCAGGTCCAGGCGTACACCGACGCGACCGTCGAGCGCTGGGGCGGCCTGCACGCCGTCTTCAACAACGCCGGTGTCAACATCCCCGGCGTGTTCCACGAGGTCCCCGACGAGGTGGTCGACCGGACGCTTGACGTCAACGTCAAGGGCTGCATCTACGGCTGCCGCTACGCGATCCCGCACATGCTCAGGGGCGGCGGCGGCTCGTTGATCAACACGAGCTCTGTCAACGGGCTCGTCGCCGAGCCTTTCCTGGCGATCTACGCGACATCGAAGGGCGCGATCGTCATGCTCAGCAAGGGGATCGCTCTGGACTACGCCAAGCAGAACATCAGATGCAACGCGATCGCCCCCGGCTGGGTCGACACGCCGATCAACTACGCCCACGCCGAGATGCTCGGCGGGCTCAAGGAGGTCTATGCGACGATCGATTCATTCCAGCCGATCGGCCGGCCCGGCGAGCCGAGGGAGATCGCCAACGTGGCCCTGTTCCTCGCCTCGGACGAATCGTCGTTCGTCACCGGCAGCGTTCTCGTCGCGGACGGCGGGATGACCGCGAAGTGACTCCGACCCCAGGACGCCGCGGCAGCGGCCGAGGAGACGCACGATGACCAGCGTCATGCACGGCGAGCACGCCGCCCACCACCCGAGCCCGGATCACCCGCGACTGCAGGAGCTCCAGGCGCTCGTTCGCGACGGGGGGGTCGACACGCTGATCGTCGCCTTCACCGACATGCAGGGCCGGCTCATGGGGAAGCGCGTCCAGGCCCAGGCGTTCCTCAACGGGGTCATCGACCACGGCGCCCATTTCTGCACCTACCTCCTCGGCACCGACATGGAGATGAACACGCCGGAGGGGTTCGCGCTGATGAACTGGGAGACGGGTTATGGCGACTGGATCGCCGAGCCGGTCTGGGACACGCTGCGGATCCTGCCCTGGCTGGAGAAGACGGCCCTCGTCCTGTCCGACACGTACAACGAGGAGGACCACGCCGAGATCCCCGTCTCGCCACGGACGATCCTCAAGCGCCAAGTCGCCCGCGCGGCAACGGCCGGCATCGCCGTCAAGGCCGGTTCGGAATTCGAGTACTACGTCCTCAAGGATTCCTGGGAGGACTCGGCGCGGGCCGGCTGGGGCGTCCCGCAGCGCTTCGGCTACTACAACGAGGACTACCACCTCCTCCAGGCGACGAAGGCCGAGCCGCTCCATCGCCTCCTCCGGAACCAGATGACCGAGGCCCGGATCCCGATCGAGTTCTCGAAGGGCGAGGCCGCGCCCGGCCAGCACGAGGTCAACATCCGCTACGACCACGTCCTGGAGTCCGCCGACCGGAGCGTGCTCTTCAAGCACGGCGCGAAGGAGATCGCCTACCTCAACGGCTGGGGCATCACGTTCATGAGCAAGCCGGACCACACCTGGACCGGCTCGTCGGGCCATCTCCACATGAGCATCTGGGACGCGGCCGGCGATCAGCCGCTGACGCACGATCCCGATGCGGGCCTGCCGTATGGGATCAGCCGCCAGTTCAGCCAGTTCGTCGCCGGGATGATGGCCTACTCGCGCGAGCTCGCCGTCTTCATCGCCCCGAACGTGAACTCGTACAAGCGGTACGCGTCGCTGTCGTGGGCGCCGGTGAACATCGTCTGGGGCCGCGACAACCGGACGACCGGCTTCCGGCTGGTGGGCCACGGACCCTCGCTCCACGTCGAGAACCGCTTCCCTGGCGGCGACATGAACGCCTATCTGACCTACGCGGCGATGATCGGGGCCGGCCTCCGCGGCATCGAGCAGGAGCTGACCCTCGCCGACGAGTTCAAGGGCAACGGCTACATCGCGAAGGGCGTCGCGCGGATGCCCCGCGCGCTGTACGAGGCGATCGCCGAGCTGGAGCGGAGCCAGGCCGCGGTGGACATCTTCGGGAGGGACGTCGTCGACCACTACCTGAACGCGGCGCGCGTCGAGCAGGAGACCTACGACGCGATGGTCCACGACTGGGATCGCGAGCGGTATCTCGAGCGCTCATAGGGCGGTATCCTCGCGCCAGGAGCGCGCCGAACCGGGAGCGGACGCGCCCAGCGGGAGCAGCGTGGCTTCGAAACGGCAGCCGTCCGTCACCGCGCCGTCCAACGATGCCTCGGCCGAGGCCGCCCTTCGCGCGCGGATCGCCGAGCTCGAGGCGCGCGAGGCGGAGGACACGCGCGCGCGCGTCCGCGCGATCGAGGAGACCCGCCAGCGGAACACCGAGCTGGCCCTGATCAACGAGATCGGCCTGGCCCTCGCGAACCAGCTCGACTTCCAGTCGATCATCGACCTCGTTGGCGGGCGGGTCGGCGAGATCTTCGCGCCGCAGTCGATGTTCATCGCCCTGTATGACGCGGCCGCCAATCGGGTCGAATTCCCCTACGCCATGGATGCGGGCGAGCGGTCGGTCCGGCAGCCGATCGAGCTCGGGCCCGGCCTGACGACCCGGATCATCGAGACCAAGCGGCCGTTGCGGGTCGGCTCCGACGAGGAGGCGAACGCGCTTGGGGCGGTCCAGATCGGCGGCTCCGACACGGAGTCGTTCCTCGGCGTCCCGATCCTGAGCGGCGACCGGGTGACCGGCGTGGTCGCGCTCGAGCGGCTGGAGAAGAACGCCTACACCGAGAGCGACGAGCGCCTGCTCTCGACGCTCGCCTCGAGCATGGGCGTCGCCCTCGAGAACGCCCGCCTGTTCGACGAGACGAAGCACCTGCTCGCCGAGACCAACGCCCGAGCGGCCGAGCTCGCGATCATCAACAGCGTCCAGCAGGGATTGGCCCAACGTCTCGACATCCAGGCGATCGTCGAGCTCGTCGGCGATCGCATCAGCCAGATCCTCGATGCGCCGACGCTGACGATCGCGATCGTCGATCCCGACCGCAAGGAGATCGACTTTCCGTACTCGGTCGAGGATGGAGTTCACTTCCCGAATCCGTCCATGGCGCTGGGCAAGGGCCTCACCGGACGGATCATCCACACGAACCGCCCGATCCGGATCGGAACGAGCGCCGAGGCCGACGCCCTTGGCGCGTCCTGGTTCGGGGTTCGAACGGAGTCCTACCTCGGCGTGCCGATCCCGGCCGGCGACCGCGTCATCGGGGTCATCGCGGTCGCGACCCTGCCGGCGAACGCCTACGACGAGGCCGATGAGCGGCTGCTGTCAACGATCGCCTCGAGCATGGGCGTGGCCCTCGACAACGCCCGGCTGTTCGACGAGACGAAGCACCTGCTATCCGAATCCAACGACCGTGCGGCGGAGCTGTCGGTCATCAACGAGATCGGTACCGCCCTCGCCCAGCAGCTCGACTTCCAATCGATCGTCGAGCTCGTCGGCAAGCGCGTTGGCGAGATCTTCCACGTCAGCTCGCTTCACATCTCGCAGTACGACCCGACGACCGGCGTCATCTCCTTCCCGTATGGCGTCGAGGAGGGAGAGGTCACCGAGATGCGGTCGATGGCGTTCGGTGAGGGGCTGACCTCGAAGATCATCCGGTCGCGGATGCCGCTCCGCCTCGGCAGCAGCGACGATCCTGGGGCAGCCGGCGCAATCCGTCAGGGGCTGGACACCCAGGGCTGGCTCGGGGTGCCGATCCTGGCCGGCGATCGAGTCCTCGGGACGATCGCCCTCGAAAGTCTCGAGCGGGACGCGTTCACGGAGGCCGATGAGCGGCTCCTCGGCACGATCGCCACCAGCATGGGCGTCGCCCTCGAGAACGCACGGCTCTTCGATGAGACGAAGCGGCTGCTGGCCGAGACCGAGCAGCGCAACGCCGAGCTGGCGGTGATCAACGACATCGGCGCCGCGCTCGAGGAGCAGCTGGACTTCGACGCGATCGTCGACGTGGTCGGGGAGCGCCTGGCGGCGATGTTCCGATCCGATGACGTCTTCATCGGCTTGTATGACCGGGCGACGAACCGCATCAGCTTCCCGTTCGACGTCGATCACGGCCACCGGGTCCACAGAGATCCCATCGAGCTGGGGGCGGGCCTGTCGTCCAAGGTCATCGGCAGCCGTCGTCCGCTTCGCTTCGGATCCTATGCCGAACAGGTCGCCGCCGGATCGATCCTCCCTGCCTACCAGGACGGGGACCAAACGGCGCCAGGCGAGTCCTGGCTCGGCGTCCCGATCCTTGCCGGCAGCGTGGCGATCGGCCTCGTGGTGTTCGGCAAGGCCGCGCCGAATGCCTTCAGCGAGAGCGACGAGCGGGTCGTCAGCACGGTCGCTTCGAGCATGGGGGTCGCCCTCGAGAACGCCCGTCTGTTCGCGGAGACGAAGCGGCTGCTCACCGAAACGAACGAGCGGGCCGCCGAGCTGGCCCTGATCAACGACGTCCAACGCGGCCTGTCCGAGAAGCTCGACATCCAGGCGATGTACGACCTCGTCGGCGACAAGATCCAGGAGATCTTCGACGCCCAGGTCGTCGACATCGGGGTCATCGATGTCGACGCCGGCGTCATCCGATACCCGTATACGATCGAGCGCGGCGTTCGCTTCCCCGACCTGGCGACACCCATCGCCGGTTTGAGCAAGGTCCTCCTGGAGACCAGGGCCCCGATCCTCGTCAACCATGACCTGCTGGGGTGGTTCGAGCAGCGCGGACTCGAGAGCCAGATCGTCCAGGGCGAACCGGCGAAGGCCGTGCTCGTCGCACCGCTCATCGTCGGCGACCAGATCCGCGGCCGGATCTCGCTCCAGAACCTGGACCAGGAGGACGTGTTCTCGGAGTCCGACGTCCGACTCCTGATCACCCTCGCCTCGAGCCTCAGCGTCGCCCTGGAGAACGTCCGCCTGATCGACGAGACTCGCCAACGTCTTTCGGAGCTGGCGACGGTCAACGAGGTCAGCCAGGCGCTGTCGAGCCAGCTCGATCTGGAGCCGCTGCTCGAGCTCGTCGGCGAGCAGATGCGCCGGACCTTCGAGGCGGACATCTGCTACGTCGCCCTCCACGACGTCGCCTCCGGCCTGATCCGGTTCCCATATGACTACGAGGTGGGCGTCCGGCGCGATCCCAAGCCGATCGCCTTCGGCGAGGGCCTGACCTCGGAGGTGCTGCGAGCCAAGGCGCCTCTCCTGCTCAATCGTGAGGCCGACTTTCCCAACGTGAGCGGCAGCCATGTCGGTGTCGAGGCGAAGGCGTATCTCGGCGTTCCGATCATGGCCGGCGACGCGGCGATCGGCGTGATCAGCGTCCAGAGCACGACGCAGGAAGGGCGCTTCAGTGAGGCCGACGTTCGGCTCCTGTCGACGATCGCAGCGAACGTCGGGATCGCGATCCAGAACGCCAGGCTGTACCAGGAGGCCCATCGCCGGGGCGACGAGATGGCGGCGCTGGCCGAGGTCGGCCAGGAGATCTCGGCGACGCTCGACGTCCAGGCCGTGCTCGACCAGATCGGCGAGCGCGTCCGGGCGCTGCTCGCTGTAGATTCGGTGGCCCTCTGGATCGCCCAACCGGACGGCGAGAGCTTCCGGCCGATCCTCGGAAAGGGCCAGATCGCCGACGCGATCATGTCCGGCGAGATCCGGGCCGGCCGTGGGATCGTCGGCGACATCATCCGGCGCCGGACGCCGGAGCTGATCAACGAAACGGGGAATGATCCTCGGGCGGTCAGGATGCCGGGCACTCCCGACCGCTCCGGCGAGATCGAGCGGATGATGGTGGTCCCGCTCATCTCTCGCGATCGCGTGACCGGCGTCACCGCGGTGTGGCGCCATGCCGGTGAGCCCTTCGACCAGGCCGATCTGAACTTCCTCGTGGGGCTCGCCCGGCAGGCGTCGATCGCGATCGAGAATGCGCGCCTCTTCCGGGCCGCCCAGGAAGCCACGGTTGCAGCGGAGGCCGCCAACCAGGCCAAGAGCGCTTTCCTCGCCGCGATGAGTCACGAGATCCGGACGCCGATGAACGCCGTGATCGGGATGAGCGGCCTGCTGCTCGAAACGGAGCTGGACCCAGAGCAGCGCGACTTCGCCGAGACCATCCGGACGTCGGGCGACGCGCTCCTGACGATCATCAACGACATCCTCGACTTCTCGAAGATCGAGGCCGGCAAGGTCGACCTCGCCGCCGAGCCGTTCTCGCTCCGGGTCGCGATCGAGAGCGCCCTCGACGTGGTCGCCCCGATCGCCGCGAAGAAGGGCGTCGAGCTCGCCTACGCCATGGGCGCCGATCTCCCGGAGGCGATCGTCGGCGACGCGGGACGCCTGCGCCAGATCGTCCTGAATTTGCTGTCGAATGCGATCAAGTTCACCGAGCAGGGCGAGGTCGTGCTGTCCGTCGATGGCCGGCGGCCGGCGGCGCCGGCCGATCCGTGGACCATCGAGGTCGAGGTCCGCGACACGGGCATCGGGATCCCGCCACAGCGGATCGACCTGTTGTTCCAGTCCTTCAGCCAGCTCGACGCCTCGATCTCGCGGCGATACGGCGGAACCGGGCTGGGCCTCGCGATCAGCCGGCGCCTCGCCGAGTCCATGGGCGGCGAGCTGTCCGCGACGAGCAGCGGGGTCGCGGGCGAGGGCAGCACCTTCCGGCTCGTTCTGCCGGCCGTTGCCACCGCCCTGCCGGACGCGCCGCCAGCTCCGCCGGAGCGCAGCCTCCGCGGCTGTCGAGTGCTGGTCGTCGACGACAACGCCACGAACCGCCGGATCCTGAGCGGCTTCCTCGACCGGTGGGGCGTGGAGGCCAGGGCGACGGCCTCTCCACTCGAGGCGATCGAGTGGGTCCGCGGCGGAGCGGTCTTCGACGCCGCCGTGCTCGACTTCCTGATGCCGGATCGGGACGGCGTGGAGCTGGCCGAGGACCTCCGGGCGATCCAGCCGGACAAGCCCATCCCGGTGATCATCCTGTCGTCGATCGGGCAGCACAACCGGACCGCATCCAACGTGACCGCGATGCTCGTCAAGCCGGTCAAGCCATCGGCGCTCCACGACGCGCTCGCGGATGCCCTCCTGGCCGCGGAGCCGGCGGCGGCGCCCGTCGCCGCCCCCGTCGCCGCGCCCCACGCCGGGGCCGTCCGGCCCGCGGGGGCCGAGTCGGGCCTACGCGTGCTCCTGGCCGAGGACAACGCGGTGAACCAGAAGCTGGCGCTTCGACTGCTCGACCGGATGGGCCTGCAGGCCGACGTCGTCGAGGATGGGCGGGCGGCCGTCGCGGCCGTCGAGTCGACCGACTACGACGTGGTGCTCATGGACGTCCAGATGCCCGAGATGGACGGGCTCGAGGCGACTCGTCAGATCCGGGCGCGCTGGCCGGAGCGGCCGGTCCGGATCGTGGGCCTGACCGCCAACGCGATGGCCGGCGATCGCGAGGCCTGCCTGGCCGCCGGCATGAACGACTACGTCAGCAAGCCCATTCGGCCCGAGGACCTCGAGGCGGCGATCGCCCGCGCCCGGCCGGCGCTGGCCGGAGGGGCGGCGTGAGCGCGGCCAAGGGCGGCGCGTCGAGCGGCTCGGCTCCCATTCACAACGGCAGCTCGGTCCCCGGCCGGGTCCTCGTCGTCGACGACACGCCGTTCAACCGCCAGCTCCTGGCGCGGCTGCTCCGCGGCCTCGGCCACGAGCCGGTGGAGGCCGAGGACGGCCGCCAGGCCCTCGCCCGGCTGCGTGACACCGGCGCCCCACCGATCGACGTGATCCTCCTGGACATCGTCATGCCGGAGATGGACGGCTACCAGGTGCTGGCCGAGCTCCGCGACGACGCCGCCCTCCGCCACCTGCCGGTGATCGTGATCTCCGGCGTCGACGAGCTCGACAGCGTGGTCCGCTGCCTCGAGATGGGCGCGGCCGACTACCTGCCGAAGACGGTCGATCCGGCGATCCTCAAGGCGCGGATCACGTCGTCGCTCGCGCGGAAGCGTCTCCACGACGCCGAGCGTGAGGCGGTCGACCGGCAGGCCGCGTCGAACGAGGTCCTGGCGATCATGAGCCGCTCCGCGTTCGACCTTCAGGTCGTGCTCGACGCCGTCGTCCGCGCGGCCGTCCGCCTGTGCCGAGCCGACTACGGAGTCGCCTACGTCCTCGACGGCGACGCGTATCGCGTGGCCGCGTCGGCGGGTGGGACGCCGGAGCTCGACGCCTGGGAGCGGGACCATCCCCTGCGGCCCGGCCGCGACAGCGTGGTCGGGCGGGTCGCCCTGATCGGCCAGGTGATCGCGGTCGACGACGTCCTGGCCGATCGCGAGTACCAGGCGACGCCGGGCCAGCAGGTCGGCGGCTACCGGACCCTGATCGGCATCCCGATCGAGGAGGCCGGGGCGATCAGCGGCGTCCTGGCCCTGACCCGCAACGAGGTCCGTCCGTTCGGCGAAGCCGAGCGGGCGCTCGCCATCGGCTTCGCCGAGCAAGCGGCGATCGGGATCGCCAACGCGCGTCTCCTCGAGACGATCGAGCGCCAGCGCGGCCAGCTCGCCCGCTTCCTCTCGCCGCAGGTCGCGCAGCTGGTCTCGAGCCCCGAGGGCGAGGCGCTCCTGGCCGGCCACCGCCGCGAGATCACCGCGATGTTCTGCGATCTGCGCAACTTCACGACGTTCTCCGAGTCGGCCGAACCTGAGGAGGTCCTCGGCTTCCTCCGCCGGTATCACGCGACCGTCGGATCGCTCGTCGTCGAGCACGAAGGCACGCTCGAGCACTTCGCCGGCGACGGGATCATGGTCTTCTTCAACGATCCCGCGTTCCAGGACGACCACGCGGCGCGGGCGGTCCGAATGGCGATGGCGGTCCGGGAGCGGTTCGTCGACATCGGCGACGAGTGGCGCCGACGCGGGCACGTGCTCCAGGTCGGCATCGGGATCGCGACGGGCTACGCGACGATGGGCCGGATCGGATTCGAGGGTCGCTACGACTATGGCGGCGTCGGGAACGCGATCATCCTCGCCTCGCGACTGAGCGGCGAGGCAGCCGCCGGCGAGATCCTCCTGTCGCAGCGGACGTTCGCCGCGGTGGATGGGCAGGTCGCGGCCGAGCCCGCCGGCGAGCGCCAGCTCAAGGGCTTCAGCCGGCCCTTGCCCGTCTTCCGCGTGACCGGGAGGAGCGGCGAAGATCGTGCGGTGGCGGAGGTCGCAACGGCCGCCGAAGCTTCGTGAGCGCGCCGATCGACCGGGCCGTCTGGACGAACCTCGTCGAGATGACGGGCGGCGATCTCGCCTTCGTCGACGACCTCGTCGATACGTATCTCGCCGATGGAGAGCGCCAGGTCGCAGCCCTGCGCGACGGGGCAGCCAGTGGATCGGCCGACGACCTCATCCGACCCGCCCACTCGATGAAGTCGAGCAGCCTCAACGTCGGTGCGCTGGGCCTGGGAGCGCTGTGTCGCGCGCTCGAGGAGGCGGCGCGGACCGGGAAAGTGTCGGACGCGACCCAGCAGGTGACCGCGATCGCGACCGGTTTCGAGGAGGTCCGGTCGGCCCTGCTCGCCGAGCGGGCGGAGCGCGCGGCGGGCTGAGTAAGGCCCGGCGGGCCGCAACGGGCCCTCGAGGCGGCTCGAGGCGCCCCTGAACGAACGAGGGCGGCGAGCCCAGGGTTGAGCTCGCCGCGCCGCGCCGCCGGGATCGATCAGGGCGCGAGCCGCCGGAAGTCGGGCTCGCTCGCGGCCGTCCACGCCGCCTTCTCGTACGTGCCCGTCAGGGGATCGATCACGAACGTCTCCCGTGTCGCCCTCACGTACGAGATGACTCGGGTTCCGTCCGGGGCCCAGGTCTTGACGACCCCGGCGTCCTCGCCGTGCGTCGTCGGACCGATGTCCCGAGCTCCCGCACTGCCGTCGGCGGGAAAGATCGCGATGCGCGCCTGCCCGTCCGAGTCGAACACGAAGCGTTCGATGGCGATCGACTTCCCGTCCGGGGACCAGAGCGGCCACGCCTCGTGGAGGCTGGGGTCGGCGGGGCCGGGGAGGACGATGTCGCCGGTCCCGTCGGCCCGCATCACGTGCACCCGGAAGTGGCCCACGAGATCGCCGTCGAGCGGTTCGACCCGGTTGTAGGCGAGATGCGTCCCATCCGGGGACCAGTCCGGCCCACTGTTGTCCCAGAACGAGCCGAACCGCAGCGGGCTCGGCAGGCCGTACGACCGGATCAGGGTCCCGTCGGCCCTGACCAGGTAGAAGTCCTGTCCCCCGCCGCGAGTCGTCGCGCGAACGAGGAGCTCGGCGCCCGTCGGCGGCCGCCAGACCATGTCGGTCGGTTGCGAATCGCCCAGGTCGACGATCGTCGGCGGCGTGCCGTCGACGTGGACGAGCATGACCTTGCGAACGAAGTCGATCTCGTCGCTGACCGCGACCGTCCGGCCGTCTGGGGCCCACGTGATGTAGGCGTCGTGGAGGGCCGATGCGAGGATCCTTCGCTCGCCTCGCCCGTCCGCGTCGGCCATGAAGAGGTAGTCCGACCCCCCGATCGTCCGTGTGAACAGGAGACGCGTCCCATCCCGGGAGAAGCCCGCGAAGTTGACCTTGCCGGCTTCGGCGCCGATCAGGACACGCTCGGGCCCGTCGATGGTGTCGCGGACGAGGATCGCGTCGGACTGCATGTACGCGAGGGGGCCGTTGCGCGCCGGGCCGAACGGCGGTGGGACTCGTTGGTGGGACCCGACCGCGACCAGAACGGCGGCCAGGGCAAGGATGATGATCAGGGCGACGACGCCGATCGTCCGCAACGGCAGCGGCACGAACGGCAGTCGCCGGGTGGCGACGTCCATGGGAATCCACCTCGTGAGGAAGCTCCAGGCGGGCCGCTGGCGCGTGCGAGCGGTCTGCCGGAACAGGTCGTCTCGGTAGTCGGGGATGCCGGCCAGGTAGGTCTCGGCCAGGAGGGCCGGGAGATCCTGCTCGAAGCGTCGCGGCGAGGTCATGCGAGCTGCCCTCCCGCGACGGCTTCGGCGGCGGGTTCGGCGACGCCGGTCACCGTCGTCCGCATCGCGGCCAGCGCGTAGTGGAGACGGGACTTGGCGGTGCCGAGCGGGATTCGGAGGGATGCCGCCACCTCGGGCAGCGGCATCCCCAGGAGGTAGTGCAGGGCGACGACCGCCCGATGACCGGGATCGAGGCGCGCGAGCGCATGTTCGATCAGCTGACGATCGTCGAGGGACACCGCCGTGTCGGCGGCGTTGGGCATGTCGATCGGTGACAGCTCGACCTCGATCACCCGCCGGCGTCGGCGACGTACGAGGTCGAGACAGGCGTTGACGGTCAGGCGATGGAGCCAGGCATCCAGCCGGTCCGGATCGCGGAGTCCGGGCAGGTCTCGCCAGGCTCGGATGAGGGCCTCCTGGACCGCGTCGCGCGCGAGCTCCGGGTCCCGGAGGATCAGCCGGGCGGCCGCGTCCAGCCGCGCGAGCCGCACGTCGATCAGGATCGTGAAGGCGTCATGATCGCCTCCGCGCGCCTGGTCCACGAGTGCTCGCTGGTCCACGGTCCCCTCGACTGCGGCACAGCCTCGACGGCCGTGCTCGACAGCGTATGGCGTCCCGGTTCCCGGAATCGTTCATCGGGTGACGAGGCACCCCAGGGAAGGGCGGCCGCCAGCCCAGCTCGATCGAAGCCGATCCGCGGGCGGCGCGGACGCGCGAGGCACCTGGCGGAGCCCGCCGCCGCGAGTACCATCTTGCGCACCGCGGAAGGGGATCGCGGCGCAAGCGTCGACCGGCCGTCGATGGCCGGGACGTCCACGTCTCAGGGGAGGCTGTCGACCGTGCGTCTCGCGGACAAGGTCACCGTCATCACCGGCGCCGGCGGCGGGATGGGCCGGACGGCGGCCCGGATGTTCGCCGCCGAGGGCGCCAAGGTCGTCTGCGTCGACGTCTCCGAGGAGATGGCCGAGTCCGCCGCCCAGGAGGTCACCGCGGCCGGTGGTCTGGCGACCGCCGTCGCCGCCGACGTCTCGCAGGAGGAGGGAGCGAAGCGGATGATCGACCACGCGGTCGCGACATTCGGCCGCGTCGACGCCCTCTACAACAACGCCGGGATCATGCCGGCCGCCGACCACTCGGTGGTCGACACGGAAGTCGCGACCTGGGACAAGGTCATGGCCGTCAACGTCCGGGGCGTGTTCCTCGGCTGCAAGTACGCGATCCCGCGGATGGTCGAGCAGGGCGCCGGGTCGGTGATCAACGTCGCCTCGTTCGTCGCGATCCTCGGCTGCTCGGTGCCGCAGGATGCGTACACCGCGTCGAAGGGCGCCGTCCTCGCCCTGACCAAGAGTCTGGCCGTGCAGTTCGCCCCAAAGGGCGTCCGCACCAACTCGATTTCGCCCGGTCCGATCGAGACGCCACTGCTCATGGACTGGCTGGTGAAGGACGAGGAGGCGAAGCGGATCCGCCTCGCCCGGAACCCGACCGGCCGGTTCGGGAAGCCCGAGGAGATCGTCCACGTGGCGTTGTACCTCGCCTCGGACGAGAGCCGATGGACGAACGGGGCGAACCTCGTGATCGACGGTGGCATCACCGTGAACTACTTCTGAGGTGGCCGACCACATCGCCATCGGCGTGGACGTCGGCGGCAGCGGCATCAAGTCGGCCGCGGTCGACGTCGACAAGGGCGTCCTCGTCACGACGCGGTTGCGCGTCCCGACGCCCCAGCCGTCGGCGCCCGAACGGGTCGTGCCGGCGATCATCCGGATCATCAGGCGGTCGCTGAAGGAGTCGGGCGTCGATCCGAAGCTCGTCCCGGTCGGCGTGACGATGCCGAGCGTCGTGCTCGCCGGGGTCACGAAGACCGCGGCGAACATCGACCCGGCCTGGATCGATTTCGACCTCGGGGCGCGGCTCCGAGCCGCCCTGCCCGGCCCCGTGGTCGTCCTCAACGATGCCGACGCGGCGGGCCTCGCGGAGATGCGATTCGGCGCGGGCGTCGGCGAGGGCGGGGTCGTGATCACGCTCACCCTCGGGACGGGTGTCGGCTCGGGATTGTTCAACGACGGGGTCCTGGTCCCGAACACGGAGCTCGGCCACATGGAGATCCGCGGCCGCGACGCCGAGCGGCGGTCCGCGGCCGCCGCCCGTGTCCGACGGGGCCTGTCATGGAAGGCCTGGTCGGCCGACCTCGATGAGCACCTCCATGCGATCGACAAGCTGTTCTGGCCGAATTTGCTGATCCTCGGCGGCGGCGTCAGCAAGAACGCCGACAAGTTCATCCCGCGCCTGACGGTCCGGCCGCGGGTCGTGCCCGCGACACTCCGCAACGACGCCGGGATCGTCGGCGCGGCGATGGCCGCGTCGGAGTCGTTCGTCGAGGGCGGCCCGACGCGCTGAACCCGGCATCGCGGGCGGCTCCGCCAAGGGCTGTCGCGGGGGCGTCCCGAGCGGCCGGGCGTACCATGGCCGAACGACAACCGCAGCCGGACGGCACCGTCCGCGACCTGATCTGCCCGCGAGGAATCGACCCATGACAACAGAGCAGCGCGCCCCCGAGGAGGCAGCGACCGCCGGCCCGACGGTCGCCCGGATGGTCGTCGGTGGCCAGTCGGTCGACGCCGTCGACGGCCAGACCTTCGACGTCGTCAACCCAGCGATCGGCCAGACGATCGCCACGGCCCCCCTCGGTGGCCGTGAGGATGTGGACCGTGCCGTCGCCGCCGCCCAGAAGGCCTTCGACGAGCGCAAGGGCTGGGCGAGCTGGGCCGCCGGCAAGCGCGGCCGGAGCCTGTCGAAGCTCGCCGACCTGATCAAGAAGAACAGCGAGGAGCTCGCCTGGCTGGAGAGCCGCAACGTCGGCAAGCCGATCACCGGCGCCCGCGGCGAGGTCATCGGGGCGAGCCTGGTCTTCGATTACTACGCCGGCGCGGCGAACAAGATCTACGGCCAGACGATCCCGGTGTCGAAGCCGGGCCTGGACCTGACGCTGCGCGAGCCCATCGGCGTCGTCGGGTTGATCGTGCCCTGGAACTTCCCCCTCCTGATGGCCTCGTGGAAGGTCGCCCCGGCGCTCGCCGCCGGCAACACCGCGATCCTGAAGCCCGCGTCGTACACGCCCCTCACGGCGATCCGCCTCGGCGAGCTGGCCCTGGAGGCGGGGATCCCGGCCGGCGTGCTCAATGTCGTGACCGGGCCCGGTGGGACGGCGGGGGCGTCGATCGCCGCCCATCCCGGGATCGGCAAGGTGGCCTTCACCGGCGAGACGACGACCGGCCAGGAGATCATGCGGCTGGCCTCGGGCAACGTGAAGAAGATCAGCCTCGAGCTCGGCGGCAAGAGCCCGAACATCGTGTTCGCCGACGCCGACCTCGAGAGGTTCTCCAGGGAGTCGCCGTACTCCGTGTTCGATAACGCCGGCCAGGACTGCTGCGCCCGGAGCCGCATCCTCGTCGAGCGGTCGGCCCATGAGAAGGTCGTCGAGCTGTTCGCCGAGGCGACGCGGAACGTCAAGGTCGGCGACCCGGCCGAGGACTCGACCGAGGTCGGCAGCCTCGTGAGCCAGAAGCAGCGCGATCGGGTCAAGAACTACATCGAGATCGGCCAGGCGGAGGGCGCGACGATCGTCGTCGGCGGGGCGGCACCCGACGACCCCGCGCTGGCCGACGGCGCGTACCTCCTGCCGACGGTCTTCGACGGCGTCTCGAACGACATGCGGATCGCACGCGAGGAGATCTTCGGGCCGGTCGTGTCGGTCATCCCGTTCGACACCGAGGAGGAGGCGCTCCGCCTGGCGAACGCGACGCCGTATGGCCTGTCGGGCTCGATCTGGAGCCGCGACATCGGCAAGGCGCTGCGAGCGGCGAAGGCCCTCCAGTCGGGCGTGATCTCGGTGAACTCGAACTCGTCGGTCCACACCGAGGCGCCGTTCGGTGGCTACAAGATGTCGGGCATCGGCCGCGAGCTGGGAATGGCTGCGCTGGACCTCTACACCGAGACGAAGAACGTCTATATCGACCTGAGCTGAGGGTCCGACCGCCCGGGCGCTACTCGTCCCAGTGGCGGTCGGCCGGGTGGATGTCCGGCCGGCGGCGGTGGAGCCAGTCGCGGATCGCCCAGTACGAGGTCTTGAAGGCGATGCCCGGCCACGGGATCGCCTCCGGGACGAATGTCCGGATCTCCAGCGCTTCCGGGTTGAGCCGCGGCGTGCCGCCGACGACGCGGGCTTCGAAGGCGAGCACGACCACGGCCGCCTCCAGGCGGGAGTAGAGCCCGACGATCTCGCCCGGCTGGACGACCAGCCCGGTCTCCTCGAGCGTCTCGCGGACGGCCGCCTCGCCGACCGTCTCGTCGACCTCGAGGAAGCCGCCCGGCTGGGCCCACCAGCCCTTGCCGGGTTCGATCCCGCGGCGGAGGAGGACGATCTCGCCGGCGTCCGTCACCGGGATCGTCGTGACGACGAGCCGTGGGTTGACGTACGCGATGTGGCCGCACGACGAACAGCCGAGGCGGTCGCGGTCCTCTCCTTCGATCGGTCCGAAGCTCAGCTCCGTGCCGCAGCGGGAGCAATAGTTGAGCATCCCGGCGAGCCACGGCGGGACGCCCCCACCGGACGGGATCGAGGTCGAGCGGGCGTCCGGCCCGCGACCGAAGGCGTCGAGCAGCTCGCCGGGGCCGTCCCCCCCACCGTCGAGCGACGAGCCGTAGGTCGCCATCAGGCGAGCAGCGCAGCCAGCGCCGCGGCAACGAGCGCGGCCAGCCCGACGATGCTCGCCGCGACCCACGCGAGGCGGAACAGGCCCTTCGTCCGGTCGACCGGCATCCACGCCCAGGCCGACCGCCAGATCCGGACCAGGGCGTCCGAGGTCGTGACGACGAGCAGTGGCGCGGCGATCAGGACACAGACCTTGACCAGCGGGCTGCCGAGTGGCGTCCCCGCTTCCAGCGCGGTGATCGCGATCGCACCCAGCACGAGGACGGGCACCGACAGGAGCACGTAATGCTTCTGGAGGGGTGTCGGCGCGGACTCCGGGACCGAGCGGGGCGGGAGGCCCTGGAGGCTCGGCGGCAGGATGGGGACGGCGGTCCGGACGGCCCGAGGCGCAGCGACCGCCTGTCGGTCGAGGACCGGCATGCCCTGCTCCCAGCGTTCGTCGTCCATGGGTGGCGAGTGTAGTCCGGGGCGACAGATCGGCCCGTGAACCGAGTTCTCCTCGCGGCGCACGTGACGCCAGCCAGACGCCTCGACCGTACGGTGCCGAGTCCATGGCAGACGAGCAGAGGGCTCCAGCTAACGGTTCATCACTAGCCGCCGAGTCAGGCCGAGCGTCGCGGCGGGAGGAACCCAGCGTGGCTTGGGGTCGTATCGCGCTTGCGGTGATCGTCGCTGGGGTGATCGCGGCATGTAGCGCGAGCCTCGCCCCATCAGCCGCTCCGGTCCCGACAGGTGCCGACGCGGTCGCGATTACCGCGAGCCCGGCCACCACGGCCACCATGAGCCTCGAGGCCACCGGCTCACCGCGGAGCCCCATCCCTGGCGATTCCACGTCAGTCGCCGTGCCGCCGAAGCCAAGCGGCGTGTCGTTTGGTGAGAGGCGCAAGGGCGAGGATCCGCCATCGACGCAGATCACCCAGTCGGTGAGTTGGGAAGGACCCCGGAGCGAGGGCGTCGAGATCAGGGTCTACGGCGTGACCGAGTGCGTCGCCAAGCCCCCGAACCCCTCTCCGGACACCCAGGGGCCATGTCTTGTCGAGCACACCCCGCTCCCGGCGTCAGTTCGTGCGCTACTCGCCACCGCGCCCGCGTCGGACGGCATGGTCAGCTGGACCTGGACTGGGACGTTCGATTGTGAAGTGGGCCTGGCGTACGACCCTCGCGGGCCGGCCTACCACGCAGTCGTGCTCGCTGCCTACAGCGCGTCAGACCACTCGATCTTTGCGATCGCAGAGCCCGGTCGATGGTGGCAACCAGGTGTGAACGACATCGTCTGCTGACGACGGCTAGAGACCCAGATTCGCCTCGTCGCCCGCGATGTCGGCGGCCTGGGCCGCGCGCCGGGCGGTGATCCGATCTCGGAGTCCGGAATCGGACACGGCCAGAATCGACGCCGCCAGCAGGCCCGCGTTCTCGCCGTTGCCGACGCCGACCGTCGCGACGGGCACGCCCTTCGGCATCTGCACGATCGCGAGGAGCGCGTCGAGGCCGTCCGAGACGCCGCCTGCCATGGGGACGCCGATCACCGGCACGGTCGTCTGCGACGCGACGACACCAGGCAGGTGAGCCGCGAGACCGGCGATCGCGATCACCACACCGACACCGCGCTCGTCGAACGATGCGACCCACCGGGCGAGCAATTCCGGCGCGCGGTGAGCCGAGATGACCCGAGTCTCGGATTCGACGCCCAGCTCGGCCAGTACCGCCGCAGCCTTCTCGGCGGCCGCGATGTCGCTACGGCTGCCGACGACGATCCCGACGCGGTCGGCTGGCCTCGCGCTCATCGTTCGACCACGGTCGTCGTCGGCGCCGGCTCGGCGGCTTCGCCGACCGGGCCGCCCTGGACGTTCTGCGGCCGCGGGATGCCGAGGCGATCGAAGACCTCGAGGATCCAGACACCCTTCTCGGCCTGGTAACGGACGGCATCGACCGGGCCTCCGGCTGGCCCAGCGATCTCGGCCTTCACCCGCGCGTACCCGTCGCGCAGCGCGGGATCTGAGCGCAACGCGTCACGGAACCGGAGGTCCTTCGACAGGTCGCCCGTGCCGCGCGGATGGACGTGGAAATGGATCCGGTACTCCTCGCCATCGTGGACGATCGATCCGACGAGCATCGGCCGGGTCGGCGGCCACGGATCCGGACCGGGCTGAGGCCCGAACCCGAGCCCGAACAAGGCGTCGGTGATCGCCGGGATGTCGGCCGGGTCCGCCTCGGTCCCGAGGTCCACGATCCCCTTGCCGGGCAGCCCGGGCACGGCGGTGCTGCCGATGTGCTCGACGACGAGATCCGGGCGGGCCGTGTGGACGATGTCGACGATCCGCGCCGCCACCGCCTCCAGCCGCGGATCCCACGGTCGGACTGCGGCCATCCGGCGCTCGTACGGACCGATCGGAGCGGGCGATCTGGGCACCCGCGCAGTGTAGAGTTCGCCGATCATGCGCCGCGTCATCGGCCGACGCCTCCTCGAGGTGGACGTCGGCTAAATCGCCAATCGGATCGCCGCCTCCGACCGGGTCGTGGTCGACCTCGGAACCGGCGACGGTCGAGCGGCCGTCGCACGCGCCCGCCGCGAGCCGGCGGCCTTCGTCGTCGGCCTCGACGCATCCTCGTCGGCGATGGCCGAGGCGTCGCTTCGCGCCGCCCGCCCGGCGCCGAAGGGTGGGCTCTCGAACCTGCTGTTCGCCGTTGCCTCGGCCGAACAACCGCCCGACGAGCTCCGTGGCCAAATCGACGAGATCACCATCTTGTTTCCCTGGGGCTCGCTGCTCCGAGGGGCGCTCGCGACCGACCCCGCGGCGGCCGCGGGTATTGCCAGTCTGGTTGCCCCTGGCGGCGTCGTCCGAATCCTCCTCTCCGTAACTGACAGGGACGCAGCGGAGGCTGATCTTCGGCCGCTAGCCGCTTGCGACGCGGACGCCATCCGCCGGCGGTGGTCGCCGTTCGGGCTCGCGGTGACTAGGTTCGCGCCGGCGACCGCGGACGAGATCGCGGCGTCGGGCTCGACGTGGGCGCGACGCCTGCTTCGGGGTCGTGGGGAGGCCGACCGACCGGTCTGGAGCCTCGAGCTCCGCTGCTCAGATGGAGGTGCCCGACGTTCCGCGAGGTCGCGCCATCCCGTCTGACCTGCGATGCGGCCGGCGCGCACGGCCCCCCGCCACGCTACCGTGAGGGCATGGGCTCGACCTTCCCGATCATCCTCGACGTCGACACGGGCATCGACGACTCGCTCGCCCTGCTCTACACCGCGGCCACTCCCGAAGCGGAGATCGTCGCCGTGACGTGCGTCGGTGGCAACGTCGACGCTCGACAGGTCGAACGGAACACCCGGGCGGTCATGGAGCTGGCCGGCCGGACGGATGTCGAGGTCGCGCTCGGCCGCGAACGGCCGCTCGTCCGTCCGGTCGAGACCACGCCCGAGACCCACGGCCCGCAGGGCCTCGGCCATGCCGAGCTGCCGCCGCCGACCAAGCCGCTCAGCGATCGCCACGCCGCCGACCTCTTCATCGATGAGGCTCGTCGCCGGCCCGGCGAGATCACGCTCGTCACCTGCGGCCCGTTGACGAACCTCGCCGTGGCCCTGCTCCGAGAGCCGGACCTGCCGCGGCTGATGAAGGGCTGGGTCCTGATGGGCGGCGCCTACCGTCATCCCGGCAACACCGCGCCGACCACCGAGTGGAACATCCACTGCGACCCGGATGCCGCGAAGATCGCGTTCAGCGCCTGGGGCGAGTCGGCGATCGCGAACGGTCACCCTCGGCCGGTCGCGCTCGGGCTCGACGTGACCGAGAAGGCGAAGGTCGTCCCCCACCACATCGTGGCCCTCGCCAGGGCCGCCGGAAGCGCGCCGGACGACTCGATCGCGCTCGCCCGTGGCGAGGACCCGATGCAGGCGACCCGGTCCGTGGCCAGCAACCGGATCGTCCGCTACGTGGCCGACGCGCTGCGGTTCTACATGGAGTTCCACAGCCGCTATGACGGCTTCTACGGCGCCTTCATCCACGATCCGCTGGCGGCGGCTGCCGCGCTCGACCCCGGCCTGATCACGACCCGGGCGGTGGCGGTGGACGTGGAGCTCGGTGGCACGCTCACGACGGGCGAGACCGTCACGGACTGGCGGGGAGTGTGGGGCCGGCCGCCGAACGTCGACGTGGCGATCGATGCCGACGCGGACGAGTTCCTGCGCCGCTTCGTCGACCGGGTCGGACGGCTGGCGGCGGCTCGCGGGACGTAGCACACTAGGATCGGAGGGCGGGCTCGCGGCGCCGCGATGGGATGGCGGCGGGCCGGCAGGAGGTACATCGATGGCGGCCACCTGGACCCGCGTGCTCGTCGGACTCGTCGCGTTTGTTGTCGTCCTCGTCGTCGGGATCAGTCTGACCGGTTCGCTCAACGCGGGCACCGACCTCACCGGATCCGGCGGCAAGATCGTTGCCGTCGTCCTCGTCGCATTGCTGGTCGGCCTGATCGGCTACGCCGCGATGGAGTACGCGCAGACGAGGCGCCTCGACTCGATCACCTCGCAGTTCGATACGCGGACGATCGTCCTGATCCCGATCGCGATCGCGATCAACATCATCCTCGGGCAGACCGTCGCGGCCGCGCTCAAGGTGCCGGTATATCTCGACTCGATCGGGACGATCCTGGTGGGCGTGCTGGCCGGGCCCATCGCCGGGGCTCTGACTGGCGGCCTGGCGAACCTGATCTGGACCTACGTCCTTCCGGCGCCGTTCCACTCCGACTACGCGGCGCCGTTCTTCATCGTGGCTGTCGAGATCGGACTATTCGCGGGTGTCTTCGGCCGATTGGGCTTCTTCCGGAGCCGCCCGAACACCCCAACTGAGCGGTTGGCGATCGGGGCGATCGTGGTGGTGGCCGTCGTTGCCGTCATCGGGATCTACGGGTTCGTGCCGTTCTACAGTCAGGGCGGCCTGACGTTCTTCGCGCCGCCTGCGGCCGGGACGCCGGCTCCCGACCCGATCTTCATCCTCCTCGGCTGGCTCGTCGCACTCCTGCTCGTTGGCGCCGTCGTCGGCCTCGTCCTCTTGCTGTTCGTGCGGCGTGACCTCGGCGCGGCCTACGTCTTCGTGGCGGGCCTGATCTGCGGCATCGTGTCGGCGATCATCTCGGCGCCGATCTCGGCGATCTTCTTCGGCGGCGTGACCGGCTCCGGGACCGACGTCCTCGTTGCCGCGTTCCAGAAGGCCGGCTCGGACCTCCAGACCGCGGTCCTCCAGCAAGGCCTCCTGTCCGACCCGATCGACAAGACGCTGACCTATTTCGTGGTATTCGCGATCCTCGGGGCGCTCAGCCGTCGGTTCGTTGCCCGCTTCCCGCAAGGCGACCAGGCCGTCGGCCTCGCGGAGGCCTAGCCGATCGACGACGCGGCCTTCCTGGCGAGTCTCGCGCCGCCGACCCCAAGTTCCTACCACCGCCTGAACCCGCTCACGAAGGCTGTCGCCGCGACGGTCGAATCCATCGGCGCGTTCGTCATCGGTGGCTACCTCGGGCCGCTCGCGATCATCGTCCTGGCCGTCCTGCCCGCGGCGGTCATCGCCGGCGTCGCCGGTCGGCTCGTCCGGATTTCGGCTCTGCTGACGCTCCCAATCGCCATCTCGGTGATCCTCGTCAGCGTCTTCACCCGGGCCGGGACGCACGTCCTGTTCACGATCGGGCCCTTCGACGCAACGACGGAAGGGGTCGACTTCGCCGGCCAGACCCTCGTCCGGTTGTTCGCGATCTCGACGTCGATCGGGCTGTTCGGCCTGACGACGGAGCCGCGGAGCTTCGTCCTCGATCTGGAGCGGCGCGGCCTGTCGCCGCGGTTCGCGTTCGTCGCCCTGGCAACCCTCGAGGCCGTCCCGGCGATGGTGGAGCGAGCCAGCATCATCGGGAGCGCCCAACGGGCACGAGGGCTCGACACGGAAGGGAGCCTGCGGGCGCGCCTGCGCGGGGTGCTGCCACTGGTCGGCCCCGTGATCCTCTCCTCACTCACCGAGGTCGAGGAGCGGAGCCTCGCCCTTGAGGTCCGGGCATTCGGTCGGCCGGGACATCGGCATCTTCTCTGGCGTCTGCCGGACTCGACGGCCCAACTGATCGTCCGCACCGGGCTGTTCCTCGCGCTGATCGCCGCGATCGCCGGCCGGATCACCGGCACGTTCCCGCGGCTGCCCTGACCGGCCGATGCTCCAGCTCAGCGGCGTCTCATATCGCTACGCGGGGTACTCCAACGAGGTCCTGCACGACATCGACCTGCGGCTCGATGACGGCGAGATCGTCGGCCTTATCGGCCCGAACGAGGCCGGCAAGTCGACGCTCTGCCTGGTCGCGTCCGGCCTGGCACCCGCCTCGATCGGCGGCTCACTGCGAGGGTCGCTGACGCTCGATGGGGTTCCGGCCACCGGCCTCGCGACCCATGAGCTTGCCGAGCGCGTGGTCGTCGGATTCCAGAACCCGAACACGCAACGCTCGGGGATCGCGGCGACGGTCTTCGAGGAGATCGCCCTCGGGCCGATGAACCTGGGCCTCCCGGTCGACGAGACGGTCGAACGAACGAGGGAGGCAGTCGCCCGCCTGCGGCTGGGCGAGCTGATCCGCCGGGACCCGCAGCGACTGTCCGGCGGACAGGCGCAGCTCGTCGGGATCGCATCGCTCCTCGCGATGCAGCCGCGTCACGTCATCCTCGACGAGCCGACCGCCCAGCTGGACCCGGCCGGGACCCGGCTCGTCGGAGAGGCGCTCCGATCGCTGGCTGGTAGTGGGACGTCGCTGCTGATCGCCGAGCACAAGACGGATCTCCTCGACGGGCTCTGCTCGCGGATCCTCGCAATCGACAGCGGCCGGATCGTGCTCGACGGGCCGACGGCGACCGTGTTCGACGATCCACGCCTCGCGGCCCTCGGCGTGGAGCCGCCGGCCAGGGCGCGACTCGTCAGGGCATTCCGGGATCGCGCCATCGAGGTGTCCGTCGTCGAGGACGCGCTGGCGGGGGCGGCCTCGTGACCGTCTCGCCGCCGGCGACGACCTCGGCGCCCGCGGCGGGCCATCCCGTCCTCACGACCGAAGGCCTCGTCCACGTCTATCCGGGCGGGACGCGGGCTGTGGACGGGGTCGACCTGACGATCACGACGGGCGAGCGGGTCGCGATCGTCGGCCAGAACGGGTCGGGCAAGACGACCCTCGTGCGGCATTTCAATGGACTGCTCCGGCCAACGGAAGGTCGTGTCCTCGTCGATGGCGCCGATGCCGCCGGACAGCGGGTGGCCCATCTCGCGACCACCGTGGGCCTCGCCTTCCAGGACCCGGATCGGCAGATCTTCGCGGGCAAGGTCCGATCGGAGGTGGCGTTCGGCCCGCGGAACATCGGGCTGCGGGGCGCCGCGCTCGAGGCGGCGATCACGAGGGCCCTCGCGGCGACGGGCCTCGAGGGCGAGGCCGACACGAATCCGTACGACCTCGGCTACTCCCGGCGGAAGCTGCTGGCGCTCGCGTCGATCCTCGCGATGGGGACGCCGGTCGTGATCCTGGACGAGCCGACGACTGGCCAGGACGCGCGCGGCGTGGCTCGGGTCCAGCGGATCGTGGCCGACCTCGCCGCCGCCGGTCGGACGGTGATCGCGATCAGCCACGACATGCGGTTCGTCGCCGAGGGGTTCGAGCGGGTCGTCGTCATGCGCGACGGGCGGATCGTCCTCGACGGCTCACCGGCCGAGGCGTTCGCCGAGGCGGCATGGCCAACGCTGGCCTCGACGTTCCTCGAGCCACCGCTCGCCGCCCGGATCGGGGCGCGCCTCGGCGTCGGCTCGACACCGACCGACGAATCGCTCCTCGCTGCGCTCGGCGGGACACTCGCAGCTCCCGCCGACACTGATACCTGACAGAGATCGCCTCTCGGGTCTGGCGGGTGGTCAGTCGCGCGAGCGAAGGGCGACGACGATCAGGAGGAACGACGTCTCGAGGACGTCCACGCCGGCGATCACGAGGGCCACGACGAGCGGCAGCGGGTGCCCGAGCAGCCAGCCAGAAGCGGCCGCGAGCGCTGCAACCGCGAGGAACACGAGGCGGACGCCGCGGATCATCCCGGCGATGTCGCGCCGGCGTTCAGCGCTCGTCCGCGGCACGGCGGCCTCCGGTGGATCGTCGGCGAGCCGTCCCAGAGCGGACAGCAGCAGCACGACCCCGAGCGCCGAGGACCCACCGACCAGGGCGGCGCGGATCAGTGGCGGCGGGGTCACGACCGCGCCCAGGGCGGACGCATCCCAGCCGAGTGCCGTGCCCGCGGCGATGGCCGCCGCGCCCGCCACGAGCCAGGCGATCCGGGTCGGGTCGTCCGTATCCGCATCGCGTCCGTCGCGGCCATCGGGCGACCGCGACGGCCGCGGCGGGATCGGCTCGGGCGGCTCGGGCCGGTCCGCGCCCTCCGGCCGGCGATGACCGGGTTCGAGATCCACGGTCATGGGCTCTGAGGGACCGCGGCAACCACCCACAGGAACCGCGCGCCGTGGCGGTCCTCGGGCTCGTCGAGCACGTCGGCGCGCTCGACGACGAGCCCGGCCTCCTCGACGAGCCGGCGGTTGACCCGCGCCGAGAAGTGGCTGAAGTACATGTCGACGCCGAGCCAGCCGGGCTCGATCCCGCCCGGGTCGTCCTCGACCCCGAACGAGGCGATGAGGACGCCACCGGGCCGCAGCCAGCGCCGGATCCGGGCGAGCAGCGGGGTGTGCTCGTCGCGCGGCACATGGGTCAGCGAATAGAACGCGACGACGGCGTCCAGGCTGGCCGCCGGCCGGTTGATCGCCGTCATGTCGGCCTGGACGAACTTCGCTGTTGGAACGTTCGAACGGGCGAGCGCGATCTGCGCCCTGGAGATGTCGACGCCGACGAGACGGCGGCCGACCGCGAGGGTCGCGGTCATCGGGATGCCGGCACCACAGCCCAGCTCGAGAACATCCGTGCCCCGCGGGATCCGCTCGTCGGCGAGGGCGAGCGCCCAGCGCCGCGCTGCCGACGGCCGAAGCGGGCTCCAGGTGAGGTACCGCTCGGCGACCTGGTCGTAGCCGGTCGCGACGACGGCCTTCGGGTAAACGCCACCGGCGGCCGCCGCGGCCTCGGCGTTCACGGCCCTTCGCCGACGAGCAGCTCGACCCGGTGGATCTCGCCGTCGATGATCCGGAAGGCACCGAGCGACGGCTCGCTCTCGGCCAGCGACACGAGCAGGTAGAGGGCATCCGGATAGAAGGCCAGCCCGACGTCGGTCGGGCTCGGATATGCCGGGGAGCGGACGTGGCTGTGGACGATCGCCCAGAAGACCTCGTCCGCGTCGTCGGTCGCGATCGTCAGCCGGAGCAGGTCGTCCGGGTGGATCTCGTAGCGGTACGGCGACGCGGCCTTGTTCCTGGTCGGCTCGTACCGCAGGGGCCGGCCGCCGTCGGCCGCGGGACGATCGCCGACGATCAGCCCGCAGGCCTCGTTCGGGTCCTCCGCACGAGCCTGGGCGACGATCGCCTCGACGAGGTCCGGTGAGATGGACACCGAGGACGGTCCGGGATGGGCAACCGCGGGCAGCGACATCGTGTCGGCATCCTATCCCGGGCGGCGCGCCGCGAGCATCAGGACGACCGGCCGCCCACCCTCCACGACCGCCCGACGCTCACCACCAGCTGACGCCGCCCTCCAGGTCCTCGGTCATCTCGCCGAGGTCGCGGGTGAACGTCCCGGCGCTGAGGTACTTCCAGCCGCCGTCTGCCAGTAGTGCGACGATCGTCCCGCTCGACATCCGACGCGCCTCGCGCGCGGCGGCAACCAGGACGGCACCGCACGACGGGCCGCCGAAGATTCCTTCGCGGTCGACGAGGTCGCGGAGCGCCGCGACGGCGTCGGCGTTGCTCACGAGGTACTTCGCGTCGAGGAGCGCCGGGTCGAGGATCTCCGGGATGAAGCCTTCCTCCAGCGATCGCAGGCCCTGGACCGCCTCCCCGGGGAGCGGCTCCGCGGCCACGATCCGGACGCCCGGCTTCGTTCGCCGGAGATACCGCCCGACGCCCATCAAGGTCCCGCTCGTCCCGAGGCCGGCGACGAAGACGTCGACCTCCGGGCAGTCGGCTAGGACCTCAGGGCCGGTCGTCTCCTCGTGGGCCCGCGGGTTCGCGTCGTTCCCGTACTGGTAGGGCATGACGAACCGCTCGTCCCGCTCGACGAGGTGCTTGGCCAGCGCGATGGCACCGTTCGACCCGAGATGCCCGGGCGAGTCGATCACCTCCGCCCCGAACAGGGCCGCCATCTGGCGCCGCTCGTTCGTGACGTTGTCCGGCATGACGAGTGCGACGCGGTAGCCCTTCCTCCGCCCGATCATCGCGAGCGCAATCCCGGTGTTCCCGGACGTCGGCTCGAGGATGATCGAGTCGGCCCGGAGGAGGCCGCGCGCCTCGAGATCCTCGACAAGGTACTTCGCGACGCGGTCCTTGACCGAGCCGGTCGGGTTCACCATCTCGAGCTTGGCGAAGATCCGGACCGCGGGGTTCGGGGACATCCGCGGGATCTCGACGAGCGGCGTGTGACCGATCGCGTCGAGGATGTCGTCGTACCGACCGCCGTGCGGTGCGCCGGCTTCGTGGGCGTGGGCGTGGACGCGCCCGTGCCCGAGCCCGTGCCCGTGCCCGGGATCGACGCCGCCGGGCTCCGCCGGCCGGACGACGACCGGCTTCGGGAGCGCCATCTCTAGCCCTCGCGGAGCTCGCCGCCGGCCATCGCCGGCAGGAGCCGGACCTCGTCCCGCTCGGCGACGCTCGTCGCCAGGCCGTCGAGGTAGCGCACGTCCTGGCCGTTGACGTAGACGTTCACGAACCGGTTGAGCGACCCGTCCTCCGTGAGCAGCTGCGCGCGGAGGGATGGGTAGGCCACGGTCAGCGCCTCGACCACCTCGGCCACCGTCGCCCCACCGAGCTCGACCTCCTTGTTGCCCCCGACCTGGGGCCGGAGGACGGTCGGGATTTTGACGACGCTCACGCCGGGCCTCCGAGGACGAACGGCTCGCCGGTCGTCGCGCCGCCGCCGGCGAACACCGGGACGGCCAGCGGTCGACCCTCGGCCCGCGCCGCGATCGCCTCGGTCGAGCAGACCGGGCAAGTCGGATCGCGCCGGAGCCTCAGCTCGGTGAACGTCGAGTCGAGGGCGTCGAACAGGAGCAGCCGGCCGGCGAGCGTGTCGCCGATGCCGAGGAGCACCTTGAGCGCCTCGTTCGCCTGGAGCATGCCCATGATCCCGGGCACGACGCCAAGGACACCGGCGACCGAGCAACCGGGCGCGAGCTCGGGCGGTGGCGGGGTTGGGTAGAGGCAGCGGTAGCACGGACCCTCGAACGGGATGAACGTGGTCAGCTGGCCCTCGAAGCGGAAGACGCTGGCGTGCACGACCGGGATTCCCTTGGCGACCGCGGCGTCGTTCAGGAGATAGCGGGTCTCGAACGTGTCGGTGCCGTCGATGATCACGTGGTAGCCGGTGATCAGCCGGTCGACGTTGTCGGCCACGAGCATCTCCTCGTGGGTGACGACGTTCACGTCGGGGTTCAGGGCGTTGATCGTCTTGCGGGCGGACTCGACCTTGCGCTCCCCCACCCGGTCGTTCGTGTGGAGGATCTGACGCTGGAGGTTCGACAGGTCCACGACGTCGAAGTCGACGATGCCGATCGTCCCGACGCCGGCGGCGGCGAGGTAGAGCGCGGCCGGCGAGCCGAGACCGCCGGCGCCGATGAACAAGGCCTTGCTCTGGAGCAGCTTCGCCTGGCCCTCCGCGCCGACCTCGGGGATCAGCAGGTGGCGGCTGTAGCGCTGCTTCTGTTCCGAGGTCAGGTTGACCGGCTTGTCCCACGGCAGCCCGGCCGACTTCCAGGCCTGGAACCCGCCCGACATCGAGGCGACGTTCGTGTAGCCGAGCTGCTCGAGGGTCTGGGCGGCGAACAGGCTCCGGACCCCGCCCGCGCAGTACAGGACGACCGGCGCGTCGCGATCCGGGACGGCGCCCTCGATCTGCTGCTCGACGTAGCTCTTGCTGATGTGGACGGCGCCCGGCAGGTGGCCCTGCTCCCACTCGGAGTCCTCGCGGACGTCGATGACGGTCGCGCCGCCCGCCGGGAGGGCATCGACGTCCCCCGGCGTCACCTCGCGGATCTGCGAGCGCGCCTC
>Ga0070699_100000513_pt1 | contig 36745 bp, 26 predicted proteins | sample KBSK1503metaG_FD_65473 | JGI IMG/M metagenome (GOLD analysis project Ga0070699, IMG submission 65473) | Corn, switchgrass and miscanthus rhizosphere microbial communities from Kellogg Biological Station, Michigan, USA - KBS K1-50-3 metaG | ecosystem: Host-associated > Plants > Roots >... | reverse complement strand
TTCATCACCGCCTCGATGGAGGAGGTCGTCAAGACGCTGATCGAGGCGATGATCCTGGTCACCCTGGTGGTCTTTCTCTTCCTGGAGAGCTGGCGCGCCACGGTCATCCCGCTCCTGGCGGTGCCGGTGAGCATCATCGGGACCTTCCTCGGGCTCCAGGTGCTCGGCTTTACCATCAACACCCTGACCCTCTTCGGGCTGGTGCTGGCGATCGGCATCGTGGTGGACGACGCCATCGTGGTGATCGAAAACGTCGAGCGGATCATGGAGGAGGAGGGACTCCCGCCCCGGCAGGCCGCCGACAAGGCGATCCGCCAGGTGAGCGGCGCGCTGATCGCAATCGTGCTGTCGCTCTGCGCGGTGTTCGTGCCGGTGGCGTTCATCAGCGGGATCACCGGCGCGCTCTACCGGGAGTTCGCGCTCACCATCGTGATCGCGATCGTGATTTCGGGCATCGTGGCCCTGACGCTCACGCCGGCGCTCTGCGCCATGCTGCTCCGCCCGCCGGCCGGCGAGACCGGGAACCGGTTCTTCCGGGCGTTCAATCGCGGATTCGACGGGGTGCGAACCCGCTACATCGGCGCGGCCGGCCGGATCGTGTCCCGCCCGAGAGCGGGGATCGCGGCCTTCCTGGTGATCGTGGTGCTCGCCGTGGTGCTCTATCGCAGAGTGCCCGGCGCGTTCATCCCCGAGGAGGACAAGGGGTTCTTCGTGCTGGCGGTGCAGCTCCCCGACGCGGCGTCGCGCCAGCGCACCGAAGAGGTCGTGTCCAGGATCGAGCGCATCGCGCTCGCCGACTCCTCGGTCCAATCGGTGGTGACCCTGGTCGGTCTCGACCTGCTCACGTTTTCCCAGCAGACCAACAGCGCCACGATGTTCGCCCGGCTGAAGCCGTGGGGCGAGCGCAAGCGCAAGGACCAGAGCCTCGCGGCGATCCTCGGCAGGGTCAACGGACAACTCTTCGGGTTGAAAGAAGCCATCTCGTTCGGCTTCAATTTCCCGGAGATCCCCGGGCTAGGGAGAACCAGCGGGCTCGAGATGAACCTGCAGGCGCGCGCCGGCCAGGATTATCGGGGCTTCGCCCAGATCGCGCAGCAATTTGCCCTGGACGCCAACGCGCTGCCCGAGATCCAGAACGTCACGGCGCTGATCCGGGCCGACGTGCCGCAACTCTACGTCACCGTGAACAAGGACGCGGCGTACGCCCGCGGGGTGGTGCCGGGACAGATTTTCTCCACCCTGCAGGCCATGTTGTCGAACCTCTACATCAACGACTTCAATCTCTACGGCCGCTCCTTCAGGGTGCAGGCCGAGGCGCTGCCGGAATTCCGGCAACGGCCCGAAGACATCGGCCGGTTCCATGTCCGCAGCGCAACCGGTGACATGGTGCCGCTCTCCGCCCTGGTCATGACCGAGATGCGGGGCGGCCCGAACATCATCCAGCGATTCAACGGCTTTCCCTCCGCCCTGGTGACCGGGCAGCCGAGGCCCGGCAAGAGCTCGGGCGAGATGCTCGCCGCGGTGGAGCGGCTGGTCGTCGAGAAATACGCCGCGCAGGGCATCGGATACGCCTACAGCGGCCAGTCCTACCAGGAGCGGGTGTCCGGCGGCAGCAGTGCCCTGGTCATCGGGCTCGGCCTGGTGATGGTCTTTCTGGTGCTGGCGGCCCAGTACGAGAGCTGGTCGATTCCCTTCGCGGTGCTGCTCGGCGTTCCCTTCGGGATCTTCGGTGCGCTGCTCGGCGCGTGGCTTCGGGGCATGTCCAACGACGTCTACTTCCAGGTCGGAATGATCGCGGTCATCGGCCTCGCCGCCAAGAACGCGATTCTGATCGTGGAATTCGCCAGCGAGCTCCGGGCCCAGGGGCTCTCGGTGCAGGAGGCGGCCATCCGGTCCGCGCGCCAAAGGCTGCGGCCCATTCTCATGACATCCTTCGCGTTCATCCTCGGCGTCACGCCGCTGCTGGTGGCCGGAGGCGCTGGTGCCATCAGCCGCCATTCGATCGGCACCGGCGTCTTTGCCGGCATGCTGGTGGCCACGCTGGTCGGGATCTTCTTCATCCCGCTGTTCTTCTCGGTGATCGCCGGCATGGCGCGGCAGCGGGTCCCGGCGGCGCCATCGCCCGCGGAGCCGGTGCTTGCGGAGGAGCGCTGAGATGCGCAGCGCAACGGCCGGAGCCCTCGCGCTGCTGACCGCGGCCTGCGCCATCGGACCATCGACCAGGGTCGAGGCGCCACCCGCTCTCGCCGCGCGTCCGTCGGACAGTCTCATCGATTCTGCGTCCAGAGGATTTCTCGACTCGCTTGCCACGGCGCGGATGTCGGCGCGAGCCGATTCCCTCCCCGGATGGCGGCGCGTCGAGCCGCTGGTGCTCGACTCGGCCAACGACCGTCCCTGGCTCGCCGTGCTCAACGACTCGGTGCTGGTCGCCCTGGTCGATTCCGCGATCGCCAACAACAAGGACCTCGCGCTCGCCGTCGCCCGGGTCAGGGAATACCGGGCCCTGCTCGGCGCGGCGCGGGGCGACTTGTTTCCGCAGATCGGAGCGGGAGCGCTCGCGAGCAAGAACCAGAGCGTGTTTGGAACCTTCCCGGCGCAGAACTTCGACGTCGTCCGGGTCACCGCCGACCTGGCCTGGGAGCTCGACTTCTGGGGCCGGCTCCGGCGCCAGAGCCAGGCGGCCAAGTTCGATCTTCTGGCCCAGGAGGAGGACGAGCGCGCCACCGTGGTGACGCTGGTGAGCGACGTGGTCACCGCCTATCTCGAGCTGCGCGAGCTCGATCAGAACCTGGCCATCTCGGAGCAGACCCTGGAATCGCGGCGCGCCACGCTCGCGCTGGCGCGGCGGCGTTTCGCGGAGGGCGTCATTTCGGAGCTGGACGTCCGGCAATTCGAATCGGAAGCCGCGGCACCGGCCACCCGCGTCGCCGACTTTGCACGGCAGCGCGCGGAGAAGGAACACCAGCTGAGTGTGCTGCTGGGGCGGATGCCGGGACCGCTTCCTCGCGGCCGGCCGCTGGCCGACGCGGTGCTGGCGGTCGCGGTGCCGGACTCGATTCCTGGAGACTACGTCCTCCGGCGCCCGGACGTCAGACGAGCGGAACGGGAGCTGTCCGCGTCGCTTTCCCGCATCGGCCTCGCCCTGGGGAATCGGCTGCCCCGGGTGGCGATCACCGGCCAGTACGGTCGCCAGCGGCAAGACTTCCACGACCTCTTCGGGAAGTCCGGGGAGGTCTACCTGCTCCAGCTCGGGGTCAGCGTCCCCGTGTTCACAGGGGGGCGGCTGCTCAACCAGCAGCGCGCCGCGAGCGCGCGGGTCGATCAGGCGCGGGCGCGTTATGAGCACGCGGTGCTCACCGCGTTTCAGGAAGTCGACGATGCGCTGGTCGGGCTCCGGCTCACCCGTGATCAGCTGGTGGCCCAGAGCACCCAGGTGCAGGCCCTCCGGCGCGCGCTGGACCTGGCGCAGCGCCGCTACGAAAACGGGGTCTCCAGCTACCTGGAAGTGCTGGATGCGCAGCGGGGGTTATTCGGCGCCCAGCTGTCGCTGGTGCAAACCGAACGGCAATACCTGGGTTCCACCGTCCGCCTGTACAAGGCGGTCGGCGGTGGATGGTCACCGCGCTAAGGCGGTGTGACGATCACCACCCTGAACGGCAGATCCTCCGCGCCGATCACCTGGTCCTGAGCCGGGTCGATGAACACCTTCACGACCCGCGTATCCCTGGTGTCCACGATGCGCTCGAATCGGGGCGGACCCGCGTGGCCGGCGGTTCTCACCTGCATCCGCACCAGCCGCGTGTCGATCGGTTCGAAGACCACCACGTCCCTGCTGTGATCGGCGCCATGGACGTGGAGCGTGCGCGCGAGGAGCCGGTAAAACACCTCGGCGTACGCGGGCAGTTTGTCGCGCCGTGCCTCGAGCGCCCTGACCAGCCGATCGTGCTCGAGCTCGAAGTAGGGCCGGGGCAGTACCGCGACCGCGCTTTCGATGACGGAATCGGGCAGGGCGGCCACGAGCTCCCGCGCCACCGCAACGAAGTCGTTCCGGTCGAGACGATTGAGGACCCGGTGGTCGATCCGCTCCGCGGACTCGGCGAGCCGCTCGACCGGCGGGAGCTGGTCGGAAAAGCCCACGTAGCGAGGCAGCAGCCAGCGGGACAAGGTGCCGACCGCTCCATCCACGCGGGCAAAAGCCCAGTCCCTGTCCTCGGGAATGGGCCGCCACAGGGTTTTTCCTTTCATGCGGGAGCGGCCCCAGCGCCATTGGCTTTCGTGGCGGTCCCAGTCACCCACCAGCATGTCGATCAGTCGAATCTTCAGATAGTACTTGTCGTCGATCGAGCTTTCCGGGTCGGTGCTGAGCGAATCCAGGACTTCGTCACCCCCGACGATCCGCCGATACCCGGCGAATCCGGGACGATCTCCGCTCCGCTCGTTGGCCCGGACGCTCAGTAGTCCTACGCGCCCCGCGAAGACCGGCCGGTACCGGCCCAGGCTGGGTTCATTGGGCATCACGACGGGGATGGGCCGGGGTGCGGCGATGCCGGCGGCCTCCTGGAGCTTCGACACCACGACCGCCCCGAGCGGAAACTGCGCGGCCATCTGGTCGTCGAGCGCCGAAAGAATCCATTTGGCCCGAACCCATCTGGGGAGGACGGGCGCTGCATTCTTCACGACGGGACGGAAGTCGTACTCGAGGCCCTTCCCACCGGTGAAGCGGAGCCCGACGGTCTGCTTGCCGCCGATGAGCTCGGTCGGCGTGAGGCCGCCGCCGACCTTGTCCAAATCGACCACCGGCAGCCGCACGGGAAGGCCCCAGAGCTGCCGGTTCAGATCGCCGGCGAAGAGCCGTCGCAGCTTTCCGGCGGGATAGGTCCGGCCGGGCGTCGTCGTCACGGAATCGGCGTCTTCGAGGAGCACGGTGGGTACCGCGGCGGGGGCGAACTCGACCTCCTCGGGTTGTGAATCGGCGACGATCGCCGCCGGGAGATCCTTCGCCTCCGGCTCGGTCCACCAGGGAGTGCCCGGAGCCATCGTATCGGGAGAGACCGGGATCAGCTCGCGAGGCTGTTTGGACGGCCCGAGAAGGGACGCCGAGTAGACGACCTTGAATGCATTCCGTCCGGCGGCCATGCACGTGGCGATCTCCGCGTCGGTGCCGGCACATTCCCGGAATTGCTTGTCACCGGCCGTCACGAAGAGGTCGACCCCATCATCCTTGCGGAAGACCAGCATCATGTAGCCCGGCTCGGCCTCACCGAAGACCAGGCCGGGCCCCATCTGCAACGAGGAGACCTTGCTGCCGGCGCCGCTCACCAGCACGAAGCGCGGATCGGCGTCGTCGGCACCGGTCAGCACCTGGAGAGAGTGGTCATGTCCGCCGGCGTAGATCAGCGGCGGCTTGTGGGTGGCTTCGAAGGCTTTTCGGAGTCCCGCGAGCAAGGCGTCGTAGGGCGGCGAATTGAGATCCTGCACCAGCGCGCCGGCCCGCTTCAGGACGTAGGCAATCCCCAGCGTGTGGTACCCCGGCATGACGGCCCCATGCGGCCCGGCGGAGTAGTAGGGATGATGCGCCACCAGGATCACTTCGCGGTCGCGCGCCCCGTTCAGCGCCTTCACCAACCGCTCGAAATACTGGACGCGCTGGGCCGGGGCACGCTCCTGGAGAAACCAGTGCGTGTCGAAGAATGCGATGCGCACGTTGCGGCGGAGATCACGAACCACCGGTCCCGGATCGCTGGGAGCGGGGAGGAGGGAGACGTAACGACCGGCCTTCCTGCCCAGGGCGAGCTGCTCTCCCAGATTCTGAACCCGGTGGAGACCTGCTTCGCCCACCGTATTGGCCCAGTCGTGGTTGCCGCTGACGAAGAGCCCGACGGTGGCGTGCTTGATGGCTTCCGGTCCCGCGACGAGGTCGATCTGACTCCACAATCCCAGCGAGTCCGCTTCGAAACTGGGGTCGCCGCGGTCATGCATTCCCTGCGGGTAGACATTGTCGCCGAGGAAGAGGATGGAGACCGCCGAATCACGCCGGAGGGTGGCGGACCATTGCTCGACTTCGGACTGGATTGCGGGAAGCAGTGGAGTCCGGTTCTTGATGGTGGCGCCGGCGTCACCGAGCAGGAACACCACCGCGTCCACATTGGCCGAATCGGGAACCGGGATGGGAGTGGTGTGGGGGAACTCCAGGGGGCTGATGTCCAGCAGGTTGGTGGCGCCGAACACGCCGAAGGAAAACAGTCCCAGCAGGGCGACCACACCGGCTGAGGCGGTAATCAGCGGGTTTCGCGGCGTGCGCCGGATCCGAAGCGACGCGACGCATCCCGTGACCAGGCCGATGGCTCCTCCAATCACCGCCCCGGCCCATGGAGCAGCGCTGTCACTCCAGGCGATCGAGCCCACGACCGTCCCGGCCACTGCGCACACCACGAGCCCCCCGAGGCCACAGATAGTGGCCCACCCTACCCCATGCGACCGGCGACGGTGGAGGCGGAAGCCGGCCCATGCGCCGAGCGGAATCGGAATCAGATCCCAGCGAAACGCCAGCAGGTCTTCCATCGCGAAGATGTACGAATCGAATCGGGATTCCAGCACCACCAGCGCGAGGGTGACCATGAAGCCGACCACGGCTCCGCCGAGGGTGGCGAAACAGGTGATGATGGAGTGCACGATGCGGTAGCGGAGGCTTCGCCGGACCGATGGCGGAGGCGCATCGGGATCGGCGGCGGCCTTGTCCTGCGGTTCCGGTTCCGGACTCATGCCATTCCTCTCGCGCGAATCCCCTTGCGCACCCCCACCCCGGGCGTATCGTTCAACCCTCCCATCCCGGAGCGAGCCCGCACGTGACGGCCCAGCACTCCATCGAGGTGACGGTGAACGGGACTCGCCACGCACGCGAGGTCGAGCCACGCCTGCTGCTCAGCGACTTCCTGCGGCACGATCTGGGGCTCACGGGAACCCACGTCGGATGCGAACACGGTGTCTGCGGCGCCTGTACCATCCTGCTCGACGGGGAAGCGGTTCGCTCGTGTCTCGTCTTCGCGGTGCAAGCCGACGGGCACGCCGTCGAGACCGTGGAAGCGCTCGCCACCGGGGAGACCCTGCACCCGATTCAGCAGGCCTTTCACGAAACCCACGCCCTGCAGTGCGGGTTCTGCACGCCGGGCATCCTGATGACGCTGGTTCCCTTCCTGCGCGACCATCCCGCGCCCGCCGAATCCGCCATCCGTGAGGTGCTCTCCGGGCATCTTTGCCGCTGCACCGGGTACGCCAATATCGTCGCCGCCGTGGAGCGCGTCGCTCGATACGGACCGGGCACCCATGCCGAAAAGGACGCCCAGTGATCCTCGGCAGCTACATGGGCCGGCGCGTGCTTCGGCTGGAAGACGCGAAGCTGCTCACCGGGCGGGCCCTCTTCGTCGACGACGTGGAGCTCCCGGGGATGCTGCACGTCGCCTTCCTGCGGAGCGACGATGCGCATGGCCTCCTCCGGAGCATCGATGCGACCGCGGCGAGAGAACGCCCCGGCGTCCACGCGGTGTATACCGCGGCCGACCTGGGCGACTACTGGCAGCCTGGCCCCCTGCTGGTTCCGCCCCCACCGGTGCCCGGGTTGATCTTCAATGCCGCGACCCAGGTCCCTCTGGTGCGCGACAGGATCCGCCACTGTGGCGAGCCGCTCGCGATGGTCGTGGCGGAGAGCCGTTACATCGCGGAAGATGCGCTGGAAGACATCGTCGTGGACGTGGAGCCGCTCCCCGCCGTCGCGGATCTCGAGGCGGCCTTGCTGCCGGACGCCCCGCTGGTGCACGAGCAGTTCGGCACCAACCTCGCTGCCCAGGTCCACCAGTGCAAAGGGGACTATGCCTCGGCGCGAACCGCCGCGGCGCTCCTCGTCGCCCGCCGGTTCCTCTACGACCGCGGTGCCTCGGCGGCCATCGAGAACCGCGGAGTGGTTGCCTCGTGGGATGCGCGGGCGGGCGAGCTCACCGTCTGGGATACGACCCAGGCCCCGATCCCGATCCGGAACGGGCTCGCTTCGATGCTCGGGCTGGGCGAATCCCAGGTCCGGGTGATCGCCCCGTTCATCGGCGGGGGCTTCGGTCCGAAGATCATGATGTTCTACCCGGAGGAGGTGCTGCTCCCATGGGCGGCCATGCGACTTGGCCGGGCGCTCAAATGGATCGAGGACCGGCGGGAGAATTTCTACGCGACCACCCAGGAGCGGGGGCAGATCCACGACGCCGAGCTCGCGGTATCCCGGGACGGCAGGATCCTCGGTGTGCGTGACAGTTTTTTGCACGACACGGGAGCCTACGATCCCTACGGACTCACCGTTCCCATCAACAGCCAGTGCACCCTGCTCGGGCCTTACGTGGTACCGCACTACGACAGCGAGTTCAAGGCGGTCTTCACCAACCGGCCGATCGTCACGCCGGTGCGCGGAGCGGGCCGGCAGCATGGCGTGTTCGTGATGGAGCGGTTGCTCGATCTGGCGGCCCGCGAGCTCGGGATCGACCGGGTGGAGATCCGGCGCCGGAACTACATCCAGCCGGACGCCTTTCCCTATGACCACGAAATTCTGTTCCAGGATTTCCGGCCGCTGGTGTATGACAGCGGCAACTATCCCGCCGCGCTCGAGAAAGCGGCGCTGATGATCGGCTATGAGGACTTCGTGCGGGAGGAACAGCCGCGCCTCCGGCGCGAGGGGCGTCATGTCGGCATCGGGGTCGTTTCGTACATCGAAGGCACCGGCATCGGTCCCTATGAAGGCGCGCGCGTGACGGTCGAGCCCAGTGGCATGGTCCGGGTGGCGACCGGCGTCGGCACCCAGGGGCAGGGACACTTTACCACCTTTGCGCAGCTCGTGGCGGAACAGCTTGGCGTGGAGGTGACGAGCGTCCAGGTCACCACCGGCGATACGCGGGACTTCAGCTGGGGCACCGGGACCTTCGCGAGCCGCGGTGCGGTGGTGGCGGGCAGCGCGTGCCACGCCGCCGCGCTCAAGGTGCGCGCGAAAGTGCTGGCGCTCGCGGCGCCGCTGCTCGGCGTCCCGGAGGGCGCTCTCGAGCTCGGCAACGGCCGGGTGAGCGTGCGCGGGTTCCCGGAGCGAAGCCTCGGCCTGGGCGAGCTGGCCCGGAAGGCGAATCCGCTTCGAGGCGCGGTCACGCCGGGCACCGAACCCGGTCTCGAAGCCACCGCCTATTTCGGGCCCGATCGCGGCAACGCCGCCAGCGGCGTGCACGCCATGCGGGTCGAAGTCGATCCCGACACCGCGGAGGTGAAGATCACCCGGTACGTCGTGGTGCACGATTGCGGAACGGTCATTAACCCGATGGTGGTCGAAGCGCAGGTCCAGGGCGGGGTCGCCCATGGCATCGGTAACGCCTTTTACGAACGGCTGGTCTTCGACGACAACGGCCAGCTGATGAACGCCTCGTTCATGGACTACCTCCTGCCGACCGCGCTCGATGTCCCCACGGTGGAGCTGGCCCACATCGAGACTCCCTCGCCGCTCAATCCCCTCGGCGCGAAGGGGGTGGGAGAAGCGGGGGCCATTCCCACCGGTGCCGCGTTCGCGCAGGCCGTAGAAGATGCGTTGTCGGGCACCGGGGTCGAAATCACCGAAATTCCGCTTTCGCCGAGCCGGCTCTACGAGCTCATCGCGCGGGCACGAGGAGGCGCCGGATGATCGTCGAAGGCAACCACTTCTTTCCCGGCCCCCGCGAGGTCGTGTGGGCGCTGCTGCTCGACCCGGCGGTCCTGGCCAAGACGATGCCGGGCACTGCCTCGATCGCCCGGGTCGGCGACGATCGATACGAGGGAACGATGGCGATGGGGATCGGACCGATCACTGCCGCGATGTTCGACGTGGTGATCACGATGACCGACCGGGCCGAGCCGGAGCACTATACGATGCAGATCGAGGGACGAGGCAAGTTCGGCTTTACTCGGGGGAAGGCCGCAGTGACGCTGGCATCCGAAGGCGCCGGCACGTCGATGCACTACCAGGCCGACCTGGTGGTCGGCGGGAAGATCGCCGCGGTCGGCCAGCGACTGCTCGATTCGGTGAGCAAGCTGATGCTCCGGCAGGGACTCGACGCGATGACGCGTGAGCTGGAGCACCGTCTCGCCGGGGGCGCGGCGTGAAGCCGCCGCTCTTCGAGTACCATCGCCCCGGCACGCTCAACGATGCCCTGGCGCTGCTGGGCGCGCATCCCGGAGCGAAGCCGCTGGCCGGGGGTCAGAGCCTGATTCCGGCGATGAATTTCCGGCTCGCCGCTCCCGACGCGCTCATCGACCTCAACGCCCTTCCCGAGCTCAGCGGAATCGAGGAAACGACGGACGGCGGGCTCCGGATCGGCGCGATGACGCGGCACTCCGCGGTGGAGCTGAGCGCGGCGGTGGCCAGGCGCGCGCCGCTGCTCGCGGAGGCCATGCCCTTCATCGCGCATCGACAGATCCGGAACCGCGGCACGATCGGCGGCAGTCTCGCCCATGCCGATCCCGCCGCCGAGCTCCCGGCGGTGATGGTCGCGCTCGAGGCGCGGCTCACGCTCGCGAGCATACGCGGCGGGCGGGTTATTCCCGCGGCAGAGTTTTTCACCGGGCTCTTCGCGACCGCACTCGCCGAAGGTGAGCTGATCACCGCGATCGAGATTCCGCCGCCGCCACCGCGGACCGGCACCGCGTTCCTCGAATTGGCGCGCCGGCACGGCGACTACGCGCTGGTGGGCGTCACCGTGACGGTGAGACTCGACCACGCGCGGGTCGCGGATTCACGGATCGTCCTCTTCAGCGTCGGAGAGGGTCCGGTGCGCGCGACCCACGCGGAGCGGACCCTCGCCGGCACCGCGGGAGATGAGGCCGCACTCCGGGCGGCGGCGGATGCGGTGCAGGGTGACGTCGACCCGTCCTCCGACATCCACGCCTCCTCGGCCTATCGTCGCCAGCTTGCGTCGGTGCTCACCCGGCGGGCGCTGACCACGGCCATGGCCCGGGCCGCGGACTCCGCGCGATGACCGATCCGGTGGACATGTCGGAGCCGCTGCCGGCGTCGCGCTATCTCAATGCGGACCTCGCGCCGACCCCGCCCGGCCAGCGCACCTGGAACCTGTGGCACTACGCATCGCTCTGGGTCGGGCTCTCGGTCTGCATCCCGACCTACATGCTGGCGGCGAGCCTGATTCAGGCCGGGATGAACTGGTGGCAGAGTCTGCTCACCATCTTTCTCGGCAACGCGATCGTTCTGGCGGCTCTCGCGATCAACGCACGCGCGGGTACCCGGTACGGGATTCCATTTCCGGTCTACGCCCGGGCGTCCTTCGGGCTCCGCGGTGCGCATCTCCCGGCGCTGCTTCGCTCCATCGTGGCGTGCGGGTGGTTCGGGATTCAGACCTGGATCGGCGGGCTCGCGATCAGCGAAATCCTGGGCATTGTCTGGCCGGCCTGGAGGAGCATCGGCGATGGCTGGACGTTCATGGGTTTCGGCGCTCCGGCCTATCTCGGGTTTCTGCTCTTCTGGCTGATCAATCTCTGGTTCGTGTGGAAGGGCACCGAGTCGATCAAATGGCTGGAAACGCTCTCCGCTCCGTTCCTCATCGCGATCGGGCTGGCGCTGCTCTGGTGGGCGGCGTCGGCCGTCGGCGGCCTCGGCGTCATCCTCGACCGCTCCGATGCGCTGGCCGGCACCGCCGCGGCGCGAGCACCGGGCAGTTTCTGGGGCGACCTCTTCCTGCCCTGGGTAACCGCGATGGTCGGTTATTGGGCGACGCTCTCGCTCAGCATCCCCGACTTCACGCGGTTCGCGCGCAGCGACCGGGAACAGCTGCTGGGACAGGCGCTGGGGCTCCTCACCACCATGCCGCTCTTCGCCTTCATCGGCATCGCGGTCACCAGCGCCACGGTGATCCTGTACGGGAGCGCGATCTGGAATCCGGTGGCGCTCGTCGCGCGCCTCGCCGCGGAGCGGGGCAGCGTGGCACTGCCGCTCGTCGCGCTGTTCGCGATCCTGGTGGCGACTCTCACCACCAACATCGCGGCGAACATCGTGGCGCCGGCCTACAGCTTCTCCAATTTCCACCCCCGCCGGTTGAGCGCGCGGGCCGGCGGAGTGATCGCGGCGGTGATCGGTGTGCTGATCCTGCCCTGGAAGCTGCTCGACGCGTATCAGACCTGGCTGATCAGCTACTCCGGGCTGCTGGGCGCCGTCGGCGGCGTGATCATGTGTGACTTCGCGGTGCTGCGGCGCGGCCGGCTCAGGCTCCGGGATCTCTACGATGAGCGGGGTGCCTATGCGTACACCGGCGGGGTGAACCGGCGCGCCCTCGTGGCTACGGCCCTGGGCGTCATGACCCCGCTTGCCGGGCTCCTGGACGCGAGGTGGTCGTTTCTCTTCAGCGGCGCCTGGTTTTCCGCGACGCTGGTATCATCGCTGGCGTACTACTTCCTCATGCGGCCGGCCTTCGCGCGGACCGCCAACGTCGTCAGGGAGGCGTGAATGCGGACCTACGATTTGTCCCAGCCGCTGAATCAGGAAGTGTCCTTCTGGCCGTACTATCCGCCGTTCGAGGTGAAATACATCAAGCGCAAGGCGGAGCACGGCGTGAATGCGCAATACATCCAGACGTCGAACCACATGGGGACCCACCTGGACGCGCCCCGGCACTTCGTGACCAACGGGCGGACCATCGACGAGATCCCGATCGAGTGGCTCTGCGGCCCGGGCGTCATCGTGGACCTCCGGGACGAGATGGGCGATCTCGCGGTCTACACGCCGCAGATGATCGAGAAGCGGGTCAAGGTGAAGACCGGAGACCTCCTGCTGCTCCATACCGGATTTCACCGATACTCCCAGTTCGGCGCCGCCCCCGATGAAGAGCGGTACATCCACATGCACCCCGGTGCGCACCCGAGCATGGTGCCGTGGCTGCTGCGCAAGGGGATCCATATCTGGGGAGTCGATTGCGTCAGCACCGACCATCCGATGAATCTTCCGATCGGGCGCTTTCTCGGGAAGGGGATGCACGATCACTGGGCGCGGGTGCGGGCGGCGGCCGAGGCGAAGTTCGGAGGCAAGAAAGCGGTAGACAAGATGTTTCCCGACTCCGCCTATCAGCTGACCCACAACGCCCTGTTCCCGAAGGACTGCATGCATATCGAGAATGTCGGCGGCGAGATCGACGCTCCGGAGCTGCAAAACAAGCGGTGCATCGTGGGATGCTTCCCCTGGAAATTCCGCGGCGGCGAGGCGGCGTTCTGCCGGACGGTCGCGTGGCTGGGCGAATGGCCGCGCAATCCCTGATGTCGGAGATTGTGGGCCACATGTCATGACGATGCCGAGCTCCGCCGTCGAGACGGCAAGCCGAGTGCTGGCCGGGGAGATCTCTCCCGTCGAAGTGACGGAGGCGGCGCTGGCGCGCATCGCGCAACTGAATCCGCAGCTGAACGCGATCGTCACCCTCAACGAGCGCGCGCTCGACGATGCCCGCATGCTCGAGCGGCGCATTGCGAAAGGTGAAGCGACCGGCCCGCTGGCCGGCGTCCCGGTCGGCATCAAGGATGTCACCCAGGTCGCCGGGCTCCGCACGACCTTCGGCTCCCCGCTCTACCGGGATCATGTCCCTACGGAAGACGCCCTGGTGGTGCAACGGCTCCGGTCGGCCGGCGCCATCATTCTCGGCAAGACGAACACTCCCGAGTTTGCGGCCGGCGGTAATACCTGGAACGACGTGTTCGGGCGGACCCGGAATCCGTGGAATCCCGCGAAGAGTGCCGGTGGCTCCACCGGCGGTGGTGCCGTCGGCCTGGCGACCGGCATGATCGCGCTCGCCGAAGGCACCGACCTCGGCGGCTCGCTGCGGATCCCCGCGTCCTTCTGCGGCGTCGTCGGCCTCAGGCCCTCACCCGGCTTGGTGCCGACCCATCCCTCCGATTTCGTCTGGGATACCCTGCAGGTAACCGGGCCGATGGCGCGAAGCGCCGCCGATGTCGCGCTGATGCTGCAGGCGATCGCGGGACCGAGTCCATTGGCACCGCTCCGGCAGCCGATGGCAGGACGCGACTTCGTCGCCGCGGTCGCACGGGGACCCCGGCGGGGACTCCGTGTCGCCTATTGTCCCGATATCGCCGGGATCGGTATCGATGCGGACGTCGAATCGGTGTGCCGAAGCGCCGCCGCAGGCTTGAGCGCCGCCGGGATCGCGGTCGATCTCATCGAGCTCGATCTCTCGGCGGGGCGCGATGCCTTCCTGTCGCTGCGCGGTCACTGGTTTGCGGCCTGGATGGCCGAGCGGCTTGATCGACTGGACGCATTTGGTGTCAACGTGAAGAACAACACCCGCGCCGGAATCGCCGCGTCGGGTCGCGACCTTGGCGCCGCCGAGATGGTTCGTGGGAGGATCTGGCACCGCTTCCGCACCCTCTTCGAACGCTACGACCACCTGCTCACGCCGACCATGGCGGTGCCACCCTTCCCAGTCGAACAGAACTATCCGGAGACCGTCGCGGGAAAAGCGATGCCGACCTACATCGACTGGCTGGCGCCGACGTTCGTACTGAGCCTCACCGGACTCCCGGTGGGGTCGGTTCCATGCGGACTCGACCGCGACAAGATGCCGGTCGGCCTCCAGGTCGTCGGACCACCGGAGGGCGAAGAGGCGGTCCTGGCGCTCATGGGGCTGATGCAGTCCCTCGTTCCGATCGGAGTTCCGGGCTAGGGATTCCTCGGACCGGTGGCAGGCACCGGGATCGGCTTCGAATGATCTTCGTAAGGCCGGAGAATCCATTCGAAGAAGGCCCAGGTTCGGTTCCAGGAATCGATCTGCGCCGGCGAATCCACGCGCTCGAGGGTCACGGGATCCACCCGCCGGCTGAAGGCGTGCCCCACGGAACTCCCCCACGGCGCGGGATCGACGTAGATCTTGGTTTCGGCCAGCTCGGGCTTGAGGGCCCGGAGCTTCCAGATCATCTGCTGGTCCTCGACGTAATCCACGTCCCGGTCGTTGGTGGCCACGTGCACCAGGATCGGGACGTTGAGTTTCTCGACATGATAGAGGGGAGATCGCTCGATGAAGAGATCGCGCTTCTCGAAGGGGAGTCCTCCAATTGCCGCTTGCGTTGAATAGCTGCGTTGATAGCCCGGCCCCTTGTAGGAAAGACGGAACACCAGGTTCGTCACCGGAACGATGGCCGCGGCGGCTTTGAAGGGATGGGTGTCGCGGAACACCAGGTGGGAGGCGATGAATCCGCCATGGCTCCACCCCATGACACCGAGACGATCCTGGTCCACCTGCGGCAGCGTCTTCAGGAATTCGACCGCCGAAAGCACGTCATCGACTTCTTTTCCTCCGTAGTCGATCGCGTTGTAGTGCTCGGCGCCGTACCCGGTGCTGCCGCGATAATTCGGCGTGACGATGACGTAGCCCCGCTCGACAGCCTCCTTCACGAAGGGCCACATGGTGGCGCCCCAGTTGCTGTGGACGCCCCCGTGCACCCAGATCATCGCGGCGTGCCCTTTGGGCCCGCGTTTGGCGAGAGGCTGGAAGAGATACGCTGGAATGGTCATGCCGTCCGCGCTGCTTCGATAGGACACGATCGAAAAATCGAGCACGCCCTTGCTCCGCGCGGCCATTGTGCTGTCGGTACGCTTCCGGCCGGCCTCCTGCTGATCGAAGTTTGCCCTGGGATGATCCTCGAGGCGGTTGCTCACGTAGAGCTGCCGGATACGGGCCGAATCCATGACGACGGGTCGCGGCGGAGGTCCGCTATCGGGAGAGGGCCGCGCGGGTTGTTGCGCCGCGAGGATGGTGGGGCAGGCAACCACTGCCAGCACAAAGCGCCCAATCGCGCGTACCGCGGGGATACCTGACGTCGCCGGCATAGCGGTCTCCATGGGGATGAAGGCAAGCTACGCCCTGGCGACGGGGCGCGTCAAACTACTGGAGCGTTGACAGAAACGCGTCCAGCACGCGGTTGAACTCCTCCGGCTTGTCCATGTGCATCCAGTGACTCGCCTGCTCGATCGTGCGAGTGGGCAGCCCCCGGACGATGTTCTGTAAGTCGTTCGGCCCGTTTTCGTGAGCGGTGACGATCGCGAGCTTGGGGCCGGGGTACTGTGAAAGCAGGGGCACCGGGTCGAACCGCATGAGCGCCCCGATGATGGCCAGCGACGGCTCCTTCGCTTCGCATCCGGCTCATGACTCGTTCGCGGACGGCGGGCCGGGCATCGGTCAGAAGCCGTTGCCAGTAGGCGGCGGTGATCGAGTCGTACTTCGCTTCGATCTGCGCCATGATCTGCCGGCCCTGTTCGGCGGGGTCCTGCCCGGTGCGCCGACCATGACCAGGCCGGCCACCCGGTCCGGATGCGTCGCGGCGTAGGCGATGGCCGCGGCGCCGCCCATACTGTGTCCCACCAGGACGAACCGATCCAGATGGAGAGAGTCCACGACCGCGCCGATATCCGCCGCGAGGGATTCGACGGCATAGTCATTATTGGCGGGCGCAGCGGACTTCCCATGACCGCGGAGGTCGAGCGCACCACTCGGCGCGTCGGCCGAAGGTGGGCCAGCTGGGCCGACCACTGCTCGGAATCTCCACCGTAGCCGTGTACGAAGACCACGGGGAGTCCGCCGGTTCCGCCGTCGTCGACATAGAGCGGGCCGGCTGGTCCGGCTACGCGGTCGGCGGGGGTCGCGGGCGCCTCCGTCGGTTCGTCCTTTTCCTTTTCGCCACACCCTGTCAGGGAAAGGGCGAGTGCAAGCGGGAGGAAAAACTGAAGGGAAGGCCGGGGGATCCGGATAATGGGCATCGCGTGGTCTCCTTTGTGTGGGAGACGCGCGGCGATTTCGACAAAACACGCGAGCCGCTAAAACAGCTTCGCGACTTCCGGCTTCACGACCTTGCCCATCGCATTGCGCGGAAGCGCCGTCACGCAACGTAGCGCACGCGGCACCTTGTAGGGCGCCAGCCGCTCACGCGCCCAGGCCTGCATCTCCTCGAGTGTGAGCTCGGCGCCGGGGCGGAGCTCGATGGCCACCGAGACCTTGTCACCCCACTCGGCATCCGGGATCCCGACCACCGCGCACTCGCCAACGGCGGGATGGGTGCGCAGCTCCTCTTCGATCTCGAGCGCGGAGACCTTGAATCCGCCGGTCTTGAGAATGTCCACGCTGCTCCGGCCCAGGATGCGGTAGCGCCCCTCTTCCACGACCGCGGTATCTCCGGTGCGGAACCACCCGGCGCGGAATGCATCGCGTGTCGCGTCGGGACGGCGCCAGTACTCCTGGAAGACGTTCGCGCCCCGAACCTCGATTTCTCCAGGCAATCCGGGAAGCGGCGACCCTCCTTCTTCGTCGACCAGCCGCACCTCGACACCTGGAAGCGGCATGCCGACCGAGCCGGGCCTCCGCTCGCCATGCAGAGGATTCGAGAGCGCCATCCCGATCTCGGTCATGCCGTAGCGCTCGAGGAGGGTATGCCCGCTGATCTCGCGCCAGCGCTCGAGGGTCTGCACCGGCAGCGCCGCTGACCCCGACACCATCAGGCGCATCGCCCGGCACCCGGCCGACATTGCCGCGCGCGCTTCCGGGTCCGCCGCCTCCCACGCCGCAATCAGCCGCGAATAGATCGTCGGTACCGCCATGAACAGCGAGAGTCTCCGCGCCGCGATGCGCGACCATGTTTCGGCGGCGTCGAACTTGGGCAGGATCTCGCAGCAGGCGCCGGCCCAGAGAGCGCAGCAGACCACGTTGACGATCCCGTGGACATGGTGCAGCGGCAGCACGAGGAGAATCCGGTCGTTCGGAGTCCATTCCCAGGCGTTGATCAGCGTGGTGATCTGGGCGAGGAGATTCTCGTGAGTGGTGACGACGCCTTTCGGTTTGCCCGTCGTCCCGCTGGTATAGACCATCATGGCCGGGCGACGGAGCGCCACGGAGGGAAGCGCCGCAGCGCCGCCGGCGAGTGCTTCAGAAGTAGCGAGGAACCGGGCTCCGGCCGAGACGGCGAGCGGTTCGATGAGCGCCGCCGAACCGGAGTCCGAGAGCACGATCTCGGCCTCCGCGTCGCGGATGACGTATTCGAGCTCGGCTCGGGGATGAGAGAGCGCCAGGGGCACGGCGATCCCGCCGGCCCGCCAGATACCCCATTGCACCGCGATGTGGTCGAAGCCCGGAGGAATGAAGTACGCCACGCGGGCTTCTTCGAGATCTTCCCGGCCCGCGAGCAGCGCGCCCGCAACCCGCGCGGAAGTCTCGAGCAGATCGTGATAGGAATGGGTGCCGGTGGCGTCGATGAGGGCCGAACGCGCTCCCTGTTCCTGCGCGCGCGCCACCAGAGGAAGGCTCTCCATGCCGCAAGAAGCTACTCCCCTCGCAGCACCAGCGCAGGGTCGGCGCGAGTGGCCCGGCGCGCCGGGACCCAGCACGCGACGAGTGCAACGCCCAGAAAGAGCACCGCCGACATCGCGAGCACTACGGGGTCACCCGGAGTCACCTGGTACAGCAGCGCGGCGAGCTGGCGGGTGATGAGCCAGCCGAGGCCCAGCCCTGCGGCAGCACCGAGGCCGGCGTCTCGCATGCCGGCACCGAGTACTTCGCTGGTCACCTGCCGGTCACTGGCCCCGAGGGCGCGCCGAAGCCCCATTTCGCGAGTCCGCTGAGCCACCACGTGGGATATGACGGCGTACACGCCAAGACCGGCGAGCGCCGCAGCGAGGATCGCGAAAAACCCCATCAGCCAGGCGCGGAATCGCTGGGTGCCCGTCGCGTCGCGGACCACGTCCGTCATCGTGCGCACTCCGGTAACCGGCATTTCCGGGTCGAGGGCGGCAATGATGCGTCGAAGCTCGGGCGCTACCGACAACGGCGGAACCGTAGTGCGGAGCGCGATCGAGACCTCGTCCACCGCCACCTGGTCGGCCAGCACATACACGATCGGCCGGGGATCCTGATCGAGCCCCCGCTCACGCACGTCGGCCACCACGCCGACGATCTCCCCCTGCGGGCGGTCGTCACCGGGGCGCACTCCCATCCGGATGAAATGCCCGATGGGCTGGCCGCCGGGCCAGAAGGTCCGCGCGGCGGCGGCACTGACGAGGACCACGGGACGGCTGTCCCGCCGGTCTTCCGAAGTGAAGCCGCGTCCCTCCACGATCGGAATTCGCTGGGTCGCGAGATAGTCGGTACTGACGACCCGAACCTGCGCCGATTGTCTCACACCGTCAGGCACCGCCACGCTGTCGATCGTAAAGCTGCCACTCCATCCGAAACCGGTGAGGGGCAGCCCGAAAATGATCGAGGCGGATTCCACACCCGGCACTGCCGCGGCGCGCGCCAGCAGATCGCGCTGGAACCGGACGATGTTCTCGCTGGTCGGATAGCGCTTGTTCGGAAGGGAAATCGAGGCGACCAGAGTCGAAGAAGGATCCAGTCCCGGATCCACCGCCTCGAGCCGTGCCTTGCTTTTGATGAGGACACCGGCAACCGCGAGCAGGGCGAGCGCCACCGCGGTCTCCGCGGCGACGAGCCAGCGGAAGAGGCCCCGGTGGCCTCCGAAATTCCGTGCGCCGGGACCGGAGAGCGCGCTCCGTAGATCGGCCCGGACGATTCGTCGCGCGGGGGCAAGGCTGACCAGCAGGGCCACGAGCGCGGTGAGCCCCAGCGTGAAGAGCAGCGCGGAGGGATCGACGCGAACCTCATCGAGCCGGGGCACCCCCTCGGGGGCCATGCGGCGAATGAGATCGGTTCCCAGCAAGGCCACCGGCACCGCCGCCAGCGCGCCGGCGGCCACCAATACGAGCACCTCGCTCGCCCCGTGCCACACCAGGCGGCCGCGTCCCGCGCCGAGCGCTGCGCGCACGCCGATCTCGGCGCTCCGCCGGACTGAGCGCACCAGCACCAGGTTGGCAACGTTGGCACAGGCCAGCAGCAGCAACAATCCGACGCCCGTCATCAGCAGAAGGAGCGTCGGCCGCGCATCGCGCACCACGTCTTCGTGCATCGGGCGGAGGAGCACCGACCATCCGGTGTTCGTCCTGGGGTATTCGCCCGCCAGCCGCGCCGCGAGCGTCACCATCTCGGTGCGGGCTGCCTCCAGGGTGGCGCCATCGGCCAGGCGGCCCGCGACGGCGAGGTAGTGCGCTCCCCGCTGCGACGCGACGTCGGGCGGCATCTGAAACGGAACCCACGCGTCGCTCTTCCGCGCCGGAAAGGTGAATCCCGGCGGCATGACGCCGATGATTTCGCGACCCTCACCGTCGAGCGTCCATTGTTTCCCGAGCGCGGCGGGCGCGCCGCCGAACCGGGTGGACCACACCCCATGGGAGATCAGCACGACTCGCGGAGCTCCGCGCTCGAAATCCGCCGCCACGAACCCACGGCCCAGCGCCGGATGCACGCCGGTGACTTCGAGAAACCCCGCGGTCACCGTCGTGGCGGGGACCTGCTCGGCCGGTCCCAAACCCGTTGCCGCGGCTTCGTACTCGTACCAGGCGACCAGACTTCGGAAGCTCCGCGCATCGCGCGACCAGTCGAGGAAATCAGGCGCGGAGGAGGAGAACTCCGGCCATCCGGAGGCGGGATTGCTGGAATAGACCGCGACGATCCGGTCGGATGACGGGAGCGCGAGCGGACGCATCACCACGCCACGGAGCACCGAGAAGACCGTCGCGTTGAGTCCGATGCCGAGGGCGAGTACCAGCACCGCCGTCATGGTGAAGCCAGGTGCGTGGAGGAGGCCACGTCCCGCCAGCCGGAGATCGTGCAGCATCCCCGCCCACCATTCCCTCCATCGCCGCTCCCGCCGCTCCGCCTGGTCGATGGTCCGGCACTCGACGGCAAACCGGTCCAGCGGCCCGAAGCGGGCCTCCGCTTCCCGCCGGGCATCTTCGGGCGAGAATCCGTTCCGAATCAAGGCGTCGGCCTTCATCTGGAGATGGGCCTCGAACTCCGCCGCGATATCCTCCGCGGGGGCGGGCTCCTTGCCGCTCAATCGAAACAACCGGCGCAGATCAGCCATCTCGTTACCCCTGGGCCGTGCGAAGGACTTTGCCCACCGCGCTTACGTAGCGATCCCAGCGCGACACCTCGGCGCGCAGCTGGGCGCGGCCCTTCCCGGTGAGGCGATAGAACTTGGCCTTGCGATTGTTTTCGGAAAGACCCCATTCCGATTCGACCCATCCGCGCCGCTCGAGCCGGTGCAGGGCGGGGTACAGCGCGCCTTCCTCCACGAGAAACTCCGCATCCGAGCGCTCCCGGATCCAGGTGGCCACGGCATAGCCATGCCGAGTGTCCCAGGACAAGGCCTTGAGGACGAGCAGATCCAGAGTGCCCTGCAGCAGGTCGAGTGAGGCAGTCACGCGGTCTCCCATAAAAGCCTTATGGAAAGCTCGACTTGTTTCCATAAGATGTCAAGGGGAAGAGAAGCTGTCGGCTATCGGCTATTGGCTATCGGTCAGGCCGAAGGCCGACTTAGTTTTCCAAATGCGCACCTTCGTTCACGCCCTGGTTCTGCTTGCCGCGCTACTGGGCGCCCAGACCGCCCCTCGTCCGACGACCCCGGCGCTCACCCGCGTGTTGGCCAACGTTCGGCGTGAGCTCTCGGGCGAACGCGCGCTGGCCACCACCGCGTTCGTCGCCCAATTCTGGCGGTTGCCAGGCAACGCCGGCTTCAACGCCAGCCTGGCCCGGGTCGCTGGGATTCTGGATAGCGCGGGCTTCGTTCCCGAAGCGCAAGCGCCCGCCGGCGCGCGGCTGACGTACCGGATGGAACACCGATCGATGAGGGGTCGGCCCACCTGGGAGCCGCTGGACGGTGCCCTCACTATCGTGGGACAACCGGAGCCGATTCTCCGATACGCCACCAATCGTCATATGCTCGGCATGTACTCATCCTCGACTCCGCCCGGGGGCACCGAGGGAGAGCTGGTGGATGCCGGAAGGGGCACGACGGCGGATTTTTCCAGGATAGAGGTCGCGGGGAAGATCGTCCTGGGAGACGCGTCGCTCAGAGGTCTGTGGACCGAGGCGGTGAAGAAGCGCGGCGCCCTCGGCGTGCTGGCGTTCTCGATGCCGCCGTATACCAGGGCCGAAGTGAACCGCACCTCGATTCAGTTCACCGGCATTCCCTGGGACTCGACCTCACCGGGGTGGGGAATTCCGCTTTCCTTCGCCGCGCGCGAATCGCTGCGGGCGGCGCTCGCGCGCGGTCCCGTCAGGGTTCGCGCCGAGATCTCGACCAGGATCTACCAGTCGGAGGAGCTCACGCTGGTCGCCGAGGTGAAGGGACGCCGCGTGGCCGGGGAACGCTTCGTCTTCAGCGCGCACGTCCAGGAGCCGGGTGCCAACGACAACGCCTCGGGCGTCGGCGCGCTGGCGGAAATGGCGCGGAGCCTGGCCGTGCTGATGCGCGAGGGGAAAGAGAGTCCGGCCCGGACCATCACATTTCTCTGGGGCGACGAGATCTCCTCCACCGACCGGTTTCTCAAGGAAGACTCCCTCCGCGCCGCCGGGGTGCGCTGGGGAATGTCTCTCGACATGGTTGGCGAGGATGCGCGGCTCACCGGGGGAACATTCCTGATCGAGAAAATGCCCGACCCGTCCGCGGTCTGGACCCGGGGAGAAGACCGGCACACCGAATGGGGCGGCTCTCCGCTCACCGTGGCCCAGCTCACGCCGCACTATTTCAACGACTTCGTGCTGAATCGCTGTCTGGATCAAGCCGAGGGCACAGGGTGGACCGTCGGAACGAACCCCTACGAAGGCGGCAGCGATCATGTGCCGTTTCTCCGGGCCGGAAAACCGGGCCTTCTTCTCTGGCATTTCACCGACCAGTTCTACCACACCGACGGAGACCGGATCGGTAATGTCAGCGCGCCAGAGCTCAGGAATGTCGCGGTCTGCGCGCTCACTTCCGCGCTCGCGCTCGCTTCGGCCGATGGCGAGACGGCGCGTTTTGTGGCTGAAGAGGTGGAGCGGGCCGCCGTGGGGCGACTGGAGCGGGAAGCAGCTCTCGGTGCGGTGCAGGTACGAGGGGAGAGCACGCGGGAGCAAGAGCTCGAGATACTGCGCGCCTGGGCGGACTGGTACCGCGGGGCGCTGGACCGCATCACTGAAATTGAAGTCGGCGGGGCGTCTGCCGCTACGCGCAGCAGAATCGAAGGCGCAAAGCGAGCGGTGGATCATGCATTCGAAGCCGCCCGTCGCAAACTCATCGTCGAATAGCTTTTCCGCGCCTCCGCGCCCTACTCCTCCCGCAGAGTGACCACAGGGTCCACCCGGAGGGCGCGGCGCGCGGGGAGCAGGGTGGCGATCCCCGCGATCACCATCATGCCCACACCGACCAGCGTCAGCGTCGCGGGATCGTTCGGCGAAAGTCCGTAGAGGAGTCGGCCCAGAAATCTGGTCGAGAGCAGTGTGGCGCCGAGGCCGATGACGAGGCCGATCGCCACGAATCGGAACCCTTCGCCCACCACCAGGCGCGCGATGGATCCGCTCGTCGCGCCCAGCGCGCGGCGGAGCCCGATTTCCCGGGAGCGTTGCCCCACGATGTACGCGAGCACCCCATACAGACCGACCGCCGACAACACCACGGCAAGGCCCGCCAGCATCGTCAGGAGCAGCATCGGATAGCGGCGGTCTTCCGTGGAGACCGCCACGTAGGACTCCATCGTCTCGAGGCTCAGCACCGGAAGCAGGCGATCCATCGCCACGACCTCGGCGCGAACCGCCGGCGCCAACTCTTTGGGAGCACCCGAGGTTCTGATCACCAGGCTCAACGCCGAGCTGGGCTCCTGCAGGTAGGGATAGAAGACCGCCGGGCGCGCGGGCGCATCGAGGCCGGCTCGGCGCATGTCTCCCACGACGCCGACGACTTCGACCGCGGTGTCCGGCGCCCACAGGTTCACACGGATGCGCTGGCCGATCGGCGGCATGCCGTTCAGGAGCTGACGCGCGAATGCCGCGTTCACGACCACGACTTTCGGCGCATTGCGGCGGTCGGCGGCGGTGAATCCGCGCCCCTGGAGCACCGGGGTCCGCATCGCGCGGAAGTAGCCGGTGTCGGCCACGCTGATGTCTCCCACCGGCTCCTGGCCCAGTGGAGGCGGCTGTTGCCCCACGACGAACATCTTGGTTCCCGCAGGCTGCCCGTGAAGCGGAAGCGCGTTCACAAGGCCGACCTCGGCAACCCCGCGAAGCATGGCGACCCGGTGGACCAGCTCCTCGTAGAACGCGATGCGTTGTTCCGGCTCGCGATACACTTCCCCCGGAAGCCGCAGGTCCATGGTGAGGACGTTGGATGCCTCGAAGCCGGGGTGCTGCGACAGGAGATTTCCCAGGGAGCGGATGGTGAGTCCCGCCCCGGCCAGCAGCATGAGCGAGAGCGCCACCTGAAAGGAGACGAGCGCACCTCGAAGACGCCGGCCGCTGGGAGGGCCACCGGGCTCACCGCCTCGACGGCTGAGTGGCTGACGGAGCCCGCCTTCCCGGAGCGCCAGCGCGGGCGCCAGTCCGAACACCACACCGACCGCGCCGGTAATCAGCAGCGCAAACCCCAGGACCCGAAGGTCCACACCCACTTCCGTGAGCCGGGGAATCTGCCGCAGCTGGGTCCGAACCAGCGCCGCGACGCCTACAGTTGCCGCGAGGACACCGAGGGTGCCGCCTACAAAGGACAGCACCAGTCCCTCGACCGCCATCTGACGGAGGATCCGTCCGCGCGTAGCACCCAGCGCCGCGCGCACCGCGATCTCGGCTCGCCGGGCGAGCACCTGACCAAGCTTGAGGTTGGCGACGTTGGCACAGGCGATCAGCAAGACGCATCCGATGGCACCTGCCAGGAGGAGCAGCACCGGCTTGGCTCGGGCCGTTACCTGCTGCTGCAGCGGGACGACATCCACCGTCCACCCGGCGTTGAAATCGGGATACTCCTTTTCCAGCACGCTCGCGATCGCCTTCAGCTCGCGGTCCGCCGCTTCCGCGCTCACACCGCTCTTGAGCCGCCCCACCACCGGCGCGCCGCGGCCGCGGCGGGTCCGGAGCTCGGTGGTCATCGGCCACGGCTCCCAGTACGACTCGTCCGCCAGGGGACGGAATCCGTCCGGCATCACTCCGATGATGATCGCGCCGCCTTCACGGAGGGAGAGACTCGTACCGACGATCCCGGGATCTCCGCCGAAGCGGCGCATCCAGAGCGCATGGCTCAGCAGCAGCGCCCTGGGCGCACCCTCGACCGTGTCTTCGGGAGTGAAGAGCCGGCCCAGCGCAGGCTGCGCCCGAAGCACCGCGAAAAAACTGCTGGAGACGGCGCGCCCGGTCAGGCGTTCCGGCAGGTCTCCGGCCAGTGACACGCTCGCCGGTCCGTAGATCGCGAGTGCCTCGAAGCTCCGGGCGCGATCGTGCCAGTTGAGGAAGTTGAGGGGAGCGACGACATTTTCCCGACGATCTCGCGGAATGTGGTGCTCCCAGACTTGAACCAGCCGCTCCGAATCGGGATACGGGAGCGGGCGAAGCAACACGGCGTCCAGTACACTGAGCAGCGCGGTCGCGGCGCCGATGCCGAGCATCAACGTGATGATCGCGGCGGCGGCGTAACCGGGCCGGCGGCGCAGCCCGCGCAGGGCATAGCGGATGTCCTGCAGCACATCGCCGAGCGCCGGCGGCCTCCACACGTCGCGCGACGCTTCACCCACCTGAGCCCGGTTGCCGAGCCGCCGCAGCGCCTCGAATTCCGCCTCCTCCGCCTCCGCGCCCCGATGGCGCGCCTCCTCCGCCGCCAGCAGCGCGTGGAAGCGAAGCTCCTCCTCGAGATCGGCCTCGAAGCGGCGGCGGCCGAAGAAATAGCCGAGACGGCGGAGGAACGGACTCATGCCGGCCGCACCACTCTCCGTACGGCGGCGACCAGCTGGTCGAACGCGGAGACTTCGTGCGCCAGCTGGCGCCGGCCCGCCGGTGTGAGCGCGTAGTACCGGGCCCGCCGGTTGGTGGGACTCATTTTCCACTCGGCCTTGACCCAGCCCTTGAGCTTCAGGCGCTGCAGCGCCGGATACAGCGAGCCTTCTTCCACCCTGAGCGCGGCGGCGGAGAGCCGGCCGATGTGGCCGGCGATCCCGTAGCCGTGCATCGGCTGGACCGAAAGGGTCTTGAGAATCAGGAGATCGAGGGTGCCGGGAAGGAGCTCGACCCGGAGCGGGTCGCGTGGTACAGCCATAGCAAGTCAACCCATAGAAGGACTATGGATGGGCAAGCTATGGCGGCCTCCGCGTGGTGTCAAGCGCGGCCGGATGCGCCGGCCTAGATTCCGCCGGATGGCCCCGACGATCCACGCCTGCTATGCGATCACCCCACCGGGGATTGAAGGCCTCACCGCGGGCGAGCTCAGCGCACTCGGAATCGCCCCCGCCACGATCGAGCCAGGCGGAGTCGGCTTCGACGCGACCGCGCGACAGCTCTACCGAGCCAATCTGGAGCTTCGCACCGCCGGTCGCGTCATCGTCCGGATTGCCGAGTTTCCCGCCCGCGCCTTCTACGAGCTGGAGCGCAAGGCGGAACGGGTGCCCTGGGGCGAATTCGTGACGCCGGGAACGCCGGTGCGATTTCGGGTGACGAGCAGGAAGTCGAAGCTCTACCACCTCGACGGAATCGCGGAGCGACTCCATACCTGCGTGAACGGGGAACGATCACCGGGGCACGAGACGCGCCGACCCGGCGAGGAGACGGAAGAGGACACCGAGTCCGGGGAGCAGTTGTTCGTCGTCCGCGTCATCCGGGACATCGTCACGATCAGCGCCGACAGCTCCGGGGTGCTTCTCAACCGGCGCGGCTACCGGCTCGCCGGCGCGAAGGCGCCCCTGCGCGAGTCCCTCGCGGCCGCGGTGCTGCTGGGGGCGGGCTATCGGGAGGGGATGCCGCTGGTCGACCCCTTCTGCGGGTCGGGGACCATCCCGATCGAAGCCGCGCTCATCGGCCGGGGGATCGCACCAGGGCTGCGGCGTCGCTTCGCCTTCGAGCGGTGGCCGGGCTTCGAGTCGGCGGTGTGGCAGGAGCTCAGGTCGGACGCCACCGCGAGAATCAGGGCGTCGGTTGGCGCGCCAGTGTGCGGCAGCGACCGGGATGCCGGCGCCATCGTCGCCGCGCGGGCCAATGCGGAGCGGGCTGGAGTCGCCGAAGATGTCACACTCCGCGAAGCGGCGGTCTCGAGCGTGACGCCCCCATCCGGTCCGGGACTCATCGCCACCAATCCCCCGTACGGGATCCGAATCGGCGAAGAAAAAGAGCTGCGCAATCTCTTTGCCCGGTTCGGGTCGCTGGTTCGGGAGCGCTGGCCCGGCTGGACCATTGCGATGATCGCCGCCGGCCCGATGCCGGAGCGCGAGATGCGTGTGCCGTTCGAAACCCGATGGGAATCCACCACTGGCGGCATTCGCATCCGCCTCCTCGTGAGCACCTGATGCAGCGCGAAAGGAGCCCGGCATGCGCGTCGTCACCGCCGTACTCGGAGTGATCGCCCTGGTTCTCCCTTCCTCCGGCGCCGGCGTCGCCCAGGGAAGCTCGGAGACGGAGGTCCGGCAGGCCGAAACCCGGCGATTCGCCGCCATGATGCAGGCGGACACGACGGCGCTGGGGGGGTACCTCGCGGAGGAGCTGGTCTACACCCACTCGAACGCCCTGGTCGAGACCCGCGCCATCCACCTCGAGGCGATCGCGACGAAGCGAACGATTTACGAATCGATCGCGCCGGTCGAAATATCGTATCGATCCTACGGGGAGACGGTGCTCGGAACCGGCACGGTGAAGTCGAAAGGCTCGATCGGCGGCACCGCCTTTGACGTGACCCTTCGAGTGACGACGGTCCACGTCAGGCGGGGTGGGAGATGGCTGCTGGCGGCGTGGCAATCCACCCGATTGCCCTAGCCTCCGGGGAGCTCGCTCCGGAGTCGGGTGAGGAGTGCCTTGGTGCGCGCGATCCCCTCGCGCTCGCCGAGCCGCTCCCCCTCGTATTCGATCCCGATCCAGCCATGAAACCCGGCACCGGTCACGATGCGCAGCATGCGGCGGAAATCGATCGTCGTTTCGTCGCCCTTGGAATCGAAGTCGTAGGATTTGGCGCTGACCGCTTTCGCGTACGGCATCATCTCCGTCACTCCCTGGTACCGGTCGTACGCGGTGAAATTGCCGAAGTCGGGCAGCGTGCCGCAGCGCGGATGGTTGACCAGCTTCATGACGCCGGCCAGCCACGCGCCGTTGGATGAGAGTCCGCCGTGATTCTCCACGATGACGTTGATATTCCGGCTGTCTCCATATTCTGCGAGCGCGCGGAGCCCGTCGGCGGCGAGCTTCTGCTGCTCTTCGTAACCCCCCTTGCTCTCGGCGTTGACCCTGATCGTGGCGCAGCCGAGCCTAACGGCCGCTTCGACCCACTTCTTGTGGTTCTCGACCGCCTTCTGCCGAAGGGCGCTGTCGGGATCGCCGAGATCGCCCTCGGCGTCGATCATGATGAGGTGCTGGTACACGCCGTGATCCATCGCGCGCCGGTTCATCTCGCCGAGATATCCCAGGTCGGTGGCCTTGTCCTTGAAAAAGGTGTTGACGTACTCGATCGCGTCGAGATCGAATTCCCGGCGCGCCACTCTGGCGAAATCGAGATGATCGAGCTGGCCGCTCCGCAGCGCCTTGTGCAGCGACCACTGGGCGAGGGATATCTTGAACGGTGTCTCCACGGTCCGGGCGGCATGCCCGCGTGGCAGCGGCCCCGCCAGCAGCAGGCCGGCGGCCGCGCCCGACGCGCGGCTCAGGAATTCCCGGCGGCTGACCTGTTCCGGCATGGTTCCTACCTCCTGGGGCGGGTCCTCCTATTCTAGTCCGGCAGCTCACCAGGCAACAGCGGAGGCGGAGTGGCGGGATCGTGGCGGATCGGAGTCTGCTCCTGGTCTCTCGAAGCGGGGGACGTCGATGGGCTGGTGGAGCGCGTATCGGCCACCGGGGTCTCCTCCGTGCAGCTTGCACTCGAGCCGCTCCGGCTCGGCAGCATGGGTATCGAGAAGACACGACGCCGTTTCCGGGAAGCCGGACTTTCGATGGCCTCGGGGATGATGGCAATGGAATGCGAGGACTATTCAAGCCTCGCGTCGATCCGCGAAACCGGTGGCCTGTTCCCGGACGGGACCTGGTTGTCCAACCGCCGGGCCGCGAGAGAGCTCGCGCAGATCGCCGCGGAGCTGGGGATCGGACTCGTCACGTTCCACGCCGGATTCATTCCTGACGACCCGCACCACCCCCGGTGGGACGTGATCGTCCATCGACTCCGCGAGGTCGCGGAGCTGTTCGGAGAGCGGGGGACGCAGGTGGCATTGGAAACGGGACAGGAGAGCGCGGCCGCACTCCTCGGTGTGCTCGATGTCCTGGCACGGGAGCGGGTCGGGGTGAACTTCGATCCCGGAAACCTGATCCTGTACGGCAGCGGGGACCCCATCAAAGCGCTCCGCCTGCTGGCGCCGCGGGTTATGCAGGTCCACGTCAAGGATGCGCTCCCGGCGCTTCAGGCGGGAAGCTGGGGAACCGAGGTTCCGGTGGGGCGGGGGACGGTCGACTGGGCCGCGCTCCTCGGCGGCCTGCGCCAGTGCCCTGAGGTCACGGCGTTGATCATCGAATGCGAAGCGGGGACCGAGCGCGTTGCCGATGTCGCGGAGGCCCGCCGCTTTCTGGAAGCGATCCTCGGATGAAGCGCGGGGGCGGGCTCGGCGTGGGCATCATCGGCGCGGGATTCATGGGGAGGACGCATGCGGCGGCCTACCTCGCGGCGCGAGCCGCCGGACTGCCGGTGACGCTCATCGCGGCGACGGGCGAGACCGCCGCCGGTCTTCCGGGAGCTCCCACGATGGTTCCCGACGCCGCGTCGCTCCTGGCGCGACGCGACATCGAGGCGGTGAGCATCTGCACCTTCACCGACAGCCATGTCGAGCTGGCGGTCGCTGCGCTGGCCGCCGGGAAGCACGTGCTGGTGGAAAAGCCGGTCGCGCTGCGACGCGCCGACATCGAGCGGCTCGCCGTGGCGGCGCGCGATTCCGGGCTGGTCTGCATGCCGGCGATGTGCATGCGCTTCTGGCCGGGGTGGCCCTGGCTGCGCGAGCGCGTGCTCGCCGGATCGTTCGGGGCCGTTCTCGCCGCCGAGTTCACCCGGCTGTCGGCCCGGCCTGCGTGGAGCGTCGAATTCTATCGGGATCACCGGAGGTCGGGAGCCGCGCTGTTCGATCTGCACATCCACGACGTGGACTTTCTCCGGTGGTGCTTCGGCGATCCGTCGCTGGTCACGAGCGCCGGCAGCCGTGACGACGTCAACACCTCGTACCAGTTTCCCGGCGGACCGCCGGCGGTTGCGGCGCGCGGGGCATGGCTGGATGATCCGGCGACGGCGTTCGTGATGCGGTACCGGGTTCGCTTCGAAGAGGCGGAGGCGCGTTTCGACCTCGCGGACTCGTCGCCGCTCCGCGTGTGGCACGGCGGGGCGAGCACCGCCATCACGCTGCCTCCGGCGAACGCCTATGAGGGGGAGGTATGCCACTTTGTCGAACTGGTGCTGGGACGGATCGTCAGGCCGGTGGCCACCCTCGAAGACGCGATCGCGGTGACCGGGATTCTCGAGGCGGAGGAACGCATCGTCGCGTCTGCCGGCTCCGTGGCGTCGCTCTCACCCCTGCGGTAGGTTGGAGGTCACCTCTCCATGACTCGTTCCCTCGGAATCGCGCTCATCGGCCAGCAGTTCATGGGCCGGGCCCACAGCAACGCGTGGGGCCAGGTCGCCAAGTTCTTCGACCTCCCCGTAGAGCCGAGGCAGGTCACCATCGTCGCGCGCGACGCCGCGACGCTCGGGCCGTTCGCGCTCCGCTGGGGCTGGGAGCGCTATGCCACCGACTGGCGGCTCCTCGCCGACGACCCGGAGATCGAGCTGGTGGATATCGCCACACCCAATCATGTCCATGCCGAGCCCGCCATCGCGATGCTGGAGGCGGGAAAACACGTCGCCTGTGAGAAGCCGCTCGCCGGCACGCTGGAGGATGCCCGCGCCATGAGGGACGCGGCCCGGAAGGCGCCGGGGAAAACGTTCGTCTGGTTCAACTACCGCCGCTGTCCCGCGGTCGGGCTCGCGTGGGGCCTGGTCAAGGAGGGCGCGCTGGGCAGACTCTTTCACGTCCGCGCCCGCTATCTGCAGAGCTGGGGGGGAAAGGACACGCCGCTCCTCTGGCGATTCCGGAAATCCCAGGCGGGCTCCGGCGCGCATGGCGATCTCAACGCACACATCGTCGACCTCGCCCGATTCATCAGCGGAGAGGACATCGTGTCGGTCGACGGCGCGGTCGCCCGGACCTTCATCGGCAAGCGGCGCGTTCCGGGATCCCGCCGCATGGGACGGAGCAGCGTGGATGACGCGGTGCTCTTCCTCGCGACCATGGGCGGCGGCGCGGTGGCGAGCTTCGAGTGCTCCCGCGTAGCCACCGGCCACCTCAACGACAACACGATCGAGCTCGACGGCGAGCGGGGCAGCGTGCGCTTTTCCTTCGAAGACATGAATGTGCTCTGGTACTTCGACGCGACGCTCCCCAAAGGCACCCAGGGATGGCGCCGGATCGTGTGCACCACGGCGGGGGAGCATCCCTACGTCGCGAGCTGGTGGCCGGAAGCGCATCTGCTGGGCTATGAGCACGGCTTCGTCAACATGGCGGCGGACATCCTGCGGGTGCTCGGGCGCCGTCGCCCCGAGCTGCCGCTGCCCGATTTTGCCGATGCCTACGAAACCCAGCGGGTGCTCGAGGCGGCGATGATCGCGGCCAGGGAGCACACCGCCGTCCCGCTGCGAGAGGTGCGATGACCCGCCCGGTTACGCTGTTCACCGGCCAATGGGCCGACCTGCCGCTCGAGACCCTTGCCGCCAGGGCAAGGGCGTGGGGCTATGACGGTCTCGAGCTGGCCTGCTGGGGCGATCATTTCGACGTTCGCCGTGCGCTCGCGGAGCGGAGCTATGTACGGGACAAGTGGCAGCTGCTCCGCGAGCACGGGCTCTCCTGCTTTGCCATCAGCAATCACCTGGTCGGTCAGGCGGTGTGCGACCGGATCGATGCCCGGCACCAGGCGATCGTGCCCTCGCATGTCTGGGGTGACGGTGAGGCCGAAGGTGTACGGCGGCGCGCCGCCGCGGAAATGGTCGACACCGCGAAGGCCGCACGGCGATTCTTCGACTCGGCGCCGGCCGCCGTCAAGCGGCACCTGGCCGCGACCGGACGCACCGTGGTCAACGGATTCACCGGATCCAGTATCTGGAGCAGGATCTACTCCTTTCCGCCGAATCTTCCCGGGGAGATCGACGCCGGGTTCGCCGATTTTGCCGCGCGCTGGCGGCCGATTCTCAATGCATTCGCGAAACTGGACGTCTATTTCGCGCTCGAAGTGCATCCGGCCGAGATTGCCTTCGACATTGCGTCCACCCGGCGCGCGCTCGGCGCGGTGAAACAGCACAGGCATTTCGGGTTCAATTTCGATCCGTCGCATTTCGGGTATCAGGGAGTGGATTATCTGGCATTCCTCCGGGAATTCGGCGCGCGGGTCTTTCATGTTCATGTGAAGGATGTATGGTGGAGCCCCGTGCCCACCGAGGCCGGCACCTTTGGCGGTCACACCGAATTCGGTGCGGCGGGGAGGAACTGGGATTTCCGGACTCCGGGGCGGGGACGCATCGACTTTGAGGCCGTCGTACGCAGCCTGAATCAGGCCGGGTATGCCGGCCCGCTCTCGGTCGAGTGGGAAGACTCCCACATGGAGCGCGAGCACGGTGCGGCGGAGGCGCTCGGATTCGTGCGGAGGCTCGATTTTCCCGCGGCGGGGCGGGCGTTCGACGCGGCGTTCGCGCGGAGGGGATCGACGCGAAAGGGTTAGGACGTGCTGATGATGACGCTGTCGTAGTCGCGATCGGGCAGGTAGAGAATCTGGATCAGATCGCCGCGGTCCCAATGCTCGGCGATTGCCGGCAAGACCTGTTCGGAGCCCCGGCGCCGGCGCCCGCCGGCCTCGAACTCGTAACGAACCCGCGTGAGCTTCTCTTCAAAACCGATTTTCTCATCCTGCTTCTCGAGCACCCGCGCCGTGGCCGGCAGCCCGCGGATGACGAATCGTTTGAACCGCTTCCTTCGAGAGTAGTGGATGCTGAAGAAGATCGCCGGCAGGATGCCGGCGGTAATGAGGGAAAAGAACAGGATCAGCACCCCGTCGACGAGGCCGAATTCCTGACGGCCGCGGGCCTGGGTGTTCATGAGCTGCCAGGTGCTGTACGCCGTCCGCCTGAGCAGCTCCTTGTTCGCCCTCGTCAACGGACGGGGGACGGGATCCAGCACCAGCGGCTCGAGCTGTTCGGGGAGCTGGACGTCGGTGCTCTCCTCCGACGCCCTCACCGCGAGCCTCGCGTCTCCCGGCGACAGGCGCGACGCCCCCCCCCCGACCAGCGCCGAGCGTGCCTCCCGGGCCGACTGGAAGCGATCCGTCTGGGCGGGGACCAGCAGGCGCGTGAGCACGCTCCGAAGCGGCTCCCCACAGGGCAAAGCGGCGGGAACCTCGAGCCGGCCCGCAGTGGACATGAATTCCGGTGGTGGCCGGCCGGTGATCAGATGAAGAAAGGTGGCGCCGAGCGCGTAGAGGTCGCTCGAGGGGCTGGCCTGGCCCATGTATTGCTCGTACGGCATGTAGCCGTAGGTGCCGACGATCGTGCTGCCGTCGTCGTCCGGGGCGCGGAAGACATTGCGCACCGCGCCGAAGTCCACCAGCACCGGAGATCCCACCGGGCGCACGATCAGATTGGCGGGTTTGATGTCCCTGTGCAGGACGGGGGGAACTCGCGAGTGAAGGTAGTCCAGGATGCCCAGGAGCTCGATGAACAGGTTCAACACCTCGGATTGTTCGAGATGCCGCCGTTCCCCGATGATTTCCGCCAGCGACGTGCCTTCGACATATTCCATCACCAGGAATGCCGCGCCGGCGCCCTCCCATTCGGCGCGAAAGGTCGCATGGATCGCGGGTACGCCGGGGTGCCGCAGGTCGCGCAGCACGGCGGCTTCCCGCTCGAAGAGCTCATAGGCCTTGAGGTCGTGGCCGCCCTGGGGATGCAGCACCTTCAGGGCGACCTGACGTCCCAGGCGGACGTCCCGGGCCAGCAGCGTGTGCGCAAAGGAGCCGCGGCCAAGCGGGCGGATCACTTCATAGCGGCCGGCAACCAGGATGGGGTCGGTCACGCCGGTAACATGCGCCCGGGGCGGCGGGGACGCGAGAGTGTGGTATGATAAGAGCATGAAATCCCCCGCCATTCTGCTGCTCGGACTGGTCCTGTTCGCTCCCGGCCGGCCCCGCGCCGCGCCGGAGGACCCGCCGCGGGTTTCGCCCAACGACAACCGGCTTCCGGCGGGGATGATGCGGGGCGATACCCTGCTGCTCCGCCTGGTCGTGGCAAGGGCCGAGTGGTATCCCGAGGCCGCGACCGGGCCCCACATCACCGTCGAGGCCCTGGGCGAGGAGGGAAAAGCGCCCAGTATCCCTGCGCCGCTGATCCGGGTCCGCACCGGCACACCGATTCGTGCCATCGTACGGAACGCCCTTGCCGATTCTACGATTCATGTCCTTGGATTGGGTACCCAGCCGATTCCGCTCGCCGACACCCTCGACATCTCACCGGGCGCCTCCACCGAAGTGACCTTCCGTGCCGGTGCACCCGGTACCTACGTCTACCGTGCGGTGATCGGTAACGATCCGGACGGCCGCCCTTCGGAGCGGGAAACGGCGGTCGGCGCGTTTGTCATTGATCCGCAAGGCGGCTCACCGCCAGACCGGATCTTCGTGGTCAACGTCATTGCGTACGAGGCCGGTTCCGCCAGTCATCAGGCGATCGGGTTCAATGGCAGATCGTGGCCGTTCACCGAGCGGATGCCGATGACCGTCGGCGATACCGCGCGGTGGCGGATCGTGAACGGCACCACGCGGGGACATCCCATGCATCTGCACGGGTTCTATTTCCGCGTCGATGCCGCCGGCGACGGGAGAACCAGCGGCGCTATCCCTCCCGAACGCCGCCGGCTCGGGGTGACGGAGCAGATCCAAGCCTGGGGGACCCGCACGCTCACCTGGTCGCCCGACCGTCCGGGGAACTGGCTCTTTCACTGTCACTTGATGTTCCACGTGACCGCCGAAGCGCGTCTCGGGTACGACAGCACGCATGGTGATAACGATCATTCCACCGATCCGGCGCGGCACATGGCAGGCCTCGTCCTGGGAATTCCGGTGTCGCCCCGCGCGGGTGAGTCGTACGGCCGGACCGGTGAACCGCACCGCCTCGACCTGTACTTTCACCAGGGCGGGCGGCGGGGCTCGATCCCGGTGACCTACAGCTACGTCCTGCAGCGAGGACCGGCGCCGCCCGCGCCGGACTCGGTCGAAGTTCCCGGGTCGCCCATCGTGGTTACACGCGGCACCGCGACCGATATCGTGGTGCACAACCGCGCGCGCGAGGCGACGGGCGTGCACTGGCACGGACTCGAGCTCGAGAGCTGGTCGGATGGCGTCGTCGGATGGAGCAGCCGCGGGACCGCGATGGCGCCTCCGATCGCGCCGGGAGACTCGTTTATCGCACGGCTCTCCCTCCCCCGCGCCGGGACGTTCATTTACCACACGCACTTGAACGATGTCGCCCAGGTCACCGGCGGTGCCGCGGGGGCGCTCATCGTCCTGGAACCCGGGGATCGTTTCGATCCCTCGCGTGACCATGTGTATCTCACGACCTGGCACGGCCGCCCGCTCGTGCGGCTCACGATACCCGGGATTCTCGTCAATGGCGATTCGGCGACCTCGCCCGCGACGGAGCTCGTGCCGGGAGTGGTCCACCGGTTCCGGCTCATCAACATCGGCGCGGCCGGGGTGGTGCGCTACTCGCTCCGCGCGGACACTGCGCTGGTCCAGTGGCGCGCCCGGGCCAAGGATGGCGCCGACCTTCCGGACGCGCTCCGGGTCATGCAGCCCGCGATGCAGCTCGTGGCGGTTGGGGAAACCTACGATTTCGAGTTCACCCCCTCGGCCCCCGGGGTCTACGAGCTCAATGTCGCCTCAGTCCTCCCGCCGACGGTGAGGGGCACGGTGCTGCCCTGGCGCCAGCGGCTCATCGTCCGGTGAACAAACGAGCGAAGAGTGAAGTGCAAGGTGCGAAGAGGGCGACCGTCCTCCCGCTTCGCGCTGCGCTACTCGTTACGCTCTTGTCGATGGCCTGCGCTTCGGTGGGCCGGCGGGCGTCGATGATTTATATGGACGTGGCCGCCGAGCTTTCCCCGGAACGGGTGAAAATCGAGTTCCGGCGCTCCTTTCTCGAGGCGTACAAGAACCGGGTCACCATCGAGACGCAGTTCACGGTGGATGCGGCGGCGTCGTCACCCAACCCGAGCGCATTCGACGGCGACCTCCACTTTTCAGGCCGCGCGCCGGAGATCGGTTTGCGGCTGGTCGCGGAGATCAAGAACGCCGCCCTGGCTGACAGCGCCGTCGCGCTGGCGCGGCGCGCGGCGGTGACGCACCGGCCGGTGGCGCTGGCCGGAGTCTGGAGGATCTGGCCGGAGCATTCCCTCGGTGCGAGCGAGCGCCAGGGGCAGCCGATGCAGCCGCTCGACAGCCCGTATCCCGATCATGTGTTCGAGATCCACCCGGTGACGCGGATTGCCGGGGTCGGCCTG
>Ga0070699_100000512_pt1 | contig 36772 bp, 34 predicted proteins | sample KBSK1503metaG_FD_65473 | JGI IMG/M metagenome (GOLD analysis project Ga0070699, IMG submission 65473) | Corn, switchgrass and miscanthus rhizosphere microbial communities from Kellogg Biological Station, Michigan, USA - KBS K1-50-3 metaG | ecosystem: Host-associated > Plants > Roots >... | reverse complement strand
GCCGTCGCGCTGTCGACGGGACTGGGCCTTTCACGGGCGGTCACGTACCAGGTGCTGGCTGCCACCCCGCTCGCTTTGCAGGCGGAACGGCGACAGCGCGCAATCGAGACCGGCCAGTATCCAACGCGCTTCGCCCTGGCACTGGCTCGGAAGGACGCCAGGCTGATCTCCGAAGCCGCCGCAGCATCAGGCGTCCGCCTGAAGGTCACCCCCGCTGCCGAGACGTGGCTGGACGAGGCGGAGCAGCTCGGTCTAGGAGGCCAGGACTACACCGCCGTGCTGGAAGCGATCCTCCACCGCGGTCATGGCGGCGGCATCCCCGGGCAGGTCGCCACGAGCGTCCCGACCCAATATGATGGATTGATCGTCGACCTCGACGGCGTGGTGTGGCGGGGCGGGGCGGCAGACATGATCGAGGGCGCGGCCGACGCCATCGCGGCAATCCGGGCCAAGGGCACGCAAGTGCTGTTCCTGACCAACGATCCTCGCAACTCTCGAAGTGCGCTGGGAGCAGCCCTCACCCAGCGTGGGATCCCCGCCAAGCCGGGTGACGTCATGACTTCGGCTGCGGCGACAGCGCGGGTGCTGGGATCGCTGAACGACCTTGCTCACCGAACGGCCCTGGTCGTGGGGTCGTCTCCGCTCCACGAAGAGGTAGCGGCCGTAGGCTTTCGGCTCGTCGAACCCGAGGATGCAGCGGAGGCCGACGTGGTCGTGGTCGGCGGGCACGAAGGGTTCGACTACCGGGAACTGCGCGCAGCGACGGCGGCGATACGGAACGGAGCGCGTCTTTATGCGACCGGTCGGGACGCCGTCTTTCCGACGCCCGACGGCCCCTGGCCGGCCACTGGATCGATACTGGCCGCGATCGAGACCGCAGGCGGCAGACCGGCGGTGGTCGTGGGCAAGCCGGAACCGATCGTTTTCGGGATCGCTCGCGAGGCGCTGACCGGGTGCGAGCGGATTGGAGTGGTGGGCGATCACCTGGTCTCTGACGTGCTCGGGGCGAAGCGAGCAGGGCTTGATGCGATCCTGGTCTTGACGGGAGTTACGACTCGAGTTGAGCTGGCGCGGGCGATAGTTCAGCCCGATCTCGTGCTCGAGAGCCTCGCCGCGTTCGTCAAGGGGAATACATCGCAGTGATTCGAGCGTGATGCATGGGTGGGGACCGTGCTCCGACAACCTTCGGGCATAGACCTGGATCGTTACCTCGCCACTCAGAAAGACCTTTCTGACCGCGGGTCAGCTGGCCGAGTTCTTCGACCTCCCCGCCCCCTACTTGAGCAAGCATTTGCAAGCACTGTCCCGGGCTGGGGTAACAGCCTCGCTGCCTGGACCGAAGGGTGGCTACCGACTGGCGCGCCCTCCTACCAAGATCACCCTTCTCGAGGACGAAGAAGCCATCAACGGTCCGGCCCCGCTTTCCGCTGCACCGAGATCCGTCAGCAAGGCCCGGCAGCGCTTCCGCCACGCATGTATCGCCACGCGTACGCGATTGCCAGCGCGATGGGACGCGCCGAAGAGGCCTGGCGGCGAGAGCTACGGTCGATCACCATCGCAGATCTCATGGCCACCACTGGCGACAAGGCACCCGCGGCCACGGGCGTCGACCTTCGTCGCTGGCATACCAGCATGCTCAGCGGGTGCCTCGGTCAGCTCGGCCTGGACTCTGCCCACCTCGTCGGTCATTCATACGGGGCATGTTCGCTATGTGGCCTGCCCTCGACGCACCGGGACGCCTGCGCTCCATCGTGCCGTTCGGCACCGCGCTCGCAGTTCCTTGCGGCCACGCCACGCCTACCGTGGGACTCTCGGAGCCAGCCTTGTGGAGCAAGCAGCCAGAGGCACTCCCGTGCCGACGATGCCGAAGAAGCCGACCACCCCGCCGGATAAACCCGTTCGATGACCCCAGCGTGATGGCGTGAGCCAGACAACATACGACATCATCGGACGTACCTACGCGGCGACGCGACGGCCTGACCCCCGTATCGCCGCGCGGCTGGTCGAGGCCCTCGGCGATGCACGGTCCGTCGTCAACATCGGCGCCGGGATGGGCGCCTATGAGCCCCGGGACCTTCTGGTAATAGCCATCGAGCCCTCCCGAACCATGATTCAGCAGCGCCCACCCGGTGCGGCTCCGGCACTGCAGGCCTACGCCGAAGCGCTCCCGCTTGGAGACGCGACCGTCGATGCCGTACTCGCCATCCTTACTGTCCACCACTGGGCCGACCAGAGTCGTGCCTTCGCCGAGATTCGCCGCGTGGCCCGCCGCCGCGCCGTCTTCTTCACCTGTGACCCCGCCTTCCCTGGCTCGTGGGTGACCAGGGACTACTTCCCGATAATCCACAGGCGCGACCGTGGGCTGTTCCCACCACTGCATGCGTTCAGGGCGCTCGGGCATGTCGAGTCGAAGACCGTCCCCATTCCATGCGACTGCTCCGATGGATTCCTTGCCGCGTTCTGGCGGCGTCCACACGCCTACCTCGATCCGCGAGTCCGGCAGAACATCTCCGGCTTTGCCGGGCTCGCCAAGGCCGTACTCGAACCGGGCCTACGCCGCCTCGAGCAGGATCTGGCGAGTGGCGAATGGGAGCGTCGGTACGCCACTTTGCGCGGACTCGACGAACTGGATTGTGGCTATCGGCTCGTTGTCTGCGAGTTGACCGACGCCATCTGAGGTCGCGCCGCCCATCGCATCTCGGCGTGGCCGTTGGGCCGGTGGGACCTGTGATGGAGCAGAAGCCACGCTGTCCTATTCTTCCCGGACTGGTAGACGCGACCACCTCGACGTCCGAGCATCTCGGCGACCGCCTCCCGGTGGGCGTGCGTAGCGAAGCACATCGGCTCGGCGAACTCCTCCATGGCGATCGCCTGATCCCAACTCATGTCGGCCACGCTGCCCAGCAGAGGCTTCGTCATGTCCAGCGCGTGTGCAGGCAGAGCCATCGCGCGCTCGCACCAGTGTTCGGCGCGCGGTAAGAGCTCGTCGTGCGGGACGACCTCGTTGACCAGCCCCAGACCCAGTGCCTGCTCCGCGGACAGGATCGTGCCGGAGACGAACAGCTCCATCGCCTTGTGGTAGCCGAGCCGGCGCGTCAAGAGCCAGCTCAGACCGACCTCCGGAACCAGCCCGATGCGACCGAAGGCCGTCAGCAGCCGCGCACGGTCGGAGGCGATCACCAGATCGCAGGCCATCGCAAAGGCCAGGCCTACGCCGGCCGCGGCTCCGTTGATCGCTGCCACGAACAGCCTGTCGCTGTGGACGATGAGACGCACGACCGCCCCGAACTCGTAGCGGATCCAGCGCCACATCGCCGTAGCGCCCTCGGGCGAGTGAGCGATCAGCGGATGCACGGTCGCAGCCATCCCGCGAAGGTCTCCGCCTGCGGAGAACGAGGGACCGGCGCCGGTGAGGACCACGGCCCGTATCGCCGCTTCCTGGGCCAGCTGCCGCAGATGATCCAGCAGCTGGATCGTCATCGGGCCGTTGAGCGGGTTAAGCGCCTCCGGACCGTTCATTCGCACGACGGCGTGGCCGCCCCTGGTCTCGACATCTACGAGCTCGCGCTGATCGTTCCTCGCCCCGGCCACGAGGTCGCGGTAGCTGATCAATGCCTGATCTGCGGGCTTGGTCATTCGGTTCTCACTCCTTCGGGTCATCTGCGGCCTGCGGGCACCTCGATCAGCTGCTTATCGCGACCGCCAAGTCCTTCATTCCGAGGACCGTCCGCCGCAGCACTTGGAAGCGATGGCAGTGGCCGTCCATCGTCGTCAGTCGACTGTTGGGCGAGGCCTGCTAGCCGCCAACAGCGCAGCCGAGGCGGCAGCTGACAGCAGGCTCGCCGCGCGGTCCAGGGAGGTGGTTGTGCCACCAGCCAGCCAACGGCGCGCAAACTGTTGAGCTGGTCCTAGCCAGAGCGCGGTGGCGACGTCGGTCGGCAGGTCTCCCAGCTTCCCGGCGCCGACATTCGCCGCCCAGTTGCGCACCTCCGAGACGAGGCGCGCGTTCAGTTGCGCCAGGGCCTCGTCGGTTCGACCGCGAAGCTCGAGGTCCCCGTAGTTGAATAGGTAACGGGCGGCATCGCGATGGCTCTCGACCCAACGCAGGTGGTACCGCACCGTCGCACTGATGCCCGTCGCAGCTTGGCGATGTCTGTGCAGCTCGGCGAGAAAGCCGGCCTGGTACTCAGCGATCGTCTCCAGGTACAGTGCGGCCGCGACGCCGTCCTTCCCCCCGGGGAAGTGGTGGTAGAGGCTGCCCACGCTCACGCCCGACTTTGCGCGGATGTCCTCTACAGTCGTCTGGCTGACCCCGCGATCCAGGAACAGCACCAGGGCCGCGTCGAGGATGTCTCGCCTCCGCGCTCGCGTCTGCAGCAGACGAACCGACGTCATAGAGAATCATTCTAGAAAAATCATCTAAGATTATCGACCTCAGCATGGGCCGGAGTGAACGCCGCCTGAGCAGCAGCGCGATTCTCGTGCACGAACGGGTGCTCAGCGAGCAGGACATCGTCGACTTCGCCCAGCTGACCGGGGATCTAGGTGTGCACCACCTCGCGGGTGGCCCGGAGCCGCCGATTGCCCAGGGACTTCTTGTCGCCGCCCTGCCGACGAAGCTGGGAGGGGACCTCTCTTTCATGGGCCGCGTAATGCGGATGGAGTTCCTACGGCCGGTCGTCGCCGGCCAGCTCGTACGCGCGGAAGTCCGCGTCGATGAGCTGGTCCGAGGCCGGCGCGGCTGGGACGCCCTCCTGTCCAGCGAAGTTTCCAACCAGCAAGGTGAGCTGGTCATGCGCGGGGAGGTCGAGGGAAGACTCTCAGACGAGCTCGTGGATGAAGAGAGGCGGCTGCAAGCCTTTCGGGTCCGAGCCGGGCTCGACGAGCAGTGCTCCTGGATCGACATCGTCAACGCTGTTGCCGCCATCCCCTACGGGCGCCCAGCCGGCAAGGATCCGACCGATGTGGTCGCCTCGTGGCGTGGCACCTGCTCCACCAAACACTCGCTCCTCTGCGCCTTGCTGGCCGAGGGCTGGCCGGAGCTGACGGCCCACACCTGGCATCGGGTGTACCGGGTTGACCGCAGGCTGGCCCGCGAGATGTTCGGCGCCCGTGCGGCGGCGGCCGTGCCCGAGTCCGGCCTGGTCGACGTACACACCTATCTGACTGTTACGGTCGGCGTGGAACCCGTTCGTGTCGACGTGACCTTCGCCCTGCGGGAACGATGGACTGGGGATGGCCAAATGCAGCTGCGCTGCGGCGAAGGGTTCGACGTGCGTGGCGGCAGATTCCCCAACCGGAGGAAGCGCGAACTCGTCTCGCTGCACTGCGACCCGACAGTCCGGGAGCCGTTCATCGCGGCATTATCGGAGCCTCTGGATCCCTCCAGGGTGGCTGATGTCTGACATCTGGGGCGGCAACAGCCGTGGGGGCTGCCGATCAGCTGGGAGCGCTGCGAGGTGCCTCGCCCAGGTTGCCCGGTGGATGTGACCAGTGCGTTCGATGCAGCTCGTGAGGCGGACCAGGACGTAGGCCGCCCATCCACCGGGTTTAGCGCGGCAAGCGAACGCCGGCCGGATCAGCTCACCACGCAACATGCGTATGGCGCGGCCGCGGATCGCGATCGTGCCTTCCTCCCTCATGCACCTCCGTCTCGATCAGGCTGGGACGGCCCACCTCGATCCCCTGGTGAACTCGGAGGCGTCGCCGCCCCCAGTGGTCGACAAGGTACGCGGTGAGCCCGGCCGAAGTCGTGCCGCTCGCGGGCTCCTCCAGGTCGCCGATGCCGGCGCAGAGATCCCGCATGTAGACGTCTTCCTCTCCGCCCGAGGCTCACATACAGATCGGGTCCGCGCCACAGCGCGTGGCCAGTTCCCCGACGATCGGGGCATCGAGACGAAAGGCGCTCAGGTCGGCGAGCGCAAGGACTGGCACGACCAGGTGCTGGAGTCCGGTGCTGACGATCTCCAATGGCAGGTCATTGCGGATGCGCGTGGCGCCCAGCGCGATCCCGACCTTGGCGGCTGGTATGCCGGCCGGGGTCCGGTCCTTGACGCTGTGCCGCAACTCCACCACGGGAGTGCCGTGCTCCAGGCTGACGCGGAGCGGGATGGATCCGCCCGCACACTCGATGCATCCCCTCGCGCGCCATCTGTCCAGACGCCCTCCGCGACGAGGCAGGCCGCCGCTGCCAGGGTGACGTGTGCGCAGACGTCGATCTTCTGGCGGGGCGCAAAAGAAGCGCACATGGGCCACGCCGTTCTGTGCCTGTTCATCGACCACGAGGAGTCCGGTTGTGGGCGCAGCCAGGTCACGGGCCAGTCCAAGCAGGGTCCGGGCGGCGTATCGCAGAGGACGACACCAGCAACGTTGCCGCCGAAGCGCTCGAGGGCGAACGATTCGTACAGCGAGACGATCGCCGTCATCGACCCATGGCCGGCATTTGGCCCATTTTCATCGCTGACTTCGACTGTAACGAGCGGTTGTTTCATCCAACTGGACCAGTTGCTGCTCGCCTTTGCGGTCCAGCCGGTGCCGAGACCAACAGGGCCGCTCAGTCGGACCGGCCTATGGGCCTGTCCTCCTCACGCGCCAGCCAGCTCCGAAGCACCGCCGTCCGGTCCAATCTGCCCAACTTCTCGTAGGCCTGAAGCTCGTATTCGAGCGAGAGGACGGGCACGGACATGGCCCCACTGCTGACCAGCCGGGCAACGCCGCTCAAGTTCGGCGGCGGATCCCAGCTCCCGTCGGTGAGCCGCTTTTCGACGTCACCCATGATCTCCACCCCGACCTCATCGACGCGGCCGCGGCCGAGGTGCGACCGGATCCGCTCTGAGGCTCGAAAGGCGACCGGCTCCAACATGAACTCCCGCAGCTGCTCTTCGATCTGATAGGCCCCCCGCCCAGTCGTCTGAAGGTCCAGGTCAAGAGGAGTCATTGGAACGCCCTGCAGCGCCATGCCGGTGCTGCCGCCAACGGCCCACGGCTCACGGACGCCTGCCAACCGCGAAAGGATCAGCTCGAGGACGCGGCGGTGGCCGGCAGAAAGGGTCTCTTGCATCGTGAGTGCGAATACCGTGGCCGGGATCCCTTCTGCAATGCTCGGATAGCGCGCTGACCAGTTCAACTCGGGCTTCGCCTTCGAGTTCGAGACCTTGAGCACGCCAGGATGGCCCGCCCTGAGCCCGCAGGAAGCGGCGCCAGGAGAGTCCTGCCCGCCGCGAAGCAGGCGGGATGCGGTGGCGGCGGAGCAGCGTTGCGGATGCTGGTCGAGGAGACCCGATGGCCGAGTTTGAGCAACTCGCCTCGGATGCGCTCGTAACCCCAGAGCGGGTTCTCCCTGGCCAGCCGCAGCACCAGCTCCCGCCACTCTCGGCCGGCAGCTTCGGTCGGCCGGGACCGCGGCGGCGGCCGAACGCTGCCCGGCGATGACGGACCAGCGCCCCGTGCCAGCCAAGGATGGTGGCCGGCTGCACCAGGAGCAGGGCCCCGGCCGAGAGCTTGCGGCCCAGGGCAGCCAGGATCAGGCGGTCGGCCGTCCGCCAGCGAGGTCGCGGCGCCGTGCGCCGAAGGACGAGCAGCTCCTGGCGGAGGACGAGAAGTTCGAGATCGCGATCGGCGGTGGGGCGGCCGCGAAGGATGAGGAGCTCGATCAGCAGGCGAAGGAGGGAATGGAGGAGGGCCAGCAGCACGGGCGAGCAGAGTAGATGCGGCAGAGCTGCCAACCAAGCGGCTGGGCGCGGCCTGCCCGATTGGTCAGCGGCAGGCTCGGCGAAGTAGGTGAGATCAAGCCCGCCGTGGCGACCCACCTTGCTCGCCGCGATCCCGCTTCCCGTCGTGGTGGACGAATAAATGCACCCCCCCGCCAGAGGTCGAGCGGCACGACCGGCTTGATGCCCTATCCGCGGCCCAACCGGCCGCCCGATGAGGTGACGCCGGCAGTGTAACGGGACACCCTCCCTCTTCAAGACCGTCTGCAGTGACGACCAAACTGCCGACCAACCGGGTGGACGGCAAGACCTCTGCCCGAACACCTCAGCCGCTTCTCACCGGCGGCTACGCAAGGCATACAATCCGCTGATCGAATCGAGAGCGTCATTGATGCGGGAGGAGGGTCAATGCCTGGTCAGATCGTGCACTTCGAGATCCCTGCCGACGACACCGCGAAGGGACGCGAGTTCTGGGGCTCGCTCTTCGGGTGGCAGTTCGAGGCCTTCCCCGGCCCCTTCGAATACCACATGACGCGCATGAGCGATCAGGCGGGCCTGGCAATCACCAATATGGAGCCCGGCAAGCGAGGCACGCGCGCCTACTTCGACGTGGGCGAAATCAAGGCCGGCGCCGCGCGCGTGAAGGAGCTCGGGGGTCAGGCGGACGAGCCGCGCCCGGTGCCTGGCATGGGCTGGTTCGCGACGTGCACGGACCCGCAGGGGAACGAGTTCGGCCTCTGGCAGATCGACCCGTCCGCTCCGGCCCCGACCGAGTAGGGCACCCCTAGGCCTGACCGCTTTGACACCTGGGACGGCCATCCCAGGCGATCAGCGGCACTGACTACGTGACGGTCGAACCGTCCAGCGCACCCCGTGTACAGGCTCGAACGCACTTGAACAATCCACTCGTACTCCGTCGTGTGGGAACGGCCATCTCAAAGTCCGCGGTTTTGGCCAGCTGAAAGTCGGTACCCACAAGGTTGCTCAGTCCGGCTTGAGCGGCGGCCCTCCTCGCCTCCCGGATGCGGAACGATTCGCCGGCGGTCACCACCACCGTGGCGTGGTGCGGAGGCGGTCGATGAGCGAGACGGCGATCCTCAAAATCATCTGGGCCTCCGAACTCGAAATCGGCCCAAAAAGGCCGAGACACAGACGGTTTCAGACCATCTGGGGCAGCCGTTTCGCTGCCGACTGCTTGGGCCTGTAGTTACCGGAGGTTAGATCGGGTTCGAGAACTCGGCGGTGGACCGGTAGGTCGTGCAGGAGGAATCCACAGGCGACGAAGGTGGCTATGGCTGCAAGGGGCCGTGGCAGCCGGCGGGCCAGCGGCCGGTAAACGAAGTAGCCGAGGAAGTAGCCATAGACGGAGTTCCAAAGCCGCCAGAACTCGGCGAACGACCTCGCCCCGGCGATCGCCTGGGTGATCTCACGGGGTTGATTCGGTACCTGGACCGCGTTGGCCAGCGTCCGCTCGCGCAGCGTGTGGCCCCAGCCCAGAGCGGCCACCAGGCCGAGGCCAATTCGGCACGAGCTCGGCCACGAGCACACCTTAAGCTTCGTGCCGGGGATCCGGCATGGACCAGGTACCAGTCGCAGGCCTGGAGCTGCAGCGTGAGCACCTCGCGCGCGAGCCGGGTCGTCGCCGACCGGAGCGAGCGCTCGCCGCAAGAAACGACGCGCACCTCTCGCAGCGACCGGTCGTGCTGGAAGCACACGCCCTACTCAGGGATGGCCGCCGACACCGACGTGCCGTCGGCGGACGCCCCGCGGAGGCCGGCCGCGCCCACGAAGGCCACACAGGGCTCTCCATCGCACGCGAAGTCACTGGCGATCCGGTCGTGCTGGACGCGATCGAGCACGGCCTGCACGCGCGGCGCCCCCCCGGGCACCTCGCTCGAGGTGGACACTTCCCACCAGGCACCCAGATAGTCGGTCGTCCAGCGCATGACGCCATCACACTCACTGTCCAGCACGACATTCGCGGCGTCGGCGCTCAACACGATCCGACGCGAACCCGGCACGTCTCTAGACACCCAGGTATGACGCTCGGATGTCGGCATTCGCGAGCAGCTCGGCGCTCGTGCCGTGGAGCTTGACCTTCCCCGTCTCCATCACGTACCCGCGGTCCGCGATCTCAAGGGCCGCGTTGAGGTTTTGCTCCACCAGCAGAACGGTGAGCCCGTCCTGGTGAAGCTGCCGGATCGTCGCGAAGACCTGATCGACCAGCTTCGGCGAGAGTCCCAGCGAGGGCTCGTCCAGCATCAGGAGCCGCGGACGGGCCATGAGCGCCCTGCCGATCGCACACATCTGCTGCTCTCCACCAGACAGGCTCCCCGAGAGCTGCCGCCTCCTCTCTTCGAGCCTCGGGAAAAGGTCGAAGGCGTGGCGGAGCGACGCCGCGACATGGGGCCGCGCACGTCGGCTGTAGGCGCCCAGCCGGAGATTCTCCTCGACGGTCAGCTGCGGCCAGAGCTCGCGTCCCTCGGGTACCAATCCGATGCCCAGCTCGGCCCGACCGCTCCCCGGGGTCGAGAGCAGCGAACGTCCGTCGAATGTGATCTCACCTCTGCCGGCCCGGCGAAGGCCGGCGATCGCTCGCAGCGTGGTCGTCTTGCCGGCGCCGTTCGAGCCGACCAGGGTCACGATCTCACCCTCAGCAACGTCGAGGCTGACGTCGAACACGGCCTGGACGTCGCCATAGGACACCTCGAGGCGTCTGACCTCAAGCACCCGTGACCGCCTCCGGCTCATCCGCCCGCTTCTCTGCCGCCGCCTGGCCGAGGTACGCCGCGATCACGCGCTCGTCGCGCGACACCGAATCGGGCGTGCCCTCGGCGATCTTGCGGCCGTAGTCGAGCACCGCCACCCGGTCCGACAGGCTCATCACGGCCTGCATGACGTGCTCGATCATGATGATCGACACCCCTCGCTCGCCCCGGACGCGGCGCACCAGGTCGGTCAGCCGCTGCGACTCGACGGGGTTCAGGCCCGCGGCAACCTCGTCGAGCAGCAGCACGCGGGGCCGCGTCGCAAGAGCGCGAGCCAGCTCGAGCCGCTTGCGGCCTGCCAGCGTCAAGCTGCCCGGCAGGTCCTCCGACCGCTCTCGAAGTCCCGCGAACTCGAGAATGTCAGCCGTGTCCTGGCGCGGGCTCATGCCTGCGCGGCGTGCCGGAGCCGGCCCATAGAGCGCACCGACGTACACGTTCTCGAAGACCGTCAGATTGCTGAAGGGGCGAACGATCTGGTGCGTCCGGCAGACGCCGGCACGGACGACCCGGTTTGCCGGCAAGCCGGTGATCCGCCGGCCGTTCAGCAGAACACGGCCCGAGGTCGCGGGCATGGAACCCGCAATGACGCTGAAGAGCGTCGTCTTGCCGGCGCCGTTGGGGCCGATGACGCCCAGGATCTCGCCCTCGTGCAGCTCGAGGTCCACCGAGTCGACGGCCCTCAGTCCGCCGAATTGCTTGCTCAGGTTCTCGACCTGCAGCAGGGCGTTCACAGGCGGCGGACGAGCCTCCGCAGGCGGATAAATAGGCCGCTCAGCCCGAGCGGTTCGAAGAGGATCACCACGATGAGAAGGGCACCGTACAGGCCGAGGTAGAGCTGCGAGTAGGACGCGAGCAGAAGCTGCTGGATCACGACGAAGACGACAGCACCCAGCACCGGCCCGGCCACCGTGCCTATCCCGCCGATCACAGCCATCAGCACGAACGAGATCGAGCGGTCGAAGCCAAGCATGTCCGCGGGCTCGATGAACGAGAAGTAAGAAGCGTAGAAGCCGCCCGCCACTCCCATCACCACGCCGCTCATGAAGAGGATGAGGTCCTGGTAGAAGGTCGGTGCGACGCCAACGTCAGCCGCCGCCTCCACGTCTGCCTTGATGGCCAGCAGCCCGAGGCCAAGACGGGAACGGCGAATTGCGTACGAAGCGGCGACGACGATCGCCATCAGGTAGAGCCCGTACCAGTAGAGCGTGTATTTGAGCCCCGCCTCGATGGGTAGCGAGACGCCTGAGGAGCCTCCCGTGAACCCCTCCCAGTACGTGAGCACGAGCCGGGTCGCCTCGCCGACGCCGATCGTGGCGATCGAGAAGTAGGGGCCGCGGAGGCGGAGGGTGGGATGGCCCCAGGCCAGCGCGAAGGCGCCGGCCACCAGGCCACCGCCCAGCCAGGCTGCGAAGAAGGGAAGGCCGAACGTCAGAATGAGTCGTGCAGCGACGAAGCCGCCCACGCCGAACATGGCGGCGTGGCCGAAGCTGACCTGGCCCACGTAGCCGCCCAACCAGTTCCAGGCCAGCGCGGCCGCGACGAACATGAAGACGAGGCTGAGCAGGTTGTGCTGGTATGTCGTCAGCGGGACGATCAGCGGCAGCGCCCAGATGACCACGAACGCGCCGGCGAACAGTGCCAGCGCCGCGGGCGAGAGCCACGCCGGCCAGAGCCGGCCCACGACGCGCATGCCAGGCGCCATGGTCAGCTCAGGACTCGCTGTCCGAAAAGGCCGCCTGGCCGCAGGATCAGCACGGCAACCAGGAGGACAAACCCGACCGCCGCTGTGAGGTAAGCGGGAAGGAGCAGGATCGCGAACACCTCGACGGCGGCCAGGATCAGCGCCCCAACCGCCGTGCCGATCACATTGCCCAGCCCGCCCAACACCACGATCACGAAGCTCTTCAGCAGCTCTACCCCGCCGAAGGTGGGGTTGAAGGCGAAGATCGTCGCCGCCAGCAGCCCGGCCGTGCCCGCCAGCGCCGTACCCAGGCCGAAGGTGATCACGTAGATGCGCTCCACGTCGATCCCCACCACCGTGCAGCTGTCCGGATTCTGCGCAACCGCACGAATGGCGCGGCCCACGTACGTCCGGGTGAGCAGCAGGTGAAGCCCGACCATGACCAGGACGGCCACCGCAAAAACTGCCAGCCGGTTTACCGAGGTGGAGGTACCTGCCAGCTGCAGCGCCTGGGTCGAGTAGGCGGTACGGATGGCCTGGTCATTCCCGGTGAAGATGAGGTAGGCGGCATTGCGAATCACGAGCCACACGCCGAAGAGAAGGAGCAGGGACTGAACGCCGCCCGCAGCGCCGCGGGGGAGGTGACGGACGAGGAGGACGTAGAGCCCGGCGCCGAATGCGAAGCTCGCCGCCACCACGATCGGGATTGCCAGGTAGGGATCGATGCCGAGCCGCGTGTAGAGCCACCAGCCGAGGTAGGCGCCCGCCATGAGCACGCCGCCGTGCGTGAGGTTGACAACCCTCAGCACGCCGTAGATCAGCCCCAGGCCGTACGCCATGGTGGCGTAGAAACCTGCGAGCAGGACGGCCGACAGAGTCAGCCCGACCAGCAGCTCCACCGCGTTACTTGCAGTTCGGGTTGGGTGCTATCCCGTCAGCGTTCGCGACGTCCTTGGGAAAGATGATCGGGGACTTCCCGTTCTGGTTCTGCTGAACGACGAACGCGTACTGCGCCTGCTGACCTGACTGCGCAGGGAAGGTGAGCTGACCCCCCGGCAGGACGCTTTCCATCTTCAGGCCTACGAGCGCACGTTTCACCGCGCCGCGATCCACGGAGTTCGCCTTCTGGATCGCTGTGAACAGCGCCCGAGCGGTCTCGTAGCCCAGCGCCTGGTACCACTCCGGATCCCTGTTGTACTTGGCCCTGAACGCGTCCACGAACTGCTTGTTGAGGCCCCTCGAGCCGAGCTGTGCGTTCCACCAGACAGCGCTCAGGATGTAGTTCACGTTGTCCTGGCCGAGCGCGTCGAAGGCCTGCTTCTCGGGGCCCCGGGCACCGTAGCTGATCACTTTGTGACAGAGCCCGGCGGTCACGTACTGGCGCTGCATGGTGATGTAGTCCGGTAGGTGTGCGTCCACCAGGAAGAAGTCGGCGCCGGCCGCCTTAACCTTGCTGAGAAGGGCGCCGAAGTCCTTTGAGTTGAGCTCGAACGACTCGTCGACGACGACCGAATAGTTGCCCTTTGATTTGTCGGCGAAGTCGTTGACGCCCTTGCGGAAGTCCTTGCCGTGCGAGGTGTTCTCCCAGGCGAGCGCGATCTTCGCGGGCTTGGGCAGCTTGCCCGCCTTCTGCTGGGCGTCGATCCACTGCATCTCGGCGTCGGCCAGCTTGGTGATGGGGGCGAGCAGCCCGAACAGCCAGCTGTACTTCCGGGCGTAGATCTCCGTCGCGGCGCCGCCGCCGTTCACGTACGGGATCTGCGCTTGCTCGGCGACGGTGCTCTGGGCCTGAACCAGGTCAGTCGAGTACGTGCCGAGCAGGAAGTTGACCTTGTCCTGGTTGATCAGGCGATCCGCCAGGCTGACGGCCGTTGCCTGTGTGGTTGTGTCGTCGAGCAGCTTCAGGTCGACGGGCACCTTCTTGCCACCGATGGTCACGCCGCCATCCTTGTTCGCGAGCTCGAAGGCGAGGTCGTAGCCCTCCTTGTAGAAGCCACCCGCGCGGGACTCGGCGCCGGTCAGGGGCAGGGTCGCGCCGATCTCGATCCTGTCTGGGACAGGGACAGCGGACTGGCTCCCCGACGTCGACTGCTGCGGCGTCGCCGCGCAGGCACTCAGCGCGAACGCGGCCAACGCCGCGAACATCTTCGACAACCCTCTCATGGTCCTCTCCTTTCCTCGAATCCCCGCTCCGGACCCAACGGTCCAGCCTGGTAGGACTCTACAACCCAGGAGGTGTCAGCGACATCGTCTAGCTCGCCCGCCCTTGCCAACTCGCCGAGTCGGCTCTAACATCCCCTCAACGAGCGCGACGGTCGCTCCCAGGTCTTACGGGAGGAGGTGCGTTATGGCTAGTGCTGCAAGCGCTGCCAACGAGGTCGTCTACGAGGACGGTCGCCGTGAATTACGAGACCCGTCCGAGGTCGAGGACAGTCCGCTCTACAACCAGGACCTGGCCCCGGTCCCGGTCGCTCGCCGCACCTGGAACACGTACAACTACAGCGCCCTGTGGATAGGCATGGCGCACAACATTCCGACCTACCTGCTGGCATCCGGCCTGATCGCCCTGGGCATGTCCTGGTATCAGGCCATCATCACGATCGCGCTGGGCAATCTGATCGTGCTGATACCGATGCTGCTCAACAGCCATGGCGGCACCAAGTACGGGATCCCCTATCCGGTGCTGGCGCGCGCCTCCTTCGGGGTCTTCGGCGCCAACCTGCCGGCGCTGCTCCGCGCCTTCGTCGCCTGCGGGTGGTTTGGCATTCAGAGCTGGATCGGCGGCGGGGCAGTCTTCACGCTGGCCGGCGTCCTGTTCGGTGACGCCTGGACGAAGGCGCCCACATTGCTTGGCAACCCGTGGACCCAGTGGCTCAGCTTCGCGATCTTCTGGGTTGTCCAGATGGCGATCATCCTGCGAGGAATGAACACCCTGCGCCGGTTCGAGAACTGGGCCGCCCCGTTCGTCCTCGTGCTGGGCGTGTTCCTGCTGATCTGGATGGTGAGCGCTGCCCACGGCTTCGGGCCAATCCTCAGCCAGGGCGGCAAGGTCGGCTGGGGGCCTTCGTTCTGGACCCTGTTTTTCCCGTCGCTGATGGCCATGATCGCCTTCTGGGCGACGCTCTCCCTGAACATGCCCGACTTCACGCGGTTCGGCGCCAGCCAGAGGCAGCAGATGCTGGGCCAGGTCCTGGGCCTGCCCACGACGATGACGTTCTTCCCTCTGCTGGCCGTGCTGATCACCTCGGCCACGGTGGTCGTCTATGGCCAGGCGATCTGGGACCCGGTAGCGCTGACCAGCAAGTTCAGCAACGGATTCGTCGTCGTGCTGGCCCTCTTCACGCTGGCTGTAGCCACGATTTCGGTAAACATCGCGGCAAACACGGTTTCGCCGTCGTACGACTTCTCCAACGCGATCCCCAAGGTGATCAGCTTCCGCGTCGGCAGCCTGATCACGGGCGTCCTCGGCGTCCTGATCCAGCCCTGGCGGCTGCTGAGCGATCCCCACGTCTACATATTCACGTGGCTCGGCTTTTATGGCGGCCTGCTGGGGTCGGTGGCCGGCGTGCTGATCGCCGACTACTGGCTCATCCGGCGCACTGAGCTTCGGCTGCCAGACCTCTACAAGACGAACGGCATCTACAGCTACACAGGGGGCTGGAACTTCCGTGGGGTGATCAGCATCCTGGTCGGAGCCACGCTCGCCGTGGGCGGCGCCTACACGACCTCCGGCACGGCGGGCCCATTCCCGGCCGGTGGCCTGATCGGGGTCTTCAAGCCGCTGTACGACTACAGCTGGGTCGTCGGCTTCTTCGTGGCCTTCGCGCTGTACTTCATCCTCATGGTGGTGTTCCCCTCGGAACGAGAGGAGCCGAAGCCGGCCGCGGCCACCGCGACGTAACGAGATCATGTGAGGACGCTCATCCGGGGCGGGACGGTGGTCACCGCCGGCGATACAGCCCGGGCCGACGTGCTGATCGACGGTGAGACGGTCAGCGCGATCGGGCGCGGGCTGGAGGCGACGGCAGACCGCGTCATCGACGCGTCCGACCGCTACGTGATGCCTGGCGGCATCGACGCCCACACGCACATGGACATGCCGTTCGGCGGCACCTTTTCCGCCGACGACTTCGAGTCGGGGACGGCCGCCGCCGCGTGGGGTGGCACGACGACGATCGTGGACTTCGCGATACAGGACTTCGGCGAGAGCTTGCAGGCCGGGTTCGAGCGTTGGATGGCCAAGGCCACGGGCAAGGCACACGTCGACTACGGCTTCCACATGATCATTCGCGAGGTCAACGACCAGACACTGGGCGGCATGGACGCGCTGATCGGCGAGGGCGTGACCTCTTTCAAGCTCTTCATGGCCTATCCGGGCGTGTTCATGCTCGACGACGCCTCGATCTTTCGTGCCATGCAGCGGACTTCGGACAACGGCGGCCTGATCATGATGCACGCCGAGAACGGAGGCGCCATCGACGTGCTCGTCCGGCGCTATCTCGACGAGGGACGCACGGAGCCGATCAACCACGCGCTCACCCGCCCCGCGGCGATGGAGGGCGAGGCAACCCACCGGGCGGTCGCCCTCGCGAGGCTGGCCGGCGTCGCGGTGTACATCGTGCACCTCAGCTCACGGGACGCACTGTCGGCGGTCGTCGAAGCGCGCGATCGCGGCGCGGCGGCGTTCGCCGAGACGTGCCCCCAATACCTCTTTCTGTCGCAGGACGATCTGAGCCGCCCGGGCTTCGAGGGGGCCAAGTACGTCTGCTCCCCGCCGCTGCGGCCACGCGACCACCAGGAAGACCTCTGGAACGGGCTCGTCCAGGATGACCTGCAGATCGTCTCGACTGACCACTGCCCCTTCGACTACAAGGACCAGAAGGTGCTTGGTAGAGGCGACTTCTCGAAGATCCCCAACGGACTGCCGGGAGTCGAAGACCGCTACACGGTCCTGTTCGACGGTGGCGTCACGGCCGGTCGCATCAGCCTGAACCGCTTCGTCGAGCTGGTGGCCACGGCGCCCGCCCGAATGTTCGGCCTGTACCCACGTAAGGGCACGATCGCGCCCGGCTCCGACGCGGACATCGTGGTGTTCGACCCCGCGGCCGAGCGGGTGCTGTCCGCCAGCACGCACCACATGCGCGTCGACTACAGCTGCTTCGAGGGCATGCGCGTCCGCGGCCGGCCGGAGGTCGTGATGCAGCGCGGCGAGGTGCTGGTCGCCGGCGACCAGTTCCACGGCCGGCCCGGCCAGGGCCGGTTCCTCAAGCGAGGCCCGTTTCCCGGGTAGGGGTACCCGCCCCCCTCCCCCGGCTTCGCCGGGTACGCCCCCGACTTGGCGGGAGAGACTTCACACGAAGTCTCCGCCCCTTCGTCACAGGTCCGTCAACCGTCCGCCACATCTCGACCTCAGCCTGATTGGCGGCCGACGCCCATGAGTCTGGGCGACATGGCCTTGGTCAGTTCACCGAGGTACCCCGCTCCATGAGCAAAGTCTTCAGAGCCATAGGCCAGTTCAGCGTCAGCTTCCGATACCCGATCGTGGTGGTCTGGATCCTGGTCACCATCGGACTCGTCCGCTTCGGCCCTTCCCTGACCAGCGTCATCCAGCCCTTCAGCGCCGGCTTCTTCCTGCCCGCCGGCGCGCCCTCGGTCCATGCCTCTGACCTGGCCAGCGCCATCGTCGACCCTTCCCGCTCAGCGATCCTGGTCGCCAGCCGGCCCGATGGAGGCCAGCTCACCGCCGCGGACCAGCAGGCGGTCGGCCAGACCGAGAGCCGGCTCGCCGGTCTCTCCCACGTCACCCGAGTTCGTGACGTCGGTCCCTCCTCCGATGGCAGGGCCTGGCAGGCTCAGGTCGAAGGCCGCGGGGCCCAGGACGCCGCCGGCTTCGTCTCCCAGGTCCGCGGGGCCGTCCAAGGTCCGGACAGCGGCGGCCTTAGCTTCCATCTCACCGGGGCCCTGCCCGCCAACCAGGACGACCAGGGCGCCGACGCCGGCAGCTCCTCAAACCTTGTCCTGCTCTTCATCGTGGTCCTACTCCTGCTCACCTTCCGAGCCGCACTGGCACCTTTCGTCTCGCTGCTCCCCTCCGTCCTCGTCCTGGCCGTGTCCGGGGTGGCGATCGCGGCCTCGACCCGGCTCGGGGTCCAGGCCACCATCCTGACCCAGTTCCTGCTCGCCGCCGTCGTGCTGGGCGCCGGCACCGACTACGGACTCTTCCTGGTCTTTCGGGTCCGGGAGGAGATGCGGCGCGGGCTCGACAAGCGGCGCGCCGTAGTCCGGGCCATGGAGACCACCGGCGAATCGATCGCCTTCTCTGGCCTCACCGTGATCGGCGCCCTGATGGTGTTCGCTCTGGCCGACATCAAGATCGAGGTCAGCGCCGGGCCCGCCATCGCCATCGCCGTCGCCATCATGCTCCTGGCCGGCCTCACGCTCATGCCGGCGCTGATCGCCATCTTCGGCCGCGCCACTTTCTGGCCCTCCACCCTCGCCCCGAGAACCTCGGCGGGGACCGGGATCTGGGGCCGGGTTGCCGGGGCCGCCATCCGGAGGCCGGTCATGACCCTGGTCCTGAGCCTGGCGCTCCTGGGCGCCCTGGCTCTGGGAACGAACACGGCCAAGCTGGAGGGCCTCAATGGCAAGGTCCAACTGCCGCCGAAGTCAGACTCCGCGGCCGGCAACACGGTCCTGAAGGCTCACTTTCCCGATGCCAGCCAGGCCCCAACCCTGCTCGTGCTGCGCTTCCACGACGCGGTCTGGGACAACCCCGAGCGCCTCGCCAGAGCCCAGAGCAAGGCCGAAGCCCTCCCCAACGTCATCAGGGTGCTGGGCCCGACCCGGCTGGCCCCGGACGTCTCCGTTCCTCCCCAGAGCCTGGCCCAGCTCCACTCGGCCCTCGGCCCCGCCTCCCAGCTGCCGGCCACCCAACCTTCCGGAAGCCGGATCCCCGCCGCCGAGTACGAGCTCTACCGGGCCACCGGCCAGTTCATCAGCGAAGACGGCCGGACCCTGCTCCTGGTCGCCACCCTCAGGAACGGCAACCTCGACGATCCTCACGCCGTCGACCAGATCCCCGGGCTGCGAGCCGGCCTCGCCAACCTTGCCCGTTCGGTGGGGGCCGTGGACAGCGGCGTCGCCGATGAGCTGGCGGTCAACTACGACGCCAACCAGGCCGGTGCCGCCAACCTCTCCCGGCTGCTTCCCGTCGTCGCGCTAATGGTCGCCGTCCTGCTGGCCATCGTCCTGCGCAGCCTGGTGGCCCCCACCTACCTGGTCGCCACCGTCCTCCTCTCCTTCCTGGCAGCCCAGGGAGCGGTGGCTCTCGTCCTGGTGCCCCTGCTCGGCACGCCGGGAGTCATCTTCTTCCTGCCCTTCATGCTGGCGGTCTTCCTCATTGCCCTGGGATCGGACTACAACATCCTGGTCATGACGCGCATCCGGGAGGAGGCGCACCACCTGCCGCTGGCGGCCGCGGTCCGCCACGCCGTCAGCATTACCGGGAGCACCATCACCACGGCCGGGATCATCCTGGGCGGGACCTTCGCGATCCTCGGCGTGACCCTCGACACAGGGTCCGGCGGGCCCACCATCGAGCAGGTCCTCTTCGGCATCGGAATCGGCGTCCTGCTCGACACGTTCATCGTTCGCACCCTGCTGGTGCCCGCGATCGTCGTTCTGCTCTCCCGCTGGAACTGGTGGCCATCGCGGCTCGCCCGCCGCTCCCACCGCCCAGAGGTCGATGCAGCGGCTTGAGGACCTGGCCGGCGCCAGGGCGCAGGGCCGGGAATCAGCCCTTGAGCGATCCGCCGGCCAGGCCGGTCACGATCCACCGCTGCACGATCATGAAAAGGATGACGGCCGGGACCGCGCTCACGATGCTCGCCGCCATCAGCTGATTCCAGAGCGGCAGCGTGTTCTCCGCAACGTAGTTCTGCAGCCCGACGCCGATCGTCCGCGTCGCGGGCGACGTGAGGACGCTGGCGAAGAGCACGTCGTTCCAGGCCAGCAGGAACGAGAAGATGAAAGTCACGACCAGCCCCGGAACGGCGAGCGGGAAGGTGACGTAGCGCAGCACGCCCAACCGATCGGCTCCGTCGACCAGGGCCTGCTCCTCGATCTCGGCCGGCAGGCTGGCCACATAGACGCTCAGCAGCCAGATCGCAAACGGCAGCGCGAAGGTCATGTAGGTGAACACCACACCGAAGTAGGAGCCGACGATGCGGACCTGCAGAGCGTGCTGGATGACGACATAGATCACGAAGAGAGGCAGGAGGAGCAGCACGCCGGGCACCGTGTGTGTGGCGAGCAGCGAGACACGGAAGGCGTTCCTGAAGCGGAATCGAAAACGCGCGATCACGTATGCGGCGCCGAGCGCGATGATCGACGCGCACAGGCCGGTGAGGATCGCGATCAGCAGGCTGTTGCGGAGGTAGAGGCCCAGGTCCACCGTCTGCCACATCTCGGCAAACGTCTGCCAGTGGAGGCTCCTTGGGACGACCACAGTTCCCGCCGTGACCGAGTCCTGCAGTGAGACCAGCACCATGTATACGATGGGCAGGAGCACGAAGGCCAGATAGGCCAGGGCCGCCACGTAGCGTCCGGCCGAGCCGGCCGAATGGCGGGCCAAGCGACGAGTCGAGCGGATCGGACGATCGGCAACGGCGAGTGTCATCGCGTCTCGTCCCCCACCCGCGCTGCGCGCAGGTAGACAACGGCCGGCGTCAGCATGATCACCAGGGCGACCACCGACATGGCCGCGCCGAGCCCGAAGTTGAACGTCACGAATGAGTTCACGAAGATGTTCAAGGGCAGGACGTTCACCTGCTCAGGCGGGCTGATGCCGAACATGACGTAGGGCAGCGTGAAGTTGTTGAAGTGGTTGATCGTGGACAGCACCAGGGCCAGCCCCAGCGTCGAACGCATGAGGGGCAGCGTCACGTGCCGGAAAGAGCGCACCCCATTCGCTCCGTCGATCGTCGCCGCGTCATAGAGCTCGCCCGGGATCGTCTGCAACGCGGCCAGAGACATCAAGTACACGAATGGCCAGGCCGCCCACACGTCCGCCAACACCATCGCCCACAGAGCGTTGGGACCGATCAGCCAGAAGGTCTCCCGAGAGCCCAGGTGAAAATCTCCCAGCAGCTGGTCGACGAGGCCGGTCCCGTTCATGAAGACCAGTCGCCACAGGATGGCGTTGACGAACGTCGGGATGATGTAGGGAATCAGCATCATCGCTCTGAAGAAAGCGCGGCCGCGCAGGGACTGATTGAAGAGCAGCGCCGCGCCCACGCCGATGGGCGTGATCAGGACGGTGGTGAGCAGGGAGAAGGCCACGCTGGCCTTGACGGAGTTGAACAGCGAGCTGGCGAACGCACCTTGCGGGAGCAGCGTGTCCCGGTAGTGTCGCAGGCCGACAAAGGGGGCGTGCAGCCAGTCTCCGATCGTGTACTGGTTCAGGCCTGTGAGGCTGAGGTAGAACGCGATCAGGATTGGCAGGAAGACGATGAGCGCCAGCAGGGCAAGGCTCGGCGTCATCATCCAGTACGGGGCTCGCAGTGGCGAGCCCCGTGGCAGCGGGTGCGCTCGAGCGGACGCGCCTGGGACTACTTGCTCGATCCCCGGTTCTGCGACCGCCGCGCTCTCCCGCTCTTCTGTGATCATCCGATCGAGGCCGCCAGCTGCTGGTTGGCCTGGCTGAGTGCCGCCTTCAGCGCGTCCTTGCTGTAGGTGCCGGTGACGCCGATCTGCTGCGCAATCGAGTTGATGGCCTTACCGAGGACCACCTCGAGCTGCAGCCACGAGCCGAAAAACGGCGTCGGATAGGACTTGAGCTCCGCATCATAGAGGGTGTCCCAGGGAGCCACCTTTGCATCCGGGTACTTCGTGAACGTCTCCAGCACCACGGGCTGCTGGGCCCGCAGCTTGAACAGCTGGTACTGGATCTCGGGACTCGTCATGACCTTCATCAGCCGCAGGGCCAGTTCCTTGTTCTTGCTGTACTTGAAGATCGTCATGTACTGACCGGACACGAAGCCCTGCGCGGGCTTGCCCTTGGCCGGGAGCGAGCTCATACCGTAGGGGACGGTCGGCCCGACCACATACTCGTACTTGCCGGCCACCGCACCCTGATCGTAGGTGATGATCCCGCCCGGTCCGGTCATCACCTGCATGCCGATCTTGCCGGACGCGAAAGACTTGGTCTCATCGGCCCCCTTGAAGGTCGCGTTCTGCCGCGAGGCGATCTTGAAGTTCGCCATCCAGTCGAGCCAGAAGGCGCAGGCCTCCACCGATGCGTCCGAATCAAGAAGCCCCTTCTTGCCTGTGTCGTCCATAAGCTTGGCGCCCATCTGGGTAACGAACAGCCAGATCTTGTGCCATGGGTCGAAGCCGTCGGCCGGCGCCATCGCGGTGCCCCACGTGTCCCTGCCGTTGGTCATCGCCTTGGCCGCATCGACGAACTCGTTCCAGGTCTTGGGCGGCTTGCTGATGCCCGCGGCCTGGAGCATCTCTTTGTTGATGACCATGGCGTACGGGTTTCCGCTCCAGGGGACTCCGATCAGCTTGTCAGGTGAGGGGCCGCTCATCGCCAGCTGCGGCTGGAAGAACGCCTTCTTGCCGCCGAGCTCGTCCCACATGGTGTTGGTGATCACCTCGAACGCGCCGCTTGCGTAGCCGGTGGGCACCACCGTCGAGCCGAACTCGAAGATGTCGGGGCCCTCGCGGGCGGCCACCGCTGTCTCCAGCTTGGTCTGCTCCTCGGCGGCGGATGCGTAGGTGTCGAATGTGAATGTCGAGCCAGGGTTCTGCTTCTCGAACGCCTGCTTGACCAGGTCCATCAGCTGGATCTGCTGCTGCGGGTGGGCCGTGTCCTTGCTGATGAACAGGCTCAATGTGCCGGTCTGCTTCTGAGCGGTGCTCGTGCTGGTGTTCTCATTGCCGCACGAGAGCAGGATGGTCGGGAAACTTGCCACGGCAGCGCCCGCGCCGGCGGCCTTCAAGAACGTACGTCGCGTCAAACCAGCTGTGTCACTCATCGTTCTCCTACCTCTCCTCAAGAATCGATTTCGCCGAGCAGGCCTCGACGGGCCGGCGGTCACCCATCGCCCTACGCTTCCGCGGCCACCTGTCGGGGAACGCGCCAGTGCGATTCCCGCAGTACCAGGTGTGACGCCAGCACGACGTGCTGACGGCTTTCCCCCCGAGCCCGTGACGTCAGCAGCAGCTGGACGGCGACCTCGCCGAGCCGATCGGCCGGCTGCTGGATCACTGTCAGAGGCGGGGTCACCATGGCCGTCCAGTGCGCGTCGCCGTAGCCGACGATCGCGATGTCGTCTGGCCAGTGCAGCCGGCGCTCCTGCAGGGCCGCCACCACGCCCGACGTCAGGATGACGCTGCTGCTGAAGATCGCGTCTGGCCGCTGAGGCTGAGACACGAGGTCCAGCGTTGCCCGGCGGCCGTCCTCATGCGTGAAGGGGACACTGAGAACCTGCTCGGTGTCCGGCACGCGGGCGAAAGCGAGGGCATCGCGGTAGCCCTGAAGGCGCTCCTGCGCGGTGGCTACGGATTCCGGCCCGTTCACCAGTGCCACGCGCCGGTGTCCGCTCTCGATCAGGAGTCGCGTGGCCTGGAACGCGCTCCGGTGGTTGTCGATGACAACGCTGTCGAGCGTGGTGGAGGCACCGTCGCGGTCCATAAGGACGACCGGGAGGCCGCGTACTGCCGATTGCTCGACCTCGACCGGTACGTTGCTGCAGGGCGTCAGGAGCAGGCCGTCCACCCGCGCACCGATAAAGGCCGAAACCAGCTCTTGCTCGCGGGCCGGATCCTCATTGCTCGACCCCGTAATCAGCAGGTGGCCTTCCGAACGAAGCACCGACCCGATGGCCGCGATCACTCGGGAGAAGAACAGGTTTGTCGCCTCCGGCACGACGGCTGCGACTGTGAGCGGACGGGTCCGCGCCCGCCCGCGGCCGGCGGGTCTATAGCTGAGCTCGCGCATCGCTGCCAGCACCCGCTCTGTCCGCTCGGCGCTGACCGGCCTCGGGCCCCCATTCAGGACGTATGACACGGTGGCCAGAGATACACCCGCTCGGCGAGCCACCTGACGCATTGTGACAGGCATGGTCTCTCAGTTCACCTATTTGTTCGAGGCTAGAGGCAGCCTATCACAGCCGATTCACCGTGTAAACAGGGATCGGAGGGCAATCCTGTTCGAATCAAAGTTCGGCGGGGGTGATTGGAGTGCCGTGCCGGCGAGCGCCAGTTACCGCTCCGGGTTAGCCAGACCCGCTGACACGAACCCATCAGCCAAGCGTTCCGCCATCAGCGCGCGTTCAGCCGAGTTTTTGGTCAGTTCTATGGCCCTGGCCTGGGCGCGTTCGGCTTCTGCGGGCCGGCCCAGCTCGCCGAGCAACGTGGCCCTGGTGGCATGGAACAAGTGGTAGCGGCTCAATGATTTGGCCACGGCTTCGACTTCGTAAAGAGCGGCCTCCGGTCCCTCGACGTATCGCAATGCGATCGCTCGATTGAGCCTGACGATCGGCGAGTCATCGATCCCCGCCAGAAGTGAATAGAGCGCCAGAATTTGCCGCCAGTCCGTATCGGCCCAGGTCGCAGCCTCGCAATGCACGGCAGCGATTGACGCCTCGATCTGATAGGGGCCGGGGCGGCGGCGCGCGGCGGCGCGCTCAATGACCCGGATGGTCTCGGTGATCGCGCGTCGATCCCAGAGACCACGATCCTGGGATTCGAGGAGAACCAGGCGCCCTTCGGAGTCGAGACGCGCTGGCCAGCGCGCCAGGTTCAACCGGATCAATGCAACCAGCCCCAGGACCTCTGGCTCCTGAGGCAGGAGGCGCATCAGCAGAGTCGCCAGCCATTCCGCATCGCTGGCCAGGTCTCGCCGAATCGGCTCCTTGCCTTTGGTGGCCAGATAGCCTTCGTTGAAGACCAGGTAGATGACGGTCAGTACTTCGTTGAGCCTCGGTCTGAGCTCGTCGTGGGCGGGTACCCGATACGGGACCTTCAGGTCCACGATCTTGCGCTTTGCCCTGACGATCCTCTTGGCCACTGTCTCCTCGGGGACCGTGAATGCTCGCGCGATCTCTTGGGTGGTCAAGCCCACCACGGCTCGAAGAGTCAGGGCGATCTGGGCTTCGCGGGCGAGCACCGGGTGGCAGCAGGTGAAGATGAGCTTCAGCCGGTCATCGGCTTCTCGGGGAGCCTCCGTCGTCAGGGCTGCGACGAGGGGGAGCTTCTCGCGGAACTTCGCCTCACGCCGAAGTCTGTCGAGCCCCTTGCGCCTTGCGGTGGTTAGCAGCCAGGAGGAGGCTCTTTCCGGCACGCCGTCGCGTGGCCAGTGTTCGAGTGCTTCGACCATTGCTTCGGAGATGAGCTCTTCGGCAAGGTCCAGGTCGCCCAGGAGGCGGACCAGGCTCGCGGTGAGCCGGCCCGCCTCCTCGCGGAAGACCCTTTCTAGGAGTGCGTACGGTTCGCGGTCACCGGGCACGTTCGATGATTGGCCGCACCTCGACCTTGCCGTCGGGCTGCGGCATCGTCTTCACGATCGCCAGAGCCTCATCGATATCGGCAACCTCCAGGATGCCAAAGCCTCCGATGGCCTCCTTGGCCTCCATCAGCGGCCGGTCGAGCAGCGTTTGCCTGCCCCGCTCGATCACCACGGTGGTGGCCGTCTCCGGGGACTGGAGCTGGTGGCCTCCAACCATCTTGCCGCTGGAGAACATCTTCCCCCACCATTCCGTGACTTTCTCCATCGACTTCTCGCGCTCTGTCTCGCTTCCATTGGCGAACCACTCGCCCTGGGTGATCAACAGCATGTACTTCATTCTCTTTGCTCCTTCGCCCTTGAGGCGGGCCGCCATTTGTCTATACAGACGAATGGGAGGTGGGCAGGGAGGACACACGCCGGGGGCGGTTCCTCAAGCGGGGCTTGTTTCCGGGCTAGGCGTGGGGACCAGGCGACCGTCCGCGATGGTGACGGCTCGATCCGCCGACGCGGCCAGCGTGGCGTCGTGTGTCGCCATGATGACGGTCGTGCCGCCCGCAGTCGCTGCGCGGAGCAGATTCACGATCTCTCGCCCGGTCTCCGTGTCCAGCTGGCCGGTCGGCTCATCGGCCAGCAGCAGCCGTGGCCCCTTGACCAGGGCCCGGGCGATGGCCACCCTTTGCTGCTCGCCCCCCGACAGCTCATGCGCTCGGTGCTCAGCCCGCTCCTCCAGGCCAACGGCTCTCAGCGCCTCCCGTGCCGGATCGACGCACTGCCCGAGTGGCAAGCCCTGCACGCCAAGCGCCAGCGCCACGTTCTCGACCGCAGTCAGCAGCGGCAGCAGCCCCGACGTCTGAAAGACCCAGCCAACGGTACTCTGCCGGAACGCATACAGCGACCTGCCCCGGAGGGAGGTGACGTCCGTCCCGTTCACCAGCACGTCTCCCTCGTCGGGACGATCGAGCGCCCCCGCCAGGCTGAGCAAAGTGGTCTTGCCGGATCCTGAGCGGCCAAGCAGGAACAGCAGTCGGCCCTCCTCCACCGTGAGGTCGAGGCCGCTGAGAACGGGAAAGCGACGGCCACCCACGCTGAAGTGTTTCGTGACCGCTCGCATCACCAGCGCCTCAGACATCGGGCGAGACGTCGTCCCCGACAGGGTCGGCGGGCAAGATCAGCACGCCTCGGCCCTGCCGCACCAGACGTACACGGCCACGCAGACCTGTCGCCTCGATGAGTGGGCGCGGCACCTGGAGCCTACCCGAGCGATCCATGATGACGAGCTCCTCGGCCCGCCTGAGATTCCCATCCTCAACCCAGCGAGTCTCAGTGCTGGTCCTTCCGTCCCTGATCATGACCACCCTGTCGACGTGCCGGGTGACGTTCTGGTCATGGGTCACGATGATCGCCGTGAGGCTGAAGCCGCGCTGAATGGCTCGCAGGTCCTCAAGGATCGCGTGCGCCGTGGCGCTGTCGAGCTGCGCTGTCGGCTCATCGGCCAGCAGCACCTGAGGCCTGTTTGCCAGCGCGACTGCGAGGGCTACCCGCTGCTGCTCGCCGGCGGACAGCTGTCCTGGCCGGTGGTCCCACCGCTCGCTGAGGCCGACGGCATTGAGCAGCTCAGAGGCTCGCAGCCGGCGCTCGCTCCAGCTTCTTCGTGCCGCCACCATTGGCAGCTGCACATTCTGGAATGCTGTCAGCTCGCCAGCGAGGCTGATCTGCGCACGCTGCCAGACATAACCGACGACCTGTTCTCGATAAGTGCTGCGATCCCGCTCGTTCAGCTCCGCTAGGTCCCAGCCCGCGACGCGGGCATTCCCCGCGGTCGGTGTGTCCACCCCGGCGAGGACATTCATCAGGGTGGTCTTGCCGCTCCCGCTTCTGCCGATGATGGCGACCATCTCGCCTCTGTCCACTGTGAGGTCGAGGCCTTGCAGGGCGACCACCTCAAGCCCAGCCGACTTGTAGATGTGCACAAGGCTTCGGCACTCGACCATGAGCGACGCGCCCGTGCTCATCCCAGCATCCGCAGCTGCTCCATCAGCTGCTGGCGGCGGCCAAGGCGACTGGCGAGTTGCCCAGCACCGATCGCCAGTCCGATCACGGCAACCAGCGCCCCAAACACGAGCCGTGGTTCGACAGTGATTACAGTCGGCGGCACGGTCTGAGACAGGCTGGTTTCCAGGTGCAGGGTTCCAATGACGAGCCAGGACGTGACAAAGCCGAGCCCCGCGCCGATCACGACGCTGCAGACGAGCAGTGCGGCCTGCTCGAGGTCCAGACTCCGCTGCACGGTCCAGGGTGCCAGGCCGTTGGCATCAAGGATTGCGTACTCGCTCTGGCGGCCAGCGGTTGCGACCAGGAAATGAAGTCCGAACGCTGCAACAGCGAGCACCAGCACGACGGCAAAACCGACCAGGAGGTTCGCCTCCAGCTCCAACCCGAGCGGATCGACCTGCGTCGTCGCCAGCAGTGAGCGCCGGTCCTGGATGACGGTGACTTCCGGAACATGCTGCAGGAGTTGCTGGTCCGCTTGATCCTTCTGCGCACTGGTCGTGGCCCAGATCTCGTTGGGCCAGGCCTGAGCCTCGCCACCAAAACTGAGCCTGGTCAGCAGCGCGTCTCGATCCAAGATCAGGAAATCCTGGTGAGCCTCCGGGTAGAGGGTCGGGAAATAGCTGACGGTCGCCACGACTGTGACAAGCACATTGGTCGAGCCAATGGTCAACGGGAAGGTGCCGCCAACCGGGATGCCGAGGCTGTCCAGCGTGGCAGCGGAGGCCAGCGCTGGGAGCGGCATCCTCACGGGTACGGGTCTGATCGTCATGTCGCCGAAGAAAGCGTCGGGCGTGACCAAGGTGGTCGGCCGCCCGTCGCGCAAGAAATCAGCGCTGGCTTTTAGCACACCGAGGCTGAGACCACCTTCTGACCTGGTCGCGTACCACCCCGAGTTGCCACTGGCCTCGGAGAAGCTCGCCAGAACCTCGGGTTCGGCACTGCCGGCGGGGCTGACGCTCAGATCGCTCAAAGCCACCGTGCCGCTGTACGGGTAAGCCGGCGGCGGCTGTGACTGGCCCGGCGCAGCTGGCGCTTGTGGCGGCATGCCGATTGTCAGCTCCTTGAGGATGAGCGGATAGCGGGGGTGCCCGTCCTGGAGCATCATTGGAGCGTCGAGATAACGCCAACCCGAGTAGCCCAGCGTTCCCAGGATAATGTCGCCAGGCTTGCCCGCGCTGTCCGCAAAAACGGCTTCTACCTGGGCTGTCAGGCCGGGACTGAATATCCAAACCCCAAGCCGCGCAGGCTTGCCCGGGAGCGGGTATCCGCGCAGCTCCGTGGGCGGTCGAAGCCGGTCGGCCAGCACCGACGTCGGCTCGGTGTTGAGGCCCGGGCGAGACCATCCGACCCGGTCGAACGTATCGGGGTCGATACCGAGCACCCACGGTTCGAGGGGGGCATTACCCGGCCGACCCTGGTTGCGATAGACCAGGCTGGAGGCCGTCACGCCATTGGCTGCATGAAGTGAGCGATCGACAGCCTTCGCAGGCGGCTTGGACACTGCACCGCTGTCGAAATGGACGCGCAAGTCGCTGCCGACCGCGTAGGCGGCTCGGTCTGCCGCATTGGCCTGCAGCGTCGTCAGGTAGGTGGTGGCGAAGACGCCCAGCGCCACTGTGAACAGAAGGAGAAGCGCCAGCGAGGAGTGCTGGACAGGACGCCGGGAGAGCTGCCACGAGGCCAGCGCCACTGCGACCCCCTTGCCGACCATCCCAACGACAAGGGCGACTGGCGACAGTAACCGAAGCGCCGCCAGAGCTACGAGCAGCAACGCGAGCGCGGGCAATGCGAGGGCGGTCGGGTCGGAGCCAGGGCCCCCCTCTGACGATGACACGCGCACAAGCAAGACCAGGCCCACCGCGCCCAGCACCAGGTCGACGTGCCGCCAGCGCCACCACGGCTGAAGTAGGGGCCTGGAGGCAAGGCGGCGCACCTCCTGGAGGTCCTGCCGGCTGGCCGCGGCGGCGCGGAAGGTGAGCACGGCCAGCCCGGCTCCGAGGGCGACCGCAGCTGGCGCCCAGAGCGCGCCGAGGTCAGCCGCCGCCTGCTCCGCCGGAAAGGACCCATAAACGATCCGGATGGCCGCCGCGGCCCCGACCGCGCCGACCGCAATACCTGCCGGGAGTGCAACGCAGGCCAAGATGGAGAACTCCAGCATCAGAAGCGCCCAGATGCTCCGCCGTCGCCAGCCGCGGCTGCGCCAGACCGCGAACTGCTCACGCTGCTGGTCGAGCACGTGGCCCGCGGCGAATCCCAGATAGAAGAGGGCGATCAGCAGGATCTGAGCGGCGACCAACTGGATGGCGTACTGGGCTCCGATGAAGCGGTCCCAGTACTCCTGCAGGCCAGTATCCAGGCTCGTGCTGATCGCACCTCCTGAATGAGTCACGCTGAAGTAGCCGCGCATCTTGCGCAGCCGTACAAGGATGTCTGGGACAGCGAACTGCTTGAACGCCAGGGCGTTCGGGGTGAACGTGACGTAACCGGTCGACACCGGTGTTGCCAGGCCGCCCACGATCGCGGCATACGACGGGCCGTCGAGCATGAGGGCGGTGTACGGCACGTGGACCGGTCCCCAGTAGGTGCCCGATGGGTCTCTCGCCTGCCAGGTCGCCGCGAGCTGAACACAGAAACCCGCCCCGGTGGGGTCCGCCAGGCAGTAGCGGTCACCGAGTTCGAGCCCTAATCGCCGGGCGCCTTGCTGCGACATGGTTGCCTGCGAGATGTCGCCCACCCTGGCCCGTGTCGGTATTCTGCCCGCCACAACACTGATCTGGCGGTCAAGCCCCTCGTAGTAGGCCAGAGTCGGCGCCGCACTGCCCCTGTCAATGTGGATGGGCTGGCCGTTGCGAGACCTGGGGATGAGCTCCGACGAGGCCAGGTATGCGGCTCCAGGACGGAGGAGCGGCCCCATCACCGACTGCAGCCCCGCGCGAGCCTGGTTCTCGGCCAGGGCGAGCGCCGCCGGGTCGCTGGCATGGTAGGACGACACCTGAACCCACCCCTGATCCCCCAGGTCCCGCAGCTCACGCTGCAGCCCGATCTCAGCCGTCGTGGTCTGCACCAGGGCAACCGACACCGCGAGTGCGATCGCGACCGTCAGGCCCAGGTAGGTGCTGATTGAAAGCTTCCACGAATGGCGCAAGCGCCTCAGTGCGAAGCCGCCAAAGATCAGGGTCGACGCCGGCAGGTCAGGCCGCATCGCCGCGGCTACCTGATCGCGCCGCCGGTGATGCCCTCCACGAAGTAGTCGAGGAAGAAGTTGTAGAGGAATGCCACGATCACTGCCGGGATCAGTGCTGCGGCCATCAACTCACCCCAGAAGAACACGTCGCCGCGGATCAGTTCGGTCGGGATCCCGGTGTTCAGTACCTTCTGACTGGATGGCGAGATCATCACGAGCGCGTAGATGAAGTCCTGCATCGAGAGCGTGAAGGCGAAGATCGCCGCTGTGAGGATGCCCGGAATGCTTACTGGCAGCGTGACCCGTCTGACCGCCTGCCACCTGTTGCAGCCGTCAACCAGGGCGGCCTCCTCGATCTCGACGGGGACACGCTTGAAGAAGCCCATCAACAGCCAGAGGCAGAAGGGGATGGTGAACGTCGGGTAGACCAGAACGAGCGCCCACCTCGAGTTCTCCAGCTGGAACACGTTGGCCACGATCTGATTGAGGGGCAGAAACAACAGGATCGGCGGGATCAGATAGGTCATGAACACACCGATCCCGATGTGCTGGGCACCCTTGAAGCGCAGCCGGGCGAGGGCATAGCCGCCTGGAATGCAGATCAGCATCGTGATCAGCAGCACGCAGAGCGCTACAACTGTCGTGTTGATCGCCCAGGTCACGAAGTTGGTGTGCTGGAACAGGTACTGGAAATGGTTCAGGCCCAGGGGCCGCTGGAACCAGAACGGGCTGACCGTGGGATCGATCAGGTCGTAGTCGTTCTTCAGGGTCGCCATCACCATCCAGTACAGGGGGAAGCAGGCGATGACGAAATAGAACAACAGGGATAGATACAGAAAGCCGCGCTTGCGCACCTTGCGCCAGGTGATCGGTCCCCCCGTACGACGGGCGGCGCGTGGCCGGGCGACGGCTGCCGTGGCCATGGCTCAGACCTCCTGCCTGCGGTACAGGAGCCGCAGAAAGAAGATCATCCCCACCAGCAGCAGCGGGAACAGGAGCAGAGCTGCAGCGGCCCCGTGTGAGAGGTCGCCGCCCTGGATGCCGGTGTGATAGGCGATGGTGGGCAGGATCTCCGTCGTGCCGTAGGGGCCTCCGTTGGTGAGCAGGTAGACGATCGTCAGGTCACCCAGCGTGAAGGTGACGTCGAAGATCAGCCCGATGAAGAGAATAGGTGCGATCAGCGGCACGATGACGTAGTGCCAGGTCCGCGCCCAGCCGGCTCCATCCACTCGAGCCGAGTCCAGGATGTCGCGTGGAATAGAAGTCAGCCCGGCTAGCACGATCACGGCGCTGAAGGGAAACCCGCGCCAGATGTTGACGGTCAGGATGGCGATGTAGGAAAAGATCGGGTCTCCCAGCCAGTCCGGGGGTATGCCCGCGAAGTGGACCACGTGGACAAGCAACCAGTTGATGACGCTGAACTGGGGGTCGTACATCCACTTCCAGCCCAGCAGCGCCAGCGATATCGGCATCGTCCAGGGGATCATCAGAAAGCCCCGGATCACCTTCTTGAAGCGGAGCGTCTGAAGAAGGAGGAAGGCGAGGCCGACACCGAGCACGCCCTTGCCGATCTCTGCGAAGAACGTGAATGAAAGGGAGTTTCGCAGCGCGGTCAGAAACTGAGGGTCCTGGAATAGATGGACGTAGTTGCCCAAGCCGACGAAGCCGTTGTCCCCACCTGCCACGGTGACGCTGCTCACACTGAAGTAGAGCGCGAGGAAAAACGGGTAGGCGACCAGAACCAGGATGTAGAGCAGGACCGGTGAGATGAGGAGGAGGCCCCAGAGCGCGTCCGGGCCAAGAGGATGACGCCGCGCTCTCCGTCGTGCGACTCGCAGGGCTGCGGCCTGATCGACGCCTGTTGCTTCCAACGCTCCTTTCCCTTCCGTCTCGACGGCGAAACCGTCGCCCCACAGGCGAGCGGGTGCTGCTCGAGCCGTCATGCAGCATAGGCGATGCTGCCGCGTCGGACAAGAAGAAGAGTTAGGCTGATGGCCGTCCGGTATAGAAGATGAGCGTCGTCGAGGCCGCTCCACAACTGGCGAGTCCGCTCGTCATGGGCCGGAGCCGGCGCTGGCTCCCTGGCTACCTGCTCTGCGCCCCAGCCTTCGCCGCCGTCTTTGGGCTACTCCTGTACCCGATCGTCTACGACGTGCGGCTCAGTCTGACGGACGCATCACACTTTGACGTCGCAGGCCGCTTCGTCGGTCTAGACAACTACGCACGAATCCTGACCGACTCGACGTACTGGATCGCGGCCCGCAACACAGTGGCTCTCGTCCTGGTCGTCGCGGCGGTGGAGATGCTCGTCGGCATGCTGACGGCGCTGCTCCTCTGGTGGCGCTTCTGGGGCCGCAGCCTGATCTTCCTGGCTGTGTTCGTGCCCTGGGCGTTCCCGAGCTCTTTTTCGGCATTTGCGTGGTACTGGCTGCTACTTCCTCCGTTCCACTCCTTCTACACGGAGCAGGCAATCCAGGCGAAGTTCTGGCTGGACGGGATCTTCGGGGTCGGCGCATGGCAGGTGCTGAGCATCGCGATCATGAACGTCTGGCGCGGCTCTTCGATCATCGCGATCTTCCTGCTCGCCGGCTTCAACGCAATACCGGATGAGCTGCTGGACTATGGCAAGCTCGAGACTCGGAGCAGGTGGCGGTACTTCTGGCGGGTAGTCCTTCCGCTCAACCGCCGCATCGCGGTGCTGGCCCTGATGGTCGCGGTCACGATCACCTATCTGGACTTCGTGTCGATGTACGCGGAGAGCGGAGGTAGGATCGTGGTGCCGGTCGTCGGAACGCTGGCCTACACCAGCGGGATCCTGGGCGGTCAGACGTCGTATGCCGCGGCCCTGATCGTGTCCCAGCTGCCCGTCGCCTTCCTACTGGCGTGGATCGGCCTGCGCTTCATCGAGCGGGAGCCCCGCCCCAAGTCGCCACCAGAGCAGCAGCCCTGGCGGCTCTCCCCCACTCTCCCCCGGGGAGTCGGGCGAGTACCCGGCAAAGCCGGGGGAGGGGGCTCTCCTCGCGCGGCCGTCCACCGGCGCCCGACTCCGCGCACTGCCACGCCCGGGCAGCGGCGCTTCGTGCGCCGCTTGGCGGCGATCGGAGGCCTTGCGGCCGCGCTCGCCGTACTCACGTTCCACCTCTTCCCCGTCTACTACACGGCCATCCAGGCAGTGCGCCCGCTCTCCGAATACCAGCTCGGACAGATCTTCTGGGTGCACCAGCCCGATCTCAGCAGCATCGCCAATGCGGTCCAGGATCACGTCCTCCTGCGCTGGGGCATCAACACCCTGCTCATCTTCGGCACGGTACTCGTGGTCAGCCTGGCGGCCTCGCTGCTGGCGGGCTACGGCCTCGCCCGGTTCGATCCGCCCGGGGCCCGCTGGTTGGCGCGGCTGATGTTCGCCTGCTACTTCGTGCCCCAAGTGGCGGTGATCCTGCCTCTGTTTCAGGTGTACAACGCGACACGGCTCGACAACACGCTGCTGGGGATCATGCTGATCTACTTGACGCTCGTCGTCCCGTTTGCAACGTGGCTCTTCTACTCGTTCTTCCTGGGCCTGGACCGCGAGATCGAGGAGCACGCCTGGCTGGACGCCAGTCGTGTGCGCGCCTTCGTCCGGGTCGTACTGCCGATGACCTGGCCGGTCGTGATCGCGGCCGCGCTGTTCGGAGTGGGCATGATGGGCTCGGACATCCTGTACGCAGGCCTCTTCTCACTGACCAACGACACCCGCACACTGCCGGTCGGGCTGGGGATCAGTGCCATCGATCTGGAGGAGTGGGCCAACGTGAATGCCGCGATCCTCCTGTCGGCGCTGCCGATCATCGTGGCCTGCGCCGCACTCGGCCGCTATTACGTCCAGGGCCTCCGGGCCGCACTGCTTGAGGGGGCATAGCCGCCTACGTGCGGGCTTTTCAGGGGAGGACGAGAACCCGGGTGATCCGCCCCAGCCCGCCTGCCACTCGCGTCCAGGACCGGCCCTGATCGGTGGAGGAGTAGAGCTCGCCGGCATCCGACCCAAAGGCAGCCAGCTCACCTTTGGGCAGCGCGTCGAGGCACAGGCTGTCGATGTTGCCCCCGAACCATTCCGGTAGGCCCGCTCGGCAGCGCTCAAACCGCTCCCCGTCGAGATTCGAGCTGTAAAGCGCCGCCTTTCCCCCGCTGGGCCCCGTGGACGCCGTCAGCAGCAGCCGAGGACCGCAAACGGCGACAGCCCTGCAATACGCGGCGTGTAGCCCCTCGGCGCGTAGCCGCCAGCTACCGCCGCCATCCTGGCTGACGGAAAGGCCGTGCGCGCCTGCGGCGTAAACCCGCCCACCACCCGTCGCCACCTGGTGGACGTCGGCGTGTATGTCGATAGTTGGCGTCCAGGTCGCCCCTTCGTCACGCGAGCGAAGGATGCCGCCGACGTGAACGTTGACATACACCTGCTCGCGGTCCTCCGAAATGGTGCGGGTGTCTGGCGGTCCGCCCCACGGCGTGTACCAACGGTCGCGGCCTGGCGCCAAGTCGAAAGCCTCCACGAACTCGATCTCACGCTGTTCGGTGACGCGAACGAGCCGGGCGCGAGAGGTCCCGACGAGGATCCCGCCGAGTGGGTTGGCGCGTGTGTCGGCGAGGCAAAGTGCCTCGAGGTTGTCGGCGCCCGCGAGGTCAGCAAGGGAGGCGACTCGTCCCCAGCCGTCGCCTTCCGTACGCCAGATATCGCGGCCGTCAACGACTGCCCACAGCCGCTCCCAGGTCTCCGGCGCGACCGTACCTACGTGGTGTCCTTCCAGGGCCGACCGCCCTGGGTTTCCCTCCAGGTCGAATGTCAATAGGGCCGCTGGTGTCGCGGCCAAGATTGTCGCCACCACTCGATTTTGCACATTCATTCACGCCGGGTACCCTGCGCGAGCGGCGCGACTTCTCTGATAATGACCCGACGGAAAGCAACGGCGGCTTCGAGCGGCGGCTGGAGGGAGGCCCGCACAGTCCACTCAGTCGTCAGTAGAGAGGACAGTTCCCGTGTTGAGGCGGTACCCGTCGACCAGCAGCGAAACGAGCCTGCCTTTCCGGCCCCTGCCGGCCTTTAACGAGCGGGCGCCGAGGGGCCGGACGCGTACGTCGACCACGCCTGGTCGCCTCCGCACGCTCCTGGTAGTGATCACAGCCGGTAGCTGTCTGCTGTGGCTCGCCGGCGGGGCGGCGGTTGTGCTCGCGCGAGCCGAGGTCGACGACCTTGGCCACCGCAGGGCGCCCGCGGTATTCGATGCGTTGCGACTCCACGCTGAGCTTGCGGACGCCGACCGCCTCGCCGCCAATGATTTCCTCCTGGGCTCACAGGTCAACACGGAGAAGCGTCAGGAGTACGAGCTGGACCTCACGACGGCCACCCGAGACCTGGAGCAGGCTGCGGAGCTCAATGAGCCTGGTGGCCAGGCAGGCATACAACTGCGGCAGATCGCCGCGATGCTCGCTCAGTACGCCGGCCTCGTAGAGACGGCGCGGGCAAGCGCACACTTGCCTTCTCCAAGCGGCGCCGCGAGCTTGCGCCAGGCCTCGGCACTCATGCATAAGCCCCACGATGGCATCCTGGCCCGAGTCGACACGCTCGGCACGACGAGCTCATTCGGTCGAGTGCAGGATGACACCAGGCTGTGGCTTGTGGGGGGGACCGTACTGGCCTTCTTTGTCATCGCCCTCGCCCTCCTGGGGTGGTTGGTCTACACACAGACTTTCCTGCGTATCAGGTTTCGGCGCCGAAGCAGCCCGCCGGTACTGGCGGCGGCCACCCTGCTGGTGATCCTCTCGGCATGGGTGGCATGGCAGTCCTTCACCACCTATCGCAACCTGACAGTGGCCGAGGGGGTCGCGTTCACC
>Ga0070699_100000511_pt1 | contig 36777 bp, 33 predicted proteins | sample KBSK1503metaG_FD_65473 | JGI IMG/M metagenome (GOLD analysis project Ga0070699, IMG submission 65473) | Corn, switchgrass and miscanthus rhizosphere microbial communities from Kellogg Biological Station, Michigan, USA - KBS K1-50-3 metaG | ecosystem: Host-associated > Plants > Roots >... | reverse complement strand
ACCCCGAGCATGTCGTCCCTCGACGAAGCCTGGGACGACCCTGAGCTGCGTCGAAGGGTCGAAGGGCCACGACCGCCATGATACGCTGCCGCGAATGAAGAATGAGATTGACGAATGTACGAATCTCATCCTGGAGGTGCCGTGACGATCGAGGTCCGCAAAGGACAGGGCGACGTCAAGCTGTCCCGTGATGAGTTCGAGCGGCGCCTCCGCGAGCGCTTCGTGGATCCTGCGTTCGCGAGCGTATCGAGGGAGCTCGACCGCGTTGTCGAGATCGCGTGGAAAGGTTATGACGAGTACCACAAGAGCCCTCGGAAGCGGAAGGCGGGACCCGGCTTCGCCGATCCGGAGTTCGAACTGCCGATCGAATGGCTCGACACGCACGAGCGTATCCAGCAGGCCGAGCGCGAGCAGAAGACGGCGACGACGCAATCGCGCGTCCTCCTGATCGCGGGGGCGGCGCGTCACGATCAAACGTGCTCCGGCGAAATGTCCAAGACCTTCCGACTCGCGCAGATCGCCCGTGAGGAGATTGAGCGCGCGCAGTATCAGTGCGACCTGCTCGATCTGAGCCACCTCACCGCCCAGTACGGCCGGCAGATCCTGCCGTGCAAAGCGTGCGTCTCCACCGCGATGCCGCTCTGTCACTGGCCGTGCTCGTGCTATCCCAACCATGCGCTCGGCCAGGTCTCGGACTGGATGAACGAGATCTATCCACGCTGGGTGGCGGCGCACGGCATCATAATCGTGACGCCTGTGTACTGGTATCAGGCGCCCAGCGTGTTGAAGCTGATGATCGATCGCCTCGTATGCGCCGACGGCGGCAACCCTGATCCGACGACGACCCACGGCAAGAAACCGGCAGAAGCGAAGGCCCTCGAGCTGAAAGGCTGGTCCTATCCGCGCCATTTGAAGGATCGTCTCTTCTCCGTTGTCGTGCATGGCGACACGGAGGGCGCCGAAACGCTGCGTCGATCCCTCACCGACTGGCTTACCGACATGGACCTGGTGCCGGCTGCGCCTTCGGCCACCTTCGATCGCTACATCGGCTATTACGAGCCATACGCAACGAGCCATGAGGCGCTGGACCGCGACACGGCGGTACAGGACGAGGTGCGAAATGCCGCCCGTGCCCTGATCGAGGGCGTACAGCTCGCCCGCGCGGGCCAGCTTCCCAGACCCGATCGCCACGTGCCGTCTCCCCGGCCGAAATAAACCGTGGCCGCACCAGATCCAGATGCTCCAGTGGTCGCCTTCATCGGCGTGCGACGCGCGTATGGAACGCGCGTCGTGCTCAACGACCTGAACCTGTCGATTGCGCGCGGCGAAGCACTGGCGCTCGTGGGGCGCAGCGGCGCCGGAAAGAGCACGCTTCTGAAGCTGATCAACCGGCTGCTTCTGCCGGAGGCCGGCACGGTACTCGTCGAGGGGCGCGATACGCGCCAATGGGATCCGATCGAGCTGCGACGGCGCACGGGGTACGTGATGCAGGAGGTCGGCCTCTTTCCGCACCTGACGGTCGACGACAACGTGACGCTTGTCCCCCGACTCGAGGGATGGACCGACGCACGGCGCCACGCACGGGCCCTTGAGCTGCTCGCGCTCGTCGGATTGCCGCCCGCGGAGTTTGCCGGCCGCTGGCCTCACGAACTGTCAGGCGGCCAGCGACAACGTGTCGGCGTGGCACGAGCGCTCGCGGTCGATCCGCCGGTCCTCCTGATGGACGAACCGTTTGGCGCGCTCGATCCGATGACGCGCGTCGAGCTCCGTGACGAATTCCAACGCATCCGGCGTCACCTGCGGCAAACGGTCGTCCTCGTCACGCACGACGTCGTCGAGGCACTCGCGCTCGGCGATCGTGTCGGCGTCCTGGATGATGGGCGACTGATCGCATGCGAGACGCCCGATCGTCTGGCGCGCACAACCGATCCGAGGGTGCGTCAGTTTCTGGAGGCCCTGGTGCCGGGAGCCAGGGCGTCTACCGTCGATCGTCTACCGTCTACCGTCACGGACTGATGCGTTTACTTTCATTCTGGGCTTCGCATTCGTCAGAGCTCGCCGCGATGGTCGAGCGGCATCTCTTCCTCGTGGCGGTCTCCACGCTGGTCGCGATCGCGATCGGCCTGCCAGCAGGCATCATCGCCGCGCACCGGCCGCGCGTGGGACGGCCTCTGCTTGCGGTGGCGAGCATTGCGCAGACGGTGCCGAGCCTGGCGCTGCTCGGATTTCTCCTGCCGATCCCCTTTATTGGCGGCATCGGCCCTCGCATCGCCGTTGTCGCGCTGATTCTGTATGCGCTGCTGCCGATCGTCCGGTCGACCGCGGCAGGCCTCAAGAGCATCGATCGCGCGGTGATCGAATCGGGTGTCGCAATGGGCATGACGAAGCGGCAACTCCTGTGGCTCGTCGAGCTGCCGCTGGCCTTGCCGTCGATCGTCGCCGGGATCCGCATCGCGACGATCGTCGGCATCGGCACGGCGACGATTGCCGCCGCGATCGGCGCCGGCGGCCTCGGGGAGTACATCTTCCGCGGCCTTTCCATGGTTGATTCCACCGTGATCCTTGCGGGCGCGATCCCCGCTGCGGTCCTTGCCCTCATCGCGGATGCCTCTCTGACGTGGCTCGAGCGACGGCTGTCGCCCGGTCGGCGGGGATTGGCACGCACGACCGCAATGGCGATCGGCGCCGCAGCCGTCATCGCCGTCACCGTGCTGGCCGGCGGCTTCGCCTCCGCGCGACCGGACGCCATCGTCATCGGATCGAAGAATTTCACCGAGCAGGTGCTGCTGGGCGAGCTGCTCGCGCAAACGCTCGAGCGCCGCGGGATCCCCGTGACGAGGCGGCTGAATCTCGGCGGCACGTTCATCTGTGATAGAGCGATCCGATCCGGCGACATCGACGCATATGTCGAGTACACAGGGACCGCGTTGACCGCCATCCTGAAGCAGCCCGTGCTGAAGGATCCCGATGTGATCCTGTCGAATCTCCGCGACGCCTACAGTCGCGGCGGCCTGAGCGTGCTGGCGCCGCTCGGCTTCAATAACACGTTCGCGATCCTGGTGAGGCGCAGTGATGTCGACACGCTCGGGCTGCGGACGATCGGCGATCTGCGCGCGCTGGCGGGCCGTTGGCGGCCGGGATTCGGCTATGAGTTCGCTGAGCGCGGAGACGGATACGCCGGCCTCTCATCCGCGTACGGGCTCCAGTTCGCCCAGCCACCGCGGGTCATGGAGCTCAATCTCGTCTACCGCGCGCTGGCCACCAATCAGGTGGACGTCATAGCGGGCGATGCGACGAGCGGTCTGGTCAAGGCGCTCGACCTGTCGATGCTGGCCGACGATCGCGGGTACTTTCCTCCCTACCATGCCGTCCCGATCGTCCGCTCCGCGGTGTTGCTTCGGCATCCTGAGGTCGGCCACGCGTTCGCGCAGCTGACGGGTCGCGTCTCCGAAGATGACATGCGGGCGATGAACGCCGCCGTCGACGTGGATCACCGCGATGTGGCTGCCACGGTGCGCGACTTCCTCTCACGCCTGCGTTGATTGTGTCGCCGACCGGGGCGAAGATTCGTTTCAGCGGTCTAGCGCCTCGGCGTTGTTTCGGAGGCGAGCTGCCCGGAGACAAAGGTGCGGATGTCGGCCGCCGGGCGCGCACCGGCGACGCGATTCAGTTCCCGTCCACCCCGGAAGAGCGCAAGGGTCGGAATCGATCGAATCCGGAAGCGTTCTCCGAGCTCCGGTACGGTCTCGGTGTCGACCTTCACGACGAGCCACTGGCCTGCCGCCTCTTTGGCCACCTTCTCGAGTTCCGGCGCCATCATGCGGCAGGGACCGCACCACGGCGCCCAGAAGTCGACGACGACTGGCAGCGGCGACGCGGAGATGAGCGCGTCAAACGCCGCGGTGTCTGGCACCTCGACCGGTTCGGCGAGCGCGGGGAGCGCCACGTGACAGCTAGCACATCGCGTATTCGCGCCCAGCGACGAGTACCGGACGCGATTTGTCTTACCGCACGACGCGCACGGTATTAAAACGCCACGTTGGTCGAGCTTCAGAGTTGACATACGTACCGCCACAGCTGGTCACGCAATCGCCGTGCCTCGCCTCGACAGCCGGCCGCCTTCACCCGGCTGCCGACAGTTCTCAGCGTACGACGGCCACAAAGACGGATTGGCGACAAAGAACACAAAGATCTCGAAGGAAGACAACCCCCTAGTGTTCTTAGTGATCTTTGTGGCAAATTCGTCTTCGTGGCCCCCCGTATGCGGGCGGCCCACCAACGTCCGGCTGCTGCACGCTGCTACAGTTGTGGGATGTCGTCACCCCGTGCCTTCCTCCAGCAGATCGCGCGTCAGGCAATGCGCGACCGCGGTTTCGAACCCGATTTCTCGCCAGCCGCTCTTGCGCAGGTCGTTAGCCTTTCGCCCGCCCCGATGAGCCATGAACGTCGCGATCTCCGGGATCTTCTCTGGTGCTCGATCGACAACGACGACTCGCGCGACCTCGATCAGCTCTCGGTCTGCCAGCCCGCGGCCGGCAGCGACGTCAAGGTCCTTGTCGCGGTTGCCGACGTCGACGCGCTGGTGAAACGCGATACGCCCGTCGATCAACACGCCGCGCACAACACGACATCGGTCTATACCGGCGCGCAGATTTTTCCGATGCTGCCCGAGCGGCTCTCGACCGATCTCACGTCGCTCAACGAGCACGAGAATCGCGCCGCCGTCGTCGTCGAGTCCGTGGTGGCACGCGACGGATCGATCGGCGCCTCTGACGTCTACCAGGCAGTCGTGCACAATCACGCCAAGCTTGCCTATCCCAGCCTCGGGGCGTGGCTCGAAGGCAAGGGACCGATACCGCCGAACGTCACCGCGGTGCCGGGACTCGAAAGCAACCTCCGCCAGCAGGATGCCGCCGCGCAGGCGTTGAAGCGGCGCCGCCACCAGCTGGGCGCGCTGACGCTGGAGACGATAGAAGCGCGGCCGGTGTTCGAGGACGACACGCTGCGCGATCTCGCGGAACAGCAGCCCAACCGCGCGACCGAGCTGATCGAGGACTTCATGATTGCCGCCAACGGCGTCGTCGCGCGCTTCCTCGCCGCGCACGGATTGTCGTCGGTGCGACGCGTCGTGCGCACGCCGGCGAAATGGCCGCGCATCGTGGACCTCGCCGCGCAGACCGGCCATCGGCTTCCAGAGAATCCGGATGCCGTCGCACTCGAGGAGTGGCTGCTGCGGCAGCGCGCCGAGGATCCGCAGCACTTCCCCGATCTCTCCCTGGCCGTTGTGAAGCTGCTGGGCCGCGGCGAGTACATCGTGGAACGGCCCGGCCAGGTTGCAACGGGGCACTTCGGACTCGCGGTGCAGGACTACACGCACTCGACGGCGCCGAACCGACGCTTTCCGGACCTGATAGCCCAGCGTATCGTCAAGGCGGCGCTCGATTCGTCACGCGGACCTGGAAGGTCCGCGCCGCCCTACACGAATTCCGAACTGGCCGCGATCGCGTTGCGCTGCACCGAGCGCGAAGATGCCGCAAACAAGGTGGAGCGGCTCGTGCGCAAGGCGGCCGCCGCCCTGCTCCTGCGGTCGCGCGTCGGTGAGCGGTTCGATGGGATCGTGACCGGCGCATCCGAGAAAGGTACGTGGGTGCGCGTACGCCGTCCGCCCGTGGAAGGCCGACTCGAGCGTGGTGGCGAAGGATTAGACGTGGGTGACCATGTCCGAGTGAAGCTGATCCACACCGATCCCGCGCGCGGATTCATCGATTTCGCCAGAGTTTAGTGAGACAAGCCACGGCGGCACGGAGAGGCGGACGCCCGCGTACCACATTAATTGACGGCACGATGTGCTATGCTCGCCGCGCCTGCTGACAGCAACACCACCGGTCGCTCCGCCTGAGCCTCCAGAGACTTGATGACCATTCACCTCGTTAACCCAAGCCACGTGTCGTTCGGAATCGGCGTTATCACGCCTCGCTGGCTCTACGTCCTCGCCGCCGCCACGCCGCGCTCCTACGGTCCGCCTGCCATCGCCGATGAAACGCTGGAAGTGATGGACCTGAGCACGATCAAGGCCGGGGACATCGTCGGTATCGGGATCCACACCGGCAATGCCCTTCGAGGATACGAGGTTGGCACGGCCGCTCGCCGCGCGGGCGCAGTGGTGATTTACGGCGGTATTCACGCGACGCTCTACCCGGACGAGGCGCGAGACCTGGGCGAGGCACACGCGGTGGTGACCGGCGACGGCGACCACGTGTGGGCCGAAGTCCTGCGCGATGCCGCCGCGGGCACGCTGCGTCCGTCGTATGCCGGCGGACAGATCGAAGGCACCGACTTTCTTCCCGCGCGGTGGGAGCTGCTGCCGGAGGGTCGGTATATGTGGGCGTCGGTGCAGACGATCCGCGGCTGCCCGAAGCACTGTTCGTTCTGCTCCGTCTGGCGCACCGACGGCCAGCGTCCACGTCAGCGCGGCTACGAGCAGGTCGTCGAAGAGATCCTCGATCTCCGCCGGCGCGGATTCCGGTTCATCGCGCTTGCGGACGACAATTTCTATCCCGTCACGCTCGAAGACCTGCGCATGGCGGCGCGCCGGGAGGACAAGACGCACCTGCACCAGCTGGAGGCGGTCCGCGCCGAACGCTTCGCGCTGATGGAGCAGCTTGCGAGGCTGCCGAAGGATACGGTCTTCTTCACGCAGATCACGATGGAAGCGGGTGAAGACGCAGAGTTCCTGGAGGCGATGAAGCGGGCGCACATCAAGGGCGCACTCGTCGGCGTCGAGTCGGTGACCGAAGAGGGACTGAAGTCGATCTACAAGAACTTCAACGAGAGCGGCGACTCGCTCGTCAAGCGGCTCCGCGCGTTCAAGGAGCACGACGTGCACGTGCTCGGCTCGTTCATCTTCGGACTGCCTGGCGATCGTCCCGATTCTTTCGACGCGACGCTCAAGGTTGCCAAGGAGGCGGGGATCACGTTCGCGCAGTTCGTGATGCTGACGCCCTTCCCCGGCACGCTGGACTTCACGGCGTGGGAAAAATCGCTCGGCGACAATCCTGAGCGCATCGGCGGCATCCCGATCAACCGGCACTGGCTGATCCCGCAGGCGCAGCGCCCGAAGGTCTACATGGATCACCCGGTGATGTCGGCCGACGACATCCGCAGGCAGACGCAGGAAGTGTGGGACAGTTTCTACAGCTTCCGCAGCATCTGGGAACGGGCATCGGTCGTAAAGTCGTTCAAGGCCCGGCTGGCGTTCGTGCTCATCTCCAAGATCTACCGGCAGATGTACGCCAACACCGGCATCGCCACCGACAGCGCACGGGTCAACCGCTCAGCGCGCTGGGCGCGCTGGATGGCCCGGGTGTGCCGGCCACTCTTTGCCGGGCGACCCATGCCCGAGCTTCAGCTGCACTGAGCTGTCCGGGTTTCCGCTATACTGGCGCGGTTAAAAAGGAAGCAGACGCCCCGCCGCCTTGCGCGCGTCAGAATCGATACGAGAGCGAATCCCTCGCGTCCCTCCTGCGCAGTGAAGCTTGAGCATCCCGCTCCGAGCGCCGCGTTTCCAGTGAGCATCGATATGATGCACAGAGTGCAGAATGGGCAACAAACTCTACGTCGGTAATCTTCCCTACGACACCAACGAAGACGACCTCACTGCGTTGTTCGCACAGGCGGGCACTGTCTCCACGGTGAATGTCATGCGGGACCGGGAAACCGGCCGCGCGCGCGGGTTCGCCTTCGTGGAAATGGCGACCGACCAGGACGCGCAGAACGCCATCAGCCAGCTGCACGAGCATAGCTTCGGCGGCCGGACACTGACGGTCAATGAGGCGCGCCCGCAGCAGCCGCGCAGCGGCGGGGGCGGCTTCGGCGGGGGGGGCGGCGGTCGTGGTGGTGGTCGTGGCGGCGGTGGCGGCGGCGGCCGACGGCAAGAGCCGCGCTGGTAAAATCCAAGTCCCAGATCCCAACTCCCAAGGTGTTCAAACCGAGCATCTTGGGAGTTGGCGTGTACGCAGGCTTAAATCCCAAATCCCAAAACCAAACGCTTCCCCCTTCCCCCTTCCCCCTTCCCCCTAACTTCCCGCTAACCCCTAACCCCTAACCCCTAACCCCCGCTCCTGATTGCCAGCATCGTCCGACGATGGTAGCGTCGTCGCGGCATCTCGCTCGCAATTCTTCCGTGCGGAGGAAAAGCCGCATGGAAAGAGAGTCAATCGATCGACGCGTCGAAATCCTGGAGCAACACGTGGAGATGTTGAAAGACTTGCCATTCCGGATGACGTCGGTCGAGGGGCGTCTGACGTCGATCGAGGGCCGTCTGACGTCGGTCGAAGCGCAGGTCGTGCAACTTCGCAGCGAGATGAATGGTGGATTTTCTGCGCTGTCCTACGCCATCAATGCCATGCACACAGACATCGTCGCGCGCTTCGAGGCGCAGGACGAAAAGTTCATGGACCTCAAGCGTCACATGCACATGCTTCATGAGGACGCGCTGGAGCGCATTGCCCGGTTGAGCGAGCGGTGAGGCGCTCACACGATCGATGACTGGCAGAAATCGACAGGCTTGGAGAACGGCTGACGCTAAGATCGGCGAAGAAATCGACCGACGGCCGTTGACGCTTCGGGGATTCGAAGCGCGAAGGTCATCGCGAAGAAGACCAACCCGTACGGACCAATGATCAGCACGGCGGCGACGAACGGCGGCAATGCGGGAATCGACAGCTTCACGGCCCACGCAGCCGCGGCACCAGCGATGGCCGCCGTCCACAGCTTCCCAACGTAGCCCGCCGGCAGTCCCGTCCTGCCGATTCGCTGATTCATTGTTCTCCTCAGCAGCAGCATCTCCACCCAGCCGGCGATTCCCGCAGACGACGTGAGCCCCGCTGCGCCCCACACCTGCGGGATACCGAGTAGCCGCGGCAGCGGAATCGCGAAGAGATACCCAAGCACCGTCGTCAGAGCAACTCGGATAAGGGCGAAGCGGAGCGGCGTCCGCGTGTCCCGAAGAGCGTAGTAGGTTGACGAGTAGAGCCGGCCAAGCGTCGACGCCAGCAGGCCGACGGATGAACCCGCGAGAATCCCCCAGACATAGATGGAATCGGCATGGCGGAAGCGCCCGCTCTCGAGCAGCGCGGCAACGAGCACGTCACCGAGGGCGAGGAACGCCATCGCGGAGGGCACCACGAAGAACGCGATCCGTCGAAGGCCCCCATCGAGCCGGCTGCGCAGCATCTCGCGCCCGGCATCGTCCGCGCTGGCTTCACCCGACATCGCCGGCAGCTCCGCGGCGGCGACGGACATCCCGAAGAGACTGATTGGCAGCGTGTACAGCAGCTGCGCGTTGGCGATACCCGTGACCGCGCCTGTCGGGAGCAGGCTGGCGAGCAGGGTGTCGATGTACGCGCTGACCTGCACGACGCCGCGGGTGATGAAGACCGGAACGAAGTTCCGCGTGACGATCTTCACGTGGTCCGACGCGATGTCGAGCGCGAACCGCAGATCCGGCGCAACACGCAGGACGACAGGCACCTGCACCGCGAACTGCACGAAGCTGCCGACGATTGATCCCCAGGCCAGCAGCACGGCGAGACGCGGCAGCGACGAGCTCGCACCGAACACGACGAGCGTCGCGATCATGGCGGCGTTCCACATGACGGGCGCCGCGTACGACAGCAGGAACCGGTGATGGCTATTGAGCACGCCCAGGCACCACGCGGACAGCACGAGCAGCCCGGCGCCGGGAAACAGGATCCGAACAAGCTGGATCGTCAGGTCGCGCTTGTCGCCCGTGAAGCCTGGCGCAATCGCGGCAATCAGCACCGGCGTCGCGAGTACTCCGGCCACCACCAGGACCGCGACGACGAGCGCGAGAAGCGCGCCGACCGCGCCCGCGACCCGGTCGGCGTCCTTGCGCTCGCCGCGCGCGACGAGCGACGCGTAGACAGGGATGAAGGACGCGGAGAGCGCGCCTTCGCCAAACAGATTCTGGAGAAAGTTGGGAATGCGAAACGCCGCGTTGAAGGCGTCAGCGGCGTCGGACTGAAGTCCGAAGTAGTGCGCAAAGACCTGGAGCCTGACCAGCCCGGCGAGACGACTGACGAGAATGCCCGCGCCGACCAACAGCGCTCCGCGCCGCGCGCGGCCCTGGGTTGGAGTGGACGCTGGAGCCATCAATCGGTCTCAGCGTACCATGCGCGTCCGGCGTGGTTGAACCGTCAGGAGGCCGAATCAGCGCGGGGTGGCGCTACGGCGCAGCATGATGCGGGGAAGGAATACTACGTTATGCTGCGTCTCGCAAGCCGTCCCGAGATAGGCAGTCAGCATGGTGCATAGTTACCCGGCCTGACTGCGACATGAGGGACCCATAGGAAGCCCAACGGACGTGTCCACGTCTCTCGTCGGTCGGCCGTCGTGAGCAGCAAAGGAGGAGCAGCGTGAAATCGATCTCCCGGCGCGGACTCTTCAGGATGGGCGCGGCGCTGGCGGCGGCCCCCTCACTCGTTCGCACGCTGGGCGCCGTACAGCGTTCCGTGACGAATCAGGATGGCGGCACACTGGAGCCGGCCGCGCGCGTGCGCGTCAACCCCACGCACCACATGCTGCTGCGAGGCGCGACCATCATCACCATGGATCCAGCCGTTGGCGACTTCGCGCGGGGAGACCTGCACATTCAGGGCAAGCACATCGTCGAGGTGGGCCGGGATCTCAAAGCGCCCGCCGGCGCGGAAATCATCGACGCCGCGGGCACGATCCTCATTCCGGGATTCGTCGATTGTCATCGGCATTCGTGGTCCGCACAGTTTCGGCGGATCATCCCCGACGGCCTGATCGCCAACTACATGTCGACGACGCACCAGGGCTTTGCACCGTTCTATCGCCCGCACGACATGTACGTGGGGAATCTCATTACGGCGCTCGGCTGCATCGACGCCGGCATCACGTGCGTCATCGACAACTCTCACAACTCGCGCAGCGCCGCGCATTCCGATGCCGCCATCGAGGCCCTCTTCGATTCGGGCATCCGGGCCGTCCACGCGTCGGGACCGCCTCAGTTCGGGACGTGGGACAACCAGTGGCCCGGGGATCTCGCCCGCCTTCAGAAGAAGTACTTTTCGTCTGAGGACCAACTGGTGACACTGCGTGCGTTCGCGAATCCGAATCGGGAGAACTGGGCGTTCGCACGCAGCCTGGGACTGAAGATCCACGCGGACGGCATTTCCTCCGAGCTGGTTGAGGCGTTCGCGAAAGAGAAACTGCTGGGACCGGATTTCACCTTCAATCATGCCAGCGGCCTGACCGATGCGGCATGGCGCCTGGTCCGCGAGACGGGCTGCAACGTCGACGTCTGCACGCGCTCCGACGCACAGTACGGGCTCGGCAGTGGAGCATCCGCCGGCGTCGGCGGATTCCAGAAGGCGCTCGATTTCGGCGTGCAGCCGGGCTTCAGCGTCGATAACGAGACGTCCTACAGCACCGACATGTTCGGCGAAATGCGTGCGGCGTTCTTCGTCCAGCGCGCGCTCGCCACCAATCGCCGGGTCAACAAGGATCCGGATGCGCCTGCGCCGGTGACCGTGCGCCAGGTCCTGCAATGCGCCACCGTCAATGGCGCGAGGTGCGCAGCGGTGCTCGACAAATGCGGGACCCTGACGCCCGGCAAAGAGGCCGACATCGTCATGATCCGGGCCGACGAGATGAATGTGTTTCCGTTGAACAGCGCCCTGGGCACCGTCGTCCAGGCGGCAGAAGTGCACAGCGTGGATACGGTGATTATCGGGGGCGTGATTCGGAAGCGCCGCGGCGCGCTGGTCGGCGTCAACATGCCGCGGTTCCGACAGCTTGTCGACGAGTCGCGCAGCTATCTTTTCGGGAGGATGAATTACAAGCTGGACATCCTGTCTTAGACCCTTCGGCGGCGTGCGCCTGCAAGAACCGCCAACTCCCAACTCCCAAGCTCCAATTCCCAAGACCTCTCTTTGGGAGTTGGAAGTTGGGAATTGGGAGTTGATCACCTAGAATCGCGCCCAACGGAAGTGTTCACGTCTCTCGTCAGGAGGCCGAAATGAGATCTTTTCACGCTCTGATAGGTCTGGGGTTGGTGATTGGAACCACCGTGGCCGTGGGACAGGCGGTACTTCCAAAGGATATCTATCCCGAGACGGGCAACCGTTTTCCGTCGGTCAAACGGGAAGCGTTGAACGACGCTGGAAAGAAGATCTACGACGCGAGGGTCGATGCCTTCGGACCGGGATCAATACGGCTCTACAGCCAACCTGTCGCCGATTCCATGACTGGCTTGAATGACTATCTTCGACGCAAGTCCGGTCTCGAGCCCAGCCTGGTGGAGTTGGCGATCCTGGTCACGGCGCGAGAGATGGACAGCGAATATGTGTGGACCGCGCACGAACCTCCCGCTCTGAAAGCGGGGGTGCAGCAGGCGGTCATCGACACCGTCAAATACCGCAGACCGGTGACGACGTTGGGAGAAAAGGACGCGGTGATTGTGCAGCTTGGCCGTGATGCGATCGGCAAACACAAAGTGGGGTCGGATACCTTCGCCCGCGCCGTGAAACTGTTTGGACATCAGGGAGTCGTGAATATCGTTGCCCTGATGGGCGACTATGCGGCAACCACGATCCTGTTGAATGTGGCCGACCAGCGGGTGCGTCCGAAAGATAAGTCGCTGCTCCCGATCCCGTGAACCCAGGCGCGTCAAGGGCACAAAGACGGTCTTAACCACGAAGGTCACGAAGAGCACGAAGGTTAGAACACAAAGAAAAAAATTCTCTTGTGTTCGTTTTTCATCGTGTCCTTCGTGACCTTCGTGGTTAGAACCCGTCTTTGTGTCTTTCTTGAATCGTCAGTTGCGTTCTTGCACCGGCTCCACGCACAGCTCCGCTCTCGCCGTCATGTCCGCGTCGACGTCGACCAGCAGCCCGAACGTGAGATATCGGCTCTGCGAGACAAAGAGCCTGTACGCACCTTTCGCAACCCGCACCTGCGCAATGCCACGCTCGTCGGTGACGGCCTTGTACGGGTGCATCACCACTCGAGCACCGCTGAGAGGCATTTGACTTTCCTTGTCGACCGTCTCGACCGTCACCAAGTACTCGGGATGGCTGACGACCCTGACTCCAAAACTGATGGAGCCATCAGGGTGCGGGATCTCGGCATCCGATCCGAGGCTCCGCACGCTCCATGTGTAAAGGCCCTCCGCCGCCGGCGCTTCGAGTTCGACCTCCGCCACATAGAGGCCGGTCGTGCCCGGCCACACATCGCCAGACAGCGTTCCCGTCGCTACTCGTGTCCCTTCTCTTGATCCCCGATCCCTGATCCCCGATCCCTCTTCGGATCCCGGATCCCGGATCCCGGATCCCTCTTCGGATCCCGGATCCCCGATCCCGGATCCCGCTTCTGATCCCTGATCCCCGATCCCCGACTCCTCTACACCGTGGTCGTAGATTTCAAAGTGACTACCCGTGAGGTCGCACTCAGCGGAGCACTTCATCCCCACCTTTATCCTGAATTTTTCGCCAACCACAATCGCCGACGGTATATCCCACACGACGACATTCGTGATGTGGGCCAGGGTCTCGGATCCCGGATCCCCGATCCCGGATCCCGGCTCTTCTGATCCCCGATCCCCGATCGCTGATCCCTGCGGATCGCTCACGCTAGGTGGTCTCCTTGACGGCGTTCGTGCCAGCGATGTAGCCATGGACGAGGGCTCTCCCCAGGCCATGCTGGTTGCCGCCACCACTTGACTCTCCGCCAGCAAACAAGCCGGGTATCGGCTCCCCCTGCATGTCGATGACCTGTGCGCGGCCGTTGATCCGCAAACCGCCGTACGAGTCGTGCCAGACCGGATAGAACGCCGCGGCGTAGAACGGCGGCGTGTCGATCCTGTGCATGGGCGCATCGGACCCACGCGCGAAGTCCGGATCACTCCCCTTGTCCACGTACGAGTTCCACTTGGCCACCGTTTCCTTCAGATACGTCAACGGAACCCTCTGGAACTCATGGCCCTTGAGGATCTTGGCGGCCAACTCCTCGATCGTGTCCGCCTTGAAAAAGAAGCCGTTGGTGAGCGACGTGAACGGCGGATCGATATTCCATTTGTCACGCTCGACTGCAGCCCGGTCGAAGATCGCCCAGATCGGTCCGGAGAAAAAGTCCGGAGCCTTCGACCCCTCGTTCATCGCCAGCGCGGCATGAACGCTATTGGGCTCTGAGTAGGTCGCCTTGATATTTTCGACGCTCGCATTGCGCCAATCGAGCTGCACGTGGTCGAGCCCTTTCTTGGGCTGGCCTTTGCCGGGGCCGGCCGGAAACGCGGCGCCGCCCTGCCTGGTTGTGACAAGCATTTCGTTGAAGAATCTCTTCCCCACCTGGTTCACGACGATCAGGTGCTGGAAGGAATCGGTGAGAAGGTTGATGCCAGTGGATCCTCGCATCGAGAACGTCGGGTGGCCCGGAAGCATGTCGGTGTAGGGATCCCGCGTGGCGAGGTTTCCCGGGAAGTGGAACGTGCTGCCGTACGAGAGGTTCTGCTGCATCCCCGCGAGGTTCGCCCCGACCCTCATTCCGGCGATGATGCCGCTGGCGTCCTGACCGCGCGGTCCCAGAAGGGCCCAGCCGCTCGACACGAAGGCGGGCTCTCTCCACGCCGGGTAGAACATGCTGCGGAACTGCGGATTGGCCCCATGACCTCCGGCTCCGATGATGATCGCCTTGCGAGCCCTGATGTAGATGGTCTCCGTGCGGTCGTCGATGTTGCCGTTCTGCCAGAGGCTCTCCAGGCGCGCACCGCTCGGATCGAACCTCGGTGAATAGCTAGCCCGGATGCCCACGACCCTGCCCGAGAACTGCTGCTCCCGGATGATCTCGTCCATGTGGCGGTTGAGAATGAACCGGACGCCTTTTTCACGAGCGCTGAACTCCAAGGGTCTGGCGAGTGCGGCGCCGTTCGTGCGAGCGCCCTTGCTGGCGACCTTGGTTCCATCCTCCATGAACCGTGGCGCAAAGTGACTCGAGCTCTTACCGGCGATTCCGGCATCCTGTTTCGAAATCGTTCCCTTCTTGACGTCCGTCGTCGGACCTTCCATGAAGAAGGTCACGGCGCGCCTGGCGCGCGACATGCCGCCATTGCCGTGCGTGCCGGAAATACGGCCCATGCGGACGTAATTCGCCATCAGGAATTCCCTGGTGGCGTAGCAGTTGTCGGCATACGCCCGATGGAGGTCGCGTTCGTTGTACCGGTACGGGGCCTGAGCCGCGGTGTCCATCACCGACCAGTCGGTGTGGTCCCTGAACAGGAAGTCCGTATCCTCGGTCAGTTCCGCCACAGTCTGCTGCCGCGGCGCCGTGACGAATCCTTCCTTATCGCCTTCGCCTTTGATGTCCCTCAGCTGGAGGGGATCTCCACCGCCGAGAGAGATCTGTCCGCCGCTGTGCAGCATCTTGCCGCCCGGGTCGAAGTTCTGATCGATGACGATCACGGACGCGCCAAGGTCCCGTGCGCGAATGGCGGCCGGCAGTCCGGTACACCCGGCTCCGATGACCACGACATCCGCCTCGTACGTCCATCGAACAGCCTCGGTTGGGGAAACCTGCGTTAATGCTGTACCTGACGTCGTCAAAACGGCCGCGCCCGCACCTACGCTCGCGGCAGCTCCCGCCTTGACGAAATCTCGCCTGGTGACCGACTTCTCGCCCTGACGCTTCGGATCTTTCTGATCGCTGTCCTTCTTCCGGGCCATACGTTTACCTCTTCAACATCTATTTGAAGTCACCCAGGAATTTGAGGGCCACCGCAAGGTCGCACTTCTCGTTCGAGTGCGGCATGTTCGGTCGGTACTGAAACTGTCCGGACCACTCGACCGGCCGCGCCAGGTACACGGGATCTTCGATCACGCCGGAATACATCAGCGCCTTCCCATCCTGACCGAGGCGGAAGCGTTCGGTCACGCGCTTCTGCGTGCTGCCGGGCAATGACGTGGAAAGGCCGATCGGATGTTCCTTGAAGTTTGTCGTCTCCGCGACCAGCGTGTCGCCCTCCCATCGCCCCACCGAATGCCCGTGCAGGAACGTCTGACTTGGCGGCGGATGCTTACGGCCGTCGAGGTAAATTGTGCGTTCCGAATCCATCCAATCAACCTTCATGACCACCCGGTCGCGTTGAACCGTGATGGTGTCGGCGACCGGGTAGAACATCAGGTTCGGAACTCCGACGGGGATGCAGTCCTTCTGAGGAGTGGCCTTGGGATCGAATCTGGCTAACGCGGCTTTCCCCGTTTCGGTCAGCGGCCATCCCCTCGCGGCACCACCGAATCTGTTGAATTCGGTCAACGGGGAGAACCATGTACCGGCAATCGTCGTGGCGACTTCGTTCTTGCCCGCATACACACTGCGCGAGGCAATGTTCAGCGGATAGTAGGTCCCGTCCTGCTTGTAGAGATCTCTTCCCAGTATCAGCGCATCGGGCTTGGCCCGGGCCGGGTTGCCGACGATGGTCACCGTGTCGCCGACGAGGATCGACGTCTTATTGAAGCCGAGCGGATTCAACACCGATGCGGCGCCCGCTTCAATCTCCAGGGTGGCCGTCGACCCATCGACCTTCTTCACCTGAAGGGTCATGTACACATGCGGGTTTCTGAACGAGACTTCAGTGACGGTGCCGGTGGCCTTCACTTCCTGCTGGGTGTCGAACGCGGCGGCGCTGTGGTGCGCCAGAGCCCGGGGAGCAAACGCCAGCGACAGTGAGCAGACTAGAACGAACGAAGCGATTCTGTTCATTCCCCCTCGATGTGCAGCTGGCGTGATAACCGTGATCAGGCGGTATTGCGGCGGATTCTCCCACTGATGCGTGGCTTAGCGCAAGACACTACTATTGCTTCTTCACAGGCGATCCCTATATGCTGCGGCCAGACTTGTCGGCCTTTAATGGGGAGGAGGAGCGCCATGCCCGTCGCCCTGTTGTGTTTGCTCCTGGCTGCGTTGCTGACCCAATACCCTGCCACTGCTACAGCGCGGGCTCAGGCGCCCGGCTCTCCAGCGGCATCGGCTCTGGATTTCGAGTTCTTCCGGACCAAGGTACAACCCATACTCCTGGCCAAGCGCGAGGGCCACACCCGCTGTGTCTCCTGTCATGCCAAGGGGACTCCGATGCGCTTGCAGGAGCTCTCGCCTGGCGCCACCACCTGGAACGAGGAACAAGCCCGAATGAACTTCCGGGTGATCCAGTCGCGCGTGGTTCCTAACAACCTCACGTCGAGCAAACTCCTCCTGCACCCACTTCTGGCCGAGGGGGGTGGCGACTTCTACCACAGCGGAGGAAAACACTGGAATTCGTTCCTCGATCCTGAGTGGCAGACGCTCGCCAACTGGGTATGCGGGCGGAAAGCCAACGAGAAGCTCGTCGAGTTGACCGGTGCGTGCGCATCAGCGGAGTGACCCTTTCTTTTTTTGCGAGGATCTGACGATGACAACTCTTCACGTTCAGCGCTGTCTGACGGCTCTGGCGATTGTTCTGCTTCCGCTGTCGTTGATGGCCCAGAGCCAGGTTCGTATCCTCCAGAGCAACGCCGCGGGCGACAGAGTCCACATCATCGACCCTGCCACGAACACGGTCGTGGGAGAGATCACGGGCATCGAAGCGGCCCATGGGGTCACTGCGTCCCCCGACGCAACCCGGATCTACGTCAGTAACGAGGCTGACGACACGTTGGACGTGGTCGACGCGGCGACGCGCAACGTGATCAAGAAGATCCCTCTCTCGGGCCATCCCAACAACATCTCCATTACTCCGAACGGGCGGAAGGTCTATGTGGGGATCAGGCAGAAGGTCGGGAACAACCCCGGCGTCGCGGATGTCATCGATACTGGGTCGCTGACCAAGGTGAAGAGCGTCCGTACGGAAGGGCCGGTCCACAACCTCTATGTCACGCCGGACGGCAAGTATGTGGTCGCCGGCGAGGCCGGCGGAGAGGGGCATGTGAGCGTCCTCGATACACAGACCGACGCACCCTCGTGGTTCATCAAGCTTGGCGAGGGCATCCGTCCGATGACGATGTCAAAGAACCCAGATGGCTCGACCCGTACGCTCTTTGTCCAGATCGGCGACTACAACGGGTTTGTGGTCGTGGATTTTCAATCGCGCAAGGAAGTCGCGCGGATCACACTTCCGCATTTGGCCGCGGGGAGAATTCCGCTGATCTCAGGCTCTTCTGAATCTCACGGTATGGCTGTGACCGCAGACCAAAAGACCCTCGTGGTCTGCAGCCGGCTGAACAACGCTCTCTACTCGTACTCACTCCCCGATTTGAAGGTGGTGGGTAAAGCCGATCTGAGTGGAAAGGGCGCCGCCTGGGTGACGCTCACGCCCGACGGCAAGAGGGCGTATGTGGCCGACCCCGTGGGAAACCAGACGCTCGTGGTCGACATTCCGTCGATGAAGGAAGTGGCCAAAATCAAGGTCGGCCAGGTGCCGAAGCGCAACTACACGATGGTGATCCCGTCGCGGACGTCCACTAACTGAAATCGTTGACTGCGAAGCGGAGCCTCAACCGATGAGAGGCTCCGCTTCTTCAGATCGCCTTTCTCAACAGCCACGGCCTCGTCGACATCCCAAGGAGATACCGATGGGTTCGCATTCCCATTCCAAACGCAGGCAGTTCCTGACGACTGGCGTCGGCTTGGCCGGTCTTGTGATGGGAGCTGTGCGGTCGTTGCGCGGCCAGACGCCCGCGCCCGCCGCGCCCGAAGCGGGTCCTAGAGATCTCCTTGCCTACGGGCAACCTTCCCCGTTCGACAACACAATACGCAGGGCCCCCGGCCGTGCGACCTCAGTCGCCGACACGGCGCTGATGACGCCGCTTCAGGATCTCGACGGGATCATCACGCCGTCCGGCCTTCATTTTCTGATGGACCACGTCAAGGGGATCCCGGATCTCGATCCCAAGAAGCATCGTCTGCTGATGCACGGGATGGTGGACCGCCCTCTCGAGTTCACCCTCGACGAGATAAAACGGCTGCCTTCGGTATCGCGAGTGCATTTCCTTGAATGCAACGCCAACAGCCGCCCACTCCGGGGTCCGAATGGAGAGTCGGTGCAGTTGGTCCATGGACGAACCAGCTGCAGTGAATGGACAGGGGTGCTGCTGTCGGTCCTGCTCAAGGAATGCGGCGTCCAAAAAGGAGCGAGTTGGATAGTGGCGGAAGGGGATGAATCCAACAAGTACACGATGAGCATTCCGCTGCCGAAGGCCATGGATGACACGCTCGTGGCCTACGCCCAGAATGGCGAGCCCGTGCGTCCCCACCAGGGTTACCCGCTGCGACTCGTAGTCCCCGGCTGGGAAGCGATCCGCGCTGTGAAGTGGTTGACCCGAATCAGCGTGGTCGATAAACCTTACATGGCGTGGCACGAGTCGGGCAACAACGCCGACACGAGACCCGACGGCAAAGGCTTGTGGTTCCGATTCGAGCTGGGACCAAAATCGGTCATCACTCGACCTTCAGGCGGCCAGCGTTTACCCGGCCACGGGTTCCACGAGATCACCGGTTTGGCCTGGAGCGGTGGGGGCGCCGTGCGCAGGGTCGACGTATCCACCGACGGCGGCCGGACGTACAAGGAGGCGGAGCTTCAGCAACCGGTGCTTCGGTATGCGCACACGCGGTTCCGCTTCCCGTGGAAGTGGAATGGCGAAGAAGCCGTGCTGCAGTCACGCTGCACGGACGAGCGAGGCGAGGTTCAACCGACCATACTCGAGGCCGCCAAGAATCTGGGCGTTACCCCCGAATACTTCTTCGATGCCGATCACTTCAACGGCATTCAGCCCTGGAAGGTCAACCGGGATGGAAGCATTCAGAACGCGATTCTCTAGGCTTCTCACGGCGACGATAGCGCTCTCGGCGTCTGTCACGGCACTGGCGCAGGGCCCGACGTATCAGCTGGGGAGAGTTCCAAGCCAGGAGGAGATCAAGGCCAGGGACACTGCCGTCTCGCCTGAAGGCAAAGAACTGCCACCGGGGCGCGGCACCGCCAAAGAGGGCGAAACGGTCTATGTGGAGAAGTGCCGCTCGTGTCACGGGCCAAACGCGACAGGAAGCGCGCTGCACCGTGGGCTCGTGCCGCTTGGCAATGCGAAGCCTGTGAAGATCCCGTTCAGCCTCGTTCCGTACGCGACGACCGTGTGGGACTTCATCAACCGCGCCATGCCGCAGACGAAGCCGGGATCGCTCACTCCGGACGAAGTCTACGCTGTGACCGCGTATGTGCTCTATCGAAACGACGTCATCACCGACACCGACGTCCTCGATGCCACGAGCCTCCCGAAGATACGAATGCCGAATCGCGACAATTTCCTTCCTGCACAACCGGAATGGAAACCGAAGGCGAAACGGCCATTCGGCTACTACCCTTGATGCTTCATCCGCGAGCGGGTGAAGAGTCTGGAATCGAACTGCGGCACGCCGCGAGGGCGACAGTGAGGCTCGCGCGACGACTGTCGTGGCTCTGACGGGCCTGGAATCAGCTAGCGGTAGAACTCGATCTTCGCCTCGCGGAAGAAAACCGGATTGGCCGGGGCGAGTGAAATCGGCCCGTTGATACCGAGAATCGCAATCTGGAATTTATCGCCAGGCTTGACCTGCTCGCCAAGCACGACGCGATTTGGCATGTTGAAGCCTTGGATCGTCGCCGGACTCGGTCGTCCAGCCCGGCGTGGCATCTGGCCGTTGACCCAGGCTTCCGCGTAATCATCGATGGTAAAGGTCAGCACGGCGATCGCCCCGGCAGTGTCGAAGTCCCCGATCTTCGCCGGCACCGTCAAGGTCGCGCGATACCACGTCATGAACAGGTGGCCGCCGCCGCGCCGTTCGAGCAACCCCTTGGGCTCGATCGCCGGCCATGATGAATCGTCGAAATCGGCGTCGCCCGCTTTCGGCGTGATGTCGTAGGAACTCTTCCACGCGGGTCCTGCATTCGGCATCGCCGGCGCCTCGACGATCTTCACATCCATGTTCTTCCACCGTGCGCCGAACGCGGCCATTCCTTCCGGCGTCGCCAGATTGACGACGTACGCCGGCGGAAGGGACGGAGCGATGACAGGAGGAGGATTAGGAGCGGGTGCCGGAGGCGCTTGGGCGAACGAGACCGGCGGGATCATCAGGGGAAGCGCGGCCAATGCGGCACACGTAACCAGAATACCGAGAGCCGTGTTGCGCATCTCTTCTCCTCTAGCACGTCGCCGAAACCTGGACACCTGGAACAACCACGAAGATCACGACGTTTCGTGTTCTTCGTGGTTGCCTTTCTTTCTCAGCCGGGCAGACGGAACGCCATCAGCTCGGCCGGATAGTTCTGGCCACCGATCGCGATAACGATGTACTGCTTGCCGTTGAGCATGTAGGTCATCGGCGAGCCGGTCTGCTGCGCCGGCATGAGCACGGCGCCGGCGTCCTTGCCGGTGGCCTTGTCGTACGCGCGCAGCAGCGCGCCGCGCGCGTGACCCGCCGTCGACGGCTGCGCTTCGCCGGCGATGACGAGCGTCTTGGTCACCAGCGTACCGATGATGCCAGCCTGTCCCGTACGCGGGATGGTGAGCCCCTTCAGCGCGGGATGATTCCGCACGGCATCCGGCGTGTCGCCGTGCGCGATCTGCCACAGGATTTCGCCCTTGTCCAGGCTGATCGCGCTGATGCTCCCGTACGGTGGCTTCGCGATCGGCAGACCCTGAACCGTGATTCCCGGACCGCCACCCTCGCCGCCGCCCCCGCCGCCGCCCGCTCCGCCCGGTGCAGGCGCATTCGGTGCGGGAGACGCAATCACGACTGCAGGCCCCCCGGGGGCCGCACCCATGGGGGTCGTGGCCCGCGCGCCCGTGAGCGCGCTGCCCAGCACGTAGTTCATGTCGTGCTTCCCGGGATCCGGCTTGACGAGGCCCAGCGAGCTCGGCGATTTACGCGAATAGACGTACATGATGTGGGTCTCCGGATCGTAGGAACCACCCGCCCACACGGTCCCTCCACCGTTAATCGCCATCTGGAGCGTGCCGAGCGGACCTTCGACCCTGCTGACGACGGGCGGCGTGAACACCGGCCCGATCTTGTATCTCGAGAGCAGCTTCTCCCCTTCGGCACGGAGCTCGGGGGTGAAGTCGATCACATCGTCGAGCGAGAAACCATTGCGATCGTAGGCGAACGGCTTGCCGTGCGCGTCGAGCGGGAACGGTTGCGTCGGCGAGTACCATTCCCCAGGGACATCGCCTTTCTCGACGGCTCGTTCCTCGATCGGCCAGATCGGCTTCCCGGTCACGCGATCGAAGACATAGAGGAAGGCCTGCTTGGTCGGCTGCGCGAGCGCCTTGACCGTTCGTCCGTTGATCGTGATGTCCGCGAGAATCGGCGCGCACGGGATGTCGAAGTCCCAGATCCCATGGTGCACGAGCTGAAAGTGCCATTTACGCTGACCGGTCTTCAGATCGACCGCGACGATGCTCTCGCCGAACAGGTTGCTGCCGGGACGATGCCCGCCATAGTAGTCGCCCGTCGGCTGCTCGACCGGCAGATACGCCATCCCCAGTTCTTCATCAACCGAGATCTGACCCCAGACTCCTGTGTTGCCGGTGTACGACGCCGAGTCCTGCTCCCAGGTGTTGCTGCCGTACTCGCCCGACTCCGGAATCGTGTGGAAGATCCACATCCGCTTGCCGCTTTTGACGTCGAACCCGCGGATGTAGCCCTTGTCATTGACCTTGCTTTTCGGCACGCTGCCGGACATGTGCGCAGCGCCGATGATCACCGTGTTCCCTGCCACGATCGGCGTGGCGTGCAGGCCAATCTCGCCAGTGACGGGGTCGACGAGCTGATCGTCATCCATTTTCAGATCGACGACGCCAGCCTTACCGAAGCTCGAGATCGGCACGCCGGTCTTTGCATCGAGCGCGATGAGCCGGTACCCGGGCGTGACGTAGAGAATCCGTTCCTCGCGGCCATCGGTCCAGTACGAGAGGCCGCGGCCCGAGAGCTGGCGGGGCGCCCCCGAAGCGCGCGCCCCTTCTCGCTCGCTGTGCATCCACATCAGCTCGCCGGTTGCCGCGTCGAGCGCGACGACGGCCCGACGGGTGCCGGCGGTCGAGTAGACGACGCCACGCGCCATCAACGGCGTTGACTCGAAGTTATATTCGGGTCGCGGGCCGAGGCTCTCGGTCTTGAACCGCCAGGCAACCTCCAGCTTGCTGAAGTTGTCGGCGCTGATCTGATCGAGCGGCGAGTACCGCGTATTGGCGAGATCGGCCCCGTAGGTCGTCCACTCGCCGTTCTTCGCACCAGACTGGCCGGCAATCGGCAGCGTCGCCCAGATAAACAGACCCACCAGCGGAGCCACGCGAAGCCCCCATCGACGAACTGTTCGCCTCATGCTTCCTCCGTTCACGATTCCATTGCCTTAACGACTCTCGGGCACGCCTGCGTATCCGAGCTTCAGCATACCGGTCTTGGTGCCGTTCACGGTGCCTTGAGTCAGCCACTCGAGGGATGCACGGAACAGCGACACGTGATTGCGCTCCCACATCGCGTTGTGCGACGAGCACGCCAGGTCGATGAAGACCTTCTCTGGCGTGCCGAGGTCCTCGTAAAATTCGCGCACGCGCTGTGGCAGCACCTGCTTGTCGTGAGCACCAGTGATCATCAGTGTAGGAACGCTGACCTTCCCTACCATCGCCGGCGTCCAGCCTCCACTCGATTCCGGCGCCCGTCGAACTCCAGAGCCCCACGTCGCACCGACAGGATCGGACTCGAGCATATCCGACCAGACGGCATCGGAGGCAGCCCGGTCGTACTGGTCGGCGCAGCCGACCTGGCGATCCCAGTTCGCTACGAACTCCGAGTGGGACTGTGTGTTCATCGGCACGCCGTCGGCCGGCGCAACACCGGTTGCGGTCGCCGCTACCGTACGAGTGTACGCGGGAGCCAGGAGCACCAACCGCCGGACTTTGTCGGGATGCTGCGACGCATAGCCACCGGCACGCGGACCGCCGCGCGACCACGCCACGAGGCTCACGCGGTCGACATGCCGCAGCGCCCGCACATAGTCCACGGCTGCGCCCACATCGTCCCAGTCCGACGCGATCGTTGTGAGCGCGTGGGGGTAACTGGGCGGGCATAACGCGGTGACGAATCCCGCCTGACGATCTTTCGCGAGGTTGCACGGGTCATTCATCGGCGCGGGACGGGTCGAGCGGCCGTAGCCCGTCATGTCGACCGAGAACACGTCGAAGCCGGCGCGAGCAAGGAACGCCATCCAGCTGTAGTCCTGGTATGGCACATCGAAGGCGACTTCCGCGGGCGTGCCGGCGCCATGCACGAAGAGCACGACACGATCGGCAAGCGACGGCGCGCGCAGCGCCAATCCGGCCGTCACACGTTCGCGCACGTAGAGCTGTGCCGGCTGACCGGCCATTACCGGCACCGTCGATTTCACGCGCACGTAATGGTCCACCGTCAGCAGCTTGTCGCTGTCGTCGGCACCCGTCGTCGCGACGGAGAACGAAAACAGAACCGCCAGGGAGCAAACGATACGTTTCATCTCGCGTTTCTTATACACCCGAATCAGGTTCTCCAAAAGCCTTTCGCCGTGCGAGAACGCGCTCCACGATTGTGCGCGCTGCGCCGACGTACGGCTCCGCCAACAGGTGACGATCGATCTCGGCGCGACTGAAATGACGGCTTACTTCGGGATTCGCCGCCAGCGCCTCGGTAATCGTGGTTCCGCCCGCACCCGCGCGGCGCGCCGCCTCCTGCACGAGCGACTGCGCGTCGGCCCGGCCGATGTGCGCCGCAAGGGCCATCGCGAAGGCTTCTGACGCGATCAGGCCAGTCAGCGCGAGATTCTCGCGCATCCGCGCCGGATTCACGGCGAGCCCCTCGAGCGCCTCGGCCATGGCCCGTGATGCGCCGGCGGTAAGGAGAACCAGTTCGGGGAGCGCGACCCATTCGGCTTGCCATCCGCCCAGTCCGCGCTCGTGCTCCTGCGGCATCGCCGCCATCATCGTCGCGACCAGGCCAGGCGCGCGCAAGGCGGCCGCAAGGGCGATCGAGGCGCTCACCGGGTTCTGCTTGTGCGGCATGGTCGACGATCCGCCACCCTGCCGGCGGGTCTCCGCGGCCTCGCCGACTTCTGTTTGCGCGAGCAGCGAGAGGTCCCGGGCAATCTTCGCCAGCGTTCCGCACGTGACGCCCAACGCACATGCCAGCCGAACAAGCCGATCGCGATGGGCGTGCCAGGCCATGTCGGCGGCGGTGAGCCTCAGCCGGGCCGCCAGGAGTTCGGCGACGGCCGGGCCACGCTCGCCAAGCGCGGCGAGCGTGCCCGACGCGCCTCCGAACTGCGCCACGCGCGCCTGTTCGAGCGCACCAGCGAGCGCGGCCCGATCGCGGTCGAGCGCCTCCAGCCAGCCCGCGGCTTTGAGGCCGAACGTGATCGGCGTCGCGTGCTGAAGCCACGTGCGTCCTGGCATGACGGTGTCGATGTGCCGCCGCGCGTGATGCGCGGCTGCGGCAGACGCTCGATCCAGGTGGCTGAGTATGATCGGCACGGCGCGCTGGAGTTGAAGGACAAGCCCGGTGTCGAGAATGTCCTGGCTCGTTGCGCCCCAATGGACGTATCGCGCGGCGTCGGCGTCGATCGTCGCCACGCGCTGCGTGAGATGGCGAACCAGCGGGATGGCGAGATTCCCATCGTCGGCCGCTTCGCGGGCAATCTCGTCTCGATTGTAGAGATCCGATCTCGCTGCGGAGCGAATGGGCCCCACCGCCGCGCGGGGCACGACACCCAGCTCGGCCTCGACCTCGACGAGCGCGACTTCTACATCCAGCATCGCCTGCAGACGCGCGTCGTCGGACAGGTGGGCGCCGGCGGCGGCGTCGCCGAACAGCGGCTCGAGCAGGCCGGAGCCGCCCGGACTAGACATCAAAGAACACCGTTTCCCGCGGTCCCTGCATCACGATGTCGAATCGATACTGCGACTCGCCGGTCCGCCTGGCGATCAACGTCTGTCGACGGTCCTCAGGAACGATCGACAGGATGGGATCCCGCGCGTTGGAAGCCTCGTCCTCGAAGTAGAGTCGCGTGATGAATCGCGTGAGGATGCCGCGCGCCATGATGCTGACGAGGACATGCGGTGCCTGGTCGACGGCATCCGGCCCCGGCACCGGGCCGGGCTTGATCGTGTGGAATGTGAAACCACCGTCGGCGCGCGTGTGCGCCCATCCGTAGCCGGTAAATGCCGGATCGATCGGCTGCGGCCGACGGTCCTCGGGATGCCGGTAGCGTCCGTGCGCATCCGCCTGCCACGTCTCGACGAAGGCATCCGGCATCGCCGCACCCTCACCGTCGACGACCGTTCCCTCGATGGTCACACGGGTGCCGAGCGTTGCGTCAGTGACCTGCCGGCTCGGCACACGAGACCGCAGCATGATGTCGAAATACGGCCCGACGGTCTGAAACGGGACCAGTCCTTTTGTCACGGCAGTGTTGGCGTCGCGTCCCGGCCGCGCAGCACGATGTCCCAGCGGTACCCGAGCGCCCAGTCGGGTGTGGTCAGGTTGATGTCGAACGCAGAAACCATCCGCTGCCGCGCCGACGGATCGCGCACTGAGTTGAAGATCGGGTCCAGCGGCTGCAGCGGATCGCCGGGAAAGTACATCTGGGTCACGAGTCGCGTCAGGAAGCTCTGGCCGAACAGCGACATATGAATGTGCGCGGGTCGCCACGCGTTGTGGTGATTCCCCCAGGGGTAACGACCCGGCATGATGGTGATGAATCGGTAGCGCCCCTCGCTGTCGGTGACCGTGCGCCCGGCGCCGGAAAAATTTGGATCCAGGGGAGCATCGTGCATATCGACTTTGTGCGCGTAGCGCCCGCACGCGTTCGCCTGCCAGATCTCGATGAGTGTTTCCGGCACGGGACGGCCGTCTTCATCGAGGACGTGCCCCTCAACGATGATGCGCTCCCCAATCGCCTCGCCCGGATGCTGCCGTGTGAGGTCGTTGTCCAATGGGCCGATCGATCCGTACGGATACACGGGCCCGGTCAGCTCCGAGAGCGTTTGCGGGATGATTACCAGCGGCTGCGTCGGATGGCGCAGCGCCGTGCTGCGGTACGCGGGATCCTCGGGCGGGTGCACACCGTCGGGCAGGCGCCGATATCTTGTGACTCCGGTCAGGACGTCGCTCATAGTGGTCCGTATGTGCGAATCAGAAAAGCCCTACGGCAGGGGCCACTCATCCGATCACGAGCATCATGAGTATGACGCACAACCCCGCTGATAACGGCGCCGGGCACCAGCATGTCAGTCATCCGCCGCGGCGCCAGGCGCCGGTAAATGTCCCCGCAACAAGCCAGACCGCCGGCACCACTTGGAACTGGACCGACCCCCAACGGCAACTACGCCCTCGTTCCAGCTGGAGCTGGTGTCGGATGTCACGCTGAACGTCGGGTATCATCGCACGTGGTACGGCGGCCTCCTCGCGACCGGCAGTCTCGCGGTGAAGCCCAACTCGACTTCTGAGCAGTCGTCCCGGAACAACCAGTCAGCGTGCGCGGAATTGAGGGCAGCATGAAGAAAACGTTTGTGATTGCCGTTGCGGTGACGACTCTTCTGTCGTTCCAGCTAACCGCCCAGAACCCGGCGCAGGATGCCAGGAGCGTCATCGACGCGTCAGCCGCAGCTATGGGCGCCGCGAGTCTGCAGTCGATTCAGTACTCCGGCACCGGATCAACGAATCCTACGGGCCAGGCGTTCATCACGGGTGGGCCATGGCCACGGTACACGGTCACGAAGTACACGATGTTGCTGAACTACGCCGCACCCGCCATGCGCCAGGAACTCGTGCGCATCGATGACCAGAAGCCGCCGCGTGGGGGCGGCGCGGGAGGATACAACCCGGTCACGTTTCAGGGCAGCATCAGACCCATCCCTGGCGACATCGTGCAGAACCAGAACACCGATGGACGCACCGAAGTGGGCGCGCTCAATATCTGGTTGACGCCGCACGGCTTCCTCAAGGGTGCCACTGCAAATGCCGCGACCGCGAAGACGTCAACCGTTCGCGGAAAGAAGACCGTTTCATTCACCGCGTTCGGCAAGTACACGGTGACGGGAACCCTCAACGATCAGAATCTTGTCGAACGCGTCGAGACGCTGATGGACGTCGCCTTCACAGGCGACACGCTGTTCGAGGGGATTTATTCAGAGTACAAGGACTTCGGCGGCGTGAAATTTCCGATGCACCTCGTGATGCGGCAAGGCGGCTACCCGACGCTCGAGCTGACGGTGGCGAGTGTGCAACCGAATAGTCCCGCGGCATCGGCGGTGCTGGCAAATCCGGCGCGGGGAGGCGGACCGGGTGAGGGCCGTGGTGGGGCGGCGGGAGCCGGGCCTGCGAGCGGCCGGACCGAGCCGGAAAAGATCGCGAACGGCGTCTGGTTCATGACTCCCGGCGCGGAGGGAAGCACCCTCGTCGAGTTCAACGACTACGTCGTCATCGTCGAGGCGCCAGGCGGTGATGCGCAGTCGCTGGCGACAATCGCCGACGCGAAGAGGATGTTTCCGAACAAGCCGATCAAGTATGTGGTCAACACCCACCATCACGCCGATCATGCCGCGGGGATGCGGGCGTACATAGCCGAAGGTATTCCGATCATCACGCACGAATCCCACAAGAAGTACTACGAAGAGCAGATTTTCAAGAACCCGCACACGCTCAATCCCGATCGCCTCGCGCGCGCGCCCCGCGCGCCGATTCTTGAAACGATGAAGGACAAGCGCGTGCTGACCGACGGCAACATGACGCTCGAGCTCTACGTCATGCGAGACCAGCTTCACAGCGAAGGCCTGCTGATGGCGTACATCCCAACGGAGAAACTGCTGATTCAAGCAGATGCGTACGCGCCGCGTCCGGGTGCGCCACCGCTGCCGGCGCCGAGTCCATTCACGACAAATCTCGTGGATAACGTGGCGCGCCTGAAACTGGATGTCGCGCGAGTTTTGCACGTGCACAGCGGCATTAACCCGTACAGCGACGTGCTGAAGGCCGCTGGCCGATAAACAATCGCCGGTCCGCTGGTCGGAGCGATCACTGGATCTCCGCCAGCGGCCGCTCCCGGACGTCAGTCCGTGCCGCCGAAATGGATGTTCAGGTACGAAATGCCGGCGGTGTTGCTGATGCCGTGCGGAATACCGGGCGGAATGAACACGACGTCTCCCGGTTTGACGACGCGCTCGACGCCGCCGCGAATCTTCCCTTCCGCGAGCGTACCGCCGGTGATCAAGGTCGCCGTGCCTTCCCGCACGAAATAAAACTCGATGATGCTTTTGTGGACCTGGGCGGGTTCGGAACCGACGATCCGGCGCGTGTTCAGGCTGTAGGCCCCGCCTTCGATCAGGCGCGTGGTGATGAGCTTTCGTGCCGCCATCTCCGCGAACTCCGCCTTCAGGGTCGCGTCGGGTAAATCGAGGGCCTTATCCGCAGGCGCCTGATGTCGTACCACACGCGCGGCGGCCCCCTGGCCGCCACCACCCGCTTGCGCGAAGGCGGCAACGGTACAGAGCGTCAATGCGACAGCCCCGAACAATCTCGTCCTGATCATGAGCAACTCCTCTCGAGCTGTAAATCAAACGAGCCTCATGGCGTGTACCGAGGATGATTCTTTTCATGATCTTCCTCAAGTGTTCAAACCACGTGTGATTGCGATTGGCGAGCGGGCGCGTGTCCCTCCTTCGCCTCGTCGACGATTACTGGCGACCGGCTGTTGCCGCCGGCGGGGCTGTCTCCTCGAGTGGCGGGAGACCCAACAACTTCGCAGGATTGACTTTGTACATGAGATCGAGCTCGCGTTGCGTCACCCCGTTTGCCCGCATCCCTCTCGCCGCAAGCACCAGGCAATCAGTCGGATATACGTTGACGGTCTGCCCGCAGTCCGTTCCGACGATGATGTGCTCGGCCCCAACCTTGCGCACGAGCGCTGCCGCAGCCTTGGAACCTGCTTCGGTCTTGTAGATTACAGAGGCGGTCAATTCGATGAAGGCCCCGAGGCGAACCACTTCCGGCAACTGCGGGATGTCACCCGGATGCGTGAGCAGGACTTGGAGGCCCTGACGTCGACCTTCGGCGGCAAGCAGCAAGTGTTCCTCTGGCGTCGCATGCCCGGTGGCCAGCACCAGTCGACCGTTGCTGTCAACGGTTCGGATCTTGGCCATGACCCCGATGAGATGCTTCGTTTCGAGGGTGAGTTGTCCGTCTCTTGACGTGGCGATGTAAGTCGGGGTGCCAGGCGGCATCAAGAGCATCCACGGCCTGTTCTGCGCCAGAAATGCCGGGTCCATATTGCGCGAGGCCGTGACTGAATCCCGCGTCGGCATCTCGACGAGGCGTCCCCATCCCCCTTTGATTTGAGAGAAGTGTTCGACTGTTGCGACGTTGATCCCGCCCGTGGAATAGTTCATCGCCATGCGGCCGAACATCGCGAACCCGGGCACGGCGTGCTTGCGCACGAGGTACGCCACGGCCGCCGACGTCGGATCCTGATGCGTCTTGAAGACAATGCCGCGCATGCCGCGCTGCTTCGCAAGAATCGCGGCCTCGAAACCGTCGAGCGCGCGGACCTGCCCGCCGGCCCCGGGCGCATCGGGATCAAGATGCTGGTGGACATCGATGGCCCCGATGAGCGACGGATCGGTCAGTCCCAGATCGACCGGACCTCTCATCGGATCGATCCTCCAGTCGTCCGGGTTCGCGGCAGCACCACCTCTTCCGCCGCCGCCCGCCTGACCCGCGACCAGCGTTGCGAGTCCCAGCATCGTGAACGCCACCAACGCGACAAGTGTCGACGCTCGCACTGTTGAAGGTGAGTTTTTCATCACAGCCTCGTGTCCTGGTGTGTGGCGTGTCTTGCCAATTGTCGCGGGGCGCTGCCTACGGTCTCACTCTGATGTACTTCTGTAACCGCTTGGGCTGAGGCTCCCCGCCGTACATGTTGCCGTCTTTGTCCACCGCGACGAACTCCGCGCCGTTCCCGGCAGTGACGCGTGGATCGCCCCAGGGATACAGGACGAAGGAGTTGATCCACCCGGTCTTGGCATCGCCGATCCGGATCCCCATCTCCCAGCCCGGATTCTGGACATCGTCGGACTCCGAGTCGGCCACATAGATCTGATCCTTGCTGTCGAAGAAGATTCCACTCGGCTTTCCGAATTGCGTCCAGACGGCCAGAGACTTCCCTTCCTGGTCGAAGATCTGAATCCGGTTGTTCCCGCGATCGCCCACGAACACACGGCCCCGGGAGTCGATCGCGATCGCATGCAAGGTGTGGAATTCACCCGGCGCCCAGCCGGGCTTGCCCCATTCCTTGATGAACTTTCCGTCCTTGGAAAACTTCACCACACGGTTGTTCCCGGTGTCGCCATGACCATCGGCGACGAAGAGATCTCCATTGGCCGCGACCGCGATGTCGCTGGGGGAGGTGAAATGGTCAGGGCCGGCTCCGGAGACGCCCGGCGTCCCCAACGTCATCAGCACTTTTCCGTCCGGGCTGAACTTGACCACTTGCTGACCGCGCTTGTCACCTTTCGGCGTGCGGTTGGCGGCGACCGCGTCGGTGACCCAGACGTTGCCGTCCTTGTCGATATCGAGCCCGTGCGGCCAGATGAACATGCCGCCGCCAAAACTCTTGACGACCTTGCCGTCCTGATCGAATTGGTAGACCGAGTCCGTTTTTGAATCACGGCACTCGTCGCCGAAACGGGCCTGGTCGTACAACGGCTCGCATCGAATGACGGCCCAGATGTGAGTGCCGTCTGGCGCGATTCCGACCTTGCCAACGGCTCCCATCGCTCTGCCATTCGGAAGCTTGGCCCAGCCTTCTACGATGCGATACGGGTTCGGGAGCACCTGCGCGTGGGCCGTCCAGCCATCGAGCCTGGATGTCACCATCGCCCACGCGGCTACGAGTCCAAGAGCCAGTGCAACCAGGCTGATCCGCCGTGCACGTCCCATCACTGCATTTCGTCTGTTTCGCATTGTGCCCGCCTTCAAATCCTGCGTGCCTGCGGCTATCGCGACCAGCCCGGCAACGACGCCGACCAGTGCCCATCTCCCTCGATTTACGTGCGACATCGGAGCCTTCCTTTCACCCTTCCGGATGCAGCGCTATCAGGTGTCATATCGGGTAAGATGACCATCCAAATCGGCACTGATACGTTCGTCGCGGGACCCCAGTACCGGCGTCATCATCCCTCTAACGCGCCGCGCGAGGTTCTGGAAATGCGGACGCCGAGCTTGAAGCCATCTCGAGGTGATCGCGTCCGCGAGTTCGAGAGACCCATCTCGTTGCTGAGGCCGGCACAACCCAGGAAGGTCGAGATTATCGGGCTTGAGGAGGATTGACGTGAAGAAAATTCTGGTCATCTCGGGAACAGCCGTGGGCCTGATGCTGTTGCTCTTCGGGTATTCGCACGCACAGCAGCGAGGACAGGGAGGCGGCCAACCGGCCGCACCGACCGGCGGACGGGGGCAGGACGTCGTGGTCGGCCAATTCGGCGGCAAGCCCGTCATCCAGCCGTTTCAGCGCGGGGCAGATTATCGCAACACGATTAGTCCTACCGACCCGGCCATGAACGGCCCTGTGCCGAGAATGCCCGACGGCCATCCAGACCTGACCGGACCATGGATGGGTGGCGGCTCGGACCAGGATATGGAAAGCGATGGAGGGCTCAAAAAGGGCGAACTGGATGCGCTGCTGTTGCCCGGGGCAAAAGCAGCCAAGGCCGAACGCTCGAAGGCGATCTATGGAGAACCCTATATCTATTGCCTGCCAATGAGCGTGCCGCGAGTCAACCCGTACCCGTGGAAGTTCTCGATGTCCTACACGTCGAAGGGCCTGGAGCACATCTACCTGCTGCATGAGACCGGCGACGCCGGCGCGCATCGCGTGGTCTACATGGACGGCCGCAAGCACCCGGTCGATCCGCTTCCGACCTGGTGGGGACACTCGATCGGGCGGTGGGAAGGCGACACGCTGGTTATTGACACGGTCGGATACAACGACAAGTTCTGGTTCGATGCCGTCGGCACCCCGCACACCGAGAAGCTGCACACCATCGAGCGGTGGACGCGCCTCAGCTACGGGACGCTGATCAACGACTTCACCATCGACGACCCTGGAACGTTCACGAAGCCGGTCCAACTGAGGTTCGTCGCCAGGATCGTGAAGCCGAACATCGACTTGATGGAATACATCTGCGCCGAGAACAACCAGATCGGCATCGCTGGTGGCTACTTGAACAAGGACACCGCGAGTCAGATTGGCATCGCCGGCGGTCCGCCACAGAACAGTGAGAAGAAGTGAAGATGAATTCCCAATTCCCAATTCCCAAGGAGCCTGTTATTCGAACATCAGAGTATCTTGGGAGTTAGGAGTTGGAGGTTGGAAGTTGTGCACACGCATCCAGGAGGATCTGCAATGAGAACGAACCTCGGAGCCCTGCTCGCCGGTCTTGGCTTCTTCTGCCTGACAGTGCCGGTTGCCGCTCACCACGGGTTCGATACCGAGTACGACAATGCCAAGATGATCAAGGGCACGGGCGTGGTGTCGAAAGTGGAATGGACCAATCCGCATATGCACGTGTACATCGATGTCACGGATGCGAACGGGAAGGTGACCACCTACAACCTGGAACTGACCAGCCCGAACGCAATCCAACGACTGGGTTGGAACAAAAACGACCTGCTGGCCGGCGAGAAGGTCACCTTCGCCGGGCACGCGGGCAGAGTCGTGGAATCGAGGGGTGCGCTGGATTCGCTCGTCAAGGTCAGTGCGCCGAAGCAGGAGATATTCAAGGGCGAGAGGCCGGAGGACCTCGGGTCCAGATAGGAAGCAACTTCTAACGATCAGTCCGATCGGTCCACCAAGGAGGTTTCTGTGCGACCTGTTTACATGCTTCTGTTTGCGCTGGTGGCGGCACCCCTGCTCGTGCACTACGCCGCACCCGTGGTGAATGACGTCTCGACACCCCTGCACGCACAGGCCGCGGCCCAGGCGCCGGTCGATAACCGGAATGCCCCGACCCTCATGTTCGACACCGTCGACCCGCTGAAGCTTCCGGCGGGGATGAACCTTGGAGAGGTGCTCGGCGTGGCGGTGAACTCCAAGGGAACGATCGTCGTGTTGAACCACCCCGGCACGGCGAACGGCGGTCCGCTGTACGGCAACGCGACCACGCAGCTTCTTGAATTCGATTCGACAGGCAAGTACGTGGGAGAGATCGGCAAGGGCGTCTACGGCCTGGGCTACGCGCACGGAGTCCGGTTTGACAAGTACGACAACCTCTGGGTCGTCGACAAGGGCACCAACTCCGTCATGAAGTTCAATGCGGCCGGCCGAGTGCTGATGAACCTGGGGCGCAGGCCCGAAGGTTACGAGGGGCATTACGAGCGGCCGCCGCAGGCCATGGCGCGGCCTGCCGATGCCAACTTCAACGGACCAACGGACGTGGCGTGGGATTCCAACGACAACATCTACATCGGCGACGGCTACGGCAACTCGCGGATCGCGAAGTTCGACAAGAACGGCAACTGGATCAAATCGTGGGGATCATTCGGCCGCGGTGGAGATCACGCCAATGAGAATCCCGGCATGATCAGCAATCCCCACAATCTGCAGATCGACGCGCAGAACAACGTGTACGTCGCCGACCGCGGCAACCGCCGCATTCAGGTCTTTGACACCGACGGCAATTTCAAGCGGTTCATCTTCCAGAACGCGCCGTACGACAAGAACCGGCACCCGGTGCTCGGCAACAAGACCGCGAATCCGCCGGACGAATCAGCGCCCTGGGCGCTTTGCCTCACAAAAGGGTCACCGCAGTACCTGTTCTCAGTCGATTCCGAGCCCGGACGGCTCTACAAGATGACGCTCGAAGGCAAGATCGTCGGAATGGTCGGATTGTCGGGTCATGAGATGGGCCAGTTCAACTGGCCTCACGGGCTGGCGTGCCCGGACGAGAACACGGTCATCGTGGCCGATATGAACAACTGGCGTGTCCAGAAGATCACGCTCAAGGGTGCGGCACGGCCGGCGGCGACTGCCAGCCGCTAGAGAAGGCAACGCCCAACTTCCAACGCCCAACTTCCAAGGAAACCCAACTCCCAAGAACCGTGGGAGTTGGAAGTTGGAGGTTGGGAATTGACAAAGCTCATCCGTAAGGTCGCTGCGGACGAGCATTTCAATAAGACACTCTTGACTTCAACCACTGCACCCTGCCGTGACACCTACAGCGCTAGGGCGCTGGCGCGAGTATCGTCAGGACCAGCAGCCGATGACTGCTGACGTTCCGGATTCCGTGGGGTACTCCCTCGGGGGCGACCACGAGATCCCCGGGTTTCATCGCCAGTTCCCGCCCTTCGTCGAGCAGCAGGATGCCCTCTCCCTCGACCACCTGGTACACCTTGTCCATCCCCTGGTGAGTATGAAGGGCATGAAACTGCCCCGGCTCAAAGGCATTTAGTCCTACAAGGAGCCGGGGCGATTCGAACAGGCTGCTCTTGCCCATCTTGTCGGGACGCCATTCCGCGTGGTCGGCCGGCCGGAGTACCGAAGGATGTTCCATGTCTCACCTTTTTGAAAGTCAGGCCGATAACGTGATCAGTATGGTCTGGGGTCATGGATGGGCCTGACGGAATGAACAGCTCGGCACATCGTTTGAAGCTACTTGTGCACCACGGCCAGCGGCCGAGTTACATGAGAGTGCGAAAGAGCCTCGACACCGACGCCGGCGCGACGCCCAGCACCCGCTCCGATCTCCATCAGTGGGTGCGCGATCGCATACATCTGCCCGCCGGCCAGGAGCAGGCGCTGCTCGACGCCATCGACAACGTCTTCATGCAGCACGAGCGTCTCTGGCAGCAGTCGAAGCAGGAGGCTATCCAGGCCGTCTCGGCCGGCTTCACCGATCGCCTGAACCGCCTGCGCGAGGAGCTGTCGGCACGTGATGCCACCGTCAGCAGCATCGCACGGTATTTCGAAGACCTGGTCGCGGACCTGACCGATCGGGTGCACCGCGATCCGAAGACCCGGCTGATGAACTTCCGCCGCTTCATCGAGCAGGTCGAGGCGTTCCTCGCCCTCGAGCAGCGCGGCCGCTGGTGCGCGATCGGCCTGGTCGATATCCATTCGTTCAAGTGGTACAACGACACGCTCGGCCATGCGGTGGGCGACAAGATTATCGATCGTGTCGCGCGGCTGCTGCGAGAGCAGGTCCGATCCGACGACCTGATTGCGCAGGAAGCGGTCGACGCGCGGACCAACCAGGACCTCCACGCGCGATTCGGCGGCGACGAGTTCTGCTTCCTCATTCCCGACCTGGACGACTGCAGCGCCGCGCTGGTCATCGCCGAGCGCTTCCGCGAAGCTGTCGAACGCTACGACTGGGTCGTCGAGGATCCGCGTCTGGCGGAGAAGCCTGTGCGCGTGGACGTCGGGATCGTCTGCCTGATGCTGAGCGACGTGTCGGAACGGCGCCCGATCGCTCACGAGCTCGCGCACGAGCTGCTCGAGCGCGCCGACAAGTTGATGTATGAGGCAAAGAACGAGCCTACCAGCCAGATCTATCCGCTGAGCGTGCGAATCCAGGGCGGCGCTCTCGTGGAGCTCGCCCCCGGCGAACACCCCGCATAACCACCTCTCCGATCCGGCGTCTCCATCCCTAACCCCTAACC
>Ga0070699_100000509_pt1 | contig 36864 bp, 36 predicted proteins | sample KBSK1503metaG_FD_65473 | JGI IMG/M metagenome (GOLD analysis project Ga0070699, IMG submission 65473) | Corn, switchgrass and miscanthus rhizosphere microbial communities from Kellogg Biological Station, Michigan, USA - KBS K1-50-3 metaG | ecosystem: Host-associated > Plants > Roots >... | reverse complement strand
GGTTACGCGACTCGTTCGATCAGCGGTTGTCTCTTCAGCTTTAACTGAAAACTGAAAGAACTTCTTGATAATCGAAACGAGTGGCCCCATCGGCAGGACAGCAACTCTGGCAAGAGTCGCCGCGAGCGCGGGCGCTTGCGCAAACGCATAAGATGAGCCGGGTAGGAACAACAGACTGAAGATGAGCGCGATACATATCGCTTGTCTGAGCAGAAGGCGGCGAAGCCTCGTGGTAAACAATCCGGCGACTGTATTGAAACGAGCAGAGGAAAAAGGATTGGTGAAATGAGAGGGACTAAAGCGATTATTGCGCATGGGGACCTCCGAGCAGGGCTAGAACCTTGCGTGCACCAAACCAAAGTTAACTTTTATCAGCCATGGCAGAGCCTCGAAGGAAGATGACCCCTAGCTGACTATTAACTACGCTTAGTGAGGTTTGGTTATTTGCCTTGGGATCTCTGCGACCCCGTTCACGGGCATTGAGACGGGCCGGATTGTAGCACGATGAGGAATCGTGTCAAGCGGAATCTTTATCTCAAATCATGTGTCGAGTTGAAGCATATTTTGCTGAACGGATTTCAAAGATAATGGATGGCTGCCTACAAGCGCAGTCTCTCCCAGTATCACCGCAATCACGATAATCCCTTGAGGAGCACTCCAGTCGCATAAGCCAGCGCGGCCGCGATTGAGCCCACCACCAAAGTCGTGAGGCCCGAACGCCACCAGCTTATCGTTGACCATCTGCTCTTCAATGATCCGATCGCAAAGAAGATGCACCCCGTCAGCACCGTCGACAGCATGAACGCGCTACCAGCTTTGAACACGAATGGAAGAATCGGCACCAGCCCGCATACGAAGAACGCGCTGAACGTTGCCGCTGCGGCTCTCCACGGCGAACGCACTTCCTGCGGCAGCCCGTACTCCTCGGTGAGCATCGTGCGCACCCACCGCGTCCGATCCGCGGTGATCAATTCCACAACGCGATGAAGATCATCGCCCTCAAAGCCTTTGCGCTCGTAGATCTGCCGCACCTCTTCACGCTCGCCTTCGGGGTCGCGCTCGATGTGACGATGCTCGATCGCTTCGAGGTGACTCAGTTCTTCGTGCTCGGTGCGAGTGCCGAGAAAATTACTCGCGGCCATTGAGAATCCGTCGGCCAGGATGTTCGCCATTCCGATCACCAGGACAATCGCCGGCGACAGATCCGCGCCGATGACTCCGGCCACGACGGCGAAGGTCGTCACCGAGCCGTCGATGCCTCCATACACCCAGTCGCGAGTGTAGCTGTGAAGCGGCCCGCCTTCGAGTCGTTCGCGAATTGCTTCCGGTGTGTGGTCGTGTTCAATCATGTTGCTATGAGTTCGGAGTTTGCGCGCAATCACTATGCCAGCTTCTCACCCCTTGTTTTGCGAGCGATTGCGAATTGAGAGCTGCGAGCTTTTCACCGCGTGGGCAACAGTTACCAATCCACATCGCGGCCGAGCGTGAAATATCAGTCTAAGAATGGATTTTCTTCTTCAAGAGCATTCGTGACGTCGGTGTGCGTCCAACTTTCGCCAATCCCCACCTCTGACGACAGTGTGTGAAAAGTTCGCTGACCGCGTGGCGTTGACCTCTCGATAGAACGGTACGGGTTCCTTACGCCTGGCCGCGTAGCGGTCACCTGATTGATTGCCGCACACTTCTAAGGAATAGGTGACCGCTACGCGGTCCCGGCATTCCAATCGCCGCGTCCTATCGAGAGGTCACCGCTACGCGGTTTGCTGGACTCTTCACACAATCTCTGACAGGTGGGTATGCGCGGACGCGCATTCTAAGCGGCCGTGTGTCGTCTTCCTGTAAGCTGGATTATCAGCGACCCATCTCTGAAGAGGTGGGTATCGGGAAAATCTGAAAGCACGCGTTACATCGCCAGGCTTTGAGCCTACCGGCCGCTGTGGTATCTTTTGCGCGTCCTTGGTCGCCCTTTAGAATTGTCATTTCAAATACGTGCGGGAGGTAATCATGTATAAGCGGGTTTCGCTTCTGGCAATCGTCGCATTTGTTTTCTGCGCCGCTGCGCTTGCCGTCGCGATGCAAGCGGAGTCGGGCTCGCTTAGTGGAACCGTCAAGGACCCCGCTGGCGCCGTGGTCGCGGGCGCGCAAGTCTCGCTTCGAAACAACACAACAGGCGAGACTCGCGCTGCATCCACCGGAGACAACGGCCGGTTCAAGTTTGATAACCTTGCGCCGGGCGCTTATTCGATCAGCGTCACTCACGCGGGTTTCAAAACCAGCGAGAGCCCGGTAGTCATCGAACCTAAACGCGCCGCCACCGCCGAGATTCGACTCGAGGTAGCGGCTCCGCGAGAAAAGGTTGACGTTGGATCCAGGGGAGCCGTCGCGCCCAACTCCGAAGTGAACTATCGCCAGCTTCGCGATGCCGAGCAGTTCGAAACTTTCACAGTCACCAATCTCGAGATCAAACGCGATGTCGGAAGCATCCTCTTGCGCAGCGGTCACGTGAGCTTTCTTCCCCCGGTGATGGGCCGCACCGTCAAAGCAGTTTTTGTCGGAGACGCGCAGTTCACGCTCACACCGGCCATCGCACTCGAACGCGCATATCTCCGCCTGATCACCGAGAAGGAAAGCGTCGATGAAGCCTTCAGCAAAGCGGTCTTTTGTTTTACCGATGGAACAGCAGACGAAATCAAACGACAGGCGCAAGCTGGAGGCAATGAGCCTCGCGCCCACGACGTGTTGAGCGATTTCCAAAAGCGAGTTAGGTATCGCCCCGAGCGCCCGAGAAGTCTTGTCGAATACCTGGTCGCCTACGAGGGCGAGAACGTCGACGCCGAGATGCTTTGTGACATCTACAATCCGAAGCGCGCGGGCTTCTTCACCGCATACCTGTTCGGCCAAAAGTACGGCGATCTTCGCTACTACGTGCGGCCACGCGGGGCGATCCCTCAGATGCTTGCGCCGGAGGAGGTCGGGCTGATCAATGTCAATCCCGGCAATGAACGCGAAGGTGTGTTGTACCTGGCGCATCTGGCAAGCGAATACGCCAATCGCACCGCGAGCTCCGATGAGGATAAGCGAATCATCGACGCCCGGCATTACCGAATCGAAACCGCGATTGACGGTGGCGGAAAGCTGACGGCGACCTGCGAATTGACCTTCGCCCCGCTCGAGGAGGGCGACCGCTTGTTGAGGTTCGGCTTGCTCCAGAGCCTGCGCGTGACCCGAGTGACAGCCGGCGAGCGCGAGATCAATTTCATCCAGGAACCGAAGAAAGAGGACGCTTCGTTCTACGCCATCTGGCCCGAGCCAATGGTGAAGGGCCAACAGTACAAAGTGACGATCGAGTATCAGGGGGACAAGGTCATTGAGGACGCGGGCGGCGGCAACTTCGCGGTCGGCGCGCGAACCAGTTGGTATCCAAGCGTAAACGCATTCAACGATCGCGCTACGTTTGACCTCACATTCAAGGTGCCCAGGAGCTACACGCTGGTCGGCGTGGGCAAGCTGGTGAAGAGCTGGCGCGAGGAGAATTACGCGGCGTCGCAATGGGTTTCAGAAGTCCCGCTTGCGGTGGCGGGTTTCAACTACGGCGCGTTCAAGAAAAAGGAATTCACCGACGAGCCAACGAAGTATCAGATAGAAGGCTACGCAACGGCCGAGGTTCCGGAGTATCTGCGAGGGGCGCGCGACGAGATGGGGATGACTCCTTCGAGTCTGAGCGAAAGAGCGATGGTTGACGCGCAAAACGCGATGCGCATCTTTACAAACTATTTCGGTGAGGCTCCCTACGGACGAATCGCAATCACTCAGCAGCCTCAATTCAGTTCCGGCCAGTCGTGGCCGACGCTGGTGTACCTGCCGCTGAGCGCTTATCTGGATTCGACGCAGCGTTGGATGCTGTTGGGCAGGATCTCGACCGGGCTGACGGAGTTCGTTGAGGAAGTCACGCCGCACGAGGTCGCCCATCAGTGGTGGGGACACATAGTCGGCTGGTCGTCGTTCCACGATCAGTGGCTGTCTGAAGGATTCGCTGACTTCTCAGCCGGACTCTTTCTTCAACTCACCGAAAAGAACCCGGACAAGTATCTTAAGTATTGGGACCGGCACCGCGAGTTCATAACTGAGAAGAATCAATTTGGGAATCGCGCGAATGACGCGGGGCCGATATGGATGGGGCTTCGCTTGATCACCTTTAAGACTCAGGGAGCTTACAGGCAGCTGGTCTATCCGAAGGGTGGATACATTCTGCACATGCTTCGCGCGATGATGTACGACCGCAAGACCGGGGATCAAGCGTTCATAGAGATGATGCACGACTTCGTGAAGACTCACTTCAATCAAAACGCTTCGACTGAGAGCTTCAAGCGCGTCGTTGAAAAACACATGACGCCGGCTATGGATATGGACGGGAATAAGCGAATGGATTGGTTTTTCAACGAGTGGGTCTACGGCACCGAGCTCCCGCGATACAAGATGGAGTATTCGCTGACCCCCGACGCCGGCGGAAAGGTTATGCTAAAGCTGACGGTGACTCAAAGTGGCGTTTCGGATCGCTTCAAGATGCTGGTGCCGGTTTATCTGGATTTTGACGGCAAGATCATGCGGCTCGGCGAAGCGACCGTTATCGGCAACTCGACGACTCCCGAATTCAAGGTGATGTTGCCACAGAAGCCCAAGCGCGTGCTGATCAATGCGTTTCACGATGTGCTCGCGAGCCAGAGCACCAGCGAGCAGAAATGATCATCGCCGCGCGCCGATTCAATAAATCAGGGCCAACACGACCAGGATTAGAGACTTGGAGCCTTGGCGCTGCACGCACCCGCCCAAGGTGAAACCACCCAACGCGATCCCATAACTACTGCAACTCAAGGCTTAATCCCGTTGCCGGATCATTTCCGGAAATAGGTGGCCTTTGAACATATCCCTTAACCGTAGAGAGAGACAACCTAATCGCTGGTTTACCGCGATAACTTCGATGGTCCTTTCCCGTTTACTGTTTTTGAATTGAATTCTCCGACTGAACTGAAATCAGCCAACACGGCCTGTACTCGACTTATGAATGAGCTTTGCGTTGTCATACCTGCGAAAAACGAAGGACGCGTGATCGCCAAGAGCATCCTAAGCGTCCTCGGCGCCGGGTGTGCTCCCGAAGATGTCTATGTCATCGACGACGGGTCCACGGATGACACGGCCGGCTCTGCTCAACAACTGGGTGTACGGGTATTGAGCAACAACGCAAGCATCGGAAAAGCGCCGAGCATCCGAAAAGCCATCGAGCTATTTGAGCTTTGCTCGCGCTATGAATACATATCGGTAGTCGATGCGGACACGCAGGTCGATCAAAATTATTTCAAGTCTCTGGCGGCTTCATTCAAAGCGAATCCTAATGCGGCTCTGGTGTGTGGAAGAGTTGAAAGCCTGCCCTGCAACTGGGCGACGGCCGGCCGCGCCTTCGATTATTTGTTTGGACAAAGCGTTCACAAGAACGGCCAGAACAAAATGAAGGTTGTGCTGGTTGCGCCCGGTTGCGCATCGACCTGGAAGGCCGACGTGCTTGTGAGGCTTGAATGCGATCCCACAATGCTGACCGAGGATATGGACATGACCGTCCAGATCCACCGCCAGCGGCTCGGCGAGATTGTTTACGAATCAAAGGCAATCGTTTATACGCAGGACCCGAACACGCTTCGTGGTTATGTTCGGCAATCGTATCGCTGGTACTTCGGGCTGTGGCAGGTTCTTCGCAAACATTCGCTGCCTTTTCGGTTTAAGCGTCTGGATTTTGAAGTGGCGTTGCTGGTGCTTGAGGGGCTGATCTTTTCCGCGGCATTCGCGGCTTCGCCGATCATCATTCTGCTTGCGCCGAAGACTGCATTGTCGATTGCCGTTGCCGACCAGCTAATGATGGCGATCTTTGCGCTGTACTTTGCTTTCAAGACAAGACGGAAGGATATCGCCTTGTATTTTCCCGCGTTCGCGGTGCTTCGATACGCGACATCTCTGGTGTTTGGATGGACGTTTATCAAAGCCGTTATTTTCCGAGTGCCGAGGCCTGACTGGTTCACGCCGGCACGTTACTAAGAGGTCGAAAAACAAATGAGACTTTCACTAATTGGATTCCTCGTCTTACTGATTCCGGCGGCGAGCCTCGCGCAGGAGAAACCAAAGTCCGTCACGAGTATGGTTGGAAGCTTCTGGGTCTCGACGGAAACGAGTCCGGCTGAGCAAAACGACGTTGTGACTCAAACGCACTGGGATCAGGGACTCACGTTATGGCGTTCAGGACGAAACTCGATAACCCCTTTCGTGTCAACCGACTTTGTCGTCGATACCAAAGGCAAGGATTGGAACAACAAGGCGCTCGTCAATGCGGGCGTCAAGATACGACACACGTTCAGCCGGGGACTGGTCGAGGCTACAGTTGGACTAACCGGAGAAAAACGCTTCAAGAGTGACAGCCTGAGCGCTCAGCCGACGGCGTCGGTCGCGTACTGGGCGGGGTGGCAATCGCCGCAGTTGGCGGAGCACTCGGTGCTCTACTTTAATGGTTATCCCGGAAGTAGCTGGGGAGTAGTCGGCAACATTTCCCCTGCCGAGAAGAGAAACATAATCGGGCTCTTCAGCGTGACGCAGGGAGTGAACCTTATCGATGCCGGCAAGTGGCAGGCTGTTCCCTTCGTCAAGGTGCAGTCGGGCTTCGACACCAAAGGTTATGACTGGAACAACAAAGTCCTGACCACCGGCGGAGTGAAGATAGTCGTGCCGCGCAAAATCGGAATGATCGAGATCGGCGTCGGATATACCGATGAGCATCGGAAGGGGCTTCACTCGAGTGGCGTCGCCGCATTTGTGAGCCTGTGGAGCGGATGGTCGCGAACATTACACAAGGACTAATAATCCCAAGGAGAATGAAACAATGATCGCAGGTGGATTTGGAAGTTGCTCAACTCTGGTGCACGTGATCGCGCAGCACCCAAAGGTCGCGATGATGATCGGGGTCGTAGGCACAGTGGTATATCTGAGCGGCGGTGCGGGTCCGGGATATCGCACCGGCAATGAAAAAAGCATCAGCGTGTTGGCGCAACAAGTGAAAACAGACACTGAAGACTCTCAGATTCGAGAAGCCTTCAACGTTATTTGGAACGATGACGCTCGCGTATCCGACGGCGCTGTCAAAGAGATGATCAGGAAATGCGGCTGCGACATGACGGTTGAAACGGTAAAGAGCGACAAACAGCTATTGAGAGACACGGCGTTTCTTTATTTCCTCGATCTCGCGCACACGACCGGGATCACTGAAGCTCAGCAGACGTTCAAGAGTGAGTTGACGGTAAGCGCCGGAGGTTCGATGGGCGGACAAAATAGGCGTTAGGCGAGTTATCCGTTAATTCCCGCCGTTGAAGTGTGGCGATAACTGGAGCGAGCACAAGTGATCACCGACGCGCGACGAACCACGGCATCAGTCCGAACATAACCAGCATCGCCAGATGGGCCGCGCCCGATACGGCGTCGCGACTGGCCAAATATTCACTTAAGGTCAAGCCGCGCAGCCGCAGGACGGCCGACAATTCGGCGGTGACCAGCAGCGCCAACGCAACTGCTCCGATCATCAGCGCAATTCCTGGGCGACCGTCGCACAGCCTCTTCACAGCCAGTGCGCTGAAGACGATCACGAGAAGCATGATCGGCATCTCCATCAACTCGGCGTTTCTCTCGCCGAATCGCGGAACAGCCCACAAGATGCGAATCGGACCGAGTATGAACCCCGCCCCGAAGACGATCGAGAAATAGGCAGTCGAGCCTCAAAGGATTCGCTGGAAAGTATTGAGTCCAGCCTCGCCAGGAATCGGCTTCGTCATGATTCTTTTCGGCGGAGTTAATAAGTAGAGAGCTGCGCAGTCAGTTATGAACGAGGGATGAACTCGCGGCGCGCGGGCTCAAGCGTATGTGTTGTATGCTCGGTGACGCTGGGTGACTGCTCCTGAAGCGCAAGTGGCTGCGGATTATCGAGTTCATTGGTGGCCGCTCCACTTCGAAGCATCACTTCGCGCCGGTTCGATGCGAGTTGCGAACGCACTAACAACCAGATGAAGACAGCCTCGGCGATCAGAAAAGGCATCAGGCAAACAAGCGCGATACCAAGTATCTGCCCGTCCGCGAAGTGAAGCGATTCCTTCATCAAAGCCATCAGTCCGATATTCGCGCCGACGCCGACAATGGCGACAACGACGATGGCCCACACCAGAGACTCGAGGGGCATATCCAACTTAGTCGAGCCCCTTTCTTTAGCGGTCAACGCAGTCCCGCACCGATTGCAATAGCTCAGTCCCGGAGTTACCGCCGCGCCACATGATGAACAGTACATTGTTTCGCCTCCGCGAAGCCTTACGATACGGTCAGGGAGGGAGTTCATCAAGCTAGGTTCTCGATTAGGGTAGATCACACGGAGCAATCGAGCATGCGGATCTTGATCCTGGAAGGAGTGACGCGCTTCGCGGCGGGTGCGCGTCAGATTTTCGCGCATACCCACCCTCGTGAGAGGTGGGTCCTGATGTTCCGGCCTACAACGAAGCGCGGCTGGCGCTCCATACCCACTTCGTGAGAAGTGGGTACGTAATGTTGTAGCCTACTATCTGGCCCGAGACAGTCCAATGCGCACAATACAGGCTACAACATCAAACATACCCACTTCTCACGAAGTGGGTATGTGCAAGAACGCGAGACGTTGACGCACATCTGATTTGTTGTAGGCTGCAGCATCACCGACCCACCTCTCACGAGGTGGGTATGCGCGAAAACCTGACGCGCATCCCTTCGCGGCGACTTGTCGCGGGTGGAGTATTGTGATGATATCTTTGGCCGAAAGAGAACGTCATGGGCTTGATTCATGTGACGACGACTCTGCGGACGAGCGAAAAGGCGCGAAAGAAATACGCCGCCGAATTCGTGGTAGACACGGAAGGCAATCGTAGGGCGTTTGCGACGTGGCTGTATCTCTCCGGCACGAGATGGCGCCGTAGCGAATCGCAAGCTCCGGCGGGATCTAGTTCCTGCGGGGAGCCTGGCTAATTAAGTATTCGTGAATCGATCTCGCAGCTCTCTTCCCATCCCCCATCGCAAGAATCACAGTGGACCCGCCGCGAACTACATCTCCACCTGCATACAAACCCGGGCGGCTTGTCAGCCCAGTTTCATCGGTGATGATGTTTCCCCACTTTGTCGTATTCAGTCCCGGTGTTGTTGATTGAACGAGAGGATTGGGACCTTGCCCTACGGCGACAATCACCGTGTCTACATCCAAGCTGTGCTCTGTGCTTTTCACAGAAACCGGGCTGCGGCGGCCGCTTGCGTCCGGCTCGCCGAGTTCCATGTCGATCACTTCCATGCCCGTTACCCAACCTCGCGTGTCCCCAAAGAATTGAGCCGGCGCGGTCAGGAACTTGAACTCGATCCCTTCTTCCATCGCGTGCTCGACTTCCTCAGCTCGCGCGGGCACTTCAGCGCGAGAACGTCGATACACCATGTAAACTTTGTCAGGGCCGAGCCTCATCGCGACTCGAGCGGCGTCCATCGCGGTGTTGCCTGCGCCGAGCACTGCTACGCGTTTGCCGACTCGCACCGGAGTGTCGTATTCGGGAAACTTGTAACCCTTCATCAGATTCACGCGAGTCAGGAATTCATTCGCCGAATAGATGCCCGCAAGGTTCTCGCCTGGGATGTTAAGGAAGTAAGGCAGGCCCGCGCCCGTTCCGAGAAACACCGCGTCATAGCCTTCTTCGTCAAATAACTCGTCAACGGTGTCGGTCTTGCCGATCACACAGCTTGTGACGAACTCGACGCCGATGTTTTCGAGTTGGCGAATTTCAACGTCGACGATGCTCTTGGGCAAGCGGAATTCGGGGATGCCATACGAAAGCACGCCGCCGAGTTTGTGAAGTGCCTCGAACACCGTGACCTTGTGGCCCATTCGCGCGAGGTCGCCGGCGGCGGTCAGCGCGGCAGGACCCGAGCCCACGAGCGCGACTCGTTTGCCCGTCGAAGGAGCGATGAATGGAGTGGCGAACTCGCCGCGATCGATTTGGTAATCGGCGACAAAACGTTCGAGGCGCCCGATTCCCACGGACGTTCCCTTGATGCCGTTGACGCAACGAGCTTCGCACTGGTCTTCCTGTTGGCAGACTCGGCCGCATATCGCAGGCAGGCTGTTTTTGTCGCGAATGATGTTGGCTGCGCCGACGAAATCGCGTGTAAGAATCGACAGGATGAAGTGCGGAATGTTGATCTCGACCGGGCAGCCGGCGATGCACGTCGGGTTCTTGCAGCTTATGCATCGCTGGGCTTCCAGCATTGCCTGATCTTCGGTGAAACCGATCGCGACCTCGCGAAAGTTTCTGCGGCGGATTTCTGATTCCTGACAGGGCATCGACTGGCGGGGGGCCTTCGGTGTGCGTTTGATTCTGATTTGCTCGGTCGCCAATCGTGGTTCCTCCGAACCTCTGCGTCCCCGGCGTCCTCCGCGGTGAAGACATCCAACCGCAGAGGACGCAGAGGACGCGGAGGTCAAACCAATCCTTCGAATCGCGCAGTTTGTTCGTTCTCGAATCGCTCGAGCGATATTCGCTCGTGCTCGGCATAAGCCCGGTTGCGCATGATCAAGGTATCGAAGTCGACCTGATGCGCGTCGAATTCGGGCCCATCCACGCACGCGAATCGAGTTTCGCCGCCGACGACTACGCGGCACCCGCCGCACATGCCGGTGCCGTCGATCATCACCGGATTAAGGCTTACAAGAGTCTTGATGTTGTAGGGCTCGGTTAGGTCGGCGACCGCTCGCATCATCGGCATCGGCCCAATCGCGTAGATCACATCGAAGTCGCGTCCTTTCGAGATCAATTCGCCGAGCGGGTCGATTACCAACCCCTGCCGTTCGTAGCTGCCGTCATCGGTGACTATGTAAAGCTCGTCGCTGGCGCTGCGCATTTCGTCTTCGAGAATCAATAAGTTTTTCGTGTGTGCGCCGATGATCGAGATGACTTCATTGCCCGCGGCTTTTGCGGCGCGCGCGATTGGCAGAACTTCGGCGGTGCCGACCCCGCCTCCGACGCAGACGACGGTTCCCATTTCGTCGATGGGGGTAGGGTGGCCGAGCGGCCCGATGACATCGGCGAGCTCGTCGCCGGGGTTGAGCGAGTTCAACAGCCGCGTGCTCTTGCCCACGCCTTGAATGATCAGAGTTATGCTGCCGCGTTCGAGATCCGAATCGACAATAGTGAGCGGTATTCGTTCGGCGAATTCGTTTGCGCGCACGACGACGAAGTTTCCGGCCTTGCGCTTCTTCGCGATCTTTGGAGCTTCGATAATGAATTTGCAGATGCCGTCCGCGATCGCGGATTTTTCAAGTATTCGGTTCCCCATCAACACCTCTCATGTCAATCGCCGTCTCCCGAGTGAGGGAGGGCGGCCCCAGTGGCCGCCCCAGGCTCGATTTATTAAGAGCAAAGGATTGCTCGATGTATGCAATGTAAGGGATTCAACGCGGTCAGGACTATGACGACTGTCACGTGGCGCTGTGACGGCTGTCACAACGGTATGCGCGGCAGATGGTTCGGTTATGCGTGCTGAACGGCTTCGGTGAGTTTTATCAGCGACGCTTTCGCGTCACCGTACAGCATGCCGGTATTCGCCTTGAAGAAGAGGGGGTTCTCAATCCCGGCAAAGCCTTTACCCTTGCCTCGCTTGAGGACCACCACCGAGCGCGCCTTGTCGACATCGAGAATCGGCATTCCCGCGATCGCGCTCTTTGGGTTGTCGCGAGCGTCGGGGTTCACGACGTCGTTCGCGCCGATAACCACGGCGACGTCGGTCGAAGAAAACTCGGGGTTGATTTGTTCGAGATCATACAGCGATGAATAAGGAACGTTCGCTTCGGCGAGCAACACGTTCATATGGCCAGGCATTCGCCCCGCTACCGGATGAATCGCATACTTGACGGTGACTCCTCTTGATTCGAGAACATTAGCGAGCTCGCGCACCGCGTGTTGCGCCTGGGCCGTTGCCATTCCGTAGCCGGGCACGAAGGTCACCTGACCGGCATACGCGAGTTGCACCGCTATGTCTTCGGCTTTTACTTCGCGCATAACGCCAAAAGCCCCGGCGCTCGAGGCTTCCACTTCCGCTCCAAACGCGCCAAACAACACGTTGGTGATCGAGCGGTTCATCGCGCGGCACATCAGGATCGACAGAATGAATCCTGAGAAGCCATCCAGCGTACCGGCAATGATCAATACATTATTTGAAATCGCAAACCCGGTCGCCGCCGCCGCAAGTCCCGCGTATGAATTCATCAGCGACATCACCACCGGCATATCAGCCGCGCCAATCGGCAACACCAACAACACGCCGAACACAAACGCGAGCCCCGCCATCACGTAGAACAACAGGTGCGCCGAAGGGTCGTAGATCAGATAACCGAACATCCCAACGGTCACGATGAACAGCGACATGTTGAAGATGTTTTGTCCCCGATATGTGATCGGCGTGCCGCGAATCCAATCCTGCAGCTTGACGAATGCCATCAAGCTCCCGGTGACCGTGATTCCACCAAGCAGCACTTCGAGGCTCAGCGCGGTCATCTTGAAAGTTCCAAGCTCGCCCACGCCGTGGCGATAATATTCGGACACGCCGACCAGCGACGCCGCCAGCGCGCCGAACGCGTGCGACAGCGCGGTCCGCTGAGGCATCGCGGTCATCGGCACCCAGATCGAAATAGCGCCGCCGATCAGCGAGCCGATGATCAGCCCGGCGACGATCCATTCGTAGCTGATGATTTCTCTGTGAAGAAGCGTGCCGACGATCGCCAGCAACATTCCAACCTCGGCGAGGATCATTCCGCGACGGGCGGTTTCGGGATGACTGAGTCCTTTGAGGCCGAGAATAAAAAGAACCGACGCGGCCAGGTATGTGAGTTCGATCCAAAGACCCATCAGGTTCGCTCTTGCTCCTCGGTGGGGTTTTTCTTAAATGCGGGTTGGCGCTTAAACATTCTCAACATACGATCGGTGATCATGAACCCACCGACCACGTTGATCGTCGAGGCTGTCACCGCGATAAAGCCAAGCCACGTGCTTACGGTGTTGTAATGCGCGCCGGCGGTGACGATCGAACCGACCAGCGATATGCCGGAGATCGCGTTGGTCGCGGACATCAATGGCGTGTGCAGCAGCGGCGGCACTCGCGAGATCACCTGATAGCCTAAGAATGCCGCGAGCGCGAAAACGTATAAGCCTGCGATGATGACTTCTGTGTTCACGATTTCCTTTCTCCAGCGAGCGTTCTGAGTACCGACTTTAGTCGGGCAGTAGCTTCGGCAAAAGCACACTCCCCGAAAGCACCACCCGGCTAAAGCCGGTACTCTGAACGCCCGAGGCTAACGCACGCTCGCTTGGAGCGCCGATGCGACGCGACTGTTCACAACGTCGCCTTGATGCACTACGCATGTTGGCCCAACCACGTCGTCGCGCAAATCAATCCTTAATTCACCTTTATCATCGATCAGCAGCTTCAAGAATGCCGTGACGTTCCTGGAGTAAAGCTGGCTCGCATGCACCGGCACGGTCGCAGCCAGATTCAGCGGAGCCATCACGACTACGCCGCTTCGATCGACGGTCTCTCCGGGCGAGCTTGCGGCGCAATTTCCGCCGGTCGCGCCGGCAAGATCCACGATTATCGAACCTGGCTTCATTCCGGCGACCGCGTCTTCGGTCAGCAACAACGGAGCTCGACGTCCGGGAACCTGCGCCGAAGCGATGATGACATCGGACGTGCGAGCGTGCGTTGTGATCATGTCGCGGCCGCGATTGAGGGCTTCGTCGCTCAACTCGACCGCATATCCGCCGGCGTCTTCCGTTTTTATGTCACCGAGATCGACGTGCAGAAATTTTGCCCCGAGAGATCGAACGTGCTCTCCGGCAGCCGCGCGAACATCGTACGCCTCGACCACCCCGCCCAATCGCCTGGCAGTTGCGATTGCCTGAAGACCGGCGACGCCCGCGCCCAACACCAGTACCTTCGCCGGGGCGATGGTTCCGGCGGCAGTCATCAACAACGGGAACATTCGCGGCAAACGCTCGGCCGCAAGGAGCACCGCTTTATAACCGACGATCGTCGCCATCGACGAGAGCGCGTCCATCGTTTGCGCGCGAGTCGATCGAGGGATCAACTCCATCGCAAACGCGGTCAGTTTGCGTTCGAGTAGTTGTATGAGGTTGGCAGGTTCATCGAGCGGTCTCAGGAATCCGATCACCACCGAGCCTTGTGGGAGGCGATCGATATCGCCACCCGAAGGACGGTTCACACACAACAGCACGTCCGACTGGCTAAGCAGTTCCGCGCGGTCATTTTCGATCCTGGCGCCTGCCGCCGCGTACTCGGAGTCTTCGGCGCCCGCCGCTTTTCCGGCGCCGCTTTCAATGAGAACCGTCGCGCTTACGGAGGCGAGCGCGCGCACAGAATCAGGCATGAGCGCCGCCCGAGTTTCACCGCTCGGCGCCTCTCGCAGTACTGCAATCTTCATCAACGCTCCGTGAGTATTTTGACTAACTGCGGCCGAAGTCTGCGCCACCGGGGACTTCAAGCTGTCAGCAAACCACTGGTAATGAGTTCAGATATTAGCATCTCGCAGTCGACTTTGCAGGTCGCGGAATACTTTTGCGCGGTAGCGGTATTAAACAGGTGAAGCTGATGCGCATCAGGAACGCGCGAGCCGGAAACATAGTCTTAGGCTTTGTTCAGCCGGCTTTGGATTTAAAAAGTAATTTTTCGAACTCAAAAAGGAGAAGAGATCATGAAAAGCTATTGGTTGAGATTAGGCGTCGCGGTGATAGAGCGGTGACTATCTGGTGCAAGCGGTTCAGCGTCAACTTCGGGACGGCGCCGCTGGTTCAGAAGCAAAGCTAGCGATATACGATTGCCGATTTACGATTTGCGATTGCCGATTGTCGAGCGGGCCAAAAAAGATTTCGCATTCGGGAATAAAATCCCTGAAGCAGCGGATACAATGGATAGCGACATCAGCAATCGCAAATACGCAATCGGCAATCGAACGGGGGCTGCTGCGATGTTTGGACACAAGCACGAAGCGGGAGACTTCGAGGCTGCGGCGATGCCTCATCTCAACGATCTGTTTCGGACGGCAACGCGAGTCATTGGCGATCGCAGCGAAGCCGAGGACCTCGTGCAGGAAGCTTATCTGCAAGCCTGGAAGTCGTTTCATCGCTTTGAGCCGGGCACCAATTGCCGCGCCTGGCTGTTCAAAATACTTTTTCACGTCATCCAGCATCATCGCCGCAAGTGGTACACCCTGAGGTCAGCCAAAGAGAGTGATGAGATATTGATGGAGACGCTGGCTTACGAGCCGCCGGTCCCCGAGCACCTCAGCGATGAGGATGTCCTCGCCGCGTTCGAGAAGATCCCCACGCAGTATCGCGAAGTTGTTGTGCTGGCCGATGTCCAGGAATTCTCATACAAGGAAGTGGCGGCGACGCTGGGCGTACCGGTCGGAACCGTGATGTCGCGGCTGAGTCGCGGAAGGGCGCTGCTGCGAAATGAACTCGGGGGTTTGGCCGCGGGCTACGGAATCGATACTGGAGAGAAGAGGACGGGCGCATGAAAGTCATAGGCTTTGAACAGAATCAATGCAAGAAGATCAGATCCTATCTGGACTCTTATCTGAGCAACGAGTTGATGGTCGAAACAAATCACGAGGTGTTGAAGCACGTCGACGGTTGCCAGGGTTGCGCGGATGCGCTCGCCAGCCGCGCGCGCGTTAAGCAAGTCCTGCGGCAAGCCGTGATGCAGGACGAAGCTCCGTCAGATCTTCGCTACAGAATACAAAAGGACATTCGCAAATCAGCCGCGCCCGTGCGTTGGGGTCAGTGGGCGCTGATTGCGGCGGCTGCGGTCGTGCTGATGGTCGGCGCGATTGGCGTCGTTCGCTTCACCGGGTCGCGAGGCGCGCAGCCGAGAAATGAGCGCGCGGCGTCCGCGCAGACTACGGAACTCCTGACGATTGGCATGAACGACCACTCGTTCTGCGCGATTGATCACAACCTTGCGAGCCGCCGATTTACCCGCGAGGAAATGTCCCAGAAGATGGGTCCTGAATTCGGAGGCCTTGTTGATCTGGTCGAGCAAAAAGCGCCCGGCGAATATGAGGTAGTCGTAGGGCACCGCTGCCAGTTTGCCGGCCGCCCGTTTGTGCATCTAATCCTGAGAAATCAGGAAACGGTAATCTCGCTTGCGATTACAAAGAAGAACGGTGAGAGCTTTACGGCGGATGCCGAACGGAATGCGCTGCAGGCTTCGGGCGTTTCACTTTATGACAGCCGGATTAATAACTTCGAGGTGACTGGCTTCGAGACTCGGGATTTTCTGGCGTTTGTGGTGTCGAACCTGCCGAAGGAAGAGAACGTGCGAATCGCTTCGAACCTTGCGCCAGGGGTCCGTGATTTCCTGACAAAGCTGGAGGGGTGAAGACAGACCGATCAGGTGACGGCCACTTTGACTGTACCCTGTTACCTGTTCCCAGCACCTTTATTCCGCCCACTTTGACTGTACCCTATCACTCTTACCCTGTACCTTATCCCCTATGCCGCAATGCCCACGTTGCAACAAAAGGCCAGGGAAGCGATTCTGCCCCGCGCTGAGGACAAAAATCTGCGCCGTGTGCTGCGCCCAGGAAAGGATGATCGAGTTGCCCTGCCCCGAGACTTGCTCGTATCTGATTGAAGGCCGAACTAGCGTGGGTCATCGCCAGAAAGAATTTCGCATGAAGGAAGCATCCGATCGTCGGACTCTGATACTGAATGATCGCGAGTTGGTGTCGGTCCATGCGATCGAGGTTGCGGTTGTACAGGCGCAACGCGGGATCGGGGCGTTTTCATTTCGCGACATGAAAGACGCAGACGTGCTTGCCGCGGTTGAGAATTGCGCCAAGAATCTCGACACCGAAGCAACCGGGTTGATCTACGAACACCGCAGTCATGCACCGCAAATCGATGAGCTGAGCCGAACGATAAAGACGACCTTTGATGAGATGTTCATGGACGTTCCAGTTGAGCATCGTCCGCGAAATGCCGATTTGATTCGCGCGCTGAACTATACTCGAGAGGGATTGCAGGCACATCTGAAGCGGCCTTCGGCGGGCGCGGACGACGCGCGCTCTTACATTCGATTTATCTCTTTGTTTCATCGCTGGCCCGAAGAAGCCACGAAGACTCTTATAGTTTGAGAACTGAGATCAGCCGTGAGCCTTCCCTCAATCCTCGCCCGGTTTCGGAATCGATTGAATGACGAATTGGCCGTCAGAAACTCGACGAATACGCGTCCGGCAAGGACTCGGTTAGTGGCGATGTGCGGATGCATCTTCCTGATCGCCTTCGGCGTAAGGCTGCTCATTTGGCAAGACAATCGAGTGGCGATCGAACGCGGAAAAACGCTGACCACTGGATTGGCGAAGGAGTATCAACGCGAAGCGCAACGAATGATCGATGAAGGCCGGGTGCTGTTCCCGCGCGACTTCGCGGACGCCGGCGATGTGAGATTGATAGTACACCCGCCGGGTTATTCCATTCTGATGGCGCCAATTCTCAGAGCGTTCGACCACTCAACCAACCCGTTGATTCTCGTTCAGACACTTTGCGATGCCCTGGCCGCTGTGGCGGTCCTGCTGATCGCATCCGAGTTGCTGCCGCTGGCAGTCGCTCTCATTGGAGCGTTGCTCGCAGCATTGTTTCCCCACTCCTCGTACTACGCGGTGTGGCTGTCGCCGGATACGCTGGCGGTCCTGCCAATACTCGTTGCTGTCTACTTCGTCGTCCGTTTGAGCAAACGACCCAACCTCGTGACTGCGATTGTGTCGGGAGCACTGATCGGGTTGTCGTGCTGGCTTCGCGCAAACGCGCTGCTGCTCGCGCCGTTCATCGCCATAGCGATATCCTTACTTGTTGCGCGGCGTCGGCGATTGAGCTGTTCGATTGCATTCATTGCCGCGGCGCTGGCGGTGATCTCACCGATTACGATTCGCAATGCGATTCTCTACCGACATTTCATTCCGCTTTCCGTTGGCTCGGGGATAACGCTGATCGAAGGAATTGCAGATTACGACCGCCAGGGAAGATTCGGAATGCCGCAAACAGATCGCGACGCGGCGAACAAAGACGTCGCGTGGCACGGCCGCGCAGACTATGCAGGCAATCTCTGGTCTCCCGACGGAATCGAGCGTGATCAGGCCCGATTCGCGCGAGGCTTCAGCGTAATACGTGATAACCCGGGTTGGTTCTTTGGTGTGATGATAAAGCGGGCAGGGTTCATGCTCAGCTACGACAAGCCGAATCCTCCCGACTGGCCGTTCAACACCGTGTCGGTGCCCAGGATGTCGGCGGAGCCGAGCGTTGGTCACAATGCTTTCTTAACAACCGAAGTACCGCCGGTCGCCGAGATTACCCCGCCCGAGTTGCTAGTGAACGGCAAGCTCGAATCAAGTTCTGCAAGAGCATCGTTCGATCAAGATGTCGGCTCATTACGAGTAACAGGTGATGACTCTGCCTTCGCGGATCAGTTTTCTGTAGCGATAGCGGTGAAGAAAAATACCGACTACGTGATTGCAGTATCGAGCGCGCTGATTGAAGGCCGGGCAGCACTAAAGGTGACAAGCGCGGACCGCCGCATCGCGCTGGCCTCGAGCACACTTAATGCAGAGTCGAACCAACCCTCGCACAGGCAGCGAAGATCAAATCAGCAGCGTGTGTCTGATAGCCAGCGTTTGATTTCGGTCGCGCCTGTAGAGTTGGCATTCGCCAGCGGCAACAGGACCGAACTGCGCCTTGTTGTGAGCAATAACGGAACGGCTGACGAGCGTCCGATTATTAACGTCGGTCAGGTGCGAGTCTTCGAGCTTGGAGCGACGGCGTATCTTTGGAGCCGCTATCCCCGCGCGATAATTCGCGGCGCGCAGCGGAATTTATTCACAACGACGCGCCTGGTCCCATGCGTCCTTTTGGGCATCTTGCTACTCGCGCTCGCAAGACGCCAGCGCGAGCTTTCGATGCTCCTCGCGGTCCCGCTCTATTACTTATGCCTGCAGTCAGCGCTGCACACCGAGTATCGATACATTCTAGCGATACACTATTTTCTCTTTATTCTCGTCGGCACCACGTTGTATTACGCGATCCAAGTTGTATGGCAAGCCGCGCTGCGGTTCCTCCCTTCCAGGTGAATCGTCGATGCTGGAGCATGGCGCGTTGTATGCGGCATGCGAGATTGCTATAATTGCGCCGCTTTCAGGGATGGAACCGTGACCTTAGATCGAGGGAGTGAGTCGTAACTCAACCCCTGCCGAGATAAGGCTCTCTCATCAAAGATTTTTCAGATTTGTAGGTTATAACCTAGTAAAAGGGCCCGCAGCCTGCGCCCGCTAAGACACAGGGCTGTGAGCCCTCCGATCCATCGCGCCAGATAGACGCAATGGCCTTGTGTCATTAGACGTGCGTGCGGATGAAAAAGTCACAAAAATATCGCCGCTCGATTCTAATCTCGGTTCGTCATTGAGGTTCCGCGTCTGTTTGTCCGCGCTCTAACAGCGGAAAGCTGCCACACTGTTTTTTGAACAGGGCGGAGCAGACAACATGCGGACGATCTCCCGAGAGAAGACTGAACCAATCGCCGGCGCATCCGATTCAAGTTATGCGCACAAACGAACATCCATAATCCGTCGTCGCGGCCAGTGGGTTACAGAGCGGCTTTTTTTAAGTCAGCCACGTCCGCTTCGACGCAAGATCGCAGCGACAATCATTATCACATTTCTTATCGCACTCGGCGTAAGACTGTTGCACTGGCAGGATAGACGGGCTGACATCGATCAGAATCGAGTCAGCATGTCGGCAATTGCCAGGCTCTACGAGAGTGAGGCGCAGCGGATATTAGAGGAGGGTGGAATCCTCTTTCCGCGCAACTCTGTTGATCCGGGCGATGCGCGGCTGATTCTGCATCCACCCGGTTATCCGGTTTTCAGGGCCGCTGTCTACTGGCTATTTGGGAACTCGGATTCGGCAGCGACGCTCGCACAGCTCGTCGTCGATGCCCTGTCCTCCGTCATTGTCTTCTTGATCGCGTTCGAGTTGTTCAATCAGACAGTGGCGATCATCGGCTCGATGCTGGTCGCTCTATCGCCGCACTTCGGGTATTACGCGTCCTGGTTCTCTCCCGACACTCTGCCAGTGTTTCCGATTCTCATCGCAGTCTATCTGATCGTGAGGGTGGCAAAGCGCCCACACGTTCTAACGGTGCTGGGGGCGGGCGTGATGTTGGGAGTCTCCTGCTGGTTTCGTGCAAACGGATTGCTGCTCTCACTGTTTCTGGCAGCGGCCGTCATAGTATCTCTCGAACGACGCAAGCGCCTTGTGTACGCGGCGACACTTGTTTTCACTGTGATTGTTGTCATCTCGCCAATCACGATTCGCAATTGGCTTCTTTATCACCGCTTTGTCTTGATCTCTGTCGACTCTGGGCTCGCGTTGGTTGAGGGCATCGCTGCCTATGACGACGCGGGGCGATTCGGAATGCCGAGATTCGATCGCGAGGCTTTGACCAAAGACGCCCAATGGCATTCCCGGCCGGATTATCAAGGCAATCTATGGTCACCCGATGGTATCGAGCGCGATCAATACCGCTTTCAGCGGGGACTTGAAGTAATTCGATCAAATCCAGCGTGGTTTGCCGGCGTGATGGCCCGCCGTGGGTTTTTCATGCTCAGGTATGATTCCCCTCAAAATGCGGTTTGGCCTTTTACAACGACAACGGTCCCCCTCGTATCAGCGTCGCCAGCATTCGGCCACCGCAGGTTGATCACGAAGGAGATGAAGCCCGTGGAGGCCACCGAGGACCTTGAGTCGATGAGGGACGCCGGTGCCAGCTCATCCGCCGCGAGCATTTCACGCACCGAAGATGCACAATCGCTCGAGATCGCCGGCGACGAGACCGAATACGGAGATCAGTTTGTTTCTAACGCGATCGCAGTCAAGAGGAACACAGACTACTCGCTCCGCTTTCCGGCTCTGCTCATACAGGGCAGCGCTGCCGCAAAAGTAACGAGCGCTGATCGACGCATATCCCTAGCGTCCGTGATCCTAGCGCCCGGACGCAAGAGCAATCACCGAAACGAAAACCTGAATGAGCGGACAAGTGATGAAGAGCAACCGGGCTCAGGGACCGCCATTGAACTGGCTTTTGCGAGCGGCGAAAGAGAAGAGGTTCGACTTGTCTTGAGCAACAACGGCAAGGGTCCGGACCGCACCCTGGTCCGGATGGGACAATTTCACCTTTTCGAGTGTGGTCCAACGCCATATTTGTGGACTCGTGCCATCCGTCAGTTAATTCGCGGTGTGCAGAGAGTCTTGTTCACGACCTGGCACATGCTTCCTTTGGTCGGCATTGGGATAGCATTGTTGGTGCTTTCAAGACGCAAACGAGAGCTTGCCATATTGATCGCCGTTCCAGCTTACTACGTTTGCATTCATTCGGCGCTTCACACCGAATACAGATACATTCTTGCGAGCCATTATTTTCTGTTCGTTTTCGCAGGCCTGACGCTGGACGCAATCGCGTTGACTATTAACCAGGTGCTGCGCGCGGCAGTTCCTTCAGTTACCGGATTCCCGAGGTCAGCTTTGTAAAGATGATTGGTGCAATGACATTGTCTTCGATCGATAACGGCCATCGCTCCTTGCTGCTGACCGTGAGCATTCCTGGACTGCTAGTGGATCGATTGAAACTCGATCCTCGCGCCCGTCTGGCCTCCGATCATTGAAAGAGTCTCGACGGCAGGCCTTTCAGCCAATCCACCGTTGCTGCTTGGGCTGCATATTGAGAGATGTTTGGTATTCGGCAGTTTTTGTTCACTGCTCTTCCTGATGTGGAAGTCGAAAAACGTTGGAAGTGAGCTGCTCGATGACATCCGGAAGGACGAGGATAGAGCGGCCGCCGTTATGACGGTTCGCTGATTCCGGCATTGGCAAGAGCGAGCGTCAACTCAGTTGCAGCGCCGGCGATCATTCGGTCGGCCTCCTCGGCGCTGGACGCGGACGATGACAGCACTATCCGAAACGTCACGTGGCGGCCGAAGTGACTGGCCCGCGACTTAATATAAACCTCGGGATGCGACGTCGCGACGCGCCTGAGCACGGGCGCGAGTCCCGACTCATCTCCACAATCAACATACAATTCCTTCTCGCGATAGCTGCCGTGCCCGAAGAGTCCCGCGAGGACACTTTGAAGCGGGCCCTCGACAATGGCTTTCATTTCTGCCGGCACTCCGGGCAGCGAGATGATTCGTGCGCCGTCGAGCAAAAGCTGCGATGCCGGCGCCGCTCCGATAGGATTATCGACGGCCTGCGCTCCCTGCGGCAGGCGCGCCATCTTCAGCCGCGCTTCGGTCATAATTGAATCGGCAACAAAGCCCTTCGTTTCCAGTTCCCTGTAGCGCCTTTCCACAAACTCGCGAGCGTTTTCATCGACTGCAAGATTGCGATTCGTCGCTTTCGCGATTGCCGCGAGCGTGAGATCGTCATCGGTCGGGCCTAGACCGCCGCACGTGAAGATCACATCGGCTCCGCGCGCGATTGAATCGCTGATGCCTTTGGCAATCTCGTCGATTTCATCGCGCACGATCGCGATGTGCCTCACGCGGCCACCCATTCCACGCACGACTCGGCAGAGATAATTGGAATTCGTGTCCTGAATCAACCCGAGTAGGATCTCGTTACCGATTGTCAGGATCTCGACGTTTACCACGCGCGGATTATACAGGAGGTCAAGAGGCAGTGGGCAGTAGGCAAAGGGCAGCGGGCTCCCAACTGCTGCTGGCAACTGCCTACTGTTCACTGTACCCCCTGGCATCCTTTCGGCTTTCCAGGGTGTCAAAGAAACGGTAGGGCCGGGCGCCGGCTGATCTGGTTCGTGCGGCCACGTCCATTTCGCCCTACCACCTCATTACGCCACTGACCGGAGGAGAGCAATCAATGAACAAAAAAAGCCTGATTCTCGGCATTTCTATCGCATTGTTTTCACTCGCATTGACCGGCTGCCCGGAGCGAATAAAAATCGGAGACATATCCAATGACCCGGGCCGCTACTACGATCGAGAAGTGACCGTCGCGGGCCGCGTTGTGCGCTCGTGGGGCGCAGCGGGTGCGGGCGTCTACGAAATCGACGACGGAACCGGCAAGATTTATGTCGCTACAGAAAAATATGGTGTGCCCAGCAAAGATACTTACGTCGGAGTCACAGGGCGCGTCGTTCCCGGAGTAACCTGGGGCGGGCGTAATTACGGAAACGGAATGCACGAGACTCGCCGCCGCACGCGCGAGAATCGATAGCCTGCGAAAGCACGTTCGAGCTTAAGAATCCCCGGAGGGTCTCGTCAGATCAGCCGCTGGCGAGGCCTTCTTGCCCCGTGACCGCTTCGAGTTCTTTTTCTTCCGCTTGCCACTCGGCGGTGCGAAATGCGCCCTCCCACCTTGCAACGACGACCGTAGCCAGGCAATTGCCGATCACGTTCATCGATGTCCGAGCCATGTCCATCAATTCATCAACTCCAAGGATAATTATCACACCCTCGGCAGGTAGATTGAATGAGGCCAGAGTGCCCGCCAGTATCACGAGGGCGGCGCGCGGGACGCCGGCGACACCTTTCGAGGTCAGCATCAAGGTAAACACCATCGTGAGCTGTTGCCACCACGTCAGGTTAACCCCCGCGGCTTGAGCCACGAAGATCGACGCGAGCGAAAGATAAACGGTCGTGCCGTCTAGATTGAAGCTATAGCCGGTCGGCAAAACGAATCCAACGATGCGTCTTGGAACGCCGAGCCGTTCCATGTTTTCCATTGCCCGAGGCAGGGCCGATTCCGACGACGTGGTCGCGAACGCGATTGTTGCGGGAGTCCTGACTGCACGGATGAAGTCCCTCAACGGGACTCGGAAAATCATCGCCACGGGTCCAAGAATAAAAATCAGGAAGAAAGCCAGCGCACCGTAAAGCGTCGCGACCAAAGTGCCTAAATTCTGAAGTATGCCGAGCCCGCTGTGCCCGACCGTGTTTGCCATCGCGGCGCCGACGCCAATCGGCGCAAACTTCATCACAAACTCAGTGAAGCGGAACATCACGTCGGCCAGTGATTCACACCATCTGACGATGGCATCTGCTTTGGCGCCGATACTTGTCACCGCAAGCGCAAACAACACAGAGAAAACAACGATCTGAAGAACGTCGCCTTCCGCCATGGCCTTGATGATCGATGTTGGCGACAGATGAGCAATTACGTCGCCGAAAGATTGCGGTTTTGGCGGAGGGTCGGGCGCGGTGAGTCCTTTGGCAACGGCTTGCGCAGCCTCGGAAGATTTCGCCGCGGCGGTTACGGCTTCCGCCGTCGCGCGCGCCGCGGCATCGGGACTGGCGCCCGAGGCCGCGATTTCGCTCGCGCGGTTTGCAGCCTCGTTTGCTTCTTTGGCTAGCCGCTGTGCGCGTTCGGCGAGCACGGCTTTGTCTTCGGGTCGCGTGATTCCCGCAAGCGAAACGCCCACGCCGGGCCTTGTGATGTTGACCGCCGCCAGCCCGATGAACAACGCGAAGGTGGTAACGATTTCAAAATAGACGAGCGCCTTCACTCCGATGCGACCGACCTGTTTGATATCGCCGGTTCCGGCGATGCCTATCACCAGGGTCGAGAAGATCAGCGGGGCGATGATCGCTTTAATCAGGTTTAGAAAGAGGATCGAGAGCGGCCTGAGCGCGGTTCCCCACTCCGGTTTTAAGTAGCCGAGCAGGATACCCAGCGCCAACCCGATCATGATTTTCCACGTGAGCGATATTCTCGGTAGTCGCATTAGACGCCTTGACCCAATTCGCCGGAATCTGATGCGCTACGCATATCGCACGAGCGCCGTTGATATGAGCGAATCTCGGGTGATCAAACGGTTGATTGGATAACTGAGTCGCAAGTTACTGCGCAGTGAAGATTCGCAGTTTGTAGTTCACGCTGCCAGCGAAAGCGCTGACTCCGATGATGTACGTGCCCGGTTCGAGTCGCGTTGCGATCAGCTCACTCGATGTTGGTCCCGCGCTGAAGGCCACCAAACTCGGATCGCTCAACGACGTCTTCTTCTTGCTCACATCCGAAGTGAACAGATACATATCCAGATCGCCCGACCCCGAAGTTGGGTCCAGGGCAATGAAGACAATGCGAGGCTGATCGATCGTTATCTTGTACAGATCTTCAATGAAGTCGATTTCGCTGCTCGTAATCGTGATCCGTAGCGTTGCGTCATCAGCCGTGGAAGCGCTGGCCGACACTTCTACCGGGATGTCCAGCTTCTGGCTTTTCTTTGTCTTCTCGTTTGGCTCTCGTTCATCCACCAGACTCGGAACAACATTGCTGATGCCGTTGATCGCGAAGTCGATCCCTGTTGTCACTCCGCCGGTGGTCACCGTAACGGGCACGAAGTTGACCGCAGTGTTCGATGAATTGCCCGGCCCGTTGAAAAACTCCTCCGCGAATGGAAGCGTAAATTGATTGGCCAGCGGGCCGATTCCCGATCCCCTGATGGCTTCGGGGTTAATCTGCTGAATGCCGACAAGGTACTGCCCGGGCGGCAATCCCTGAATCCGATAAGTGCCGCGCCCAAACTCCAGACCGGTTACCGCGCTCGCCACTGTGGACAGCGGATCAGTCGCGCCTTGAGGCGGCGGAAGCTGAGGCACCCCATCGCTATCCAAAGTCGGAGCTACCGGATAAGCGGATACCCCTAAACCAGGCGGGAACTGTGCCTGATCAATCCGACGCGCCACCACGTTGATTCCCGCGAGTGGGAAAGTGCTGCCGGCATGATTAACCAGGACTTGTCCCTCGATCGATCCGCGCGAAGTCAGATACTCCGGAGTGGGGTAAAGGTTCGAAAGCGCATTCTGAGTATCCATATCAAGCGTCGCGACGAAGGGCCCTGAATCCTCGAACTGATTGCCGAGCTGCGAACCGATCGGGGCTGAGAAGATGAATGGAAACAGTGTCTCAGTGAACGGTGCAAAAAGATCAAACTCCTGTGCCGGGTTGAGCCCTAAAGGCGGCACTGAGCCGAGACCATGCGATGCGATATTTCCATTGCTCTGTTCGTGATCCAACGGGCCCGCAAAGTGCCCAAACTCGTGCGTGAAGACTCCGAGAAACGATGTAGTTGAAATAAGCCCTCTCGACAAGGGTTGGCCGTTTAGCACCACAAATCCCTCTCGAAGCTCGGCGCTCGCGTCATCTATTTGAAGAAACCCGAAGAACCCGAGCACACCCCCGCCGCCTGTAATTCTGCCGTCGCTGTCGAAAATTATTGGGTTTTGAAAGGTGGGGTTTGAGGCGCTTAGGAAGCGTCCTATGTTTGATCCGTTCACATCAACGGGCTGGTTTGTCGTGGGATCCATGATGCGGCCCGCGTCGACGAGCCTCAAGGTCGAGGTTGGAATGTCAGAGTACTCACCGAAGATTCGATCGACAAAGGCGGTAGCCTGTTTCTCGCTTAGAGGTCCCAGCGTTCCACTGTCCACGCGATACAAGATGCGGCCGTCTGCATCGACAGTGGCCGAGGCCAGCGGGCCTCCGCGGATTTCTCTATGCGGCCATCGAACAGGTTGCCCGTTGCTTGCGATCGCCAGCGGGCCGCCCGCGCGCGCAAGCGGGACCGCAATTACCAGGACGCCAACCAGCCCGGCAACAGACAGGATTGCACGAAGATTTGACGAGCGCTCATTCATTGGACCCGGCTCCCTTGCTGCCTTTCGACTACAACACCGCCTGTGCCGCCGTGCGCGGCGTTGATCCTCTCAACCAATTCTATTAAAGACTCAAGCGGCAAAGCGCCGCGCTTAGTCGTTATCGCCTGACTCGCCGCGCTGAGGCCCTGAGGCTCAACAACCACTTCGCGATCGGGATGCACAACCCTGGCATCCCCGGACTTCATCGACGTGCCGTTGTACCGAGCGGTTAACAGATCGAGGTTGTTGATTCCATTTCGAACAAGCTCTTTGCCGGAAGGCATTCGAGAGACCGTAAACGCGCCTTGATCCATTCCCACCGGATAGGTCACCTTGCCGCCCAGATAGTTTGGGATTAGAAACAGCAACGCGCGATCGCCTATTCGGTATTCACTCATACCATGAATGAAAGTGTCCGCGGTTACAGCGCGGCCATGGACCGTTATCTCGCGGGCCTTGCCCGACGCAGGCTTCGTGGGATGTCCAAGTTGACTGAAGCTGAACAACCTCGGCAGCCGTCCTTTTATGGCGCGCTCGACTTCGAAGGTGTATCGCGTTATCGGAAGCGGCCCTTGAGCGATTATCTCCTGGGTTTCCTCGACGCCAACACACCGCCCGAGGAATACTCGGTCCGCAGTTACGGTCATCTCCTCAAGATTGAATCGTAAGACCATATGGTGAGCATCAAGCGGACAACTCACAGCGAGCACCAGGAGCATGGCGGCGATACATGAACTGAACCTCATGACAAACATTCCAACAATTTCCAAGTGTTTCATCGCGCCCTCCGGTTCCGGAGTTCATTCGGAGCGGAGAAACTGTACCGCTCCATGGCGTCCGACGGCAACGCCGCTTGTGGGGGCGGAAAGACTGACCGAGATCAAGTCCCCGGACGCCGCAGCCGAAGCTCGCTTCCACGTTTTACCTTTGTCCATTGAGCCCACGGTTACGCCTTTCGAGCCTACCGCCCAGCATTCCTCACCGCTAAGCGAAACCCCATTCAGCGATTCGGTGGTTCCGGATTCAACAGCGGCCCAGGTCCTAAAATCATCGGTTCGCCCAGTCCATCCGTTCTCACCGACGACTACGGCGTACTCATTAGCAACCGCCAACCCGTAAAGCGCGCCGTGCGCGTGCGACGCTTGTGGAATCCAATCGCGGCCCCCGTTTTCGGTCATCAATATCAAACCTTCCTCGCCGGCGATCAACCCACGATTCCGGGTGATAAACTTGACGGACCAGAGATCCTCGGCGCGGCCGGTTGTAATCACTTCCCAGTTTTCACCCCCGTTATTGGTCGCCAGTAACAGCCCGGCGCTTCCGACTGCCCATCCGCGTTCGTGGTCGAGAAAAAAGATTGAATTGATGATCTCGTTCTTGTGCTCGATGCGCTGAACCTTCCAGCTAAGTCCTCCGTCATCGGTGCGTTGTATCCGTCCGGCATAACCGGCGACCCAGCCGCGCGTGATCGAAACAAAATCAACAGCGGCGAGTATTTCATCGGTCCTCGACACCGGTTGCCAGGTTTGGCCGCCGTCCGACGTTCGAAGCACCGCGCCGTTCATCAAGCCGATGTCTCCCACCGCGAAGCCGTTCCTCCGGTCGACCATATCCACACTGAGGAGATTCAACTCGCCAGTGTGCTCGGCGGCTATCCAGCGTCCTGCCTGGGTAGCTGGTTGCGTCGCGGGTCCGCTCCTGCACGCAAAGAGGGATGACGCCGCGATGACCAGCAACAGCCTCTCACAAGTCGAAGATCTTCGAAGCACGCGGCTCGCTCTCAGGAGAGATAGTCTAAGTCGATTGGGAGATTACGAAAAAAGGACCGCTTGAGCGGCCGTCCACCTAGAACGTCGCTTTCATCTCGATGGGTTTTTTGTCCTTCGCGAAAGCCGCGAGCGAGCAATTCCAGACCGCGGTTCTTTCATTCAGCACGATGTCGGCGTTTGTTTCGGTGATCGGCGTGGGCGTGTGCAACACGAACCGCATTCGAACGATCGAAAGGATCAGAGGCTTGAGCTGCTCTTCCATTTCCTTTGATGCTTTGTCGTCTTCGGGCTTCTGCTCGACCTTTTGCGGCTGGCCGTTCACCGTTACTTCGGCTTTTATCCCGGCCTTCGCTTTTGCGTCGACATCCAGACGAAACTTCTGATTATATGAAGTCCTGCCCGCCGTCTTTTCGACTCGAATCGACCACTCGGGATCGGATCCGATGTCGCCGTCCTTCAAGCTGCTCTTCCCGAAATTCGCCAACACTCGCTGGATTTCTTCAAGCTTTGTGAAATGAAACACGGCGTAGATGCTCTGAACGCCGTTTTGCTTTACGTCTTTGATTTGCTTGACGGTAATTCCGGGCGGCAATGCGGTGGTTAATTCCTTTTTGAAATCGGAGAGCGTTTCAGCCGGGTTCTTCTTTGAGACTTCAGCGCCCCCTGCTTTTTCCGGCAGGTCGGGAACTGAAATAAAAACGACGACGTCGCCGCTCCCGTCCGCGTTCAGAAAAATCTCCTGCTCTATGCTGAAGCAAGCGCTTGAAAATAGACAGCACAAACCGATGATTGCATATCCAGCCGCGCGTCGTAGTCTCATTATTTCTCCTGTTGTAGAGCGCGATTCCTTGTGTGGCGTAGTGACCTGGGTGTTTTTGGGGGAGAACAAATGCTCGTATCCGCTGACTATTCCTGAGAACGAGAACGGGCAAGCGAATAGAACTCGGCAGAGCAAAGATAAGATCGACACAAAGCGTGCTGGAAACGGAAACGATGCGTGACGCGACCACCGGTCACGCATCGCTTCTCGAAATCATGGCTTACTTCTTTTTGGCTTCCCACTTGCCGGTCATCTGACCCGCGAAGTCGAAATCGCCGTTGAGCTTTCCGTCTTTGACCATCGCGGTCATTACGATTGCACCATTCGGTGTTTCAAGGCTGAAGCTCAGCTTGTTCGCGCTGAAGGTGCCTTTGCTGAGCGGGGCTGTGCCCTGGGCCGAATCCGACGAGCCGGTGACTTTGTCACCTTCGAGCTTCAGCTTGAGGGTGAACGGAAAAGACGTGCCCGCCGCGTCAGCGACTGCGTCCCACTCGCCGCTGATGGGATCGGGTGACGCCGACGCCGAAGATCCGCCTGCTGCGCTTGCGGGCGCGGCAGCCGCCGCCATGCCGGCTCGCTTCAACTCGAGCGGGCCGCCCTGGCCGCCGAGCTCCCACTTGCCGCTTATCTTGTCGCCGTCAAGCATCGCCGTAACCGTGCCCTCGTTTCCGCCGGCATCAAATTTCATGACGATCTTGCCGTTGTCGAAAGTACCGCCGGTGATGGCCGCCGGTCCTTGCGGGGTGTCGATCTTACCGGACAGCTTGCCGCCGTCGTTCTTGATTTCGACCGTCAGCGGGATGTCGCCCATCTGATCGCTCTTGGCCACTCCTTCGTACTTGCCCGACAGGGTGTCTTTGGCTTGACCAGGGTTGGTAGTTGGTTTGTTAAAGGTAGCTGCTGATGCGACTGAAGACACGATCATCAGTGCGGCAATAAGCAGGGAGGTCATAATCCGTCTTGACTGCATGTTAGTTTCTCCTGATGGGTATTCGATCTGGAACTCAAGCCAATTCTACGCCGGCAGATTGACGAAAGTTCTGAGGCCAGTATTTATACCGTAAATCGGCCCCGCTGAAAAGTAATTTACCAACGTCTTCAATTGTCGCGCGGCACCGCCAGCATTCGCTCCAACGCCTTTCGCGCCCCTTCCATCACATCGGGTTCAACCTCAATCTCAAACTTGTTTTCAACCAGCGAGCGCCTGACGTCCGCAAGCCCGATCATCTTCATGTAAGGACAATGCAACCGGCATCCAATGCAGCCGTCCGCCATGATGAATTCGCGATCCGGATAGAGCTTCTTCATCTGATGAATGATGCCGCTTTCGGTAGCGATGATGAACGTCCGCGCCTCGGGATGTTTCGCTATGCGGTCAATCATCGCAGTGGTCGAGCAGACTTCGTCGGCCATCGCAATGATGTCTTCGCGGCACTCCGGATGAGCTATCACGACTGAGCCGGGAAAAGCTGACCGGGCCTTGACGACGTTCGCGCCGCGTAGCACATCGTGAGTCGGACACGCGCCATCATAGATAGCAATCTCTTTTTCCGGGACTTGTTTCTTGACCCAGTTGCCGAGATTGCGATCAGGCGTGAACAGTATCTTGTTCGATGACAGGCTTCGAATAACCGAGACTGCGTTTGCTGAAGTGCAGCAGATATCGCTCATCGCTTTTACTTCGGCGCTGGAGTTCACATAGGTGACGACGGTGTATCCGGGATAGCGGTCTTTCCACTCCTCCAGGCTTTCGGGTGTGATCGAATCCGCAAGCGAGCAGCCGGCGGAAAGGTTCGGCAGCAGGACGCGCTTGCCGGGATTGAGTATCTTCGCCGATTCGGCCATGAAGTGAACGCCGCAAAAGATTATCAATTCGGCTTCGGTCTTCTGCGCTTCAAGCGCCAGTCCCAGGCTGTCTCCGGTGAAATCCGCGACGTCCTGGACTTCGGACGCCTGATAGTTATGCGCGAGGATAAGCGCGTTACGGCGCCGGGCGAGTTCACGAATCTCATCCATAAGCGCGCTTGAATCGATTCGCATGGCGGGGCCGGCCGCGGAATTGAAGCTCATAGTCTGGGTGCTCATTTGTTCTCTACCTTTGCTCCTCGATCGGGCTTTATGCGGGCGTTTCCCGCTGGAAATATTCTCCAGAACTCTTTTCGCACCAGGCTGGCGATGGTCGCGCTTTTATTCATCCCGTGATAATGGGCGACAGCGTCGAGCATCGCCAGATCGCGATCCGATGCCGAGAATGTTCTGATCCTGGTTTTCTGCATTCAGTCACCTTTGGTGCAACTAAGTTTTATATAAATCTTAAGCATTCCAGCCCAGCCCGTCAAGGACGATCCTGGCGCGTTCCCGGCGCGTTTGACCTCGCGGGAAACCGGGCGCTAAGATTCGAGCCCTGAGTTCGTTTGATATTGGAGATTTTGAGATGAGAGAACGTAATCGCGAGATCAAGCGCCGCCGTCACCGCTATCAAAAACGCACCAAGCTTCGACAGCAACTCGCCGCCGCGGCTTCCGACCAGGATCGGCAGAAAATCGAAGCCAAGATTCGCAAGACCTTTGGTGCAGGTTCGAGCGCAAGCTGACCTCGCTCAGGGCTTGATCTCGGCGCGCATCGCGTCGAGATGACGGATAACCAGTTCAACCCGCGTCGTCCATGAATTCTCGCGCGCCAGCTCGCGAAGGCGCTCCTGAAACCGAGTGTCCCGGCCGCGTGTTTTCGTGACATCCAGACCAGCCGCAAACTCCTCCGCGGTTCTGACAATCAGCACTTCCCCAAACATCTGGCACTCGGGCATCGGGGTTGTGAGGACGGGTTTTGCGCCCGCGAAGTACTCAAACAGTTTCAACGGTGAGGTCGCGAGCGTGATGTTGTTTATGACGAAAGGAATCATCGCGACGTCGAACAATCGCAAGTAGGCGGGAAGCTGCTGATAGTCACGCGATCCAATCCAGCGAACGTTTGGCCGTTTCAGCAGCGCGCGGCCGCGTTCGCGAAGGCTGTTGTCATACATTGGGCCGATTAACAGGAAATTCCAGTCATCCCTCAGTCTCGCGACTTCCTCCAGCAAGTCATAGTCGAACCACTCAGCCATCGCGCCGAAGTATCCGGCCACCGGCTTGTCCCCAAGCCAATTCGAATCGAGATCAGAATCATCCAGGGGCGGATCGCACGAGCGAGCGAAGTGATCGTACTCGACCGCGTTCGGAAGATAGAGCGCGTCCGGCCGCACGCTTAGCGCCTCAGCATGCAACCTGGCGGCGACGCTTGTGACCAGAGTCGCCTCCTTCAAAGCGCGTTTATGATTCCGCTCCAGGAATGATCGATCGAAATGGAAGACTTCCAGATCATCAATCCAGTCATATACCGTGCGCGCGGATGCGGGATAGGAATCGCGCCGGTCAAAGTTATAAGTCAGCGTCCATAGAAGCGGGCTCGCGATCTCCGGCAAAACATCGTCCGACCCTCGAAACAAAAACACGCCAGACGCGACTTCCTTGAATCCACTGACATCGTCGTAGGAATTGCTGCTGTCGTAAATCGCAACGTACCCTTGCCGCGCAAACTCGCGCGCGAGGTGGTTCGTCCGCTGAATGTTTACTATGTTCCACCCAACCGAGGGAAGAAAAATTACCGCGCCTTTGCTGCCTGCTATCCGAGCCGTCACTGTTCGCAACTGATCGAGATACATCGGGCGATTCAAGACGCTCACCAGGGCCTGCGCGCCGCGCAAGGTTCCGGACGGTTTCATCGTGCCGTCAGGCCTGCGTTGATTCGGAAGCAGATGCAGCAGTCGATAAAGCGGAAGCAGGTAGCGGTACTTGAGACGCCCGTAGCCGGTCAACGCGCGCCAGATCAGCGAGGTGAGCTTCGCTCCGGTTCTTGTCGAGAGCGATTGGTTGGACGGTTCTTCACTCAAGAGTTTGGCTTGCCTAAGAAATCATTATCGCAGAGTATTGGCTGTCGATCCTGCGTTGACCTGATTGCCGCCATGGACTCAAACGAGCCTATCGTATCCGTCATCGTCCCGTGCTACAACTCCGAGCGAAACATTCGCCGTTGCCTCACCGCGATCCTGGAACAGCGCACGTCGATTCACTACGAAGTCGTGGTCGTTGACAGCTCGGAGGATCAGACCACGCAAATCATCGCCGGCGAATTCCCGTCCGTGCGCCTCATTCATCTTGAATGTCGAACCTTTGCCGGCGCGGCGCGAAACGCCGGGGTGCGCGCGACTCGCGCGCCGTTTTGCCTGATGATCGATTCGGATTGCATTGCGCAACCCGATTTGATCGAGCGAATGATGGCGCGTCACCGCGAGGGCGAGTACGCGGCGGTGGGAGGTTCGCTTGCGAACGGAACCCCGCGGAGTCTGAGCGGATGGACCGGATACCTGCTCGAGTTCAAGGAGTTCATGCCCACGGCGCCCGAGCGCTTCGAGAAAACCGTGCCGACAGCGAACGTGATGTACCGGCGGGACGTGTTTGATCGATTCGGCGGGTTTGATGAACAGATGCGCGAATCAGAAGACGTTCTGTTCAACCGGATGATGGAACGAGCCGGCGAGCGCATACTGTTCGATCCGGCGATTGAAGTTACACATCTCAATCGCACCGGCTGGGAACGAGTGCTGTTGTATCAGATTGACCTTGGGTACTCATCGGCGGAAGCCCGCCGGCGCGGCGGCATTGAGGGCAACGAGCTGCTTCGTTATCCGTTGCTGATAACTATGATGCCTTTTGTTCGTTGGGCGCGAGCCGCGCTATGGCTCGCGAAGATAGACCGGCACGGCTTTCTGATGTTCCTGTTAATCTCGCCGATGTATCTGCTGGGCGCCGCCTTTTGGTCAGCGGGCTTCTTCAAAAACGCGATCGCCGATGGAAGGCGATGACCGCTTCGGCCGATGGTTCGCTTTGAATTTGTCCGCATCGATGCCGTAGCGCTTGAGCTTCATGAAGAGTGTAGTGGGTTTGATGCCCAACACCCGAGCCGCCCGGTTCTGCTGCCCGTTGCAGTTGCGCAGCGCCGTGCATATCAGCGAAATCTCGAATCGCTCAACCTCGCTAGCGAGGTCCGTGCTTAGAGACGGACCGGCAGACCTGAACGGGTTGAGATAAGAAGGAAGCTGCGACGCATCTATGCAGGGGGGCTTCAACTGGCTGAGCATTCGAACGACCAGTGTCTTCAGCTCCGAAATGTTTCGCGGCCAATCGTACGCCCTGAGCGCTTCGATGGCCTCAGGCGTCAGGTCCCTCAGTTCCAGTTGATTTTCCGCGCAGTGTTGCTTTATGAAATGCGCGACAAGGGATTCGATATCTTCGGGACGGCTACGAAGGGCGGGGATTTGAATTCGCTCGCATTCCAACCCGTCTGTGGCGATTGTCGCCGCAAGACCTGGCTCGCGCCGGCTCTGGACCGTACGGCCCATCAGGATGCGAAACGGCTGAATAGCCTGCGATCCAATTTGACGGCTGAGTCTCAAGATCCCATCGCAAACATACATCGAAGAGTTGCTGAGGTCTTCAATATAAACGGTGCTTCCACTGAGAGACTGGACCGTGGATGCGTCCAGGTCGGAGCCGCCGAGAATACCGGTTATGACCGCCTGCGCCATCTCGTCCGAAGCTGAACCGAGCCTGAGCGAAATGAAGGGACCCTCTCGAAAAGCGCTTGAACGGTGTATGAGCTTCGCCAGAAATCGCCTTCCGGTCCCCATCTCTCCTTCCAGAATCACGGGACGCCTGTGCGAGGAATGCAACGCGATAAGATCGCGCGCGTTGTCGGCCCATTTGCTGACGCCGATAAACTCGCCGGCCGGCTCGCTCGTTTGATCAACAACTGCTTCCCGATTGGCGGGATTAAATATCGGATGTCTATAGTCGATTGCTTGTGTTGCCATGTGCCATTGCTCTCCGAGGAGTTTTTACCGGGCACGAGTGCAAAGAGCCGTCGACACACTGCCCTTCGCTCGCGGCCAGTTTATGCTGTGGCGGTGGGTTAGAGAATCAATTTGGGACGGATGCTGCAGATGCTGGGACGAACGGGCCGAAATCGGTGTGTAACTGGCTGTCAACCAGCGGCATTGCTCGGTTAACAGCCAGCTAAGGCTTAGTTTAGGCCGATCAGTCAGGCCGATTCTAACGCCCCATTACGTTGACCAGTTCTTGTACCGCGGATGCGGAGCGTTGAAGGGCGGAGCGCTCATCGGTGGTCAGGTTGATCTGGATGATCTCTTCGATGCCGCGCTCGCCAAGCTTGACCGGTACTCCGACATACAATCCGTTGATACCGTACTCGCCCTCCAGATACGCGGCGCACGGCAGAATTTTTTTCTTGTCTTTCAGAATGGCTTCGACCATTTCGACCGCGGCCGCCGACGGCGCGTAATAGGCCGAGCCGGTCTTGAGCAGACTCACGATCTCGGCGCCGCCATTCGCTGTGCGCGTGACGATCTGATCTATTTTGTCCTGGGGCAGCAAATCCGGCAGGGGGATTCCCGCAACCGTCGAGTAGCGCGGAAGCGGTACCATTGTATCGCCGTGCCCTCCGAGCACAAACGCGGTAACGTTTTCGACCGAGACATTCAGCGCTTCGGCGATAAAGCATCGCATTCGCGCCGAGTCCAGCACTCCGGCCATTCCGATCACGCGTTGCTTCGGAAGCCCCGAGTGCTTCAACGCGACGTGGCACATCGCGTCGAGCGGGTTCGATACGATGATCAGGATCGGGTTCCGCGAATATTTCATGATCTCGTCGGTGACCGAACCGACTATGCCGGCGTTTGTTCGGAGTAGATCATCGCGGCTCATTCCCGGTTTTCGCGCGAGTCCCGATGTGATTATCACGATGTCCGAGTCGGCGGTTTCCTTGTAGCCGTTTGTGCCGACAAGACGCGAGTCGTACCCCTCCACGGGCGCAGTCTCCGCCAGATCGAGCGCCTTGCCCTGCGGCATGCCCTCGATTATGTCGACGAGCACGACGTCTCCCAGTTCCTTATCGACTAATCTTTGCGCCGCGGTAGCTCCGACGTTTCCCGCACCGACCACTGTTATTTTTTTCCTGGCCATTCTTCCTCCGCTAGTGACTCGAGCGCGATCGTTGCGCTCCTGTCTGATTCTTAGGTACTCGATTCATATCGAGCAGTGCGCCTCAGCATAACTTTAAGACGCTTGGCCGCGCCGTGACCGCTATCACACGCACGCGAGTAACAGCCGGCGGCGCTTCCACTTCAAGGACGGAGATTCTATCGCACGGCTCGAAAGGCGTCTATTGCACGGACGAGCGGGCGCTGTCCTAAGGTGTGTTGCCGTGATTGAAACTCCAGGACGCTCCCAGGTTCCAACCGCGTAGCGGTGTCCTCTCGATAGCTTGAATAGTTAGGGATCACGCGGGCCGCGTAGCGGCTACCTTGTTGC
>Ga0070699_100000508_pt1 | contig 36882 bp, 26 predicted proteins | sample KBSK1503metaG_FD_65473 | JGI IMG/M metagenome (GOLD analysis project Ga0070699, IMG submission 65473) | Corn, switchgrass and miscanthus rhizosphere microbial communities from Kellogg Biological Station, Michigan, USA - KBS K1-50-3 metaG | ecosystem: Host-associated > Plants > Roots >... | reverse complement strand
CATTACCACCTTGGGCAAGTGGATTATATTGTTGGCTACCACCAGTTCCTAATAATCCAGGTGTTCCATAGCCACCACCAGCGGAATTACTCTCGCCACCGCCTTGATGGGCTGCCCCACCGCCGTTGCCATTCGCCGCAGTGGATTGTGTGCCTGTTCCCAAATATCCTTCGCCTTGATAGCCGAAGCAATTATCGCAGCGACTACCGTTCCACGGTCCACCGCGGAATCCGCGTCCATTCATGTCAATGATGCCACCGGATTGTACATTAACTAGGCCACTAGCCCGGAAGACCAAGACACCACCGCTGGTCCCATTCCAAGCATCAGTGGTGAGAACTCCTCCAGAAAGAATTGTGACATCCGTATAGTTGGGAACCCGCACTGCCTGAGCGTTACCCTGATAAGAATGCTGCAGAGGGGCCGTCACAGTCAACCAGTCATTGCCAATGTTGCCGATAAAACGAAACTCATAGGCGCCCGCGTTCGCGCCCTGCGTCTGCCAAATCAAGATCTCATCACCAGGTGCAAAACCGATAGTACTGATCATACTCAGAGTGGTTGAGCCAGCTGCTCCAGAGGCAGTGGAACGCACCTGATTAATTATCGTCGTGCCACTGACAGTGAGTAGACCATCGGCACCGGTGCCTACAATAGGTGTAGGTGCAGGTGTAGGTGTTGGTATCGCCGGCACGGTACGCTGATTACCAGCCGCTAGTTCCGGTTCAGGTGTGACTCCAACAAAGTTGGCATACGGGAATGATGCACGGACGCCATTAGAAAAGCGTAGTCCATCTAAAAGACCGCAGAAGCGTTGTGCACCATCCAGATTCTCACCGATGTGCAATTGAAGCGGACCGCTCCGCATCCCACCTTGATTTAAGTCAGTTGATCGTATCAGCACTCCATCACGGTAGAAATTGACATGATATAAACCATCAAAGGTAGCCGCAATATGATGCCAGTTGGTGTCGGGCAAGAGGCTAACGCCCGCGCCGGTAAAGACTTGCGCGCTGCTGCCACCATTCCAGATTTCAACTTTGCCTTGATCCCCCTGAAGGCTAAACAACCAGCGTTCCTGGTTGCTTCCCGTTCCGCCCTGACCTGCAATCGGTCCATTGCAGTAGGAATCGGTTGAGGGACGTTTAGCAAAAGCTTCAATGGTGAAAGCCGTGGGACCAAGCGATGAACTTCCAGGAACGTAGGCGCCACTACCATCGAGACCAGGTAGCGATAATGCTGATCCGAACTTTGCATCGGTCTGCCATGAAACGCCACTCGCAACAACACCATGATTGTTGTTCCCTGAGAAGTCAAACAGGAAGCCGCCGCTATCTTCCTCCGCATCGTACAGTGCGAGCGTCGTGCCGTCCGCACCCGGGCGGAATATCTGTGTCAGATCCTGCGGCGGTGTGGATGCGGAAGCGTTGCCGTAATAGAGTTTGTAAATACCAACATCTGAACCTCCCGCAGACAAACCAACTTGTGATGCAAACCAGATGTCGATCAAGGAACAGTCAAATGCTTTGATATATCGGTCAATCTCAGTTGTGTTGTTGTAGATGATGCGGAAATCATCGCCGGGAGACGCAGAAAGCGAAGAATTACACAGTTGCGTCGCGGTGGGGGAAGTGGAGTTGTCAAAACGCAAATGCAGGGGATATCCAGCAGGCATATCCTGTGTGCCCTGATAGAGCATTGTAAGATCACGTTCATATTGGTAGGATAGATTCCACCACGAACCAGCAGCACTCAGATCAATGTGAGTCTGAGCGTCGCCATCCCCACCAATAAAAGCGCCAAGGTTCGCCGCATTATCAACGGCACGTGCACGGAAATAGTATGTATGCCCATCTTCACCTGGATAGATCGCGGCGGTGGCTGTGGTATTTGCCAGCCAGAAACTCCAGTTGCCTGATGCGCCATCACGCACTTGAATATCGTAAGTCTTGATTCCAGCATTGTTATCAGTCCCGCTCCAGTTGATAACAAAACTGGAAGAGCCGATGGTGGAAGGTAGAGCAGTAACAGCCGCGGCAGGTGGTTGATCGTCGAGTCCGATCCAATAGCCAGTATTCGAGCCGCCATAGCCAAGGCTGTTATTCGCATCGACACCCCAGTATACCGTTGGATAGAACTGATCAAATGTATAGGTATAAGATGTTTGGGAGGGTGGTAGGGTTACCTTGACCATCGGGTTGAGATCATCGCGCACTGCCGGATGGGTGAGGCTCAGGTAAAAGACATAATTCTCGACACGATCCGAAGGTTCCCACTTGAAAGTGACAGTACGGTTGTTTAGGTATACGCCCCGGTTCTGATCATTGGAGGGACCCAACAGGTGTGGCGCAGGTGGGCGGCGATTGGAGAGGGTATAGGATGAATATTGGACATCTGCGATACGATCCGCTTCATTAGCAAGGTTGGTTTTCAGCGCTTCCACCCGAACCTTGTGCGTGCCATTTGTATAAGTACTCGTATCCCAACGTGGACGGTCCGCATTACTGTAACACGGAACACCCAACTCATTAATAATTGCCCATTCCCCATTTTCAGAATTGTCATTGGCGTGGTTGACCAGCACACGCAAGCCCACATTGACACCGCCCGCCCCCGTGGTGCAGGCATTGATAAAGACAAACATCGGGTCAGAGCCATCTTGCTCAAAGCTAATATTGGAAATACTGATGGTGGGATCAACGACGGTGTAATGCCACGGCTGTGTCCAGTCGCTCCACATGCCGCTGGCATCTTTCACGCGCCCGCGCCAGGCATATGTGTAATAGCCCAGTGTAGGTGGTGTGTAACAATGGCTGCCCCCTTCAGGGCTGAGATAGTAAGTAGGAGCGCCGGTTACTTCAAATTGATAAGCGACAATACCATTACCATCTGGGTCGCCTGCATCTTGAATACAGATTTGTGGAGCAGAGCCATTATAGGACACAGCCCAATCATATGCGCCCGGACCCTGTGTAGGCACAGGGCGATTGGGCGAACGACCAGTAATTTTCACTGGGCCAGGAGCAGGCTGATTGTTATGGTAATTCCCACTGTAGCCATTGCCAATATATCCACCATTATTAGAGTAAGCGAGATTTGAAATACTTGCGCCGTCGGGACCCACATTGCTTCCTCTAGACTCTTGCCAATTGCCACTCCCTCCAACAATGGTGTTGTTAGACCTTGGCATGGACATAAGGGCCGTTGTGGTTTCTCGGAGAGTATCCGCAACATATGTGAAGTTTTCAGTGATAATCGACGATAAGACATTTACTGTTGCGTGCACATGGTAATTTGTTAATCCTAGGGCAGATGTTAAAGTGCTAGGATTTGGTCCCCGCACACTGACAATTGACCCTAATCCGCCACCAATAACTGCACCAGTAACAAAACTCACCTCAGCCTTTTTAATAATCGACTGTGTATCATGAACGCATTCTGGATCATTAGGATTTAGGTGACAAAGAGCCCAATTTTCAGAAGAAGTACCTGCCGCGCTTGAAATTCCACCGGCCAAACTACCAAGTACTAGTCCTGTTGCCCCATATGCCGCTCCACTAATTGCTCCAGAAACTACTCCGCCTATTATACTGGCAGCTAATCTATTATTATCGCAGTTATGTTGGAGATTACATGTTAACTCATAAGTTGTAATGCTTGCCCCTGCTCCAAAGATTGCTCCCGCAACTGCTCCCACGGCAGCTGTTACACACCATGGACATTGACCAGTTGGGTCAGTGAGAACCACAGGGTTGTTATTAGCATAGCCATAAGGGGTTCGAGTCAATTGCTCTATTGGATCACGGCTAAGAAAAATCCCCATTTGAGGATCATAAAACCTTGCCCTTAAATAATACAATCCTGTCTCATTATCAAATTGTTGTCCGGTAAATTGGAAGGAATTACTATTTGTTCCTGTTGTTCCGCGGGTATTACCAAAGGCATCGTAGCGATAAGTTGCGGCACTTGTGCCATTGCTGCTGCTCAAAGTGCGTGTACTGCCTAGACCATCCGGGTGGTAATACGAGCGCGTGTTGTCGGGTTCCACCATTCCCAGCAGGTCGCCGCCATATTCATATTTGGTAAATTCATCGCCAATGCTCTGGTTGAGAATAACAGGCAATGAAGAAACTGTATCCCATAGGTAAGTGGTCGTCACACCATTTACGGTCTTGCTGGTGCGCCGTCCGTCACCATCGTAAGCAAATTGAATAGTATCCGTGCCTTCTGCCACTTCGGTCAGGCGATTCGCCGAGTCCCAGGTATAAGCGGTGCCATCACTACGGGTGAGCATGTTGCCATTGTCATCCCAGGTAAAAGTGGTTGGACTGCCAACAGGCGGCGTCATCAGAGTCAGGCGGTCGGCCTCATCGTAAGAATAGTTCGTCGTGCCGGTTGCATCGGTCAGGGTCTTGCGATTTCCAGCCGCATCATACGTGAAGTGTTGAGAGGTTCCATCAGGATAAGAGGCATTTGTTAGACGGTTCAGCGAATCATATGCATAGTTGGTAATCCCCTCGTTATCCACCATCTGGGTGCGATTGCCCGCCGCGTCGAGCACATAACTCACACTGAGCAGAGTACCGTTGAGAGGGCTGGTCGTCAGGATGTCGCTTAATCTTCCCCCATCGTCATAATAGTAACGTGTATTCACACCATTTGCAAAGTAAACAGCGTTACGTTGACCGCGCTGGTTATAGGTATAGCTAGTAGTCCCCAGGGCATCAATTACTGAGCTCAATCGATTAGCCGCGTCATAGGTGTAATTCACTTGCGAATTATCGGGATATGTAATGCGCGTGCGATTCCCGGCGGAATCATAAAGATATGAAACAGTCTGATTGCGCGGGTTGGTCAGGCTGGTCAGGCGGTTGAGCTCATCGTAGGCAAAGTTGGTGATACCGGTGGTATCCGTCATCGAGGTTCGGTTGCCTACAAAATCATATACAAATGACACTGAGTTGGCAGGCGTTCCGCCCGCGGCTGGATAATCAATCTGATCGACGCGGTTCAGTGCATCATAGTGCCAGGTCGTTGTCTTCTCGTTGGCATCTGTGACGGTTAATCGATTCCCATTTGCATCGTATGTATACGAAGCGCCATGGTTCAGCGGGTCACTTTCCGAGATCAAGCGATTCAACACATCGTAGGTATACGTGGTGCGGAAATTGCGCGCATTAATCACTGTCGTGCGATTGCCCACTTTATCGTATTCGTAAGTAATAGTCTTATTGTCAGCATCCGTCACTGTAATTAGGCGGTTGAGTTCATCATAACCATATGTCGTACTGTGACCATTCGGGTCCGTGACTTTAGTTCGATTGCCCGCTGAGTCGTATTCGAAGATTGTGGCGTGACCGTTTGGATCGGTAATTTGGACGGGGCGATTCAGTTCATCGTAAATAGTAATGGTAGCGCCATTAGCAGGGTCTGTTACCCGCGTGCGATTACCGTTGGCGTCATATTGATATTGCACAACACTCTGCGCCGGGCTTCCAGCGGCATAGATGATGCGGTTAGGTCGGTTAAGAGCCTCATATTCAGTCTGCGTAACATTCCCGTTCGGGTCGGCTACCTGGGTCAAGTTTCCATTCTGATCGTATTGATATTGAGTCACGCCAGCTGGTGTCGCCGCATCGGTCATTTTCTTTAATTGGTTGCGGGCATTATATTCGTACGTTGTTGTATGGTTGTTAGCGTCCCTTACTGTGAGCTGGTTGCCAATATTGTCATAGGTAATGTATGACGTTTTACCGTTGGCATCCGTCACCTCAGTTGGATGGTCATTTGCATCGTACACTAGCCCGGATGAATGTACGCGCGGATCGGTCACACCAGTTATCCGCCCAACCAGATCGTAGTCAAAATTGGTAACCGTGCTCAATAACTCGGTAATCTTTTTCAGATTGCCTTTCGGATCATATTCAAGAGAAGTTGCACGATTCTCGGCATCCGTGATACTGGTCACTTGTCCATAAGGATCGTATCCGAACTGGGTAACACCGTTGCGAGCATCAGTGATCGTGATCAGGTTGCCATTAGCATCATAGTCCAGAACTGTAGTGAAATTGCGCTGATTAATAATAGTCAGCGGATCGTTTTTGGAGTTGTACGTTACTGCTACAATACCACTCTTTGCGTCTGTGATCTGTGTGACATTGCCATTTGAGTCGTATTGATAGTGAGTTGAATAACCACGTTTATCAGTGGATTCAGTTACATTATTGTCAGTGCCAAAAGCCAGGACCACGCTCTTGCCAAATGGGTCTTCCACACCAATAAAACGATAGTTCTCATCAAAGCCATATTTCGTCGCATTGGTACGTGGGTCAGTCACTACTGTCTGACCGATATTCCAGTTACAGGCAAACGTTGTCGCAAAGTTCTCAGCATCCAGTGATTGGATAACCTTTCCATCAGTATCATAAGTCAACGTAAATTGGGCGTGGTTGTTGGCATCGGTCAGCGAGATGAGACGGTTATTGGCATCGTATCCATACGTTGTTACTTTGCCACGTGGGTCAGTGACGGTTTCCAACCTGCCGTTGGCATCGTAGGTATAGTTAACATGACGGGTGGACGGGTCAGTCACGGAGAGTAAGTGATTGTTACCGTCATAGGCAAAAATAAAATCACGCCCACCGGGATCAGTTACCTTGGTTAAGTTGCCGTTCGTATACGTAAGGGTTTCGGTATTGTTGTTGCGATCGACAATCGTTGCCAGTCGACCATTTGTATCAAAGTTGTAAAGAGTCTGATCTTTCAATTTCAGGCTATAAGTATTATTTCCGTTGTCAATCAAGGTGTTGAAAATACCAGTCGGCGGATTCCACCCTGAGAATGTCGACCAAGTGTATCGGTCTAGCCGTCCATCGGCCATAGGAATCAAGATTGAAGAGGATGACTCCACAGTGAGAGCCAAATTGTAGGAATGTGTCCACCCTATTCCTAGCGGACCACTTGCCGTGTTCGCTGAATTGTATGTTCGAAGGAAGGTAAAGCCTAGTCCGCGACCAGGAACGTTCAGATCAAGCTCCTGCCACACAAAGTTACCCATTACAACGTTTACGCCCGGCCCAGCGGAAGCTGTCCAAGGCGTAGAGGGTGATGCGTTATGGAGAAAATCGTAATATGCAGGTGTTGGAGGTGGCGCGGGTAGCGTTGGCAATGGGATTGGCGCAGCCTCCATCGCCTGTGTGAATTGCTGTTGCATTCGCGTTAGGGATTGTGATTGATTAGATAATGATTGCGCATGCGAGGCCCCCACTGTTGACCACATTAAAGAAGTGATGGTCAAAACTGAGAGGATGAGCTTAACTCTTCTTAGTGCAGGCATGGTTGCCTCCGATTAGGGTTGTCAGAACACGACTTGTTTAAGAAGATCTTTGGAAAAAACACTAAAAAGCGGAACAATGATCCCTGAATCATTGCCGCTTTGATCAAAAAATTATTCGTATTGCAACATACTAACCCATGACGGTCACTGTTCGGTCACAAAAATGGTCACACTAGGTCGCAAAAGTTACACATGCAGCTCGTTTTGTACTCTATCCATGAAAAGAATCTCCTCCTTATCAAGTTTGCAAGAGAGCTCAAATTCTTCTTCATTTCAGCAAGAAAGTTTTTGGCAATCAAGCTTCCAATAAGGTTTTAGGTCATAAGACAATATTAGTAAATTGATCTGAACAGATATCAATGCAATTGAAAGAAGACAAACGCATTAGTGAGGTGTTGACACCTCCTCCTTTTCCCGTTAAACTATACGAAGAAATAAATAGAACAGGAGTTCTGATGCCTGAAAACAAAGTTACTTCGCACCTGAACCAAAATACCCATCTCGTTACTGCCATCAACTCGTGGGAGATGTATCTGGCAGATCAGGGCCGTTCGCCGAATACGCTCAAAGCCTTCCTCTCGGATGTGCGCTTGCTTACCACTTTCCTGGCCGAAGATACGACCATTGGCAAAATCACCACGAAAGACCTCAACCGCTACTTCGAATGGATGGAAAAGGAGCGCGATGTGCCATGCAGCCCCAAGACGCTGGCGCGCCGCATCACGGCGGTCAAATCCATGTTCCGGTGGCTGCACCAGTATGGTGTGCTGGTCGTGGACCCTGCCGAAAAGGTAGCGCAACGCTCCGCCATCAGCCCCATCCCCACCGTGCTCACCCCCAAGGAATATGAGGATGTCCTGCTCGCCGCAGACCGTCACCGCCGCGCAACCAAACCGGATGCGCGTTCATATACGCTCGTCTATCTTTTGCTGACCACTGGAATTAAGAAAAGCGAGACGCTGGGAATCAATCTTGAACATCTCGAACTGGATGCTCCCAACGGGCCGCAGGTTTTCATCAAATATGCGACTCCCGCGAATCGTTACAAAGAGCGGAAGTTGTCTCTGCCCGAGGATTGGATTCCCGCCTACGAGGAGTACCTTGCCCAATACAAGCGAAGCAGTCCTGTGGACCAGCCTGAAGAGAAGCTGTTCCCATGGTCACAGCGGCGGCTGGAATATCTGCTCGAAGATATTGGCAACGAAGCTGGCTTGACAAAGCACCTCTCCTTCGATATGTGCCGCTGGACCTGCGCGCTGACCGATTATCACGCGGGGGTCGACCCTGATCAGATCCGCCAGAAATTGGGGGTATCCAAGATCCAATGGCGGGAGTTGTTTATCAAGTTGAAAAAACTGGCGGGGACTCAATAATGTCATTGCGAGGAGAGCCGAAGGCTCGACGAAGCAATCTCAGGTAACCTTCAAACAAGAGTTGGAATGTGAGTTGAGATTGCTTCGGCATTTCGACGCTATCGCGTCTCAACCCTCGCAATGACGTCAGCCTCTTGTCAACGAAAAATACAATGCCTGACGCGTGGCATCCGTTAACCGAAACGAATGCGCAGGCCGATAGCCGGGGACCCAGACTACTTTTTCTCCTATACACAATAGGGGCCAGCGATCCCGCGCGCGTTGTGGCAATTTGACATTGATGAAGAAATCAGAAATTTTCATCAAATGTCCATCCATGCCCAGCGGTTCAAAGCGGTCACCATCCTGCCGGGCACGCAATTCCAATGCATCTGAAATCCCTTTTGCATCCAACCACACCTGAAATGGATCATTGTTTGAACGCGCCTGTTCCATGGCCAGCGAAGCGATATTCCAGCGTTCGCAATTCAGTTTCCAGCCACCCGATAACGAAATCGAATCGGGAATCTTCAAGGCGATGGTACTGTCTTCATCCGGCATTTGGGGCCAGCGTTCAACAGGTAGTGTGGCGTCACCAGCCACCACGTATATCAACATGCCTTCGCGCAAGAGATGCATGCCGCCGGGCAGATCAAAGCGCGCATAACGGGTTGCCTCACTATTGATAAACCGGCCGGCGCGTTCGAGTGCCTCAAAGCCGATATCTGATTGAGTCGGGTGGATTCGTTCCAACGCACGGCGCAGCAGGTTTCGTTGGAGTCCGAGCGGTTGTTTGGTCAGGGAGGCGGAGTCGAAAGCTACGAAATCCGCATTTTCCTGCACCACACAGGTTTTCCAGGTGTCATCCAGCACTTTGGCAAGGATTTCATAATCGCCAGCCAGCGAGCGTGATGTGCGCCAAACCACTTCGCGAAAACGCGGATTGTACGATTCGAGCGAAGGAATTAATAGATGTCGTAAGCGGTTACGGAAGAAATCCAGTGAAGCGTTGCTCGGGTCGTGCCGCGGCCGAATTCCATTCACAGCACAATAGACAACGATCTCTTCGCGCCAGATATCCAGCAACGGGCGGACGATGGGAATCTGTGAATCGAACGAGTTGATAATTGTGCGGTAAGTCATGCCTTTGAGTCCCGCCAATCCGGCACCGCGCAGAAAGTGCATGAGCACAGTTTCCACCTGGTCATCGGCCGTGTGTCCGACCGCCACCGCCTGGGCTTTGAAGAAGCGCGCCTGTTCCATCAGGAACCGATAGCGCAAGATGCGGGCGGCTTCTTCAATGGAAAGTTTTTCATGCTCGGCATACGCATGCACATCGCCACTTTCCACCACAGAGGCAAAGTTGAAACGCGCGGCATTCTGTTCGACGAGATTGGCATCGATATCTGAATCAGGTCGCAGTTTGTGATTGAAGTGCGCAACAATGACGGGATAACCCGCCTGGCGCAGGACGCTGATTAAACACAGGCTATCGGGGCCGCCAGAGACGCCCGCGATGATGGGAGAATTTTTGACCAGTCCGCATTGTTCGCGGAGAGTAATATCGATATTATCAAACATGGCTGTAATTACAACACGCAGAAAGCGAAAGGTTTTGAGGTTAAGGTTACAAATAACTCATATGTCATTGCGAGGAAGCCTGAAAGGCTGACGAAGCAATCTCAACTCTCAGTCAAGAACTGATTTATAGTTTACTTGAGATTGCCACGTGACGCTATCGCACCACTCGCAACGACATAATTAAATCTGATACAACTCCACAAGCACACCCGCGGTGCTTTCAGGATGAATGAATGCGTACTTCTTGCCATCCGTAGCGGTGCGGGGCTCTTCAGTGATCAAACGCACGCCTTTGGATTTTAACTGTACCATCATTCCATCGATATCATCCACTTCAAGGCAGACGTGATGCATACCGGGTCCGCGTTTGGCAAGATATTTCGCGATCCCTGAATCATCCGTGGTTGGCATCACCAGTTCTACTTCAGAGCCTGGAAGCGGCAAAAAGGCAACCTGCGATTTTTCAGCAGGCACATCCCGCAGTTCATACAGATCGATCCCCAGTGCGTCGCGCCAGAAGCTCAGCGCCTTTTCCATATCATCCACAACCACTGCCACGTGGTTGATCTGTTTTACTTTTGGCATGCAACTCTCCATACATTTTGTTTTGCCAGCAAGCTAGTCCTGACAAAAGCGGTATATTATAGTTGCATTATATCCGCTTGCCAGAGAATACGAGAGCGATTAAGATTAAAGGCATGTTCAATTTTCCTATTAATGTACGCCGCGTGGCAGGCATCATCGGCATCATTATTCTGGCGTTTGTCGTCCTTGAGTTCAACCGGCGTCTTGAAGAACTAAATTTGCTAAACCAGCAACACGAAATGGTATTGGAGCAGGCGACCCAGGCTGTGCAAACCCAGATTGCTTTGCAAACTCAGGTAGCTTATGCAGGCTCCACGGCCGCGGTGGAGGAATGGGCTCGCACAGAAGGTAAATATGTTCAGGATGGTGATCTGCCCATGGTACCACTTGCTCAACCTGGCGCTGCACCCATGGAAATGAGTACGCCCGTTCCCTTGCCCACACCTATGCCAAACTGGCAAGTCTGGTGGGATCTATTCTTTGGCGAACACTAACGACCCTTTCTGGATGACAAACCGACTCTCCCTCTTCCCCGAATCGACTCGGGTCCGTGGCGATTCTCTCTTCATCGCGGGACATTCTCTCGCCTCTCTCTCAGCCGGTTACGGAACTCCGTTATACATTTACGACTGCGCCACCCTTGACCTGGCTGTCACGGAATATAAATCCGCCTTGCGTGCGTATTATCCCGGCAAGTCACATATTACTTATGCTGGCAAGGCCTTCCTTTGCAAAGCCATCGCTGCGTGGACTCAAACTCACAACCTCCTCGTGGATTGCACCGGCGAAGGCGAAATCGGCATTGCCGTTGCAGGCGATGCGCCAAGAGAAAATATCCTTGTGCATGGAGTCAATAAATCAACTGCTGATCTGAAAGCCGCACTACAACATGCTGGGACAATCGTCGTTGACAATCTTTCCGAATTACAGAAAATCCAATTACTAATTACTAATCACCAATCTCTAGTCTCTAATTTATGGCTCCGCCTGCTCCCCGGCGTTGCCGTCTCCACCCACCACGCTCACACACAGACTGGTCAACATGACAGCAAATTCGGCATGACACGTGAAGAGATTCTCGAAGCGGCAAAATTCTGCAAAGAACACAATCTCCCTCTCAAAGGAATCCACTTCCACCAAGGCTCCAACTTCCGCGACCCCGAGCCGTTACTCCCCGCGATTGATCTGGCTCTCGACATCGCCAAAGAGATTGGCTTTTCAGGCGAATGGCATTTCTGTCCCGGGGGCGGCTGGGGTGTGGCCTATCACGAAGATGAATTACCCAATCCGTCCATTGAAAGTTATGTGCGCGGAATCGCCGAAGCCGTCATCGAAGGCTGCCAATCACGCGGACTGAATCTCCCACATCTACATCTCGAACCCGGTCGCAGCCTCGTTGCACGCGCGGGTGTGGCGATCTATCGCATCGGCGCAATTAAAAAACGCGGTGACAAAATTTGGATATTGACTGACGGCGGCATGGCAGATAATCCGCGCTTTGCGTTGTATGGAGCAAGATATTCCTGTGTACCAGTGGAGGGTCTCAATCGAGAAAAGGCCAAAAAGGTCTCTATTGCAGGTCCCTATTGTGAATCAGGTGATATCGTCATTGAAAATCTACCGATGCCGGAACTCAAAGAAGGCGAATTCATCGCCATCCCTGTAGCAGGCGCGTATCACTTGAGCATGTCCTCCAATTACAACGGCGCACGCCGACCAGAAGTATTGATGTTAGAAGAGGGGAAAATGAGTGTGATTCTGCGAAGAGAGACAACAGATGATTTGTTGAAGAGGGACATTTAATCCTGAAGACCAAACCACAACATTAGTCAGGGGTTAACTTTTTTGTTAGTCGTAAAAACGAACTTTACGATTACCATTTGCGTTAAAGAAAAGCTGCTTTTTAGGAAAACAGCAGTTAATTTTATTCTGGGAAGTTGATATGCTATTACGAATGAATATTTCAAAAAAAGTGTTGATAATATCGCTGGTAATCATCTTGTTATTGGTTGCTTGTGGAGTTCAGCCCACGGCCAATACATCGCCAATCATTAATCTTACAGCTGCGAACAGCACGGCGCAATCAGATGCTTATAATTTATTGGCACAAACCATGACCGTTTTTCCGACCTCAACGGTTGTTCCAACGAGTACTCCAACTTCATTGCCCCCATCATCCACACCAATTCCACTCCCATTCAAGGTATTGGATGGATTGCGTGTGGCTTACACTATAGATAACAACTTGTATGTTCAGGATAGTGGGGAGCAAGCCATTCAATTGACTCGCAGTAGCCAAGATCATAGACCCGCATTCTCAGATGACGGGCAGAAGATCGTTTTCTTCCGTGAATGGGAGACCGAGATGAACCAGCTGGGTGTGGTCAATGCAGATGGAACTGGAGAGCAGGTTCTGGTCACCTCTGAGTTGCTGATGTCCCTGGGCTTGGGATATGACGAATTCACTGAACCACACTCTGTAGAGTTTGTGCCCGGCACACATCTCTTGCTTTTCAATACTCACAATTACAGTATCCATTATCCTAAAAATAAAGATTCACACTCACAGCTAAATTACGACCTGTTGCTTGTGGATACTGACACCAGTGAAATCAAACAACTTTTAGCAATGGGGCATGGAGGCTTCTTTCTGGTTTCACCGAATGGAAAATACATAGCGGTCCAGACATCAGCTCACATTGATGTGATTGATTTACAGGGGCGCATTCACCTGAATTTGGTAAGCTACTCTTACGATGATTATGACTGTGTGTTTTACGGGTATATATGTGCTCCAATGTCCTGGACACAGGATTCAAGTGAATTGATTGTAGTGCAGCCTATTCCTCTTAGCGAGATACCCACAAATAGAGTTAATCCATTAGCGCGCACTGTATGGCGGTATCCATTGGATGGTCGCCCAGGGGTTGAAATCCGCCTGAATATTACTCCAGGGGGCGAAGCATTGAGTGTTTCACCGGATGGGAACTGGATTGCATATCTTCTTTTGGATATTGGCTCTCAGGATGGGGTCTACCTTGGAAATCTGCGCGATGGCACTTCGCAATTAATATACCAGCCAGAATTGAACAAAGCTACAGGGGATCGCGACCCTGTGGCAGTTGGCGTTGGTAATTGGAGCCCGGATAGTACGTATTTCTTTTTCAGTGACCTGCGTAACCAACTATTTATTGGAAATATCCAAGGAGAGTATGCTTCTCTCGGAAGTGGATGGGCTCTTGGCTGGATCGATACTGACAACTATTTATTTTATGATGGCAGCGTGGTAGGTGAGGTTGGCAAGGAAGAAAAACTCAGAGTCATAGAATATCCTACTGGTTTCTTAGCCTTCGAATCTGATCTCTCTTTTGTTTTTCTCGAACGCTAAAATTCAATAATCTTTCATCTCATATCATCAATACCTGCCTCGCGAAAAACTCCTTTGGCAGCTCACTCCCCGCGTGATTGGCAACAATCATCCCATCCTTCATCACAAATTGCAGACTCTGCTTATCTGCCAGCACGCATAAATCATCCAGTGGATTCTTAGAATGCACGATCAAATCGGCGACCTTTCCGGGTTCGAGTGTTCCCATCCACGAATCCCAACCTAACGCGCGCGCCGCGTTGCTCGTCGCGGTGACGATAGCATCCATCTTCGATAATCCCCCCTGTTCCATCCAATAGACTTCGAGTGCATTCTCGCCGTGATAGTTCAACGGCGTGCCCACATCTGATCCCATAGCAATCGGTACACCCGCTTCGTAGGCCATCTTCAAACTGCGTTCCGCATCGCTTTGTGAATCTTTATTCTTTTGCATGATCCACTCAGGAATGTTTGAATTTTCTGCCAGAATAATATCCCAACCCACTTTTAAAGTCGGCACGAGAAAGACTCCACGTTGCACCATTTGCTCAATCACCGTTGGGTCCTGATATAAATATGTACCATGTTCCAACGTGTTCACACCCGCTTCAACGGCCTTTCTGATCCCATCAATGCCATGAGCATGCATCGCTACGGGTTTGCCAAACTTTTTCGCTTCATCCACCAGCGCCTGCATTTCATCCACATTGAAATGCGTCGCGCCCGGCACACCGCTTTCCACCAATACCGCGCCAGTCACGCCCATCTTGATCACGTCCGCGCCATGCTTCACCTGTTCGCGCACCGCCTTGCGCACTTCGTCCACGCCATCGGCCACGCGATACATGCCCACATAATAATCCGCGCCTGCTTCTGTGATCGAAATAAACCTCCCTGCCAGGCACATCCGCGGACCGACAAACTCGCCGCGTTGGATCGCGCGCCGTACATCGAATTCCAATTCGCTCCACCCGCCCAAATCACGGACAGTCGTGATTCCCGCCGCGAGATTTCTCTGCGCGTTGGATAAAATCTTCAACGCCATTTGTCCCGTCGGCGCGTAGAACTGACTGTCCGCTTCGCCCGAACCCGATAAATGCACATGCGCATCGATCAACCCTGGCAAGACATATTGACCATGCAAATCAAGAACGAGGGACTCGCCCTCCGCGTCTGCCCACTCGGAGGCTGTCCCTGCATAAACGATCTTTCCATCGCTGATTGCGATGACCGCATCTGCAAGGGGCGGGCGACCAGAGCCGTCGATGAGGGTAAAATTTTTTAGAACAGTAGCCATTTGAAGTCCGGAATGAGGCGATGGGTTAAGTTGAGTTAATTGTATCTGCAAAAGGAAAACCCGCCTGAGGAGGCGGGTTTAGTGCCGAGGGGGAGATTTGGACTCCCGACCAAGGGCTTAGGAGTTAGCCCCTCTATGTGCTCTTAAAAAGAGCCAGCACATATGGGGTAAATAACTCAATTGCGGGATAATTTGCTATATGTGGCGGTGTTTTGAAATGATTATCACTTTGATAATCCCCTGCACATCAAAATGCAGGCACATGGATACTATAACAAAGTATGGTTTCCGTCAAGTTTTTTGACTAACGATTGAACTCTCATGAGTAATATAAGATGTAACAGAAGTCCCAATCTCTATTGGGCCAAATTGTTAGTGCTGCAGAGTTTGGGAATCCTCATACTATTAGTGAAGTCACAAAGGTTTGAAAACCAATTCCCCTTGATAGGTTGTTGAGGTCGAGTTAATGCAAAGATTGTTTGAATATCTATCTCAGAAACCGGCAGTGTTATCGGGGACCTACAATGACTCGCTTATTGAAGAAACTCCGTAAGATTTTGACGCAAAAGGAGTTATTCAACAAGGCCGGTCCATCAAAACTAAAAAGGCACTCAAAAGTGCCTTTTTTAGCGGGAGAAGAACCCGCGACCTTCGGGTTATGAGTCCGAATCTTATTACCGCCACAATTTACGAAAAGCTCGTGTTTTTGCATGGCTTTCGGGTTTGTGATTAATACGCGCCCGAAGAATAATGATAGGCTAAAACGGAGTATAACAAATCAATGAGTCATAGTCAATTCATTTGCATAAAGGGATTCTGCAATAAGTCCATTAATAAACAGACATAAGCGCTACAAGCAGACGATGATAAGAAAAATGAGTTGGCAGTCAGTCTTTACGCGCAAAGTATCCTTTCCTTTGGGAAAGCCTGTGAACTCGCGGGAGTGAGTAAACTCGAATTTGGAATTCTGTTGGGAAAACGCAACATCCCGAGACAGTATAGCGAACAAGACTTGCATGACGACACATCCTATGCCAGCCGTTAGTGACACTTCGCCCATTCTTGGGCTATCCGCTATTGGCTTGTTGGATTTACTGAAACATCAGTTTGAAACTGTTTTCATTCCACAAGCTGTGTTGGATGAGCTTAAGGTGGAAACAAATTTTCGCGGAACCTCGTCATTCAAGAGGCACTGAAAAATGGTTGGCTTGAACCGCATCAGGTTCAAAACAAACCATTAGCACAAGCATTATCACTTGAACTAGACAAGGGTGAGTCGGAGGCGATTGCCCGCGCTGTTGATTTGAAAACTGAAATACTTGTCATGGATGAAAGCATGGGACGTGAACGTGCAAGAGCAATGGGACTACAAACTGTCGGTGTGCTAGGTGTTTTGCTGAATGCAAAGAAACACAAACAAATCAATTCTATTAAGTCTGTAATGGAGTTCTTGCGACAGGAAGTTGGATTTTTTATTTATGATGATTTATTTGAACAAGTTGTCATAGCAGCTGGAGAAGCTGAGTAGCTAAAATTAAATAAGATTCATAGAAACGATATATTAACGGTCTCCCAATCAGCAGCATTTAAGGCGCAAAACAAAAATCATAACCTTACAAATTTGGGTTTGTGAGTTGTTGGGTAATAGGACTCGAAACTCCGACTTGAGGTTATTTCAAAACAACAAACTGCGGTCAATTCTATTAATACAAAGTGCAATTCAAAACAGGAAACGACACAAGGGCAAATCAAGTCTGGATTGCAAATAAGCCAAGAAAAAAACGTAAAAGGATAGGCATGTGAAATGTTGGCAGGTAACCTTACTATTCAAATACCACTTCTCCCCACTTGGGAAAGAGTAATTGGCCAAAGTTGTGTCTGCTCCAATCCGCGATAATAACTGCACATGTTTGGGGCACATCCATAAAAGCCAAACGCGCCGCATCCCGAACCCACGGCATGCCAAAAAAAACGAAAACCAGGCGCACTCCCACTGCTTCAGCATAACCAACTGCTTTCAACCACCGAATCCTTGTCTTTTCGAAAATAACATCCCTTGAGCAATGGCCACTTTCCACCTCCAGCCAAAAAAGACTCTCAAATCCCGCCAGCTTTCCCCAAGCGAGGGCATCGGGATACGCTCTCAAATCTGGAATACAGACCTCGCTCCAGCCGGCATGGATATCGGCATGTGGAAGGGCTTTACTCACCCACATCGGCCATTCACGGGATCGCCTCCTATGAACTCGATCTGGTAATCGTATTCCCTCCCTACGGTAACCAAACCATGTACCGGCTGGAACTCCCCAAAGTCGCAAAGCGACAGATACTCCCCTTCGCTTGATTCTCCAATAAGGATACATTCGCCTGCTTCTCTTTCCTGTCCGACCCGCTCTTTGCCAGAAGCTTGAAAGGTGAGTATCAATCTGTGAGTCGTTCGGATGATATTCGATGTATCCACGATTCTCCAATTTCCACAGCGCATTGTGGCACACCTGATCATCCATCAAGCTCCCACTTGCTACCTCAATCGTATAAGCTGCAGTCAGGCGGGCCATGATTAGCAAACTTCGCAGCACATTTTCAGATAAATCGGAACTAGGCAATGGATCTGCCAGAACATCCCCATGGGCAAGGTGCATCATAAATACCAGGCGGCTTAGAAAAATCCAAAATGCCAGGTTGGTTTCTACTGCAGGTCACCGCCACGGGAATGGAAGCTTTCCGTAAAGCATATTTCACTTCTTCGAAATACCACCGTCCTGGAGCAATCACGGGCACCCATAACGATGGTGCCCGGCGTAGCTTCCTAAGAGAAGGTATTACGGTCTTCACTACTTCCGCATAGTCCCAGGGGGGTAATGCTAAATCGTGCCGCAGAGGCAGGATAAACGTGTCCGTCCATTTGCGGGGTACTAATTCAATCGAAATGTGATCTTCAAAAATAGCCGATCCGACCCAAACAGCCATCCTCTGCCTACTCTTTGCTGAAATCTGTCTGCTACAATCTTACGCGCACGAACATTGGGGTACCCCACTAACTGCAAGCTTACAGTCTCAAGTGTATATAGGATTCCGGGCAAACCTGTCCGCACGGATCGCGCCTAACTATGGCTGGCGTTCCAATTGAAGCCTAACAAATGGCTGATGGTTTTTAAGGCTGGGACTTTGACAAGAAATATTATTGAGTTAGTCGATCCATCTTGTTCGCACAGAAAACCAGCCAGAATTCTATGAGGTCATCTACCATGATAGGGATACGCTGAAAGGTACAATACTTTTTGGGGTTTTATTTAATGCACTCCCACACAGATTAACGATACGCTGGCAAATTTTTGAACCTTCTTTGTCAGAGGAACAGATCCTCGAATCAGAACATCGCTACCGAAAAACGGAAGTGCCCAGAGTACATACCCGAGCACAAATGGTGCTGGTATCGGCAGAGAAGATGCTTAGAGCCGATGAAATAGCGGACATCGTTCGAGAGAGTTCTGTCACGGTTTTGCGCTGGATTCATAGGTATATCGCAGAAGGCATTCAAGGATTGCTGGATGCTCCATGGTCGGGACGGATCTCGATCCTGACTAATGAATTTCGCAAGCGCTTACTCGAAGTTGTGCGCAGACGACCAAGGAGCCTGGAACTTGAATTTTATGTTTGTACTTAGTAATTGAACCACAAAATATTCTGGAGTCGTGAATGTGCCTCTCACGTTTATAAACTTCAGCAAATTAAGCCTATGGCTCTCAACTTGTAATTGGAAATTATTAAACCATCTGGTTATTTCTTCAAGAAAATAACAGGATTTTTCCTCCTCCGGATTTTAACCGGAGGAGGAAAAATTAATTACAGGCGCCAGTTATCTACGGGACTGGCTTTGCGATGAGCCTGCTCCACATCCATCTGCGCGATCTTGGCATAATGGCAAACCATATCCAGACTGCCATGCCACAACAAGGACTGCAACGTGAAAACATCGCCACCAGAGCGCATGGATGTGATCGCAAATCTATGTCGAAACTTGTGAGGATAAGCATCTTTCACGGCACCTCGCGCAGCTACGCTTTTTATGAGATGGCGCAAACCCGAGGGATTGAAGGGACGATCTCTCCGAACTGCCAACAAAGGAGCTGCTTCTTCATCGCCATCCTCCCTCCCAGCCAAATATCGCCACACCGTATGTCGGGCAGTTTTCCCCAGGTAAACTATCCGTCCCTTGCCACCTTTTGCACTGCCTCCCCCGCCATGACGGATTTCCAATTTTCCGCGTTTCGCTTCAAAATCTTCGATGCGAAGAGCTCAAAATTCGGATGCCCGAATTCCGGAATCAAACAGGGTCAGCAGAATAGCCTGATCACGATTGGCGGTTGGTCGGCGCATCACAAATTGCCTGCGATACTGAGGGTGCTCCTCACGTGAATAGATGCAGGCTCTCAACATGCGGATGATTTCCTCCCGCGTAAAAGGCTCCACCTCCACCGCTTGAAAACGAGGCGCCGGGATGGTTTTCATTGGATTTTCCATCCCGAATTCGGTCTTGGCCCATGTAAAAAAAGAAGCCCTGGTGATCCAGATGTTGCGCAATGTTTTCGGGGCAAGCAAACGCGTATCCCCGCCGAATCTACGCGGAACATATTCAGTCTGCATGAACACCAAATAGGCATTGATCTCACGGTCAGTCAGTTGAGAAACATCTTTATTCCCTGCATATTTCGCCCATTGTTCCAAGATTCTTTTATAGGAATCAACGGAACGGTCAGACAATCCCTGGGCTGTTTTAGAATTGAGAAAGCCCGTAATTGCCTTTTCAAGAAGCATCGAACTCAAAGGACTTCGATTCATACAAAACCTCCAGCATGAAATTTTGCAACACAGCTTGAGCCGGGGTCTTGTTTTTCAAAGCCAAATTTTTTATCTTGGAATTGAGTTGCATGACTTTTTTTATAGGAGAATCTCCAGATATTCTCTGACAATGGTTTGGACACAGAAACGTTTGGCATAGGTGTAAAGCAGGTCCAGGTTTCTGTCTTTGTTTTTTACATATCCCTTCAGCGCGGCATTGCGCACCTGGATATCAATCTGATTACGGCTACGCACGATGTCACAGATAGTTCTTTCGAGATCGGTAGTCCTGACTTTATTGCCATGCGGCGTATTCATCGAAATGACACCCAGGTTAAACACATCACGATCGACATAAAAAATTTTGTGCCCACTATTGTTCAGAAATTGAGAATGGTAGCCAGGTGGGACAGTGATCGAATACGTTAGAGGAGCTCGGTCTGTTAAGTCGTGCAAGTATAAGGCTGTCTCGTGTGAAAAGGTCGTTGAACTATATCTGGACTGGAAGCTGAATAGTTCGTCTTCAATGAACGCGGAGACAGACCGATATACGCCTCTGGAGACCCGTTCGATTTCACCATTTTGTTCCATAATCGAAAGGTAGGTTCGGGGAATGTTGGAACTAGCCAAGTCGGACGTTAATAAGAGTCCCTGCCGGCCTTCCATAATCTGTCGGAGCTTATCAATTCGAGGTAAATCGTTTTTTACATTTATACTCATATTATAGTCAAAATAAGTATAAACGTAAAGACAATTTGTTGAAATGTGAGTATTGTTCCCATTCATATTGAAAAATGAATGATCGGAAATATCGGTTATAAAACCGACATTTTCGGTCATTGCTTCATACCATGATGTTTATTGCTAAAGAACAGGGTATATGAATGAGAATGCGAGGATTTCCCCAATTGAGATGAGGTCAGTTAGCAGATTGGGTTCTTTTACCCTAATTGTAGGAAAGGTTGTTAACACCAAGCAATATGGAATTACATTTTTTCACCACAAACATGAAGATCGTTTGTAGATTCTTACAACGGCGAAACCATTATTCGATATTACCCTTTAGTTCTTCCCAGGTTGAACCCAGCCCTAACTGCATCACCCATTCCTCAATATATTTAAAATCAATCTTATCCCTGTTCGCCTTCAAAATGGCCATAATGTCCCGGGCATGTTTGGGCTGTCCGCTTATCCCTAAATATATAAGTTTGTATAAGATCAGGTCTTCCGGAGAATGTACATAAACCTTTCCGATTGGTGGACCATAATCGATCAAGATCCTGCGCCGGAAGGAGCTCTGCCGCAAAGCGTCCCCCTCCCGCATCAGATACAAATCTGCCTTGAGCCCACTGTGCATATGGATCGCATTCAGAGGAATATCCGCACGATCTTCTGCCATCGTATCCAAAATAATATCTGCAGGAACCAGCATGTCCCTTTTCTCGAGTTCTTTGGAAAATTTACCAATGGACTTGATGGGTAAGTTGATCACTACATCCAGGTCTTGGGTGGCTCTCGGCTCTCCCCATGCCCATTCTGCGATAGCCCCTCCAATCATATAATCCACGTTCGAGGCTTTCAAGGCTGCGAGAATCAACTTGAGAAAACCAATAATATCCAGAACTTTATTACTCATGCTGTATAAGTCCTTTGCAATGCCAGTTTTTGGGCTTCTTGCAGTGTTAGCTCTGGATTTTCCTGCCGGATGCGATAGGCTACGACATTGCGAGCTGTGTCGCTGATAGCACTCCCTTGCTTGAAGCGCGCAGCCGGGGACAACTTGCGATAAATATCAATTTGACGTTGGTCCACTTCCGCAGCGCCAGCTTGTATCATCCGCTTGAACTCAAGCGACAAAGCTTCCTGTCCCTGCACAGCATAGCCGCGCTGCTCCTTTTTACGGCTGTATTCCAAAACCAATCCAGCCGCATGAAAGGCCTGTTTGATCACCCGCATGTCTCGGTAAAAGGTATCTTCCCAAGCCGATACTCCAAAACAATTCCTGCCCAACTGATACTCCACTCGGGCGATCAATTGGGAACGGGTCAGGAATCGTTCATTCCAAAGAATGTGCAGCAGGGCAGCACGACGAGCGGTTGTGATATCACGCTCTATCGCGTCCTGAAGTAGAACATGGATTGCCCGCGAGGATGGCAACAAAGTCATAGCTTTATTATATACCTGATTTATAAATCAGGTATAAATAAGCCTGATCCAGAACTCTTAATTTGATGTGGTTGTTTTTCATAACAACCTCTTTCATAAAACGTCACTATTCTCTAAAAATGATGTTCTATGAAATCTGGGTTTTAGCTCTGAAAACGAGAACAATTGCCATGATCAAATACCCTACAAATTGCCATCCACAGGACTGCCCCGCATGTGGGCCGTATGAACATCCTCATCGGTTTGCGCCAAGTAGCGCCGCAAAATTTGCAGGTCGGAATGCCATGTAGTGATACTCACATCAAGTTATCTCAGAGCAAGATATTGCAATTCCTTACTTTAATCATCTGGCAAATATTTACAAAAGCATCATTAAGTGCCTGTGTCAATTTCGGCTGTACAACCAATGGTAATTCTGGATGCTTTATGTTCAAATAAATGCTAATAAGCTACTTTACAGTATCATACTTTAAAGTATAGTGATTGCAAAAAGGAGTTGGGCTATGGCACTTGAATTCTACGGGCGGAAGAGTGAAATGGAAGTCCTGGACAGCCTTTTGGCATCACCCAAGGAGGAATTTCTGGTCTTGTATGGACGGCGAAGGGTTGGCAAAACTTCCTAATATTCCACCTTTAATTTGGAGCAAATCACTTTGTACAATTGTACAGATAGCCTTTTATGAAATTCGTATGGACTTCCTATACATGCTCCAACCCTCCTACAAATTACTATCCACCGGACTGCCCCGCACGTGGGCGCGTATGTCCTGATCGGTTTGTGCCAGGTAGCGCAGAAGGATGTGCAAGATGAAATTGACTGTCAAATCTTGCTACTGTTATTTTTTCAATATTTCAAGAAGCTTATGGTTGGCAAAAAGATGATACTTTCCAACAACGGCTTCCTTCAAAATGCCTATTTCAGTCAATTGTGACAAATACTTGCTCGTGGTGGTGTAGTGCTTGTGTAATTGGCTGGCAAGTTTTGTGGGGGTAATCACTGGGTAGGTGAAAAGCGCCTCTACAAGGTCTGCACTATATATTTTTTTGTTTTCTGCTCTCACCTTACGTTTGACCTCATCGAACAACCTTGTTATCTTTATAAGGTCATCGTGAGTTTCTCTGGCTTTTGTATAAAAACCCGTCAACATGTACTTGATAAATTCATGCCAGTTTCCGTCTTTAGTAACGCCAAGCAAAAAACGATAATAGTCTGAGCGGTGTTGGTTAATATATCCGCTAATATATAAGATTGGAAATTGAAGTAGTCCACCTTGGATCAATTGAAGCACCATTAGGATACGACCTGTTCTGCCATTGCCATCACGAAAGGGGTGAATGGCTTCGAATTGATAATGTGCAATTGCGGCGCGGATGAGCGGGTCAACGGATCCATCAATTGCATTGACATAGTTTTCCCAATTGCTGATTAGAGCCGGGATTTCGCTTGCAATCGGTGGGGTGTAAAGGCTTTGGCGATTGGATAGGTTGGCGATCTGATTTTGCTCGCGGCGGTACTGGCCATTACCATCAGGCATAAGGCGGGATTGAATGCCTGTTATAAGTCGCGAGGATAGTGCGTATTTTCCGTAATTATTGAATCCCCAATTCATGGCTTCATGATAGCGCAATACTTCCTTGTCAGGCTGACGCTGCTCGGTTTCAGGAAATAATTGCCATTGAAGCACATCGGCAAGAGTAGTATTAATATTTTCAATATTTGAACTTGCTACAGACTCGCGAATAATCACGGGCGCAATCAGCAATAAAGGGTTTGGAATCTGACCACTCGCGCCTTTTAGCTCGGCAAGTTCAACGCGGGCATTAAGGAGTAGATCGCCAAAATCTGCGTTGGTGATGGTCGGTTTTGGCGGAAGGGGCGCCAATTGGTGGGGATATGTTGGATTAAATGACATATGGGTTTCAATATATCAGTTTTTTTTGATTTTTGCAATATATCGCCAGAAGTGCTAAATCACTTACAAATTGCTATCCACCAGACTACCTCGCTGTGGGCGGTGTGAATGTCCTGATCGGTCTGCGCTAGATACCGCCGCAAAATCTGCAGATCGGAATGCCTATGCTGGCTACTTCAGTCATCGGCCGGACTTAGAGAAGCTCATAGCCAGGTTTTGTTCGTCCATGCCCTTTTTCATTTACAGACACGCCCTAAAAGATTCCGCTTTGGGCATTCCATTGTTCACAAGCAACCAAATACATTTAGACTTAATTTTCTGACTATGGATTTGTACGATTCGCCCTTGGTCTTTGAAGGTTTAGTACGGCACAATATGAATTAATTCAGATGTCTTATTCGGGAATAGCTGTGATGCAGCCCGCCAAGCATTGACTTCGATGTAACGTGTCCGCTGATTGGTTTTGACTTTGAGGCTTCATAGTAGTGAGGAATACGCTGATTTATACCTTGATGTGGTCGTTCCTCATTGAAATATGCCGTGTATTCCGTGACTATCCGCCCTAAGTGTTTATCATCACGGATCAGAACATGATTGAGGCATTCTCTTCGAAGACTGCCCATAAACCTTTCGCAAATCCCATTCGCTTGGGGTGTTCGATACGGCGTCTTCACTTCTTTGATGCCTGAATCTAATGCCACTGCTGAAAAGCACGTAGCCTATTTTTTGTCACGATCCCGAATCAGATACTTCGGTCCGCTCCCCCACGGGGTGGCTTCTCGTAATTGTTGTGCCGTCCCTTCATCAGTTGGATATGTTGTTATTCCCGTATGTACGATCCTTCGCGTTTTTAATTCCATCAACACAAACACATACCCCTGCCGAAACAACCAGTCATGTACTACTATAAAGTCGCATGCCCAGATGCCATTGGCTTGATTCTTCAAGAAAGTCGCCCAAGTCTGGCTTGAACCAAGTTCTTTCCTCTCTTTCGGCATGTATTTTTGAATAGTACGTTTACACAATGCAATCCCCAACTTCTGCAATTCTCCGCGAATCCGTTCCGCTCCCCATAACTTGTGCCAACTCAGGAGTGTATCCGGCTGAATAATGTGAAAGGTTTGTTTCCAAAATTTCGTAAAATGGGAAAGAAGCACAAGACGAATTCGATCAGGGTTACTCATTCACCTCACAAAACCTGGCGGATGAAATAGTAGTCAGCACAGCCGTAAATCGTTGTGCTGCCTTATTGTTTCTTAAGGACTTACTAATGGCGCGCTGATCGACGGAACGACAAAGATCGCGCATTTGGAAGAGGTGGTCGGCGCTCTATCTGTGAAACTAACTCCGGATTACGTACCTGGAAGAGCCGTATGTCCCTCATCAGTATTGTCGTTCAACAATGAATAGAATGATAGCTCATGCCGCGCTAAATCACAGTCCCGCTAGTGATAACGCGTATCATTCATGGCAAGTGCACTAGAAATCGACCTGTCATATTTCTGCCTCTTGACAGCTATACGTCAATGGCGTATAAATCAGAAGAGCGCATCATGGTTATCATTGAAACATCCGTTTTTACTCGTCGGGTCACAGCGTTGCTGGCAGATGATGAGTATCGAGAGCTTCAAGCGACATTGGTCGAACGTCCTAAAGCTGGACCTGTAATCCCTGGGAGTGGCGGGATACGAAAATTAAGGTGGAGTGCATCAGGACGTGGCAAGCGTGGCGGCGCTCGGGTTATCTACTATTGGGCAGCTGAACAAGACCATCTATTAATGTTGTTTATATATGCAAAAAATGAAAGTGATGATCTCACACGAGATCAAATCAAGACGCTGAGACATATTGTGGAGAGAGAATATCCATGAAAGAAGAACTGTTTACCGAACTATTGGAAAGTGTACACGAGGGGGGAGCTATACTCCGCGGTGAGAAGTCGCCGTCCCGGAAATTTACTGTTGAAAAACCGGATGTGCAAAAGATTCGGGCCAACTATCGGCTTTCTCAAGCTGAATTTGCTACGATGCTGGGCATCAGCAGAGATACCCTCCAAAATTGGGAACAAGGGCGACGCCAACCCCAGGGACCTGCGCGTGTTTTGTTGCAGGTAGCAGCTAGACATCCCGAGGCGGTTTGGGATGTGGTAAAACCTAAAAAGAAGCTAGCCGATAAAAAAACACCCAAGAGGACAAAGAAATAAATCCCAATAACAATGGAGCTCCCTGCCAATGAAAATTTCGAAATCACAGGCTATTCTTCTTTTCGCCTGCGAAAGTATAGGATAAATTAGCCACAAGATACTGCAAATTATGATAATCGCGATTAGCTAGTTTCTGGTGCAAAAGTGGCACAGCGGCACTGTAACAATTGACAAACGAAAAGCCTCTTTGGTACAAGGTAGGTGACGAAGCCAAACCCATACCGCGGAGGCACTCCAATGTTAGTTGAACATCATGCAACTGACAAGCGTTTCGAGGAGCTGGTTGGATACATTCCAGAAGTTTCACCAGCGTTGCGGAAGATCGATGAGTATCTGGGAGACGAGAAATTGGACAAGCTGATCCGGGCCGATCTGGCGAAGCGGTATCCGAAGACAAAAGAGACCGGGCGGAACTCAACGCCGGTGGAGGTGGTGCTGCGGATGCTGGTGGTGAAGCGGTTGTACGGATACAGCTATGAAGAGACAGAACGAGTGGTCCGGGACAGCTTGAGTCTGCGAGCCTTCTGCCGGGTGTATCTGCAAGAGGTGCCGGATGACACGACATTGATCCGCTGGGCCAATCTCATCCAACCGAAGACGCTGGAGACCTTCAACCAGCAGGTTGTACAGCTGGCCGTGGAACGCAAGGTGACCAAAGGGCGCAAGCTGCGGACCGATGGCACCGTGGTGGAAGAAAACATTCGTCCACCGAGTGACAGTCGTCTGTTGGCCGACAGTGTTCGGGTCTTGGCACGGACGATCCTGCGAGGGCAAGCGGTCCTGCGCACGGCGGGACAGAAGATCCAATCCGGATTTGAAGACGGTACGCAGCAAGCGAAGCAATTGGCTCGCCAGATCGGAGAAACGCTGCGCAGCAAGAAGGCAGCCGCCCAGAACGCAGGCAAGCAGGTGTATCAGGCGCTCTTGCACCTCACGGAACAGACCAGCGCCTGGGCTGAACAAACGCAAAAGCAGTTGCAGAAGCGATCCGAGCAGAGGGCAAAACGCTTGGCAGAAACCCTGACGCATTTTGTTCCGTTAGTACAGCAGGTCATCCAGCAAGCCACTCGCCGCATCTTGCAGAGCGAACAGGTGCCCGCCTCGGAAAAGATCGTGAGTCTCTTTGAAGAGCATACCGACATTATTCGCGCGGCAAGGAGTCTCGTCCGGTGGAATATGGACATAAGGTTTGGCTGAATGAAGTCGAAGGCGGGCTGGTCAGCCACTATCGCATCCTGGAAGGCAATCCGAGTGATGCGCAGCAGTGGAAACCCAGCTTGAAAGCGCACCTCAAGACGTTCCGCCAGCCTCCTTACCAGGCCAGCGGCGATCGCGGTCTCTTCTCCGAACCGAATGAACAGCTGGCTCACGATCTGGGTGTGAAGAGGGTGATCCTCCCCAAACGCGGCTATCGTTCCAAAGCCCGTTTGAAACAGGAACACAAGACCTGGTTCGTGAAGGGACGTCACTGGCACGCCGGGGTAGAAGGCCGCATCAGTGTGTTGAAACGTGCTCACACCCTCGGCCGTTGTCTAGCGCATGGTCTTACGGGCTTTCACCGTTGGATTGGCTGGGGCATCATCGCTGGCAATCTGGCCGTCCTTGGACGAACCTAAACCATTGGAGTTATTCGTTTGTTAAAGTACGAAGAAAAAAACAAATTTTCATCTCGGTGCAAAACCCTTATGGAACTCGGCTGTTCACCGCCTTTCATGAGTTTCGCACCACAAACTAACTAGAGAACGCCAATAGCACGAGAGCGATTATCAATTTACAGTTGGATTACTCTCTTTAAAATTCCGCCCGCTGTTCTGGAAAAGCAGGTCCGCCACCACTCTCTGGCTGAACAACGGACGTATTGGTTAGAGTGCCGATAGCACTAGTAACCAGGGTTCAAAATTTTTTGCCTAGCATCAATAGACACATCCATTTCCCAAGAGAACAGCGTAGCTTTTATAAGACTCCCACTCTCATAGTGGGATATCCTGAGATTAATTTCAATACGGAAAATCCCTACGGTGCTCATTCCCCCATAGTGCCGCTTCAGCAGGTGAAGAAACGCCCAATTTTTGATAGATCTTTTCAAGATGCTTTTCAACTTTCTTTGGTGAAACAGCCAAATCCTTCGAGATAAATTTGTTACTCGCGCCCACGGCAAGCAAACGCAATATACCTTTTTCCCGGTCCGAGAGACTATTCCATTTTTGCTCAATGTCCGTTCGCCAGCTCTGCACACGTAACTTTTGCAATTCATTGAAGAGATTTTCCCCACCTGCCGCGCGGCGGATTGCATCAAGCAAACTCTCCGCACGAAGACTCTTGTCCAAGTATCCTGCTGCACCCGCATCCATCATTTTGGCTAGGTAAACATCCCGGTCATGGGAAGTCAATACGAGCGTTGTTATTTCAGGATAATTTTCCCGTACCCATTTTTCAAATACAAAAGGGGAAAATCCCGGCATTACGAGATCAAGCAAGATGACCTTGGGCCGAAGTTCAGCCAATAATCGGCGCGCTTCATCGCCATTCTCCGCTTCCCCAACAACACATATATCGTCCGTCTTTTCAATTATGGTACGAAGTCCCACTCGAATAGGCGGATGGTCATCCACGAGCAACACGGAAATGTCTTTTTCACTTTGTGTGGTCATTCCTCTCCTCTGAAAAGATGAATAGACAACACAATTTTACTCCCTTTCCCAATTAACACAACTCAAAGAAACCGCAGGAAAGGTATCAAATTTGGAGATTTTCCCCTAGAGGTGCCTAATCGACGCTCGTTACTATATAGTCGGTCCGCAGCGGTAGATCACTTCAAATATCACATCCCATTAATCACCTAATTTCATGCGCAACACGACACGAGTGAAAATATCGAACCCGGAGATTACACAAACATGTCATGGGGGAAACTGGCACTCGTGGATGAACAGGGAATCAGCATCACCCATGGTATCGCCTCGGCTGCTGCGACCTTGCTCGCAATCATGACGAAGGATCTACGTTATCACTACGCTTGTGAGAGTCTGGAGGACGGCACATAATTTATGTACCACCCACAAGGATTCTGAGGAAACAGCTCAAGGCTGCAAAGGGAGCCGAGAGTCTCCTAAATTATGAAGGCGACGAGGAAGAGTAATTCACCATCTCTATCATTTATTTTGCAGGGGCACGCAACAGTGTGCCCTGTCGTGCTGAAGTAATCAGGCGGGCTGGCTTAGCGAACTAACGGGAACCACGGAGATTTTCAGTCACCATTCGCCAGTATTTGATGAACATTAGATCGGGACTTTGACCTTCGATCACTAATTGATTTGCTAATAGGTGAAAACTGAATCGGAGTTTTCTAAAGCCTTGGAGTGTTTCAAAACGGTTCAGCAAGAAGACCCCTTTAAAACGGGAACGGCTGAAGCTGCGTGATTTGGCTTAATGGTATTACCATTTATTCCATTAGAAATAAGGGATCGGCATTTCAAGCCAGGAAACGAATAGGTCAAACTGCGCTACTTGAGTTGATACAAGTTATGCAGGAAATCTTCTGTGAAGGCGAGTGTCTGGAAGTGGTGAATACTCTGAAAACGGAAAATCCAGGTGCAATCCTTGGGCTTGAGCATTCAGACAGGTCCTCAAGCAGCATTGCTGGCTTATGTAGCAATGATAAGAACTCAGAACTTCACTAAACTACTTGTCTGACATATGTAACCTTTTCACATGAAGTATATGTTGACAAAGTTTTTGAGGCTCAAGTAATATCAGCACTCGTGTAAGAAAGCAACTCCTGAATTCTTCTGCACTGAATCAAAATAGTGTACAAGCTTCATCCTCAGGATGTTGAGAATAAAAAAAGGGAGAAAACTTCATGCGCATTGTGAAAAACACCTGCCGACTCACAGATCGCGAAATCGAAATCTTGGGATTATTGGCAGAAGGTTGTAGCAACCAGGATATTGCCGACAAAGCAGAGATCACCATTCGAACTGTCAAATTCCACACGAATAATATTTTTGCCAAATTAAAGGTTGCTACTCGTTCTCAGGCAATTGCCTGGGCATGGAAAAATAGAGCGAAATACAGAAAAGATCGAAAGACTTGAAAATAGCCTGTCCCAAAGTACAGTTTTCAAAAAAGTAAATTCACTGTATGATATGGTTCTTGTAGCAGAGTATATGCGTCATCACCAATCTATGCTGCTTACTTATTGCAAAATCATTATCGAGTGCTTCTCTGCTGGGGAAATTTGTAGCTACCTCAGCCCAAATTACAATCGAATGCAATCAGGATAAGTTCCTGGTTGCCAACCCATTGAGGAGGAAAGCATGTGGCCATTTAAACCACAGAAAGAGTTGGCGATTCACGTCTTGTTGATCGCGGTAATTTTATTTAATGCACTATCCCCCATTGCTGCTTTAGCTGCCTCAACCAAAGATGAGGCAATAAGCAGTAGTGACATTGCAACTGGCCTTACCTTGGGTGCGCGCCATTTGCACGCCAAGGAAGAAGTCTCGACCCTTTCCGAGAACATTACTCAAGAGGCGCAAGAGCAGGAAGAGAAACCTGTTAAGTTCAAGGTCTGGGCGGAACCTGCGATTTACATACCTGGCAAACCTATTGAACTGCATTGGAAAATACAAAATCTAAAACCTGACGATATGGATAAAGCTGAAGTAGCTATTCATGCGCCTGAGGGATTGATAACAGCTGATCCCAACCCCACCTCTACCTCAGATGGGCTGATTACCATCCCAGTTCTGGGCGGAAAGGAAAGTTCAATTTGGAATGCCAGCGACGGCGTGGAATTACCTATTTATTTTGTTCTTGACATTTTGGTAAATGATGATCTAGTTACATCTGAAACGATACTCATTGATGAAGCTCATTTTTCAGTGGAAAAAGGCAAAGGTGGCAAACTCAATGGGTTGAATGGCAAAGTGGAAGTGGAAGTGCCTGCCAGCGCTATCACTGAATCACTGGATTTCGACATTCGTAACCCTGCCCCGAATACCCAACCGGGCCTCTCGCTCACCTGGGAACCGCTCGAAATCATTGCGGTGGGAAAAGAATCAAAGAAAAATGTGGACCATTTCAGAACTCCCATCAAGCTCAAAGTCAAATATGATGAAGCAAGAATATTCAATTGGGATGAAAACGCCTTAACTCTTTATTACTATGATGAAGACCTGCTCGATTGGTTCCCCCTAGAAACGACAGTAGATGTCGAGAACAACACGCTCACCGCGTATAGTGACCATTTAACGGTATTTGATTATAAAGCCAACAACTGGCAGAGCCAAAGCCTGCCCACCGTGGATAGTTTCAAAGTTTCTGACTTTACTGGTGCGGGGACCTATGCCCTCAACATCTGGACACCGCCTGGACAAAATGGATTTCAACCCAGCCTGGCATTGACCTATAACAGCCAAGTAATCGATGAATCTTCTGTTTACGCTCAAGCGTCTTGGGTAGGCATGGGCTGGGATCTGGATACTGGTTCGATTACCCGAAATATGCATGGTACGGATACTTTCCTGGAAGATGACACTTTCTCGATTAGTGCGGGTGGTGTAACTGGATTACTGTTGCCGGTCAGCCAGCCCAATCTGAACGACACCTATTACAATACGGCGGATCAATCGTTTGTAAAGGTTGAATACAATAAAAACCAAAATCGATGGACAGTCTGGGCAAAAGATGGCTCAGTCTATGTCTTCGACAATCAATTTGCAGCAAAAACGAACCCCAATAATAGTTGCACAAGTATAGATTCATCAGCAGATATAACTTGGCGCTGGTCTTTAACATCCGTTACTAATCCAAAAGTGAGGAACGCGACTGGTACCCTGCTTCCCATGACTTATACCTATGACATCGAAGAGAAGTCTGGTTGTCATAATGACATCGCAGTTTATCCACTATCCATTACATACCCGAATGGAAAATATTCAATTAGCTTTGTCACGGAGGCTCGACAAGATTATCAGACATCTTGGGGCAATGCCAATTCCAAGACGCTTTATGGCAAGAAACGGCTATTGGAGCTGCAAGTCAAGCATAATAATACCCCTGTAAGGCGCTATGTTTTCTATTATGCTCCTAACACAGCTACCAGCAATGTCATCTATCCCTATTTCAAGTGGAGCAATGCCAATGCCAGGACTTTAACCCTGCGGGAGGTAAAAGAACTCGACAAAGATGGTCTTGCCCTGCCGTCCACGACTTTTACGTATTCCGATGGATTACATCTGACCGATGTGGATAACGGGCAAGGCGGAAAAGTTCACATTAACTATGAGGCCTGGGAATACTTTGATGATGCGAATGATGATTTGCGTTCGCTGATGACCGTCTTCGGGACCACTTTTGTAGGCAATACTCCCGAGTGTGTCTATGCTGGTGGGGTCTGGACGCATGATACAGATTGGGAAAAGGTTTCTGGCGGTCCCTTCGGCTGTGCATTAGACGGTTCCACTGAATTCCTCCAGGTAGGATATCAAGCAGGTCAGGGAATTCCAGCGCAAGTGACTGAGGTGCGTCGTCCTATACCTGAGAGTGTGATGAAACCTGGTGGGAGTTATCGGCTTAATTTGGTTGGTGGAACGTATGTGGGGGTAGCCGACATATATTGGGGGTTTAAGGATTACGATACTGGAGCCCAAGATCTCATATGGGCTGAGAACGCGCCAGGTACAGGCTATAACCTTGATCGTTCAACACCTATGCCTGCCACTGTTAATCCGTTACAAACCTATCTTTATATTTTATGTTCTGACTGCAAATTATCTAAAGTTCAATTTGCTCTTTCTCCCAGACTGTATCGCGTCAAAGATCGAACTGTGACTGCAGCGCCAGCGAATATACCTTCCATCTATAGCTATCGTTATGATAATGCAGCTCCAAACACGAATGATAATTCCGCTGCTGTAGCTGGGTCGGGAATTCTCTACACCCCGGAGTTACGTGAATTTCGCGGTCATGCCATGTCACAAACAGTTGATCCAGCAGGTTTGGTCGCTGTCAACTGGTTCTATCAAACCGATGATCTCAAAGGTCGGGCTTATGACACACTGACTCTACACCAAACCCCGAATTCTTATGATGGGTTCGATTCAACATTAGACACTAGCAAGTGGTCTGCACCCAGTGGTACTTCACTTGCCTTTCCTCCTTACGGCTATGATCTTGCGGCGCAGTCTGTCAGTGCTAGCCAGACCGTCAGTTTGACGCGGACCACAGCCAGCCTGACAACCGGCGAAATGGCTATAGCGCATGTACGTTTAAGTGGTACCAATGCTCAGGGAAAGGTGGGCCTCACGAACGGTGCCCAGCTTCTTGAGATCACGTTGCAGGGCAATACCGCTACTGCCAGCAACGGAACGGCTCTGCTATGTCCAACAGCCCCGTGTGCAGGATCATTTATCAAAGACGAATGGTATGGCGTGATGTTCTTTGTGGATGCGGTGAATGGTTCGCGCCTACGTATCTGGCAGTTGGATAATCCAGCTAATTTTGGGGAAACTACCGTCAATGGCGTAGGAGGTGGAAACTGGACCTTTCGCAATCTTGTCACGACTGGGACAAGCTGGTTGGATTCATATTTGGAAGGCATTCCCTATTTGGAGACCATCACCCGGTATACCACCACTCCCTACACCACACTCTCTACCATTAATCCTCAGGGAACTGCCTTTATAGACTTAAAGGGTGTCTGGAACACCGTTGCTTCCGTCGAACAGCGCAACTATAACGGCGATGCAAAGTATGTGGGCACCAAGCAGGAATTCACCTATGCTGCTGCGGCAAATTTTGGCAACTTGCTCACTCAAAAGGAATATGCGGCCAATAACGGCGCTTGGTCATTGTATCGCGGCACCAAGAATGAATATTATCCTAATACTACAACTGCTTATATTGTGAACCTGCCTGCACGCAGTGTCACCGTAGACTGTACGAGTGGAACCTGCGATTTCACCAATTTCAGTGGGAAAGTAGCCGAGACATATTCTTTTTACGATAGCGCGACAGACTACACCCTTCCGCCCATCTATGGCAGCCTGACTCGCCAGCGTACCTGGGTGGAAAATACAAATTATGCCCAGACATCTTTCACCTATTACACCAATGGAAATTTGAATCAGCAGATCAGTTATACAGGTTATGCTCTTTATAATCAGGTCAACGATCCTACCGGGGCACAAACTACAACAACCACCTATGATACAACGGGCTATAACACTTATCCCATATCGGTAACCAATGCGCTGGGACACGTTATCCAGACAGACTATGATTATGCACTGGGTTTGCCGAATAAAGTGGTTGACCCTAACGGTAATTCAAATGATCCTCTCACTTACACTGTCGCATCGTACGATGGCTTTGGGCGCCTGACAAAGATCGCCGCTCCAGGTGACAGCCTTGCTGCGCCTACTTTGGCGATCTCATACGTCAACTATAACCCCACCACGAATAAACCATTCCAGATCAACCTCACTCAGCGGGTGGATGGTTCAGCTTTTATCCAACTCAGCCGCTTCTATGATGGGGCAGGCAGGCAGATTCAGGCCCAAACTGTGGGGGCAGTGGTGAGTGTTGGAGGGAATCCTGTACAGAAGAATGTGGTGGTAGATTATGAATATGATAACCTTGGGCGATTGGTACGGCAAAGTGTCCCGCGGCAGACGACGAATGGAACCCCAGTTTTTGTGACCCAGGACTTCACTCTACGCACACTCACTGAATACGACATACTGGGGAGGACTAAGTTTGTAACGCAACCAAACACCAATAAGGTACAGTATAGCTATACTGATCTGACGACTACAGTAACGGATCCAATGGGGTTTGCAACTACAAGCACGATGGATGTGTGGGGACGTACGATTCGGGTCGATCCGCCAACAGGGCCGGCTCTCGGTTACCTCTACGATGTAAAAGGACAATTGCTCAAAGCCATTCGCGGCACGGGTACAGAAGTTACGAATTGTCTCAGTACGCCAGCGACAAACTGTCCTGCCAGCAAGACGGTCAGCATTCAATATGATTCGGCAGGGCGTAAGTTGAATATGTCTGATCCAGATATGGGCTATTGGACGTATCAATATGACGCTTTGGGTAATCTCAAGACCCAGAAAGACGCGCGCAATCAGTATATCTGTTTATATTATGATTCGCTCAATCGGCTGCTCGGGAAACACTACCGTACCGATAGCGCCTGCCCTGGAACGCCTACTTATAACGTGAGTTTTGGCTACGATGATATTGCTAATGGGAACAAAGGCAAGGGTCGCCGTACCAACATGATCGATACTTCCGGCTCAACGCTTTGGGCATACGATATACGCGGACGGCTAACGAAAGAGACGAAAACGATTACTGGTGCGCCTTCGCCTTTCATTACGCAATGGACGCAGTACAACAGTGCAGATCTGCCCGTGAAAATGGTTTACCCTGACCCTGGTGCAAATCCCGAGGAGCTAACATATGGTTATAACAGTGACGGCTCATTAAATTCCGTCACCAGCAATACTAGCGGTACCTATCTAGCCAGCACCCAATATGATGAGGCCGGACGTATCAAGCAAATGAATTATGGTCTTAATGCTGGTCTTAACATAATTCGCAAGACCTATAATTACTTTGCTTGGGATACTCAATTTCAAGGTGGTCTGCTCAATACCGCAGTCACGACGCGCTTGGCAGACAGCGCAACGCTGCAAAATTTTGGTTATTCTTATGATAAGAATGCCAACGTCTCCACCATCCTGGATAATCTAGCTGGTCCGCAAACCCAGACTTTTGGCTACGATGAGTTGAACCGCCTCACCAACGCAGTGGTCACTGGTGGAACGGATGGCTTGTACAATGAGTCGTACACTTATGACTCTAACACGGGCAATCTGTCGGCTAAGGCGGGTGCAACGTATACCTATAATCCCAACCATCCCCACGCTGTTGAATCCCTCTCCAATGGCAACTCGTATGATTACGATGCAAATGGCAACATGACCTCACGAACCGTAAATAGCCAGAACTATCTGCTAGGCTATGATGCCGAAAACCGCATGAACTCGGTCTCCCCCAGCGGGCTGGGCATGAACGTGCCGCAATCGCTTGCCTATGCCGATACCATTCCACAAGCGAACGAGCCAGTCCTGGGGCAGCTAGTCAGCTACCATCCCCAGCCCTTCCAGCCCGTGTTGGATACCGGCTGGGTCAGCCCCACCGCGGAGGCCGCGGTGACCAG